>Ga0134124_10003310_pt1 | contig 12965 bp, 14 predicted proteins | sample KB304_FD_96880 | JGI IMG/M metagenome (GOLD analysis project Ga0134124, IMG submission 96880) | Terrestrial soil microbial communities without Nitrogen fertilizer from Kellogg Biological Station, Michigan, USA - KB3-0-4 | ecosystem: Environmental > Terrestrial > Soil > Unclassified ... | reverse complement strand
TCTCACAAACGTATCGAATTGCCTTGATTGCAATTGCAGGATTTCTGCTGGCAGCGACGTTCCACACGGGTTCGGCCGCTCAGGTGAACTCCCCTCAAGGAGTCAGAAACATTGTCATTGTTCATGGTGCGTGGGCCGATGGATCAAGTTGGTCCAAAGTGATTCCACTGCTTCAAGCCAGGGGATTGCATGTGGTCGCGGTGCAGAATCCTTTGACCTCGCTGGCTGACGATGTTGCCGCGACGAAGCGAGCCATCGCATCGCAGGCTGGCCCTGTTCTGCTAGTGGGCCATTCCTACGGAGGAGTGGTTATCACGGAGGCAGGAAACGATCCAAAAGTAGTCGGGTTGGTGTATGTGGCTGCGCTCGCGCCGTCAGAAGGTGAGTCGGTTGCTTCGGTCACGAAACCCTTCCCGCCGACTCCGCTAGGAAGCGAAGTCCGGGCGGACGCTGAAGGTTTTCTTACGTTGACCCCAAAGGGAATCGCTGAAGATTTCGCGCAGGATCTGACAGGCGAGGAGAAGCAGATATTGACGGCGACGCAGGCTCCCACAGCAGCAGCCGTTTTTGGAGCCACAGTCACGACCGCCGCGTGGAAGACGAAGCCATCTTGGAGCGTGATTGCTAGCAACGACAGGGCTGTTTCTCCAGAGCTTCAAAAGGCCGAAGCGGCGGTGATGAAGGCTGCTTCGATCACCGTTCCCTCCAGCCACGTGCCGATGCTTTCTCACCCGATAGAAGTCGCGGACTTAATCGAGCAAGCCGCAGCGAAAGTCGGGAGTCACTGAACCCATGACCGCAGTGAAATTAGAAGATGCCCGCCGCGTAATCAGCGCGGCGGAGAAGAAAGCAAGGGAAATGGGCCAGCCCATGAACATCGCAGTGGCTGACGAAGGCGGAAACATCGTTGCGCACGTTCGCACGGACAATGCGTGGATTGGCAGCATTGATATTTCCATGAAGAAGGCTTACACGTCGCGCGCATTCGACATTGAAACGAAAGAATTGGCAAAGCATTCTCAATCGGGTGGCGAGTTCTTCGGCATTCATGTTTCAAACAACGGCAAAATCATGATTTTTGCTGGCGGCATCCCGCTGAAGCTGGATGGCAAGGTCGTAGGGGCGATTGGCGTGAGCGGTGGTTCCGGCGATCAAGATCATGCCGTCGCTGCGGCCGGTGCCGCCGCGTTCTGACCTGGCTGAACGAACCGCCGCCCTGCAAAGAAAGGAGGATTATTCAATGTCGCATCACTACTCTGGCCCTGACTTCAGCTTCCCTCAAGGGGACGCCCGACTAGACTTCACGGATTTGTACGCCTTTCCCAAACCTGGAGAGACGGGAAAATCGGTCCTGATCGTGAACGTGCACCCGTCTGCCGGCGAAAACCCTCCTGGGCCAACCACGACGGAGCCTTTCGCACCTGAAGCAGTGTACGAGCTCAAGATTGATACCGATGGTGATGCGGTTGCCGATATCGCCTACCGAGTGCGCTTCTCCGCTTTCGAGCGCGGCGCACAAACCGCGAGTGTCCTTCGCGTTGATGGCCCGCAAGCCGCTGGTAACGGCGATGGCGGCAAAATGATCGTTGAGCGCGCGCCGGTTTCATTGGGGCGCGAAGCGAAGGTTACAGAGGCAGGCGACACCCGCTTCTTTGCCGGCTGGCGCAGCGACCCTTTTTTCTGCGATGTGGAAGGCGCGAAGAACAACTTGCAGTTCACGGGCGACGATTTTTTCGCTAACAAAGATGTGTGCAGCATCGTTCTTGAACTACCGAACTCTGCTCTGGGGGCAAAAGAAGTTCGTCTGTGGGCCCGCACGCTGACGCCAGATGATGGTGGTGGCTGGCGTCAAGTCGAACGCGGAGCCCGGCCCGCGCAAGCGGTGATACTTGTCGAGGAACGAGATGCCTACATCGGAGGTGAACCGGCGACCGATGGGCGTTTCCTTGCTTCCTTTGCCCACGCCCTGGAGCACACAGGTGGATATACTTCGGCCGCGGCGAAGTGCGTGGCGGCGACACTGCTGCCAGATATTTTGCCTTATGACTCTTCGCGACCGGCGTCTTTTCCCGATAACGGCCGGACACTCACCGACGATGCCTTCGATTTTTTCATGCGCGTTCTCACGAATGGCAAAGTCAACGGGGACAACGTGGGGCCTCACGGCGATTTGTTACTCGAGTTTCCTTATGTAGGGCCACCTCATCAAGACCGCGTGACGAAAGCTGACCGATAAAGACGACCCCAACGCAAAACCAAACGTGAAACCAAAATGATAAGGAGGCAACAAACATGAAGGATCAAAATTACGCAGCAACAAAGACTCCTGGGATACGTCTGGCCAAGCGCTCTCCCGAGTATTGGCGAGTCACGTTTGACCACCCACCGCTCAACATCTTCGGCCCCGAAATGCTTCCGCAAGTAAACGAGATCATCAGGGCAATCGAAACTGACGAGCGAGTTAAGGTGGTTGTCTTTGACAGCGCCGTTGAAGGGTTCTTTCTGATTCATTTGGATTTTCTTGCAAAACTTGACGATTTGGCGCACCTCCCGCCTGGACCCACAGGCTTGCATCCATGGCCCGAGATGCTCGTGCGTCTGAGTCGTACATCTGTCGTTTCGATAGCACTGATTCGCGGACGGGCAACTGGTATGGGGAGTGAGCTTGCCCTTGCTTGCGACATGCGTTTTGCGAGTCGCGAAAAAGCCATCTTGTCGCAGTTTGAAGTTGGCGCCGGCTTGGTGCCTGGCGGTGGCCCTATGGCGCGACTGTCGCGCCTCATGGGAAGAGGACGCGCACTCGAAGTAGTTCTAAGCGCGGACGACGTGTCAGGCGACTTGGACGAGCGCTACGGCTACGTGAATCGGTCGTTGCCGGACGCTGATCTTGATGGATTTGTAGATAGGCTTGCCACCCGGATCGCCTCGTTTGACAAACAGACAATCGCGGATACCAAGCGCCTGGTCAACGTTGCGAGCTTGCCCCCTGATATTGAAATCGAATCCGGTTGGGATGCTTGTGTTGCTTCGATGGCACGACCGGCTACGCAGCAGAGAATCGGCACGCTGCTAGAGCGAGGTTTTTGCAAACCCGGCGATGCAGAAAATGGCTTGGGAGATTTCGTGGGACGGAGTTGAGGGTTCCATGACGGCGCAGCCTCCAACGCACAACGTGAAAAATAAGAACGCGGACGATCAACCGAAACTGCAGGAGCTAGATCAATGAATACAGCTTCGAAAAACAAAATCTTAAGCGACGATAACTCTCGTCCCGTCACTGCCGAGCAACGGTTAAGACAGCTTGGCATCAAGCTCCCGACGCCGCCTGAGCCATTCGGCATCTACGCGGAGGCGGTGCACACGGGTAACCTCCTCTTTCTCACCGGAATGCTTCCCACTGTAGGCCGCGACGCGAAATTCATCGGGCGCATCGGTGCGGAACTCGAGGTGAAAACGGGACACACGGCCGCTTACCTGGCAGCGGTCAATGCTCTCGCTGTCGCGCGGCAGCACTTGGGATCGCTCGACAAAGTCACGCGGATCGTCCGGCTCGGCGTGTTCGTCGCCACTTCGGGCGATGTCCGGGAACAGCCAAAAATCGCTGACGGCGCTTCAGAGTTGCTGCAGGACGTTTTCGGAAAAGATAAAAACCCTACGCGCCTGGTGTACGGCGTAGCCAGCCTTCCGCTCGGCGTGCCAGTCGAGCTGGAAATAATTTTTGAGGTATCCGCATAGTGCCGCCCCGTTGGAATGAAAATCGGCTCACAGCGAAACTCGGGATCGACTATCCCGTCATCCAAGGTCCCCTCGGCGGATTGTCATCACAAACATTGACGGTAGCGGTTTCGAACTTTGGCGGACTCGGATCGTTCGGTGCGCACGGCTTGGCACCGGAAGCCATTAAGGAAGTGATCGCGGAGATTCGCTCCCTTACATCGAAGCCGTTCGCAATGAACTTGTGGGTATCGATGGAAGACGAAGGCGCCCAGACCTCTGATGAAAACGCATTCAACCGAAGCCTTGGGCCTCTTGCCGCCCATATCGCAGCCTTGGGAGCATCTCGCCCAACGTTCAAACCGTATTCGCCGGCTCGATTTGAAGATCAGGCTCGCGTGTTGATAGACGCGAAGGTGCCGGTATTCGGCTTCATCTTTGGAATTCCGCCAAGAGAAATCTTAGAGGAGTGCCGGGCCAAAAGCATCGTCACGATTGGTACGGCCACCACACCCGAAGAGGGCGCAGCACTTCAAGAAGCCGGCGTGGATGCCATCGTCGCGTCCGGCTTCGAAGCCGGGGGACATCGCGGTTCATTCCTCCGATCCGCGGAGGATTCACTTACAGGCACCTTTTCGCTCGTCCCTCAGATTGCCGACAAGGTCAAAGTGCCCGTAATCGCTGCAGGTGGTATCGCAGATGCGCGCGGCGTAATTGCGGCCCTGGCTCTTGGCGCAGAGGGCGTGCAAATGGGAACGGTATTCCTGGCGTGCGAGGAGTCCGGCGCCAGCCTCCTTCATCGGCAGGCTTTGCGAGGAAAAAAGGCAGGGCACACAGCTTTGACAAAGGGCTTCACCGGAAGACTTGCGCGGGGAATCCACAACCGTTTGCTGCAGGAGCTGAACCAGGAAGGAACGGCGGTTCTGCCGTATCCATTGCAACGAAGCCTCGTCAGAAACCTTGCGATCCCGGCAGAGGCGGCGGGCCGATCGGATCTCCTGCCCCTATGGGCTGGGCAAAGTGCCAATCTTTCTACTTGCACTGACGTATCGAGTTTTTTGACCTCATTGGTCGAAGAGATTTCTGAAATTTCAGGGCTGATCATTCAGTGGAGTGCAGCTAGGCGTGAAAAGCAAGTTCTTAAATTCAAATAAGGAAAGAGAATAGAAATGCCACATATCACCGACAAAGTCGTAGTAATCACCGGAGCCAGCAGCGGAATTGGGGAAAGCACCGCGAAACTTCTCGCGGAACATGGCGCAAAAGTTGTACTTGGAGCCCGGCGTTCGAACCGAATCGACGCAGTGGTTCAAGAAATCTCGGCTAACGGCGGCAAGGCCATCGGATTTGTTACCGATGTGACGAAGCGCGCAGAAGTGCAAGCGCTCATCCAAAAGGCCGTCGACGGTTTCGGCCGTGTCGATGTGCTCCTCAATAACGCCGGCATTATGCCGATCGCACCGATCGATGCCCTTAAGGTAGATGAATGGGATCGGCAAATTGACGTCAATATTAAAGGACTTTTATATGGCGTTGCCGCTGCCCTGCCTTACATGCAGAAACAGAAGAGCGGTCACGTCATTAACATCGCTTCTGTTTTCGGGATCAAAGTGTTCGCCCCCGGCGGGACGGTCTACTGCGCCACCAAGGCGGCTGTGCGCGCGTTGACTGAAGGACTGCGAATGGAACTGCACTCCCAAAATATCCGCTGCACGATGATTTCACCTGGCGCGATCGCTACAGAACTGGCGGAGAGCAGTTCGGACGAAGCGACCAGAAAGAATTTGCGCGAGTTCATGAAAATGGCCATCCCGGCCAGCGCGATCGCCAGAGCCATCGCTTACGCAATCGAGCAGCCGGTCGAGGTGGAAGTCGATGAGATGGTCATCCGCCCAACGGTACAGGACTTCTAACGCGGAGACGACGATGCGCCCTTTCTACTTTGCCCGTTGGCCGCGATTCTTGAAGGTTTCTCGTATGGTGCTGGTGGTTTCTCTGATGCTCGCAATATTTCAGCTCCCGGTCCATGCGCAGGGAAAGGAGGACCGCCTGAAACACTCGACTGTTTATCGCACGATACAGATAGATGGACTCTCCATCTTTTACAGAGAAGCCGGTCCGAAGGACGCGCCGACGCTTCTTCTGCTGCACGGACTTCCGTCTTCCTCGCGAATGTTCGATTCTCTCATCGCCCAGCTTTCGGATCGCTATCACTTGATCGCGCCGGATTATCCCGGCTTCGGACACAGCGACTGGCCTGACCCGAAAAAGTTCGCGTACACGTTCGACCACATCGCCGAAATCATGAATCACTTCACGGAAGCTCTTGGGCTCTCGCGCTACACGCTTTACATGCAGGATTACGGCGGACCCGTAGGTCTTCGCATGGCCTTGGCCCATTCGGATCGAATCGAGGCGCTCATTGTCCAGAACGCTGTGGCGCACAACGAAGGTCTGGGAGCGATCTGGAAAACACGCCGGGCATTTTGGGCCGATCGCGCCGCTAACGAGGGTGCGCTTCGCGCAAACCTCCTGTCACTCGCGACTACGCGGACGCGTCACGTAGGGAGCGACCCTAACGTCGAGGGCTACGCGCCGGATCTTTGGACTGACGAGTTTGCCTTTCTTAGTCAACCGGGCCAGGTGGATATGCAAAGCGACCTCTTCTATGACTACCGCACGAACGTCGACTCCTACCCTAAGTGGCAGACATGGATGCGCGAGAGACAACCGCGGCTGCTGGTGATTTGGGGTAAGTACGACCCATCGTTCGACATCTCGGAGCCGGAAGCCTATCGCCGGGACGTACCGAACGCTGAGGTTCACATCATCGACGCGGGGCACTTCGCTCTTGATACCAGAGCAGATGAAATTGCGGCGCTCGTAGGTCAGTTCATGAAGAGGCAGAAATGAGTACGGACATTCGCGAAGCACTGGCCGGTTCACAGTGGTCAAGGAGCCAAGATTTTATGGGTAGAAAACTCGCACTACTTGCAATTCGTTTGTTAGTGGCGGTGAACCTCCTCTATGCTGCGATCTTTCTCAAGTTTGCAGGAGTGGCAGGTTCGGTGACCCTGTTCACGCAAATGTCGCAAACGGTCCACGGATTGGTATCTCAGCCGGTATTTCGGCTCGGGTCAGGAGTCTTCGAGACGGTGATCGCGGTTCTGCTCCTGATCCCGAAGACAGCCAGATTTGGATCGCGATTGACGGTTCTGTGGATGATTGCCGTACTTCTCAGCCACATTTTCGTGTTGGGATATGGTTTGTTCTTTGTCGATGCTCTCGCGGTAATGCTGCTGGCTGTTATTTATCTCTTGCTGACGCGCAAGCATCATCTCATTCGAGACGGCCTGAGACAGCCCTCAAACTGATTGTAATTCGCTAGAGTCCTGCCTCTGTTTGCATGAATGTAGCAAGATTTCGACCATCCCAGCGGAAATCCGCACAAGTCCGTTTCCGATCTGCGGTTTACTCACTACGGAGGAATCATGATTCGACGTTTTCTCATCATCGCTCTTCTTGCTATCGGCGCGACGGTCAGTCACGCGCAACGGTCTTTGCCATCGAGCTTTCAGGAAAAAACCATTCACAGCCCGGAAGCGGCGGACATCTTCGTGCGCTGGGGAGGAAAGGGGCCGGTGGTTGTGCTCATTCACGGATATGCGGAAAACAGCGACTCCTGGGCTCCTCTGGCCGCAGATCTCATGAAGGATCACACCGTTGTGGTGCCGGACCTTCGTGGAATTGGGAAGTCATCAAAGCCTGAATCTGGGTATGACGAGAAGACGCAGGCCAACGACATTCGCGCCGTCGTTACCGGACTGGGATATGACAAGACCTTCGTTGTTGGACACGACATCGGGAATGCGGTGGCGTACGCGTACGCTGCAATGTATCCCGACAAGGTTGAGCGGTTGGTAGTGCTGGATGCCCCGATTCCGGGCATCGAGCCTTGGAATGAGATTCTCCTGGATCCAAGAGTTTGGCATTTCCACTTTCACGGGCCGGACGCCGAACGGCTTGTGGCCGGTCGTGAACGCATCTACCTCGATCGCATATGGAATGATTTCACCGGCGATCCCTCCAAGCCCGATGAGGCCACCAGAAACTTTTTTGCGGCCACCTATGCACAGCCGGGCAGGATGCGGGCTGGGTTCGCTCAGTTCACCGCTTTTTCTCAGGATGCCAAGGACAACAAAATCTTCGAGCAGGTGAAGTTGACCATGCCCGTGCTGGCTGTAGGTGGAGAGAAGTCGTTTGGTCCACTGCAGGCGGTGATCATGCGCCACGTCGCGACCAATGTTCGAGAGGTGGTCGTTGCCGGCTCCGGGCATTGGCTGATGGAAGAGCGGCCTGCGGAAACCGTGGCGCCGATTCGCAAGTTTCTCGACTCTTCGGACGCCAGGCAAACTGCAACTCGTCTGGCTGATTAGTACCAAAGTCGCGACCAGACTTTCGTCTCTACAAACTTACTTCGACGCTTCTGGTTTGGTCGTTTGTGTATTGAAACTTATTAAGGAGAGATCGCATGACCCTCAAGAAAGTGTTGTACCGCACTAGAGTGCACATTACGGATAGTTGGAAGAAAGCCTTCGTGATGCGTCCTCTATTGCGCATCGTATTCATCTCTTTGCTGGCCGCGCAGGCAACTCCGAACACCGTCTGGGCCCAGGTGAAAGCTGTCCCACCACTCTCCGGTGTAATTGGAAAAGTCCAGTCAGTTACGGACAGTTCCATCGACGTTCAGACGGGTTCAGGAGTGGTTCACGTGAGCATCAAGCAGCCACTCACCACGTATAAGCAGATACCGTCGGATTTGAGCCATGTCACATCGACGTCCTACGTCGGCGTTGCGTCGACGGAGCAAGTGGATGGAAAAGAAGCAGCGAAGCAGATCATCATATTTCCGGAGGAACTTCGTGGAGCTGCAGAAGGCAGTGTTCTGACAGATCCGCCGGGTGCAACCACTCACAGCAGAATGACAAATGGCTCCGTCTCTAGCCCTGCTGCATCGCATTCACGAATGACGAACGGCACGGTGCAGAAAGGCAGCGGGACTACCTTGGTGGTCCAATATCAGGACGGTTCTAAGACGATCTCCGTGCCCGCAAACGTCGCCGTCACGCTAGTCGCGCCAGAAAAAGTGACACTAGCTGTCGGCGACACCGTCTACTTGACGACCAACAAGCTGCCGGACGGAACGCTTACCACCGACAAGATCCTTGTAATCGCTCCAGCGGTGCCTCCCAACACGAAGCAGTAGGGGTTCCGGCCAATGAGCGATTCAACACTTCCTGCCAGTGAACCGAACTCCACGAGCGCGTTGGTGGAAAAGCCCGGCGTGCTCGTGGCCAGGAAGCACCATTTCTTGGTGCGCTGGAGTCACTGGTTGAATGTGCCGATCCTTCTCGGCCTCATTGTTAGCGGCATTTCGATTTACTGGGCTTCGCCGGTCTATCAACACAAACCAGATCCGAATACGGGAAGCGTCGATGTGGCGGCGGATATCGGAATCTGGATATGCAGTAACGTGCCCGGACTGCATCATTACAGCAGTCCACCCGACTGGCTCTACAACCACTTGAGCCTCGGGCCGGGCATGTTGGCCTTAGCTCTGCGCTTGCATTGGTTGTGCGCGTACTCTTTCATGCTGAATGGCATGGTGTACCTTGCAGGACTGGTCATGGGAGGTGGCTGGCGCTCCTTACTGCCCCGCCGGACCGATCTGTTTGACGCGTTCAAAATGCTTCGGTACTACCTCGGTCTTCCTTTCACAAAATTAACACGGCTCAAATGGCCGCATCCCCATTTCAACACAAAGTACAACGCGCTGCAGCGAGCAGCATACTTCTCTGTTCCGGTCGCGGGGTGCGTTTCGGTCGCTACGGGGTGGGCGATTCACAAGCCCGTGCAGCTCCATTGGTTGGCTGCGATTTTCGGAGGGTATAACGCAGCGCGCATCTGGCATTTCTGGCTCATGTGGCGCTTCATCCTCTTTGTTGTGCCGCATGTGATTCTGGTTTTCGCCGACGGGTGGGACACACTGCGCAGCATGATCGTGGGTTGGTCAACGCGAGTGAAGCGGCCGGAGTTCACCGCGCATGAACAATAAGGCAAAGATCTATTGCGCGGACTACGAACCGAGAAACGACGAAGCGGTGCCATCTGTTGCCGTCGAATCTGTCTCCGCGGAAAAACGGCAAGGTCTCTTTGAGGAGCGACCTCTTCCAGTAGATGAGGTTGCTCCCCGAGTCCTGCGTTATCGGAGCAGGCGCGACTTTTTGTTGTTTGGAGCTGGCGCGATTGCTGCGCTGGCAGGCGGTGGATTTCTCCTGCCGCAGGATACGCTCCGTCGCATGGGTGTACATCGAACTCTGAACTCTCCCGCGAAGGAGTGGTTTCTGAACAAAGCACTGCGTATCGACGATGATGTGGCAGAGGCGCTCTACTCGGGAAATCGGAGAGTGCCCACATACACCAAATCGCAGATTACCCCGCTCAAGAACAACTACAACGGAGCTACTCCTGATCCTGGATATATTTCCGGATGGAATCTCACTATAGACGGGCTCGATTCCGGCTTGAGCATCTCTCTCGACATTCGGACTCTGATGGCCCGCTTCTCAGTGCACGAGCAAATTACGCGACTGGTGTGCGTCGAAGGATGGAGTGCGATTGCCTGGTGGGCTGGTTTGAGATTCGATGATCTGCTTCGCGCTTACCCACCGATATCGCAGGCCAAATGGGCGCGCGTGGAGTCATCGGTCAACCTCGATGAGTCGGGAAATCCTGACCCTTACTTCATGTCCATCGACTTGGGGACTGCCCGCCATCCGCAGACACTGCTCGCCACGCACTTCAACGGCCAGCTCCTTACTGTGGATCATGGGGCGCCACTGCGTCTGCTGGTGCCCGTAAAACTTGGTTTGAAGAATGTGAAGGCCATTACCAAAATTACTTATTCCGCGGAGGAGCCAAGAGACTTCTGGGCCGAACGTGGGTATTCCCGCTACGACGGAATCTAACACCACTCCATGCACAACTGCAGTCTAATGACTTCCTAGCACCTGACCGTCGCTGTGTCTTTGACCAGAATGATTACCGAAAAGTGCGCGAGGTCCCCCCAGTTTTCCCCTCACCCACCCCATGAACTCTTTTTAAGTTGCGTCACTTCTATGATTTCTGAATGGCACTCCTGCCTCTCCGTGTTTTTGCGTATTCGTCGTGCGGTGAATTTTATGAAACCAAACGACTTGCGCAATTAGACCTCCTGTCTGCCAGAATTCCACCGATGGGGTTGGAGGTGAACGGCGCTTTCAATAACTAGAAGAAAATACGCGAGATGTTTTGGTCGGGGCGCCCGGATTTGAACCGGGGGCCTCCTGCGCCCAAGACAGGCTAACTATCTCCTGTAAGTCCTGCATTTTCAAGCATGCGATTGAAAACACCAAACCTTAGTTTCGCGCGCGAGGTGTGGCTGGATGTGGCCGGATGTATTGGTCTGATCGTAGGGTCACTACAAAAGTCACTACATTCTTGGCGTTGGAAGGGAACTGCGGCATGAAGCCGACGTTGCGTACGGTGCCGCTCGACGTGTTGGTTCTCGACGGGAACAACGCCAACAAAGGGACGAAGCGTGGGCGTGCGCTGCTTGAAAAGTCGTTAGAAAGCTATGGGGCAGGTCGCTCGGTTGTTGTGGATCGTAAGAATCGCGTGATTGCGGGAAACAAAACGGTAGAAGCGGCCCGCGCTGCAGGCATGCAGTCCATTACCGTAGTTGAAACGGATGGTTCGTCTCTAGTTGCGGTTCAGCGCGGCGACCTGGACCTCAAGAAAGACAAAAAAGCTCGGGAGCTGGCCATTGCCGACAATCGGGTCAGCGAAATCGATCTGGAATGGAACCCCGAGGTTCTGGCTTCGCTGGCTGTGGATCTGGAGCAATTCTGGAATGAAAACGAGCTGAACGCTCTTCTGAAGGGCTTTCGCACCACAGAACTGTCCGCGCCCGAGCCCAAGATCGATCAAGCGGCCGAGCTACAGAAGAAATGGAAGACGAAACAAGGGCAGATTTGGCGGATCGGGAACCACCGCCTGATGTGCGGCGACAGCGCCAGCACCACCGACGTCTCCGCGTTGATGAATGGAAAGACAGCCAGGTTATGCGCCACCGATCCGCCCTATTTGGTCTCCTACGATGCAAAGAACCATCCCTCGAAGGGCTTCTCTGACGGCAAGAACAAGGACTGGAAGGGTAGGTACGCTGACAAGCCCAAAGGCGAGCCGCTGGGGCCCTTCTACGAAGCCTTTCTACGACAAGCCTTGGCGGTGTGCGAGGACAATGCGGCTATCTACGTTTGGCACGCCTCGCAGCGCCAAGTGGAAGTCGAGAAGGCAATGCGCGAGTGCGGGATACTGGTTCACCAGCAGATCATTTGGGTCAAGAACAAGCCCGTTTTGACTCACTCCTTCTATATGTGGAAGCACGAGCCATGCTTTTTCGGCTGGAAGCAAGGGCACAAGCCTAAACGCAACCCGGGCGATTTCCCGACAACAGTTTGGCAGATCGACGTCCCAGTTCTTCCAGGTGTGGAGTCGCGTCACCCGACTGAAAAGCCGCTGGAGCTATTCGTAACGCCAATGCTTCTCCACACTCAGGCTGGGGATGTCTGTTATGAACCCTTCTCAGGCTCAGGCACACACCTTTGCGCTGCCGAGAATACATCCAGACACTGCTACGCACTGGAGATCGAACCTGCTTTTGTCGCGGTTGCGCTAGAACGGCTATCGGATGTGGGGCTGAAGCCCAAGCTGGATTCACGTTAGGAACACCGATGGCCAAGAGCAATAACCCGAATATTGCGGAGCATGGCAAGCCGTACCGCTGGAAGAAGGGAACCAGTGGAAACCTGTCGGGACGGCCGAAGAGCAAGACCCTTTCGGACGCCTACAGGAACAAGCTGGAAGAGCCGGTACCCAACGACCCGGAAAAGCGCACTTGGGCAGAATTGATCGCGGAAGCTCAGGTAAGGGATGCAGTTCGGGGAAACGTGCAGGCAGCACGCGAGATTGCCGACAGAACCGAGGGGCGAGCGCGCCAAGCTATCGAACTGGAAGACACCACGATAGCGAAAGCGTTCGATCGCATGACGACGGAGGAACTGGAGGCTTACGCCCAGGACGGAACTTTGCCGCCCTGGTTTCCGCGTCGCGCCGCCGCCAATGATGGCCTTGGGCAAGGGTAGTTCGGG
>Ga0134124_10003309_pt1 | contig 12967 bp, 19 predicted proteins | sample KB304_FD_96880 | JGI IMG/M metagenome (GOLD analysis project Ga0134124, IMG submission 96880) | Terrestrial soil microbial communities without Nitrogen fertilizer from Kellogg Biological Station, Michigan, USA - KB3-0-4 | ecosystem: Environmental > Terrestrial > Soil > Unclassified ... | reverse complement strand
GTCCGGAAGTCCATCGGCGACCAGCAGTGGGCGCGCTCGGTGGAGCAGAAGGACCTGGCGGCGCAGGAGCAGATGTACACGCGATGGGCGACCGGATACGCGGGCGGCCCGGGATCGAGGGAATCATGAGCAAGACGTTCACCGCCAAGCGGGACTCCCGCTGCGGGAATTGCGGAGAGACCATCTCCGAAGGCGACGAGATCAAGTACACCCCCGACAGCGCGGAGATTCACGCCGACTGTGAGTCTCCGGCGGCCGACGTCTCCACGGTCGCCATCCAGTGGGCGACGGCCGAGAGTGTCAGCCGGGCGGACCTGGAGACGCTGGAGGAGGCGCGCGTGGCACCGCTCGGCAAGCAGGGCAAGTGCCCGGTGTGCCACCTCGAACTCCCGCTGACCCGGCTCTGCGACGATCACGGGCGGGTGCGGGCGTGAAGCTGATCATCGGCTTCGCGGTCGGCCTCGCCTGCCTCGGCAGCATGGCGCTCGCGGCCGTGGGCGGACTCGTCTGGTTCATCCGCCAGTTGGCGAAGGGAGAGGACTGACCATGGGATGGATCTTCCTGCTCGTTATCGTCTGGCTCTGGCTTCGGCTGGAGGAGGAGAAGGGGCGCGACAAGTGAGCTTCTCGGCGAACCCCTACGCGATGATGGAGTTGATCACGGCTCCGCCCAAGGAGGTCTGGGCCCTCGTGGGTCAGCGGGTGCGGGACTACTGGACCGCTCGCGGGCGGGGCGCCGTGGACGTCTACTGCAGCGGCTGCGGGGCACAGGACGTCTCGAAGGGCCGCGTCACGATCTCAACCCCGATCATCGAGGCGCGGCAACACTTCGACAAGCACATCATGGCATCGCACGGCCGGACCGCTGAGGGCATGCACGACTGGAACTGGATGGTCTGATGGCCCAGGTGGGCAAGGTGTACTGCTCGCTCTGCGGCGAGGCGCGGAGGCTCATTCGCGTCACGCCGCAGGGCGCGCGTACGGTACGGGATCGATACTCGATCCGCTTCTGCGATAGGTGTGACAGGGCATGAAGTACGTCTCGCTACACCACCACACGACGTTCTCCTACATGGACGGCTTCGGGCTCCCGGCCGATCACATCAACCGGGCTGCAGAGCTTGGTATGCAAGCTATTGCCGTCACGGAGCACGGGAATGTCTCCTCCCACGTCCAGTTCGAGAAGGCGGCGCTGAAGGCCGGTCTCAACCCGATCTTCGGCCTGGAGGCGTACACCGCGCTCGGCGACCGCGAGCGCCGGAAGTTCCACCTCACCATCCTGGCGATGAACGAAGTCGGCTACCAGAACCTCATGCGCATCACCAGCCGGAGCTACGCCGAGGGCTTCTATCAGTGGCCCACCGTCAGCGGCCGGATGCTCGCGGAGCACTCGGAGGGTCTCATCGTCCTCTCCGGGTGCTCTGACTCGCTCCTCGCATGCTCGCTCCTCGGCGGCAAGTCCATCGAGCCGGAGGATGCCTCGTGGGAGCGGGCTGTCGGGGTAGCGCGTAGGTTCCAATCCCTGCTTGGGGATCGCTACTATCTAGAGTGCCAGATGTTTCCGGAACTCGACCGGACTCGCCAACTCAATGCTGCTTGGGAACGCCTCGGTGAACTTCTCCATATCCCTCTGGTCGCTACAGCTGACGTTCACTACCCGCAACCCGACGACAACGAGATGCAAGTCATCCTCCACGCCGCCGGGCGGGGCGCCGGATCGGTCGCTGCCCAGGAAGCCTCCTGGGAGTACAGCATCCGGCTCACGCACCCTGCCTCTGATCTCGTTGCCTACGAACGTATGTGCGCCTCTGGTCTCTCCGTCCGGGGTGCGGTGCAGGCACTGCGGGCCACTGCCGAGATCGCAAGCCGATGCAACGTACGGCTACCGAAGGCGGAGCGCCTCCAGTTCCCTCTCCCGCCCGGAGTCGACTCCGCCCACGGCTACATCTGGGCGCAGCTCCGGAAGGGGTGGGCATACCGGGTTGCACAGGGCAACCGTTACCTCGTCGCCCACAAGGACGAGTGCGTTGACCGCATCAACCGAGAGATGGCCGAGATTGAAGCGAAAGGCTTCGTCGACTACTTCCTGATGATGAGTGATCTCATCATCTACGCCAAGGAGAATGGCGTGGCGGTGGGGCCGGGGCGTGGGTCCTCGGCCTCCTCGTTCGTGTGCTACCTTCTTCGCATCACCGAGGTGAATCCCCTGGAGCACCCGCTGATGCTGTTCGAGCGCTTCATCGCGCCGGACCGGGCGGACCTCCCCGACATCGACACCGACTTTGACGACGAGCGCCGAGGCGTCGTCAAGCGCTACGCGGTGACGAAGTACGGCGAGGACTACGTGGCGAACCTCAGTAACTACACCAAGTTCAAGGGCAAGAGCGCGCTCACCGACGTCGGCCGGGTGTTCCCGAAGATCCCCAAGGTGGCGATCGACACGGCGAAGGGGCTTGTGATCGAGCGCTCGGGTGGAGACTCGCGAGCGGATGCCGGGCTGATGGACACCGTGGCCATGTTCCCGGTCGTTGGTGAGATCTTCAACAAGTACCCGGACCTTTGGAAGGCGACCCGGCTCGAAGGGAACTATCGAGGGCCAGGCGTCCACGCCGCCGGACTCATCATCACCAACCGGCCCATCAACGAGGTCTGCGCGCAGTACACCCGGACGAAGACGGTGGATGGCGAGGAGGTCACGACAACCGTTGTCAGCGTTGACAAGAAGGATGGCGAGTACCTCGGGCTGATGAAGGCCGACCTCCTCGGCCTCTCCACCATGGGCCTCATCCGGATCGCCATCGACCTCGCCGGAGTCTCGCTGGAGGATCTGTACGCGCTGCCGCTCGACGATCCGAAGGTCATCGACGGCTTCACGCGCAACGACGTCGTAGGCATCTTCCAGTTCGAGGGTCGCGCCACGCGGCTCGTCGGCCGGGAGGTGAAGCCGACGACCTTCGGCGAGATCGTGGATATCAATGGGCTGTCGCGGCCCGGCCCGCTGTTCTCCGGCACCACGGCGGACTACATCGACATCAAGCACGGCAAGAAGAAGGCCGAGAGCCTCCACCCCATCTGGGACCGGATCACCGGTCCTACCAAGGGCCAGGTCATCTATCAGGAGCAGGTTCTGGCCGCCCTCAAGGAGATCGGGCTCATCCCAGTCACCCGGGTTGGCGAGATCCGGCGGATCATCTCGCAGAAGCTGGGCGAGGCGCAGTTCAACGAGTCGGCCGGGGACTTCGTGAAGGGCGCTGCTACACAAGGGATCTCGGCCGAGGTCGCGATGCATATGTGGGGGCGGCTCGTTACCTCCGCCACCTACTCGTTCGTGTATGCCCACTCGGCCTCCTACGCCATCATCGGATACTGGTCGATGTGGCTGAAGACGTACTACCCGATGGAGTTCTACACTGCTGTGCTACGCAAGGCGGACAAGGACGACTGGCCCACAATCATCAAGGACGCGGGGCGGCATGGCGTGCGCGTACTCGGCGCGCACCCCGGGCTCTCCGACGACAACTGGTCGATCGTGGAGGAGGACGACGGCCGGGTCATCCGCGCCGGGCTGCTCCAGATCCCCGGCATCGGCCCGTCAAAGGCGGCCGCAATCAACGTCTACCGCTCCCAGATTGCCGCCCTGCCGTTGGGCGGGGTAGACCTCGCGAAGCTATCCGTTGATGACCTCATCAACGTCAAGGGCATCGGCCCGGCGATGATGGAGAAGATCAAGGCGGTAGACCCGGCCGATCCCTTTGGCCTCCACCGAATTGAGCGCATCATGCGCCGCGTCCGGCGGGCTATTAGCGAGGGAGAGCTGCCGCTCAGCCTTCCTACGCACACGTCTGACGAGGTACTAGACGCGAAGGGCGGGAGCCGAGTAGTATGGACTGGCCTCGTTCGATTGAAGGAGTTCAAGGACTACATCGAGGACGAGCGAGCCCGGACTGGTGATGATCTCGACGAGATCAAGGCCAGAATGAAAGACCCCCACCTACCAACCGGCTGTGTGCTCCACTGCTATGACGACGGGGATGAAGACGTCTACGTCCGCGTCCACCGCCGAACCTTCCCAAAGTTCAAGTCAGACTTGGAGGAAATCACCCCGGATCACCACGTGATCCTCGCCGTAGGCAAGAAGAGCAACAACTCCTTCGGCGCCAGCATCTACGTCGACCGGCTGTACTTCTTCGACCCCCAGGAGTAGCAATGTCTGCGCTCGATCAGATCCGCTCCGCACCCCCGTGGCTCATCATCGCCGCCCTCGTCCTGATCGCCGTGCTGCTGATCGGCGCGCTGCCGTTCGCGGGCTACCTCGTCGAGCGCAAGCGCCGGAGGGAAGCCTCGCAGGTCGCAGCCGCCAACGGTGCGGGCGAAGCCTTCTTCCACGGCATCCCGGACGTCCACCCCTTCGACCGGCCCGCACCGGCCGAGCCCGAGCGGCGGCGCCTCGCGATCGGGATGCCCTGGGGAGCCACCGACGAGACGTGGGCGGGAACGCCCCTCATCTTGACGGAGACGGCCGGAAGCGTGACGCAGGTACTCCCGGCACCCTTCGAGGGCGAGGAGCCCGCAGAACCAACGCTAGCGGAGATCGACGCCGAAGTAGAACGGGCGGAGCAGGCGGAGGACGAGGCCGAGAGCTGCTGGGTGGGCGAGGCCACGGCCGCCTGGAGCATCCACGACATCTTCGAGGGCGAGTTGGAGGAGAAGTCCCCGGAGATGCGCGCCTTCGAGGATGACCCGCTGGGGGCGTGGTACGTCCCGGCGGAGCTGAGCAAGTACGACTTCCTGCCCGAGGCGGATCGGACGTTCCGCGACCTCGTGGTGTGGGGGAAGCTGACAGGGGTCGGCGCCGAGATCGACGCCGAATGGGAGAGCTGGAACCTGACGGGAGCAACGCGATGAAGCTGGAAATCATCATCACCGACGACAACGGGAGCGTCCGGAAGCGGACCTCCGAGGGCACGCTGGCGGACCTGTACACCGACATCACCACGCTGCAGGCGGAGTTCGAGGCGCGGCTGGAGGCGGCCGAGGCGCCGCAGAAGATGAACATCGCGGATGACCTGGCGAAGATCATGGGGGCGGACGTCGCGGCGCGCGTGGACGCGCGGATCGAGGCGGGCTCCGAGGCGGACGGCCAGGAGTTCCTCAAGGCCGTCATCATGGGGCAGCTCACGATGGACGACCTTCCCAGCTTCGTCGCGCGGAAGATGCGCGGGTACATCCTCTCCGAGGCGCCGAACATGCCCGAGGCGATCCTGGACCGGGCTCTGACGATCGCCACGGCCGCGCTGACGGCGGAGCTGAAGAAGGCGCAGCGATGAAGGCGCGCATCCTCCCGCTCGCGGACCTCGCGGAGTTCGGCAAGACCGGCGCTGTGGCGCTGATGGTTACGATCACACCGGAGGAGGCTCGCGCCATCCTGAGGGACTGGGACCAGGGCGCCCCGCAGGACTTCAGCCCGGCGGTCGCCAAGGCGCTGTACTCCGTGCTCGGCGTCATCGGTGAGGCCAACAAGCTGGGCCGGGCCGAGGCGCTCCACGAGGTCATCAACTCCGACGGCCGGACGGTGGAGGTGCACGGTGTCGGCTACCGGCTCACAGGCGACCAAAACTGAGGGCTTCCGCATCCCGCCTGGCCCGTCGATCATCGAAAGCCTGTGGGGCCTGCTGATGATTGAGATGGGCAACCTGATGGCTACGAAAGAGCCCGGCTACACCGGAACTGAGGAGATGCGGTTTCGGCTCGAAGGGCTCTGCGGCGGCATCGCTCAGTCGATCGCCATCATCCTCAACCCGTACGACCCGAACATCAACGAGGTGCGCCGCGAAGCGATGCGCCGATACCGAGGAGGACTGTGATGGGCAGCAACGGACCCGTGCGGGTGCCGCTGGAGCGACTGGGGCGGCCGAAGGCGAACCAGCCGCAGGTGGAGCTGCGATTCACCAACGAGCACGGCACGACCGAGGTGTGGATGATCAGCACGTCGGCGCTCTACTTCGACGCCTTGAAGGGGCGCGTTCGGCTGGCCTACCTGGACCACGGCGTGGACATCCGCCTCGCGAACCAGTCGGCCTCGATCGACCGCCTCACCAAGCACCTCAAGCACGACCACGAGGTGCTGGAGGGCGAGGGGTACGCCCCGTGCACCTACGGGACCGACGATGTCGCGCCCACGCAGGACTGACTACGTCTGCGGGACGTACGAGGCATACCAGGCTCACATCCGGCGCGGCGAGCCGAGGGATGCAGCCTGCATCGACGCCAACCGTACCTACAACCAGGAACGGCGGCATGGCAGGCGAATCCGCGAGGCGGTAGCCCGAGCGGAGGCGGCCGAGCGCCGGGCACACGAGAGGCTTGCGGAGGAATACCCGGACAGGTTCTTGGTGCTCCTCCTGGAAGAGAACGCAAGGAACGACGAGGGGAATCAAGATGAGTAAGGAAGTCTCGCGCTGGGCGGATGCGGCGATGTTCCGCTCCGAGGAGATGCCGAAGGACGAGCGCGGCAAGGTGGTTCCGAAGGCGTACCTGCTGAACGCGACGCCGGACCCGCTGGGATCGCTCGCCGCGCTGAACGCCATCTACACCGGCGGCGTGAAGCGCTCGCTGAGCGAGGTGACCGACGAGGAGCGCCGAGAGGCGCTCGTCGAGGTCCGCAAGAACAAGCTCCAGGGTCCGCTGGAGGTCATCCAGTTCCACTTCCTTCTGGAGGGCGTCTCGCGCGCCTTCACGCACCAGATCGTGCGCGGGCGGCACGCCTTCTACGCGCAGGAGTCCCTGCGGTTCGCGGTCGTGGAGGGCGAGGCCTGGACCGACCGCGTGGCGACTCCGCCCGGCTTCGAGTTCTGGACCGAGGGCCAGAAGGAGGAGTGGGAGGCCGGTGTGATGCAGGCCGAGGACTCATACGCCCGGCTGGTCGGCTCCGGCATCCCGGCCGAGGACGCGCGAGGGCTCATGCCCCACGCGATGACGACCCGCATCCACTGGGTCTGCAGCCTCCGGGAGCTGCTGTACGTCGCGGGGGTACGTCTCTGTACCCAGGCGCAGTTTGAGTGGCGCCTCGCCATGGCTAGCGTGGTGCAATCGCTGCGTGATCTCGGGCGCCGGAGCGACGCGGTCTCGGAGACCCTCCGCGACTACCCGGAGCCGATCGACGATGGGTATCACGACGGCTGGCAATTCGAGGAGATCGCGAACCTGCTCCGCCCGATCTGCTACCAGGAAGGCGCCTGCGGGTTCAAGGCGAAGGCCGACCGGTCGTGCTCGATCCGGGAGCGCGTGGACTTCCGCGAGCGCTACTCGCTCAATCGCAAGGACTCCTCCAAGTGGCACCTGCCGCTGATCTCGGACACCGTGGTCTACGGCAGCGAGACCGGCCGCCCCGAGATCGTCACGGTCACCTCGCCGGGGATCGACCCGGCCGAGTGGCTCACCGACCCGAGCGCGGCACGGTAATGCCCGCCAACCGTTCGGTGCCGACGAGCGAGGAGCGGGTGGAGTTCCGCCCGCTCCCTGGTCAAGAGGACGACTGGGCGGAGTTCAACTGGCTCGACCGGGGTGCCGAGTGGTACTGGCTCGGCACCTTCCCGGTAGGGCTCGCCCTCATCATGATCCTGCTACTCATTGGAGTCGTGGCAAGTGGATAGGTTGCAACTCAAGCGCCGTATGGCGGAGCTGCTCGGCTTCGTCGTGACCGAGCGCGAGAACGACGCGGTGCTGGAACGCTTCCACGAGCCGCTGCCGGAGCTGTCGGAGCCGCGCGTGCGGGCCGTCCGCCCGGCGACCCGCGAGGAGGTCGCGCTGTTCCTCCGGCTGATGGGCTTCGTCGCCCGGATGGAGGACGTCGTGCTGGAGAACAACGGCCTGCGGGAGCAGAACAACGCTCTGCAGGGCCGTCTCGCGGTCTCCTCCAACGAGATCGACGCGAAGGACGTCCAGCTGACCTCGGCGCTCGCCATCGTCGATGAGCAGCAGTCGACGATGGGCCGACTGCACGAGGACGTCCGGCGCCTCCAGGTCCACTCTGACTCGCAGCGCGAGACCATCGAGCACCTGAAGGATGAGAACGACGGGCTCCGCACCCGGCTCCAGGAGCTGGAGTCGGAGGCCGAGGCCAACACCAAGCCGAGTGCCGCCCGGAGCAAGCGGTGAACGCCCTCGCAGACGCGGCTCCGGGGTTCACGCATGGTGACGCGCTCGTGTGCGCGTTGCTGTCGCTCGGGCTGTTCCTCGGCGCCATCTACGTCGCAATCACCAAGCCAGGGAAGGGGAAGCAGTGAGGATCTACATCGAGGTCCAGCGCGACGGAAGCAGCGGCAAGGAGACCGAGGAGCAGCGCACCGCGCTCGTCTCGGCCCTGGAGTTCCTGTTCGGCGAGCGCTCGACGGATGGCCTGAGCGTCGATGAGATCATGGGCGGGGCGCCGTTCGGCTGGGTTCTGTGCCGGATCCAGATCCACGAGGACGCGCCGACGATGCGCGAGCGCGTGGCGGCCAGGATCGAGACCATCCAGCCGCTGTTCGACGAGCAGGCTCGGGTGGAGCACAACCGGGTCATGGCGGCCCGGACCGGCGACCCGCACCACGAGGAGCCGCCCGCGTACCCGGCCGAGAGCCTGGAGTGGCAGGAGTACTGCTGCGAGGCTGGCTCCGTCGCCTTCCCGGGCAAGTGCCCGCATCACGGCATCGATGCGTGAGTTCATCCAGATGATTGCCCTCGCCTCGGCTCTCGGAGTCGGGGCGGGGCTCATCGTATTCCTGTGGGATCTGTTGGCATTACTGGTGTTCCGCCCGGGGAGGGGACTGCGATGATTGAACCTGAGGTGCTGTACGACGGGACCTCGGGAGATCCGACCGTCATCTGGTACGATGGCGGAGGCACTACAGGGTGGGTCGTTATCTCGGTCCACCCTGATGCCTTGACGGACCCGGAATGCCGTGTGACTGACAACATCACGCACTACGCCGTAGGGGAGTTCTACGGCAACGAGTTCATGCAGGTGGACCAGATGGTTGCCCTGTATGAGATGTGGCCCGGCTCCTGCGTCGGCGTGGAGCACTGGGTCCACTACGACTCGACGCACGGCCGGAAGGATGAGAACCTCACCAGCCTCGCCCGCATCAATGCCGCCTTCCGGTACGCGCTCCACCTTCGCTCGTGGGAGCGCGAAGCCCTCGCCCGGGGGCGGCTGTCGGAGCCGATCGCGTTGCTGACGGAGGAGGGCGAGCCTGTGCGCCGGGAGGTCCCGAACGTCCAGCGGCAAACCGCCTCCTTCATGAAGAAGGGCGGCGTGTCGGTGGAGATGCTGAGCGTGATCGCCTGGGAGGGGCGGAGCCTCGCGAAGCGCTGCGAGGGCTCTGAACACAAGCGAGACGCTACCCGGCACGCGCTCATCTTCCTCAAGCGCCTCAAGACCCAGCCGACCCTCCGCAAGGAAGTCTTCCCGGCTCTCGCCCCCGCGTAGAGTTTCGATCCTAATCCGTTGCGGGGAGACCAAATGAGCACACCCTACACGCTCGCCGCGCGAGCGTACTTCGAGAGCGGCTGGAGCCCCATCCCGCTGCCTCACGAGCAGAAGTTCCCTGTGCCGGATCAGTTCCCTGCTGGCACGAAGCAGATGTTTACTGGGGCTCCCGGAGTCTACGTGACCGAGGAGCACCTATCCCACTGGCTTTCCAAGAAGGGGCGTGCCAACGCTGGCAAGCTGAGCTACGCCCCCTCCAACATAGCGATCCGCCTGCCGGAGTGGGTCATCGGCGTCGATGTCGACGCCTACGGCGGTAAGGCGGGCGGCAAGACCCTCGAAACGGCGGAGCTGGAATGGGGCGCCCTCCCGCCCACCTGGGTCAGCTCCTCGAAGGACGACGGCATCTCGGGCATCCGCTGGTTCCGGATTCCGCCCGGCCTCGCCTGGCCCGGCGAACTCCCGCAGGGCAAGGGCGTCGAGCTGATCCGCTGGGACCACCGTTTCGCCATCGTGGCGCCGTCGATCCATGACAAGACCAAGGCCGAGTACAAGTGGTACCACGAGGAGCAGCAGCCGGACGGCTCCTATGCGATGCGGGAATCGGAGGATGAGTTCCCGGACTGCCCGCCGAGCCCGGAGGAGATCCTGCCGCGCGGCGAGTTCGACGGGACGTGGATCGAGGGCGATGGGGAATTCCCTTGGCTGCCAAAGGAATGGGTCGAGGGGCTCACCGGCGGGCAGCGCTTCGAGGCACGGGCCGTGGACGAGGAGATCGGCGAGGACGAGGTGCGCCGGTGGATCGCGGACCGGCCGGACCCGGAGAACCCTTGCTCCCACACGCGAAAGCAACTCACGCAGTGGACCGTTAAGCTCCAGCGGGGCGCGGATGATGGCGGCGCGCACCAGGAAGCGGTCGACTGCATCTGGGCCGCGCTGTCCGACGCCCGGCAGGGGCACCGCGGGCTCGGCTGGCTGCTTACCAAGCTACGCAACGTCTTCCTCCAAGCCGTCAAGGATCGACGCCCCGACGAGGGCTCCGCCCGGAAGGAGTGGGCGCGGGCCGTCCTGCGCGGGGCGAACAAGGTGATGAACGACGGGAACGAGCCTGAGGAGGAAGACCCTTGCGAAGCGCTGTCATCTGGATTGGGCTCGAACTCGCAGGAGCCATCGCGCTCTGGAAGTGGGAAGAAGTCCAAGAAGACGTCAAAGCGTTCATCCGATGGATCCGTTGGCTCGGCGGACATCGAGACGGAACTCAATGACCTTGGCAACGCCAACCGGCTCGTCCGCGTCATGGCCGGGCGGGCTCGCTGGGTCGAGGCCTGGCAGGCTTGGCTGGTGTGGGACGAGGAGGAGGGGCGCTGGAAGGAGGACACCGAGGGACAGGTGGAGCGCTGGGCCGTCAAGGCTGCCATGCAGATCGAGGAGGAGGCAGCTTATCTCGCGAACGGCGAGAACGGCGAGGCGCTGGTGAAGGCGTTCATGGCCCACCGTAAGGCATCGCTGAAGGTGGGATCGCTCCGGGCGATGCAGGAGATGGCCAAGGACCGCAAGGGAATTCGCGTCCTGGCCGACGAGATCGACGCGCAGCCCCGGCTGCTCGGGACGCGGGACGGCGTGATCTCGCTCGGGAACGACTCCGCCCAGCAGCGCAACGGCGAGTGGGCCCGCGACAAGTTCATCACGATGCGGACGGCGGTGCCATATAAGGCTGGGGCGGCGAACTCCTCGCCGATGTGGAACGAGTTCCTGGAGCGCTTCCAGCCGGACGAGGAGGTGCGGGACTGGCTGCAGCGGATCGTCGGCTACTCGCTGCTGGGGTACAACCCGGACCGGCTGCTGATCGTCATGCACGGCAAGACGTCCACCGGTAAGAGCACCTTCGCCGAGGCGATCCGGACCGTGCTCGGGGACTACGGCGGGCCGATGACGGCCTCGGTACTCCGGGACAATCCGGACGACCGGCCGCGCCCGGATCTCCTCGCCGCCTTCTCCCGGCGCGTGATCGTGGCGGAGGAGCTGTCGGCCGCGCAGCACCTCCACGCGGACCAGATGAAGCGCATCACCGGCGGTACGGCCATTACAGCGCGCGGGATGCGGTCCAACATCTACATCGTCCGGCAGCCCGCCTTTACGCCTTGGATCGCGACGAACGAGGTCCCGACGATCGAGGGCGCCGATAAGGCGTTGCTCCGGCGCGTGATCGTGGTGCCGTGGACCGTCCAGATCCCTCGCGACGAGGAGGACACGTTCTACTTCGAGCGGCTGATGGAGGAGGCGGCCGAAGCCGTGCTCGCCTGGGCCGTTGAGGGCTACGACAAGTGGCTGAAGGCGCCGAAGCTCTCGGAGCTACCGGCGGGCGCTCTCGCAGCCGCAGGCGAGTTCGCGGAGGGCGTGAACGACCTCGGCGCGTGGATGGCCGCAAGGCTCGATACGGGCGACGGGTACCACGAATTGCCGTCGCGGCTGTATGAGGACTACGTGATCTGGTGCGAAGAGAATGGCATTCCCGAGCGCGATCGACTGAAGCTGACGATGTTCGGACGGCGGCTGAACGGGCTCGGTCTGGAGAAGGTGAAGAAGACTGTGAATGGCAAGCAAATCTGGGTCCGGACGGGCGCCCGGATCGTCGAAGGCGCCTCGGCGAACTCAGCCTAGTGAACTCGGCCTAGCTAGGCTGAGTAGGCCAAGGCTAGGCCGAGTTTCTCGGCGAACTCGGCCTAGCCTATTTGCCCTGGTCAAGTTGATGTTTTTAGTAGTAGTAGTCTGGGTAGGCTGGGTTTAGATAGGTCGTAGTACGAGACGGTACGTATTTCCCCTGGTCGCGTCTCGCGAGTTGCTATAAATCTCGCGTTTCGCGTAGTCCGCCGCTAATTTCATGAAACCCGGCCTAAGATCGTTTAGGAGAGCAATGCGTCGCTATCGCGTCGTTCCGAAATGGTTCGTTTCCGTCGAGCAGCAAAGTGCCGGAGTATGCGGCCACATTGGCTACCGGACCCCACAGCTATGGCGCGTATTCGCGTCGGATCGCAGCGGCCGGTATCGCGTCGCTTGCTATCGCCTCGGGTGTACGCCGACCGATTCGATTGGCGGGCCGTGGACAAAGCAGTTCGAGGTCCTGAATGGCATTCGGACTAGGGTTATTGGTGGAGGTGAGGTGGAATGAACTACAAACCAACTGTCGGCGAAACGGAGTTCGGTGGGGTCGCCGGGATGTACCCGGACGCCAATCTGGCATCCCCGGATCTGGAGCAGCAGACCTGGTCCATCTACGCGACGAACGAGGCCGGTGGGCTCGACGACGCCGGGGCTGACACGGCCGACGTCGAGTGGGGCCGGAAGCACATCGGCGACGCCAAGCAGAGCTACTGAGCAACGCCTAGCGCCACCAAGCCAATCCGGAGATGATCGGGGCTCCGCTCGCGAAGGCCGGGCGGAGCCGAGGAGGAGAGCAATGGAAGACTTTGCCCAGCTGGCCTACGAGGCCTGCCAGAAG
>Ga0134124_10003308_pt1 | contig 12971 bp, 14 predicted proteins | sample KB304_FD_96880 | JGI IMG/M metagenome (GOLD analysis project Ga0134124, IMG submission 96880) | Terrestrial soil microbial communities without Nitrogen fertilizer from Kellogg Biological Station, Michigan, USA - KB3-0-4 | ecosystem: Environmental > Terrestrial > Soil > Unclassified ... | reverse complement strand
GACGGCGGCCCGGTTCTTCCGGCGCATCGGCTACGAGAGTTTCGGGCACGCCCGCCGGCAGGCTCGTGCCGAGGCCCATCTGGCCTCCCCGCTCTATGCCCTGGCCGGTGCCAATCCGAAGGAGCGCGGGTCCGACTCTCTGTCGCGGCATGTTGCGGCCGACCTGAAGAATTTGTGGGACAGCTTCGGGCAGTCCAGCGCGCTCGGGCAGGCAGTCAGGCTTGTGGCCAAGGCGCCCCGCGTGCACGTCGTCGGCATGCGCAACGGCCACTTCGTTGCGTCCTATGCGGCTTACCTCCTGGCTCAGGTCAGGCAGGACGTGGTGTCCCTCCCGGATGCGGCGATGACGCTGGCCGAGAACCTGGTTTCACTCGGCCGGGGCGATGTGCTGCTGGTCGTCGACTTCCGCCGCCGTTCCGCCTTGCTGCCGACGATCGTCGATACGGCCCGCCAGGCGGGCGCGCAATTGGTGTTCCTCGCCAGTCCCGGCATGCCGCCCCTGTCGCGCGCCGAAGATGCCGTCATCCACTGCCTGACCGACAGCGGCTCGATATTCGATTCCTATGTAGCGGCAGTCAGCCTCGTCAACTACCTCTGCACGGCCGTCGCCAAGGAACTGGGCAGGAAGAGCCGCCAACGGCTCGGGGCGATCGAGGATCTGCATGAATCGCTCGGCGACATCCGACACTGAGATCCGATTCCAAATGACACATGGCAACGAAATCCTGAATGCCGGCGCGCTCGACCTGCGCATCGATGCAACTCGCCTGGCGGCGCGCATCGCCGCGCTCGGCGCGGTCGGCGCGATCGCCGGTGGCGGCGTGAGCCGCCTCGCGCTCACCGACGCCGACCGCGGCGGGCGCGACCTGGTGGCGGGCTGGATGCGCGAGCTGGGGCTTGCGGTCACGATCGATCGCATCGGCAATGTCGTCGGAGTCCGCGCGGGTACCGAGCCCGGGGCGCCGGTGATGGCAGGGTCGCACATCGACACCGTCGCCACGGGCGGGCGCTACGACGGCAACCTCGGTGTGCTGGCCGGGCTCGAAGTGATCCAGACACTCAACGACGCGAAGCTTGCGACGCGCCGTCCGCTGGCGGTGGCCTTCTTCACCAACGAGGAAGGCGCACGCTTCAATCCCGACATGATGGGCAGCCTGGTCTACGTCGGCGGCTTGCCGCTGGAGACGGCGCTGGCCACGGTCGGCATCGACGGCGAACCGGTCGGCAACTGCCTGAAGAAGATTGGCTATGCCGGCGCGGCTCCCTGCGGCAAGCCCCAGGTGCACGCCTACCTGGAGCTGCACGTCGAGCAGGGACCGGTGCTCGATCTCGAGGGCATCACGATCGGCGCGGTGCAAGGCGTTCAAGGCATTTCCTGGACCGAGTTCACCGTGCTGGGCGTGTCGAACCACGCCGGCACCACGCCGATGCGCCTGCGCCACGATGCCGGCTATGTGGCCTGCGCCATCGCCCACCATGCGCGCGAGATCGCCCGCTCGCTGGGTGGCGATCAGGTGGCCACCGTGGGCGCCATCAACCTGACGCCGAACCTGGTGAACGTCATCGCCAACCGGGCGGTCTTCACGGTCGATCTGCGCAATACCGACGAAGCGAGGCTGCAGCAAGCGGAAAAGCGCCTGCACGAATTCGCCCGCGAGATCGCGGCAACCGAAGGCGTGACGCTGACTCACCGGACGTTGGCACGCTTCGAGCCGGTGGCATTCGATCCTGCCGTCGTCGATCTCGTCGAAGCGACCGCTCGCCGCCTCGGCCATCCGGTGCGCCGCCTGCCCAGCGGCGCCGGGCACGACGCGCAGATGCTGGCCCGCGTTTGTCCGGCCGGGATGATCTTCGTTCCGAGCGTCGGCGGCATCAGCCACAACGTCGAGGAATTCACCGCGTTGCCGGATCTCGAGGCCGGCGCCAACGTGCTGCTGCACACGCTGCTCGCGCTCACAAATTGAAGAAGTGAAGGAATAACTCATGACCAGGATAGTCAAGGTAGGGGCGGCGCAGCTCGGCCCGATCCAGCGCAGCGACTCACGCGAGAGCGTGGTGCATCGCCTGTTGGAACTGCTTCGCGAGGCCCACGGCATGGCCTGCGATGTCGTCGTGTTTCCCGAACTGGCGCTGACGACGTTCTTCCCGCGCTGGTACATGGAAGACCAGGCTGAAGTCGACAGTTTCTATGAGCGCGAGATGCCGGGACCGGTGACGCGTCCGCTGTTCGAGGAAGCCGCGAAGCTGGGCATCGGTTTTTACCTGGGGTACGCGGAACTGACGCAGGAAGAAGGCCGCACCCGGCGCTTCAATACATCGATCCTCGTGGACAAGACCGGCAAGATCGTCGGCAAGTACCGCAAGATTCATTTGCCGGGACATGCCGAGCACGAGCCGTGGCGCCGCTTCCAGCACCTGGAGAAACGCTATTTCGAAACCGGCGACCTGGGCTTCAACGTGACGCGCGCCTACGGCGGCATCATCGGCATGTGCATCTGCAACGACCGCCGCTGGCCCGAGACTTATCGCGTCATGGGCTTGCAGGGAGTCGAGATGATTATGCTGGGCTACAACACCCCGGTACACAACCCGCCGGCGCCCGTGCACGACAACCTGTCGCACTTCCACAACCAGCTCGTCATGCAATCAGGTGCCTACCAGAACGGCACCTGGGTGGTCGGGGTGGCCAAGGCCGGTTGCGAGGAAGGCTGCGACATGATCGGCAACAGCTCGATCATCGCGCCTTCGGGCGAGATCGTCGGGTCCTGCACGACGCTGGAAGACGAACTCGCGGTAGCACGCTGCGACCTCGACCTGTGCAATTCCTTCAAGAACACGACCTTCAATTTCGCCGTGCACCGCCAGCCCGAGCACTACCGCATGATCGTCGAGCGCAAGGGCGCGATCCTGCCGCCTGAATAAGGCCGGAGCCGATCATGCAATGGCACTACCGCTGCGCGACCTGCGGCGCAAAGTACGAGATTCTTCCCGGCCGCTACCTGTGCGACCCGTGCTCGCGGCGCCAGCAGGCAGATCGTCCGCTGGAAGGCATCCTCGAAGCGGAATGGGAAGGCGATGCGCCGGTGTTCGGCGTTCCGTTGCCGATCGAGCCGGAATGGTTTCCGCGCATTCCGGTGGGCAACACACCGTTGTGGGCGCCTGAGCGCCTGCGCCGCGACTACGCTGCACCCAAGCTCTGGCTCAAGGACGACACCTGCAATCCTTCCGGGTCGTTCAAGGACCGTGCGTCGTACCTGGTCGCGGCATTCGCGCGGAAGCACGGCGTCAAGGAAGTCGTCCTGGCATCGACCGGCAATGCGGCATCCAGCATGGCCGCAGTCGGCGCCGCGGCGGGCCTGGCCATCAAGGTCTTCCTGCCGGCGGCCGCACCGGTCGCCAAGCGGATCCAGGTGCTGCAGTACGGCGCGCAGCTCATTGCGGTCGATGGCACCTACGACCAGGCTTTCGACCTGTCGCTGGAGTATTCGAACAGGACCGGCTCGCTGTCACGCAACACGGCGTACAACCCACTGACCATCGAGGGCAAGAAGACGGCCGCCTTCGAGATTTTTGACGACCTCGCCAATGCCGGTGCGGGCGTTCCCGGTCATGTCTTTGTTCCAACCGGCGACGGCGTCATCCTTGCCGGCATCTATCGCGGCTTCGAGAACCTGCTGAAACTGGGCCGGATCCGCAAGATTCCCGTCGTCTGGGCCTGCCAGGCCGAGGGCTCGAGCGCCATCGCACGGGCCTTGGAATCGCCCTTTTCCGCCGGCGATGCTTTCGGGCCGCCTCGATTTTCGAAGACCGTGGCCGATTCGATTGCCGTCGATGTGCCGCGCAACGGCCTGCACGCGCTCGGCAAGCTCAAGCGCTACGGCGGGCAGGCCGTCACAATCTCCGACGTGCAGATTCTCGAAGCACAAAAGGCGCTCGCCGCCGGATCGGGCCTGTTTGCCGAGCCCTCGTCGAGCGCCGCTTTCGCGGGTTGGCTCAAGGTGCGGGACCGGCTCGCAGCCGACGAAAATTGCGTGGTGCTGATCACCGGCACCGGCTTGAAGGACATCGAGTCCGCGGCACGAGGCCTCGGATTGAACACATGAAGGCTCCCAATGATTGACTTGAAAATCGATACCGCCCAGCGGAAAAAGAACATCCGGCGCTGCCGCGACAACGGCATCATCCTGCCCACCTATGCGCAGATGCGCGACCCGGCGCTGATTCCTGAAAGCGTGAAAAGGGAGCTGGCGGACATCGGCATGTGGGACGTGCATGTGCGCAACCTGTTTCGCATCAACTGGCACAACGAGCCGGTGGAAAAAGGCGGCGGCTTCGGCGGCGTCAACTACGTCGAACTGCCGCGCGCCATCACCGGCACCAAGGCCCGCATCGTCGGCATCGCCGGCAAGTGGTTCCCGACCGGCGCCCACAAGGTCGGACCGGCGATCTCCTGCCTGTTGCCGGAGCTGGTGACCGGACGGTTCGACCCGACCACGAAGAAGGCGGTCTGGCCGAGCACGGGCAACTACTGCCGGGGCGGCGCCTACATCTCGCGCCTGCTGTCCTGCCCGTCGGTCGCGATCCTGCCGCAAGGCATGTCGCAGGAGCGCTTTGCCTGGCTGCGCACGATGGCCGAGGAAGTCATCGCGACGCCGGGGTGCGAATCCAACGTCAAGGAAATCTTCGACAAGTGCATCGAGCTCGAACGCACCCGGCCCGACGCAGTGATCTTCAACCAGTTCGACCAGTTGCCCAATGCGCTGTGGCACTACAACGTGACCGGTCCGGCGATGGCGGAGGTGTTCAGCAAGATCGCCCGGCCGGGCGATGTGGTGGCGGGCGCTGTGCTGGCTTCAGGCTCAGCCGGCACGATGTCGGCGGGCTCTTACCTGCGTGACACATTTCCCGGCGCCAAGGTGGCGGTCGGTGAGGCCTTGCAATGTCCGACCATCCTGGAAAACGGCTTCGGCGATCACCGCATCGAAGGTATCGGCGACAAGCACATTCCCTGGATCCACAACATGCGCGAAACCGATGCGGCGATTGGCGTCGACGACGAACTGCCCATTCGCTTCATCCGCCTGTTCAATGAGCCGGCCGGCCGGAAGCTGCTGGCCGAAAACGGTGTCACCGGGAGCATCCTGGAACGGCTGGAGTGGCTCGGGATATCGGGCGTCGGCAACATGATCGGTGCGATCAAGTTCGCCAAGTACTACGAGCTCGGCCAAAGCGATGTGGTATTCACGGTGCTGACCGATTCGATGGCCATGTACCAGAGCCGCCTCGCGGAACTCAGCACAGAACGTGGCGCCTATGACCAGCGCCAGGCGGACCGGGACTACGACCGGCTGATGGGAACTTCCATCGACAACGTGCTCGAACTGTCACAGGTCGACAAGCGCCGCGTGCATCAGCTCAAGTACTTCTCCTGGGTCGAGCAGCTCGGCAAGCCGGTCGACGAACTGCGGGCCCAATGGAGCGATCACCGCAATTACTGGGGCTGCCTGCGCACCCAGTCCGCGGAACTGGACAAGCTGATCGAGGAATTCAATGCCGAGGTGCTGGCGGGCTGAAGGAACTTTTTCGTGAAGTCGCTTCGGGAACTCTATCGGATCGGGCTCGGCCCTTCGAGCAGCCATACGATGGGGCCGCGCTTCGCGGCTGAGGCGTTTGCGCCCGCCGTCCCTGCCGGCACGGTCAGGATCCGGGTCACGCTGTTCGGAAGCCTCGCGGCCACCGGCCGCGGCCACCTGACCGATCACGCCGTCAGCGTGCCGTTTGCGCCCAGGCCGGTCGAGATCGTCTGGGTGCCCGAGAAAAGCCTGCCGCGCCATCCTAATGGATTGCAGTTCGAAGCGCTCGATGGCGAAGGCAACGTGCTGGCTTCACGCATCGCGTATTCGGTTGGCGGCGGCGCGTTGCTCGATGAAGCGGGCCAGCCGGACGGCGGGCCCGAAGTCTATCCCTACACTGCGATGAGCGAGGTGCTGCAGGCAACCGAACGCGAAGGCCTGCTGATGTGGGAACTCGTCCGCCGGCACGAGGGAGAGTCGATCTGGCCGTATCTCGGCGAGGTCTGGGCCACGATGAAGCGGGCCGTCGAAACGGGTCTGAACGCCGAAGGGCGGCTGCCCGGCAGCCTGAATGTGCCGCGCAAGGCCTCCGCCTATCACGCCCGCGCCCAGCACATGGCGGGTTACTTCGGGCAGACGGCGCTGCTGTTTGCGTATGCACTGGCGGTCTCGGAAGAAAACGCGGCCGGAGGCGAAGTCGTGACCGCACCGACCTGCGGCGCCTGCGGCGTCATGCCGGCCGTGCTGCTGTTCCTGCAGCATCAATCGAAGCTGTCGCAGGAAAAGATCCTGAACGCCCTCGCAACCGCCGGCCTGATCGGCAACATCGTCAAGCGCAATGCTTCGATCTCCGGCGCCGAAGTGGGCTGCCAGGGCGAGGTGGGCACCGCCTGCGCCATGGCCGCGGCCGCGGCCGCCCAACTATTGGGCGGATCGGTACGCCAGATCGAATACGCAGCCGAGATGGGGCTCGAGCATCACCTCGGCCTGACCTGCGACCCGATCGGCGGCTATGTCCAGATTCCCTGCATCGAGCGCAATGCCGTTGCCGCGGTACGTGCGGTCGATTGCGCGGCATACGCCCTGCTCTCGGACGGAACGCACATCGTCTCTTTCGACGAAGTCGTGCGCACCATGTGGGAAACCGGCCGCGACCTGAAGTCCACCTATCGCGAAACAGCCGAGGGCGGACTGGCAAAGATTTACTTACAAGGCCTCAAGGGACAAGGCAGTTTTCCCGGAATGGGCAGTTGAGATTGCCGGAGGGCTCGAACGGGCCCTTGTCCGACAAACTGCTGAACTTGCCGTTGCATAGCATGGCCTTCCTCCCGCCGCCGGAGGTCAGGCGGCATACAAAAGGAACAACATGTCCAGACTCATCATCGCCGCAGCGCTCATCGCGCTCATATCCGCTTGTTCCAATATGTCGCCGGGGCGCACCGCTGGCAATTCCAGTGCTACGTCGCCCACCACCACCATGGGCGCGCCTGGCGAACCGCTCGGCGGCGGCAGGACGCGCGACCCCAGAGACGCAGGCGGAACGAACTAAGCTTTCAGTTGAACGGGCCGCAACGCGCGGCCGGCCAGTTTCACGAGCAACGCGCCAGCCTTGGTTGGCGGACCGTTGGGATCGCGCGCTCGAATCGCAAAAATTCGTAAGCGTTGCGTGACAGTCTTCACGCATTCTTTGCGGCCGCGGGTCGTCCCCCGCATCGTGCCTTCCGTTGAATCGGTAACCCGCAGCCCGCCTGCGGTTCGACCTCAACGGAGACCTTTGATGATGGATGCACGACGCATGGGCCCCAGCCGGTTCCGGCTGTGTTTCCGCTCGCTGTTCGACAGCGGACGCGGGTACGCATTCCCTTGCGACGGCAACGGCGAAGTCGATCTCGATGAGCTGACCGAATGCGCCCGCAACAACTACCTGTACGCCCGGGCCATGGTCGGCCGCGAACTCGCCACGCCGGCCGTCGAGCCGGCCGAGCTGCACTGAACGGGCGCCGCGCGAATGCGGGCCCTGAAGCCGGCCTGCCGCTTCAGCGGCCTTGCGGCGGGTCCTTGCCGGCCCCTGGCGCGGTAGGCAAGGTCTTTTCGATCACCTTCTCGTCCGGTACATCGTGCGGACCGTCCTCGTCCGGTATCGGTGAAGCCTGACCCTCAGGCGGTTCCTCGCGTTCACCCGCACTTTCCCGGCGGTTCTGGGCTGCGCTCATTGGCATCTCTCCATAACTGGGTTTCACATGGATCCAAGCATGGGCCCTGCAGCGGCGGCGAGCCGTGCCATCAATCCCAGCTTTGCCGTAGGACAGTTTCTCCTCATCCATGTGAAAAGCAAGCTGGAGCCCAGCCGCTCCTTGCGGCAAAATACCCCCTGATGAGGAGTTTTCCATGCCGATTTATGAGTACGCCTGTCAGGAATGCGGGAACGAATTCGAGGCGCTGGTCCGTTCGGATACGGTTCCGGAATGCCCGAGTTGCAATTCTGTGGAACTGAAGAAGAGGCTGTCGGTCTTCGCTACAGCAGCATCAGGACCGGATTCGGCGCCGGCATTGGCGGACCCGTGCGCCTCTTGCGGGCACGGGCCCGGCGGCTGTGGCATGAACTGAAGCCGCCTGGCCGGCCACTGTGGATGCCGGGTCACACCCGGCATGACAAGACTTTCCGCGCAATTCGCTAGTCCGCCTTGGCGCCGGAGAACTGCACGATCTTCGCCCACTTCTCGGTTTCCATCCGGTGGATGGCCCAGAATTGTTCCGGCGTTCCGGGCAGTGGCACGCCGCCCAGCGCGGCCAGCCGCGTCTTCATGACGGGATCGGCCAGCGCCGCATTCATCTCACGGTTGAGTCTTTCGATGGCGGCCGGCGGCGTGCCCTTGGGTGCGGCCGCGCCGAACCATGCGCTCGCTTCGTAACCCGGCACGAACTCCGCCACCGCGGGCACATCCGGCAGCGCCGGCGAACGCTCCGCCGTAGTGACGCCGAGCGCGCGCACTTCGCCGCCGCGGATGTGGGAGATGATGGAAGGCATGTTGTCGAAGAGCACGTCGACCTGCCCGCCGATCAGGTCGGTGATCGCCGGCCCGGCACCTTTGTACGGGATGTGCTTCATGCTGATGCCGGTCATGAACTTGAAAAGCTCGCCGGACAGGTGCACCGAAGTGCCCGCGCCCGACGAGGCCATGTTGATCTTGTCCGGGTTCTTCTTGCCGTAGTCGATGAACTCCGCCACGTTCTTCGCGGGGAAGTCCTTTCGCACGGTCATGACGTTGGGCACGCGGACGATTCCGCCGATCGGAACCAGGTCGTCGAGGAACACGAACGGCAACTTGCGGTAGAGCGTTGCGTTGATTGCATTGGCGGGGTTGACGAGGAAGATCGTGTAGCCGTCCGCCGGGGCCCGCACGGCGAACTCGGTGCCGATGTTGTTGCCGGCGCCGGCCTTGTTCTCGATGATCACCTGCTGCCCCAGGCGCTGCGACAGCCACTGCCCCATGAGGCGCGCCAACAGATCGGTCGTGCCGCCAGGCGGATAGGAGACGACCCACTTGATCGGCCTGGTCGGGTAGTCGCCGTCGGCGGCCGCCGCCATCAGAGGCAAGGCGCCGCAGAGCAGGACGATGCCCGCAACCAGTCTTTGAAGCAGCCGCATCATGCCTCCCCGTGTTTGTTCCAGGCCATGGGCGCGTACTTTCCGCGCGGGAACTGTCAAAGTCAATGCTGGAACCACGGGGTCGCACCGCCTTCGGTGGACTGTGGCTCAGGACGCTCCGCGGCGGCGCCGACGCCGAGCGGCGGCGGCAGGAGGTTCACTATGCGGCTGAAGAGCGCCGCGAACTCCTTCTCGGGGTGGTACCCCGTCAGCGGGTCGCGATTCAGGGCGAATTCGGCGTTGACGCGAGCCCAGTCCCCTTGCGTCAGCAGCTCGCTGGCCAGCGGCAGCACGTGTTCCTCCTCGGCTTGCATGTGCCCGATGTAGCCGTCGCAATAGGCTTCGACAGCCGCTGCGAATGCCGCGAACCGGCCTTCGCCGAGCATTTCGTACTCCAGCAGCAGATGCTCCATGCGAAGGACTTCCTGTTCGCCATAAGCGTGCTCGCGCTCCAGTTTGTCCAGCAGCGCGTCGGCATGTGGACTGCGCGCCCGCAAGTACCGGAACAGGTGGTTCGACTCCTTGGGGTGATGCAGCCGTTCGGGAAAAGCATCGATGTAGAAGATCAGCGTCCGCAGCGCCTCGAAGTCGGGTTTCGCGTGTCCCTGGCGAAGTTCCTGGACGAGGTGGCGCAAAGCATGCAGCACGGCCCTGATGGCCTCGTGTTCGTCGCGGATGATGGTCAAGGCAGCTGTGGTCACCATGGTTTTTGCTCCATCTTGTCGTTCAGAACCCGCCATACTCGCTGCGCAGCTGCTGGGCGGCTTGCACCATCGCCGCAAGCTTGCCCTGCGCGACTTCGCGCGGCAGGTATTTCATGCCGCAGTCGGGCGCCAGTATCACCTGTTCCGGCGCGACGTGCTTGAGCGCGCGCCGGATGCGCTCGACAATCACCGCCGGCGTCTCCACGTCCATGTCCGCCAGGTCGATACATCCGACCAGGATCTGCTTGCCTCGCAATTCTTCCAGCACCTTCGTGTCCAGGCGCGACTGCGCCGTTTCGATCGAGACCTGCCGGCAGTGGCAGGCCGCCAGTTCCGGCAGGAACGAGTAGCCGCTGGGACGCTCGTGGATGATGGCCGCGTAGCCGAAGCAGATATGCACGCAGGTCGTGCCCCGCACGCCTTCCAGTGCCCGGTTCAGCGCCGCGAGCCCGTACTTCCTGGCCTTTTCCGGCCGCGCCTGCATGTAGGGCTCGTCGATCTGCACGACATCGGCGCCTGCGGCGAACAGGTCCTTGATCTCGGCGTTCACGGCCTGGGCGTAATCCAGCGCCGCATCCTCTTCGTTGCTGTAGAAATCGTTCTGCGCCTGCTGCAGCATGGTGAACGGGCCGGGAACGGTCATCTTCGTCATGCGCGTGGTGTGGCGTTTGAGGAACTGAAGGTCTTGCACCTCCACCGCGTGGCGGCGGCGGATCCGGCCGACGATGCGCGGCACCGGATTGGGGTGGCCGGAGCGGTCCAGCGCGCTGCCGGGGTTGTCCAGGTCGACGCCATCCAATGCCGTGGCGAACCGGTTGGAGTAGCTCTCGCGCCGGATCTCGCCGTCCGACACGATGTCCAGCCCAGCCTCTTCCTGCGCCCGGATCGCCAGCAGGGTGGCGTCGTCCTGCGCCTGCGCCAGGTACGGCTCCGCCACCCGCCACAGTTCGCGCGCGCGCACCCGCGGTGGAAAGCGCCCGGCCAGCTTGGCCCGATCGATCAGCCAGTCCGGTTGCGGGTAGCTGCCGACGATGGTGGTGGGAAAAAGCATGGTTTCCTCGTTTCGTTAAACAGCTTCTCGGATGCTGGCTGCGCCATGCTACGGCTCGCCTGCGCGCGCAGGGTCGTTTGCCGCACGCCGGTTGGCCAGCCGGCCCGCGTCCAGCATGGCGTGGAATTCCCCGTTGTGCTCACCCAGTGTCGGCGGCGGCCGAACCTGCAACGAGCGCTCGCCATCGAAGGAAACCGGCGAACGGACGGTGCGGAATTCGCCCATGGCCGGGTGCCGCGCGGACACCAGCAACTGCAGGTGCCTCGCCTGCGGATCTTCCAGCGCCTCGCTGGTGTCGTACATCGGCGCATGCGGCACGTCCCGATCCAGCAGCCGGTTGCACCATTGCAGGCGCGACCGGGTTCGGAAGGCCGAGCCGAGCAGCTTGATCAGCGCTTCCTGGTTTTCGATGCGCGCTTCCCGCGTCGCGAAGCGCGGATCCTTGAACATGTCCGGCTGCTCGATCGCAGCGGCCAGGCCCTGCCAGAACTTCTCGGGCGACGACATGTGCAATGCGATCCACTTGCCATCCGCGCACTCCAGCACATACGACTGCGACACGCTGGGCCGGCTGTACGGGCCCATGATTTCGCCGGCCGAATAGTAGTGCGTGAAGGCGTCGAGGTTGAAATGCGCCATTGCCTCCAGCATCGACACTTCCACTGTGCGGCCGGTGCCGGTGATGCAGCGCTCGTGCAACGCGCCCAGGATGCCGTAGGCGGCATAGAACCCCGTCACCGCGTCGGCGATCGCGGGGCCGACGACACGCGGATTTTCCGGATTGACCAGCAGCCTCAAGTAGCCGCTGGCCGCTTGCGCCACGGTGTCGTAGCTGGGGCGGCCGGCCGACGGCCCGGTAGCACCGAACCCGCTGATCGAACAGTAGATCAGGCGCGGGTTGAGCCCGCGCAACTTGCTTTCGCCCACGCCGAGTTCGTCGGCAACACCGGGACGGAAATTCTGGATGTACACGTCGGCCGTGCGCGCCAGCTCGTAGAGGCGCTCGCGGTCCGCGGCATCCTTGGTGTTCAGCGTGACGCTGCGCTTGTTGCGGTTGTAGGTCTGGAAGTGCGGGCTGTACAGGCCGCCCTTGAAAGCGCGGAAGGGGTCTCCCGTGCCCGGCTGTTCGATCTTGATGACGTCGGCGCCCAAGTCCCCGAGCAGCATGCCGCAGGCCGGGCCGGTGATGAAGGTGCCCTGTTCGAGGACGCGCACGTCCCTCAGGACCGCGCTCATGAACGATCGCCCTTGCCCGGCGGCGGGCCTTCGTACACGAGTTCGCGGGCGGCCTGGTACGACAGGGCAAAGCCGCTGGGGTTCACGGCCTCTTCGGTCAGGTGGGCGATGAGGCCGGCAGCACGCGCCAGGATCGGCACACCACGCAGGGCGCGCAGCGGGAAGTTGGTGCCAAGCAGCACCGCCGGAATCGCGGCGGACACATTCAGCCGCAGGTCCTTGCCGACCACTTCGGGAATGACGGCTTCCACCGCTTCGGCGATCTGCACGAAGCGCAGGCTGATGCCCGCGTCCCTCGCAACTTCGAACAGCCGGGCGACGCGCGGATCGCGCTTCTTGTGCAAGGGATGGCCGTAGCCGGGAATCGCCTGTCCGGCAGCGCGCCAGCGTGCCACGGCCTCCCGGGCGGCGGCACGCAGGTCACCGCCCTCGCCCGCGGCTTCGTCGATTTCGCTGAACAAGCGGCCCGCCGTTTCCGACGCGCCCAGGATCACGCTGCCGCAGCCCAGGATGCCGGCGGCCACCGCGCCCTGCAATGCTTCGGGTGCCGCTGCGTAGGTCATGCGGCTGGCCTGCACGCTCGGCACCATGCCATGCTCGGCGATCGCGACGAGCGTCGCGTCCAGCACCGCCGCGTCCGCGGCACTGGGCCGCACGCCGGTGACCAGCAGGCTGAAGTAGTCGGTAAACGAGATGCGGCCGATCAGGTCGCGGCACAGGTCCTCGCCGCGCACGGTGATGCTGTGCTCGTCGGACGT
>Ga0134124_10003307_pt1 | contig 12972 bp, 14 predicted proteins | sample KB304_FD_96880 | JGI IMG/M metagenome (GOLD analysis project Ga0134124, IMG submission 96880) | Terrestrial soil microbial communities without Nitrogen fertilizer from Kellogg Biological Station, Michigan, USA - KB3-0-4 | ecosystem: Environmental > Terrestrial > Soil > Unclassified ... | reverse complement strand
GGCGAGCGGCAGATCTTCCTCAAGGTCTTGCTGCCGGCCGCCTCGCCCTGGATCGTCTCGGCGCTCAAGGTCGGGGTGCCGTTCTCGCTGATCGGCGCCATCATCGGCGAGTTCATGGCGGCCTCGCGCGGGCTCGGCTACATGATCCAGCTCAACACCAACCAGTTCGACACGACGGGCGCGGTGAGCGGCATCGTGGTCCTGATGGTCTGCGTGATGCTCTTCAACGGCGTGCTCAACCGGCTCGAGCGCTACGTGCTGCGCTGGCGCCCGCGCGAGCGGGCGGTCGGGACGCGCGAGCTCTCGTGACCATCGTCTCCGCCACGAGGGCCGACGCCGCGGGCGTGATCGACCTCATCGGCCGGGTGTTCGTGGAGTACGGATGGATCTGGGACCCGGCCACCGAGGTCCCCGACCTGCTCCGATGGACGCCGTACGAGCCGCCCCACGGCGGGTTCTTCGTCATCCGCCGGGACGATCGTGTCGTGGGCTCGGCGGGGGTGGACCGCGTGGACGCGGAGACGGCGGAGCTGCACCGCCTCTATCTCGATCCGCAGATGCGCGGTCGGGGACTCGGCGACGCCCTGGTCGAGACCATCCTCGGCTGGTGCCGCGACCACGGCGTGAAGCGGCTCGTGCTGTGGTCGGACACGCGGTTTCAGCACGCGCATCGGCTCTATCGACGTCACGGCTTCCGTCAGACCGGCGAGCGGGTGCTGCCGGAGGACGTCAACGACACGGCCGAGTACCACTTCGAGCGCGACGTGATCAGCGGGGGGTGCGCGTGATGGTGACCTCGATGACGTCGAAGCCGGGTGAGGGCGAGGCCATGTTGTTGAACGAGACGCTGATCGCGTAGGCGGGGCCGAGGTCGGTGGCGGCGGCGGCCTCCATGTCGCGCTGGATCTGCTCGCTGAACTGGCGGAACGTCCCGGCCGGGTAGTAGCTCTCCACCACGAGTGCCTCCGGCGGGCCCTGCGTGTCGCGGAAGAGTGGCTGGACGGCGAGCCCGGTGCCCGTCTTGGGATCCATGACGACCACGCCGGTGCCCGTCTGCACGGTGACGAGGCGGACGTTCCAGCCCTGAGGCGCCACCCACTGCCTGGCCTCGGCCTCCCACTGGGGTCGCCTCAGCCCGAAGATCCGGTCGGCGTCCTTCTTGTTGACCAGCCGGTCCTGCCCCTCGGCGACCGCGAGCAGGAAGAGGAGCGGCCACAGCAGGACGGTGACTGCGATGGGCCCGAGCACGCGCATCCGTCGCCCTTTCTCGAATGACGCTCGCGTTACAGTGTCGTCGACTCCTCTCTCATAACATCCGCATGCCCAATACCGGAAGAATCGGGTGAGGTGTTCCGTGAACGAGGCGCGCGTGAGGCCGTTCCGGTTCGGTGTGAACGCCCTGGCGGCCGGGTCGGCGGCCGAGTGGATCGCCCTGGCCCGCCGGCTGGAAGAGCTCGGGTACTCCACCCTGTGTCTGCCCGACCACCTCACCGACCGGCTGGCCCCGCTGCCGGCGCTGGCGAGTGCCGCGGCGGTCACGAGCCGGCTGCGCGTGGGCACCATGGTGCTCAACAACGACTTCCGGCACCCGGTCGTGCTCGCGCGCGAGGCGGCGACGGTGGACATGCTGAGCGACGGTCGGCTCGAGCTGGGGCTGGGCGCCGGGTACATGAGATCGGAGTACGAACAGGCGGGCCTGCGCTTCGATCGAGGTGGGGTGCGCGTGGAACGCCTCGGCGAGGCGGTCACCATCACCAAGCACCTGTTCCAGGGCGAGCCGGTCACCTTCTCCGGCCGCCACTACCAGGTGGCCGATCACACGATCCATCCGCGGCCGGCGCAGCGACCGCGTCCGCCCATCCTGATCGGCGGCAACGGGCCGCGGCTGCTCACGCTGGCCGCCACCGAGGCCGACATCGTCGCGCTGTCGGGCATCACCTTCGGCGGCGGCGGCGTGGAGCGCGACATGGCGGGCTTCCGGGCGGCCGGCGTCGACGAGCGGGTGCGACTCGTGCGGGAGGCGGCCGGCGCGCGCCTGGGGCAGCTGGAGCTGAGCGCCCTGGTGCAGCGGGTGATCGTCACCGAGGATCGCCGAGGCGCCGCCGAGGAGCTGGCCCAGCGCTGGGCCGGGCTGACGGCCGAGGAGATTCTGGAGACCCCCTTCGTGCTGCTCGGCTCCGTCGACGAGATCGTCGCCCAGCTGGTCGCCAGACGCGCGCGCTGGGGGATCTCGTACTACGTCGTCTTCCGACCGGCGGTGGACGTCTTCGCCCCCATCGTCGACCGGTTGAGCGGCGTCTGAGCCAGCCGACTCACTCGGCCGGCGCCGGCAGGCCGGGGTCGCGCTCCGCCGGCTGCGCCCGCCGGGCGGCCACCGCATCCGCCCGCACCCGCTTCATGAACGGGATCAGGACGACGACGCCGCAGAAGGTGACGAGAAGCAGCCAGAAGTCGTCGGCGTACGAGAGCACCTGCGCCTGCACCTGCGTCTCGCGGTAGAGCATCGCGACGGCGCGCCGGGCCGCCGTGAACGAGTCGTTGCCCTGGGCCAGGAAGTGGTCGGTCCAGTCTTGCAGTCGCTCGGCCATCGCCGGGTTCCAGTCGTGGAGATGACTGATCAGCGTGGCCTGGTGCTGCTGGCTCCGGCGCGCCAGCAGGGTCGTGGCCAGGGCCACGCCGGTGCTGCCGCCGATGTTGCGCACCAGGTTGTAGGCGGCGGTGGCGTTGGCCAGCCGCTCCGTCTTGATCGTGGCCAGGGCCAGCGCCTGCAGCGGCACGAAGATGAAGCCGAACGAGAAGCCCTGCAGGAAGCGGGGCCACGCCAGACTCCAGAAGTCCATCGTGGAGGTGAGGTGCGTCATCAGTCCCAGCGCGGCCGCCTGCAGGAGGCAGCCGAACGCCAGCATCAGCCGCTGATCGACGCGGGAGACGAGGCGCCCGGAGATCATCAGCGCGATCATGGTGCCGAGCCCGCCGGGCGCCAGCGTGAGCCCGGCCGTCCACGCATCGTAGCCGAGGACCTTCTGCGTGTAGAGCGCCACCAGCAGCAGGCTCGAGTTGAAGCCCAGCCCGATCAGGAAGATGGCCAGCGAGCTGACGCCGAAGTTCCGGTCGCGGAACACGTCGAGATCGAGGATCGGTTCCTCGACCGTGGCCTCGCGGACCATGAACCCGACCAGGGCGCACACGGCCAGCACGCCCGTGCCCAGGATGAACGGCGAGTCGAACCAGTCCTGGCGCTCGCCGAGGTCGAGCACGAGCTGCAGGCAGCCGAAGCCCACCATCATGAGCACGATGCCGAGGACGTCGACCCGCCGGGGTCTGCGATGAAACGACGCGTCGAAGAGGAAGGCGCTCACCATGAAGAAGGCGACGATGCCGATCGGCAGGTTGATGTAGAAGATCCAGCGCCACGACCAGTTGTCGGCGATGTAGCCCCCCACCGTGGGCCCCAGGATCGGCGCCAGCATGATGCCGAAGCCCCAGACGGCCATTGCAGTTCCTCGCTCTTTCAGCGGGAAGATCTCCCACATGATCGCCTGGGCCATCGGAATCACCGGGCCGCCGCCCAGGCCCTGCAGGATGCGCATGAGCACGAGGAACTCGAGGTTGGGCGCCAGGCCGGACAGGAACGAGCTGGCGGTGAAGGTGACCGTGCAGATGAGATAGAAGCGCCGGCGGCCGAAGACCGCGGTGAGCCAGCCGCTGGCCGGGATGATGACCGCGTTGGCGGCCAGGTAGGAGGTGATGACCCAGGACATCTCGTCGATGCTGGCCGAGAACGAGCCCTGCATGTGGGGCAGGGCGACGTTGGTGATGCTGGTGTCGAGGACCTGCATCACCGTGACCATCATCACGGAGAAGGTGATGGCCCACTTGCGTCCCGACCCGATGGGCGCGTCGGCCACCGCGGGTCCTTACCTGGGCAGGTAGTCGTTCGTCACGAGCTTGTCGTACCCGATGCGGCTCTTCAGCGCGCCGATCTTGAGCATGAAGTCCTCGGTCAGCGCCACCGCCCGCTCGGAGATGCGCGGGGTGCGCGGGATGCCGAGGCGCGTCTTCTGCAGGCCCTCGAGGATCACCTTGTCGTCGAGCCGGCCGAGGAAGACCTTCATCGAGGCGACGGCCTCCTCGGCGGGATGGTCGAGGAGCCAGGTGCTGGCCTTGTGCAGCGCCCGGTTGAACTTGCGGATCGTCTCGCCGTTGGACTTCAGATAGTCCGGGTGCACGACGACCGCGTTCATCATGAACTCGCCGAAGTCCGGGTCCTCGCCGGCGGCGTTGTCGACGACCATCAGGCCGAAGCCTCGGGCGACGGCGGCGTCGGGGATGGGGTGCCGGTCGCGAAGGCGTCGATCTTGCGCTGCTCGAGCGCGAGCACCATCGGCGGCCCGGCGCCGATGCCGATCATCTGGACGTCCTTCTGAGGATCGATGCCGGCCTTGAGCAGGTAGTAGAGCATCACCTGGTAGGAGAACGAGTCCACCGCGACCCCGGAGACCCTGAGCCCCTTGTTGAGGGCCCGGATCTTGTCGGCCAGCGGGCTCTTGTCCGTGATGCCCTTCTCGCGGGCGGCGTCCTTGTGCATCACCACGTTGATCGCGTTGCGGGTCAGGATCGTGGCGGTCGCGAGCAGCGGCTGGCCCTTCTCGTACGCCTGCATCTGGTAGGTGCCGGGTGTGAGACAGACCTGCGCGTCCCTGGCGATGAGGGCCTGCAGGCTGCCGCCGCCGGCGACGGTGACGATCTCGACGTCGAGCCCCTCCTGATCGAAGTAGCCGGCGACCTTGGCGTGGTAGAGCGAGGCGAAGGTGACGGCGGCCGCCGGCACCGTGACCTTGACCTTGTCGGCGGCGGCGGCCGGCGCGGTCAGGCTCGCCAGGAGCACCGCGGTGACGATCAGGTCGCGCATGCGTCGTCCCCTCATTTCGCCACCCCCAGGAAGCGGAGCGCGTTCTCACCGAGGATCTTCTGACGGTCGCGCTCGGGCAGGAACGCGAAGGCGCGAATCTCCCGCACCGAGCGGGCGAGGTCGCCCACGGCGAACGGCGCGTCGCTGCCGATGACCAGACGCTCGGCGCCGACACAGGCCACGCCGGCCAGCAGCGCCGGCTCGTAGTATGAGATCGTGTCGAAGTACAACCGCTCGATCGAGGCCTCGGGGCTCCCGCGCAGGCCGTAGGCGGCACCGAAGTGCTCCTGGCCCACGCGAAAGCCGAGCGAGATCCGCTCGCGCAGGTAGGGCAGGGTGCCGCCCAGATGCGCCAGGCAGATCCGCAGGCGCTCGCAGCGCTCGACGATGCCGCTGTAGATCAGTCGGGCGGCGGCGATGGTCGTGTCGTACGGGAAGCCGATCGCGAGATCGAGCCGGTAGTCGTGGATGTCGCCGTGGCCGGCGGGGTTGATCGGATGGATGAAGATCGGCAGCGCCTGGGCGTCGGCGGCCTCGAACACCGGCCGCACGCGCTCGTCGTCCAGCTGCATGCCGTGCACGTTGGAGCCGATGCCGAGGCCGGCGAGGCCCAGATCGCCGACGGCGCGCTTCAGCTCGGCCAGCGCGTGGCCGGTATGCTGCAGCGGCAGCGCCGCCAGCGCGACGAACCGGTCGGGATGGCGACGGACGACGGCGGCCATCTCGTCGTTGAAGACGCGGCAGAGGCGCAGGCCCAGCTCCGGATCGGCCCAGTACGTCATGGGCGGCCCCAGGGAGAGCACCTGCCGCTCGACGCCGGCGGCGTCCATCTCGCGCAGGCGCGCCTCCTCGTCGTGAAAGGCGGCCGTGTAGCGCCAGAACCTGATTCCCTCGAAGCAGAGGAACGGCGGCTGGTCGCCGGTGAGGCTGACGCCGTAGGCGGCCCCACCGGCGGCGGCCGCCTCCATGAACGCGCGCGGGTAGAGGTGGGCGTGGACGTCGACGACCATCAGGCCAGCGCCGTCAGGACGGCGTCCAGCCGGGCGACGTCGGCGATCGCCGGCAGGATGCGCGTCATCGCCCACTCGTGATTCTGGACGTCGTTGCTCGCGCAGCACTCCCGCACCACGATCACCCGGTAGCCCACGTCGGCGGCGTGACGGGCGGTGGCCTCGACGACGAAGTTGGTCCACAGGCCGATGAGGATGAGCGTGTTGACGTCGAAGTTGATCAGCGCCTGGCCGAGGCTCGTCGTCAGGAACGGATCGACGCAGGTCTTGTTGATCACCAGCTCGTCGGGCCGGGGCGTCACCAGCGGGTGGACCTCGGCGCCGGGCGTGCCCAGGATCAGCGTCTTGCTCTCGCGCAGCTTCATCCACAGCGAGCTGGCGCGGGGCATGTCGAGGTAGTCGCGCCGGACCGAGGCGGTGATGTGGATGACGCGCAGCCCGCGCCGCCGCGCCGCCTCCAGCACGCGGGCGCTGTGCTCGAGGACGCGGGCCTCGGCGATGCCGGGCGTCGCGGCGATGTTGTCGTGCTGGTAGTCGAGGAGCAGGAGCGCGGTCCGGGCCGGATCGAGCGTGAGGGGCATCGCGCCTCGTATTCTAGATCAAACCCGCACCCCGACCGGCGTGGAGTACACTACGCGACACCTCATCCAAGGAGCGCGTCCATGGCCCGATGCAGCTTCGCCCGCCGCCGTCTCGTCCTGCTCGTCATCGGTGCACTGACGGTGGTCACGCTGCAGAGCGCGAGCGCGCACGCGCAGAGCGACGTGCGCAGCCCGCTGCCGGCGCCGGTGAAGGTCAAGCAGGGGATGACCAACGTTCCCGCGCTGTCGCCGCTGTGGCTGCTGCCCGAGTACGCGGCCAAGTACAACGTGCAGATCGAGATGGTCATGTTCCAGCGCTTCGCCGACGCGCGCACGGCGCTGGCCTCCGGTGACCTCGACATCACCGCCTTCGGACCTCAAGACATCTCGCTCGCCCTCGGCCAGGGCGCCAAGTCGATGGTCGGCGTGGCGGGGGTGGGCTCCGGCAACGACTGCCTGATCGTGCGCAAGGGCGAGGACATCAAGGACTGGAAGTCGCTCCAGGGGAAGGCGATCGGCGTCGGCGCCGGCTCGATCTCGTGGCTGAAGTTCGCGGCCTCCACGCAGGAGAACGGCATCGCGTACCCGAGCCTCAAGGTGGTCAACATCATGGGCGGCGGCGGCAACTACCTCAAGGCGCTCCAGGCCAAGGAGATCGACATGGCCGTGGTCTGGCAGCCGTTCTGCGCCCAGGGCATCGTGGACGGCATCGCGCAGTACCCGACCATCGACCACAACAAGTCCAAGACCGTGGGCGGGCTGATCTCGGTGCTCGCGGTCAACCGCGGCTTCATGGAGAAGAACCGCGAGGCCACCCAGCGCCTGGTCGTCGCCTACCTCGACGTGCTGAAGGTCGCCCAGGCCGACCGCGCGAAGTGGTCGAAGATCTACGCCGAGAAGGCGGGGCTGCCGGAGCCCGTCGCGGCAGAGTCGATCCGCATCACCCAGCTCGACGCGACGCTGCCGCTGGAGTCGATCAAGCGCATCTCCAAGTTCCTCTCCGACAACGGCGTGATCGCCCGCGACGTGTCGGGGGAGATCGCGCAGTACTACACGTACGACTTCCTGAGCAAGGCGACCGGCAAGTCCGCGGCGGACCTCGGCCTCCGGCAGTAGGTACCGTGGCGGACGCCGCGTCGACATCGCCGGAGGACCACGCACCTATCCGGCGCCTGCTGTGGCCGGTGATCCTGCCCCTGACCTTCCTGACGCTGTGGACGCTGGCCGTCGAGCGCCACTGGGTCGTCGAGGGCATCATCCCGTCGCCGCGGCAGGTCGCGCAGTCCTGGTACCGGTGGATCTTCGGCGCGACCACGCTGTCGCTGTCGCCGTACTCCGGCACCTGGCTGGCCGCCGTGCTCTACTCCTCGCGGCGCGTGCTGCAGGGCTTCCTCCTCGCCGCCGCCGTCGGCATCCCGCTCGGCCTGTTCGTGGGCTGGAACCGCCTGGTCGCGCGACTCGTCGACCCGTCGATCCAGCTCCTGCGGCCGGTGCCGATCACGGCCTGGCTGCCGTTCGCCATCGCGGTCTTCGGGATCTACGACGCCAGCGCGCTGTTCCTGATCGGCCTCGGCGCCTTCTACCCGATCGTCGTGAACACGACCCACGGCGTGCGCGACACGAATCTCCTGCTGCTGCGCGCCGCCCGCATGATGGGCGCGGGCGAGGGGACCATCCTCACCAAGGTCGTCTTCCGATCGGCGCTGCCGTCGATCTTCACGGGGCTGCGCCTCGGCATCGGCATCGCGTGGACGGCGGTCATCGTGGCCGAGATGATCGCCGTGAAGTCGGGCCTCGGCTACGTGCTGTGGGACGCCTACTACGTGGGCCGCATGGACATCTGCGTGGCGACGATGCTCTCGGTCGGCCTGCTCGGCTTCGTCTCCGACCGCGCGCTCCAGCTCGTCTCGCGCCTCGTGCTGAAGTGGCGGACGCTGGAGGCCCACGCGTGAGCGATCGGCCCGTCATCGAGCTGGCCGACGTGTCGAAGACGTTCGACAAGGCCGGGCGCTCGGTCGAGGCCCTGCAGGGCGTCAGCGTCGTCATCGCGCGCAACGAGTTCGCGGCGATCCTGGGCCCGTCCGGCTGCGGCAAGTCCACCCTGCTCAACATGGTGGCCGGCTTCGACGCGCCCACGCGCGGCGCCGTGCGCTTCGACGGCGAGCCGGTCACGACGCCCAGCCCCCGGCGGGCCGTCGTCTTCCAGGAGCCGGCGCTCTTCCCCTGGTACACGGTGCTCGACAACATCACGTTCGGGTTGAAGACCCGCGGGATCGCGCCGACCGCGTACCGCGGGCGGGTCGAGGCGATCATCGAGCAGGTGGGGCTGCAGGGCTTCGAGTCGCACTACCCGGCCGAGCTGTCGGGCGGGATGAAGCAGCGCGTCGGCATCGCCCGCGTGCTCGTGATGGAGCCCGACGTGCTCCTGATGGACGAGCCGTTCGGCAGCCTCGACGCCCAGACGCGCTCGGTCATGCAGGAGCTCCTGCTCTCGGTGTGGGAGCGTCACCAGCAGACGGTGCTCTTCGTCACCCACGACATCGAGGAGGCGCTGCTCCTGGCCGACAGCGTCTCGGTGATGACGGCGCGGCCGGGGCGGATCAAGAAGCGCCTGGCCGTGGAGCTGCCGCGGCCCCGAGCCCTGGAGGTGACGACGTCGCCCTTCTTCAACGAGCTCAAGCGCGAGGTCCTGGCGCTCATCCGCGAGGAGAGCGTGAAGGCCGCCGTGGAGCGAACGCGCCCCCTCTAGCCCGTCAACGGCGCGCCGCCCGAACGGCGAGCCGCCGAATCGCCGTGCAGACAGACCAGATCACGATCCAGAACGCCGTGTTACTCAGAACAAGCACGGCGTGCCCCGCCTGATCAGAGGGAAGAGTCCGGAATGGCCACGCTGAGGACGAGAACGCCGCACCATACGGCGATCCACCGTAGAAGCATGACGCTGTCGGGTCCTACGATCCGTCCTGGCGAGGTGCGGTCGGGCCGCCGGAGACAAAACGAGCCGCCGTCCTGGCCCGGGCCTTCACGGCTTCGGCGTCGCGGTCGCGTGAGGGTGCGCTCGTCACGAGCGAGTCGAGGAGCTCGCGGACCGTCTGCGCCACCTGGTTCACGGCCCGGGCGAACGCCGCCTCGTTGGCCTTGGAGGGCCGGGTGAAGCCGCTCAGCTTCCGGACGAACTGAAGAGACGAAGCCCGGATCTCATCGTCCGTGGCCGGCGGCTTGAAGTTGTGCAAGGTCTTGATGCTGCGACACATGCGGAACCCTCCCTTCCCATGGATCAGGCCATCGCGGCCAGTTCCGTCTCGAGGCGGTCAAGGTTCTGTTCGTTGGCCGGGACGGCGAATGTCTTGACCTTGTCACACTCGGCGGCGGATTCGAAGAGCATCCGCCAGCTGAGCTTCGTTCGGCCCGCCTGCTCCGCGAGGGTGATCGTCAAATGGAAGTGCGGGCCGGACACGTGGTTGATGACGATGCGCTCGGGCGGCACGACCTCCACGAAGACGCTGTGGTTCTGATAGTGAGCGCCGTCGGGGCCGTGCATGACGAAGCGCCAGGCGCCACCCGGCCGCAGGTCGAACTCGTGGAACGTGTTCGTGAACCCCTTGGGCCCCCACCAGCGGGCCAGGTGAGCCGGGTCGCTGAACGCCCTGAACACGAGATCAGGCGACGCGTCCAGGACGCGCGTGGTAGCGATCTCCCGATCCGACAGGGTCACGGCCACACTCCTTTGCCGTCGAGAACTCCGACGATCGTTTACGGGCGGCTGCCTACAGGTTGGCGCGCTTGAAGCGGCGCCGGTAGCTGATGTTGCGCCCCGAGACCATGAAGACGCCGTCCCCGCGATAGTGAACCGTCGTCGGGTAGCGCGGCGACGTCGCCACGTGCGCCTTCACCACCTCGAACACGAAGAGGCTGTATCGATTGATCAGGCTCGTATCGACCAGCCGGCATTCGAAGCTCGCATGGCACTCGGCGATGAGCGGCGCATCGACCTTCGACGCTTCGACGGCCGTGAGGCCGAACTGCTCGAACTTGTCGACTCCGGGGCCGTGGCTGTTCCCGACGCCGATGACGGCGTTCACGAGGTCGAACGTCGGGACGTTGATCACGCACTCCTTGCTCCGGCGGATCAGCGAGAAGCTGTGGTTCTCATCCCAGACGTAGCACCCGACCAGCGACGGCTCGAATCCCATGACCATGTGCCAGCCAAGGGTCATGATGTTCCGCTCGCCCTTGTGCGCGGAGGTCACCAGCACGATGGGTCCCGGCTCGAGAAAACGGCGGATCTTCGCCACCGGGAAATTCTTCTTGTCGTAGGTTCTCATCGGCCTTCGGTGGCTTCATGGTACCCGTGCATTCCTGTTCGTGTCGCGACGGGACTATTTCGCCGCGCGCGGCGCGCTTTGCAGCAGCTCCGCCAGGTCCTGCTTCCAGAATCTCGCCTGGGACGTGGTGCCGTGGCCGACGGTCTGGTCGCTGGCGGGGATCAGCAGGACGCGGCCGTTTTTCACGCGCTTGATCTCGCGCTCCAGCACCCCGAGCTCCGGCGGGTTCCGCTCGTCGTCCGCCGAATTGATGGCCATCAGCACCGCCTGGATGCGCTCCAGGTTCCGCGAGGCGTTGTAGTCGCGCGACGCGTCCCACTGATACAGGTGGTCGTTGGCATCGCCGCGGAACGGGGCGCTCAGCCGCTGGTTGAGCAGCTGGTCGGCTTTCTCGCGGGTCGGTGCCGCCCTGTAGAGCCCTTGATTTCCGCCACTGGTGGCGATGCCGTAGAAGACCGAGGCCACCTGCAGGCTGCGTGGCTGCTTGGTGTAGTTGCCGTTCATCCACTCCGGGTCGTTGCGGATGGAATCGACGATCAGGCGCCGCATCATCCAGTTGCGGCCGGACATCTCGGTCGGCAACGACGCCATCGGGACCGCGGCGTCCATGAAGTCCGGATACTTCTGGGCCCAGATCCAGGTCTGCATGCCGCCCATCGAGTTCCCCAGCACGAGCCGCAGGTGGCGCACGCCCAGGTGCTCCGTGACCAGGCGATACTGGGCGTCGACCATGTCGTCGTAGTTGTACTTCGGAAAGCTCGCGCGCAGGCCGTCCGAGGGCTTGCTCGATTCGCCGGTGCCGATGGCGTCCGTCAGGATGACGTAGTAGCGGCTGGCGTCGAGCGGCTGCCCCGGGCCGAAGAGTGCGCCGGCGAACGCGGGGGTGAGCATGCCGGCGCCCGATCCGGTCGTGCCGTGGAGGATCAGCACCGGCTCGCCCGTCGGCGCGCCCACGGTCGTGTAGTGGAGGCGAAGCTCGGGCAGAACGTCACCGGTGTGAAAGCGGAAGTCACGCACCACCCAGTCGCCCGTCTTCGGCGTGGGATAGTCGGCGGCCAGGGCCGGAAGGGCCGTCAGGGTGAGTGCCAGGCTCCACAGGGCCCAGGTGAAAACCCTACTGACCTTCATGTCACCCTCCTCTGTCGCACTGCGACGGTCGGAATAGGACCGATTCCGGTCACCTACGGGCGAACGGGCGGGTAGCTCCGGTCGTACGCCGGCGACTTCAGGAACTCTTCCGGCTTGTACGTCCAGAACTGCGACACCATCGGGTACGTATGGATCACCGTGTTCTGCAGGCGGCCGCCGATCTTCTCCACCTTGAGGATGTAGACGTTCTGCGTCGGGTTGTTGTACTCGTCCAGCTTGATCGGCCCACGCGGGTCCTCGGTCGTCTCGCTCGCCTTGCGGATGGCGGCCAGGAAGCGCGCACGGTCCTCGACCTTCCCGTCGACGGCCCTGGCCGCCTCGGTGATCCACCGGCCGGTGCTGTACATCACGGCGTGGAAGTACGCGGGCGTGCGCTTCAGTCGCGCCTCGGCGAGCTTCATGAATGCCTGGTTCGCGGGGGTCGTCAGCGTGGGTGCCCAGATCAGCGAGCCCACGACGCCGATCGCCTCGTCGCCCATCGAGCGCAGAGCGGACTCGTCGGTGAACACGCCGATGCCGAGGAGTGGGTGCTTGTCCTTGAGGCCGCTCTCGGCGTACTGCTTGGCGAAGCGCACGGCCTGGCCGGCCACGAAGACCTGCACGACGGCGTCGACGTCGCGCGGGACCTGGCTGAGATAGGGCGCGAAGTCCATCGCGTTGAGCGGTACCCAGGTCTTCTGCACGACGCGGCCGCCGGCGTCCTCGAACACGCGCTGGAAGCCCCCGAGACACTCGTGGCCGAAGGGATTGTCCATGGCCAGGGCCGCCACCCGCTTGTACCTGAGGATCTTGGCCGCGTAATCGCCGAGTGGATGCATGGGCTGGCTGGCCGCGAAGTTGGAGCGAAGGATCCACTTCGGCGGGCGGCGCTTCGTGAGCTCGTCGGGCGTGGTGAGGAACAACGACGGCAGCTCGTCGCGCTCGATCGGCGGGACCAGCGCGTACCCGATGTTGGCCAGCAGGACGCCGGTGAGCACGTGCACCTTGTCCTGCTG
>Ga0134124_10003306_pt1 | contig 12973 bp, 13 predicted proteins | sample KB304_FD_96880 | JGI IMG/M metagenome (GOLD analysis project Ga0134124, IMG submission 96880) | Terrestrial soil microbial communities without Nitrogen fertilizer from Kellogg Biological Station, Michigan, USA - KB3-0-4 | ecosystem: Environmental > Terrestrial > Soil > Unclassified ... | reverse complement strand
TAGCCTGCCCAGGGACTAAATGCGCCTCAAGCGCCTAAGACCGCCGCTGCGCCAGAGGCGGCGCCGGCGTCTTCAGTCAGCGCGCAAACCATTGCGCGGCCAAGTTTATCGGAACGTCCTCCCGCGAGTGCTCAGGCCAGTGCTCCGGCAAAAGCCGCCGCTGCGGCGGCAGGATGGGAGAGTGCAAGCGCGGTTTCGACAGTCCAGCCGGCAAAGGCGTCCAAAGCCGACCCGGCGAAAGCATCCGCGCAGACCATCATCGAGGAGCGGGCCAGCGCCGTGGCGGATGTCGAACCGGCGACCGAGGCGCCGGCGTTTCGGGTTGATCCCTCCATGGCGGAAAGCGCGAAGAACGCCACCAAGGGTCCAAGTTTTTCCGAAATGACGGACATGCCGCCGCTCAAAGAAAGCTACACACCGCCGGCTCCGCCGCCCCCGCAAGGCGAGCCCGAATTCGATGCAGTGCCCCCGGCTTCCTTAAGCTCGATGCATCGGGAAAAACCCGAAAAGCCCAAAGTGCAGCCGCGGGAAGTGGCGCGCAAGGCAGTCACTGAGATCAAGAAGACGCCGCCAAAACTTTTCTTGTATTCGATCGCCGGCGCGATCGCCATCATTCTTATGGTGGTGGGCTTCATCGCCTACCGGATCCACTCGGAAAACTCGGCGGACGAAAGTACGGCGGAGCCACCAGCGGCAGCGGCAACCCCGGTCGAAGCCACCCCAAAGCCAGCCTGGAACCCGGCGCAACCCCCCGTCGACACCCCGGTGCACACACAGCCGGAACAGATCTCGGCGGGCCGGGAAGCCTCTCCCGTTTCTGTGACGCCTAAGTACAGCAGGAACAATAAGAAGAAAATCAAAGTCCAGGCCTTCGCTGCGGCGGTTATTCCGGGGCAAATGACCATCAACTCCACGCCGGAAGGAGCGGAGGTCCACATTGATGGCCGCACCGATCCCAGCTGGGTTACACCATTTAATCTGCCTGGACTGGCTCCGGGGCAGCATAGCGTGACCGTCTCACGGGCGGGATACGCGTCCGAGACTCGCAGCATTGATGTGGGTTCCGGCAGCAAATCGTTTCTGGTGATCCAGTTGGCGCAGCTTAGCGCTTCGGCCGCGATTACCAGCCAACCCGCCGGCGCCCAGATCTTTCTCGATGGAAAAGATACAGGGAAAGTAACTCCGGCTCAGATCAACCTGGACAAGCCGGGCGCGCATACCTTCCTGGTCAAGAAGCAGGGCTTCCTGGACGAAACTTCCAGCGCTACTCTGCAAGCCGGCCAGATCTTCCATTTCGCGCCCACGCTCAAGGCTTTGGGTTCAGCCGATGACATCAAGCTCGGTGGAAAATTCAAGAAGCTCTTCGGCGGCGGTGACACAGCGGGCATGGGTGCGGTAAACGTTAAGACCCAGCCCAAGGGCGCGCAGGTCGCGGTCAACAACCGTATTCTCGACAAGTTTGCTCCCGTCGACTTCTTCCTAAATCCCGGTACCTACGTGATTGACATCACACTGTCGGGCTACAAACCAGTGCATCGCGTCGTCGAAGTGCAGAAGGGCGGCAAGGTGGCAGTAGAAGAGAGCATGGAACGGGAATAGAAATTTCCGATGGAGGGCGGGCGTCTCGCTCGTCGGGTTCGGCGGTACCAGGTTTGTCGCACCTCACCTCAATGGGATCAGCGCGCTTCTCGAACAGGCGGTGGGCGGGCGTATCGGGTTGTGGAACCCGGTGCTCTACCGTTACAAGAAGACGTATGGTTACAGCTCGTCGTCTCCGCTGATTGACCTCACGGCCGGGCACAACCAGTGCTACAAGGGGAGTCCCGGGTACAAGCCAGGGACCGGTTTCGGCGTACCCAATGTCGCCAATCTTGGCGCCGGCCTTGCTTCGCGATAGCCGTCACTGATCGGAGCGATGAATTTCAGGCAATGGGTCAGTTTCGAAAAACCATGAACCACCAAGGACACGAAGTATCACCAAGGCTCTAACCTCAAGCGTTTCCTTCGTGTACCTTCGTGCCCTTGGCGGTTAAGCGATTTTGCAAACTGATCCACGACCCATTTCAACTCGTCTTTGACATGCCAAGCTCAGGCTTGGCGCAAGGCACTAACACCTGCAAGATCACCAGCCTCTTCCTCGATGATAGTTCGCTTCGTAACCAGCGGAATATCCGTTGCTGTATTCGGCCTTGTAGTAATTCTTGTCGCCGAACGCGCTGTTGTAGCCATGGGTCCGGTTTCCGTACTCATTGCGCGGATTTGGATTGAAGCGCTTGTTCTGCGCTATGTCTCGGCGGGCCATGTAGCTGCCATCCTGATAGCCGAAGCCGTAGGCTCCGTTCCGCCCGCTGCCGCCTCGTCCGTACACCGAACCGGGATACCCATAACCCCCGCTGGGATAGCCGCCACCGCCGGGGTAGCCATAAATACCGCCGCCAGGATAGTTGTTCCTCCCGGGATAGCCGTTGTAAACCTGCCCTCCGCGATAATAGCCGTCGTCGCGGCGTCGCTCGCGTTCCCACCAATGGTGTTCACGTTCGCGGCGTTCACGGTCGCGGTCGTGATCGCGATCTTTCCAGTGATCGTTTTTCCACTCACGATCGTGGTCATGACGGTCGTGGTCGTCGTGCTTGAACCAGTGGTCATGCTTGTCTTTGTCGTGATCGTGATCTTTGTCGCGGGCCATGGCGAGACCGCTGCACATCAGCGTGATCGCGACTGCCAATGCTGCCATCTTCATGCTGCGCATGTTTCCTCCACCCGGCACCGTCGTTCGCAGGGCTTGATTGCAATCACGCCTGCCCTCGAGTTCGACCCCTGGGACCGGTTAGCTAAAACTTCGGATGCCAACGAAAATAAAATCGGCTGTACCGCGGAGCATATTTTTTTGAACATTAAGCGAACCTTAAATCTAAGCGCAGCAACCACTTGGGAGTGATAGACTGATCACGTTTCCGGCTCAAAAAAGGCGAAGGAGAAGCGATATTTATGCCAATCGAGCGGGTTGGAGTGATCGGCGCGGGAACCATGGGCAACGGCATCGCCCACGTGTTTGCGCGCAGCGGATATCGCGTGACACTGTGCGACGTGGAGCAGCGATTTCTCGATCGCGGCCTCGAGACCATTGGCAAAAATCTCGATCGCGAGCTGGCCAAAGGCAAAATTACCGCGGGAGACAAGGCGGCCGCGCTGAAGCGGATCGAGCCGGTACTCAAGCGCGGCGACCTGGCGAGCAGCGATTTCGTGATTGAAGCCGCGACCGAGAAATTTGAAATCAAAGCGGAAATCTTCCGTGACCTCGACCAGATTTGCCGTCCCGAAGTACTTCTGGCCACGAATACTTCTTCGATCTCGATTACGCGCCTGGCCGCGGTCACCCGGCGTCCGGCGAAAATTATTGGAATGCATTTCTTCAATCCCGTGCCGGTGATGAAGCTGGCGGAAGTAATTCGCGGGCTGGCCACCTCGCAGGAAACTTTTGCCACGGTGCGCGACCTGGCACTGCAGCTCGACAAGACGCCCATCGAGGTGAACGACGCGCCCGGATTTGTTTCGAACCGCGTGCTGATGCCGTTGCTCAACGAAGCCATGTACGCAGTGATGGAAGGCGTGGCCACAGCCGAAGCGGTAGATGAAGTGTTCAAGCTGGGAATGGCGCATCCCATGGGCCCGCTGACTCTGGCCGATTTCATCGGACTCGACGTCTGCCTCGACATCATGCGCGTGCTGCAGGACGGCCTGGGCGATCCCAAGTACCGGCCGTGTCCGCTGCTGATCAAGATGGTGGACGCGGGCTGGCTGGGGAAAAAGAGTGGTCGAGGCTTCTATAAGTATTAGGGAGTTGTGTGGCGCTGGCGCCCGCGAAACTTCAGCCGCGGGCAAAAGCGCCCGTACCACACGAAATCATGGCGAACGCGAGCGATCGTGGCATCTACATTCTTGGTGGCGTGCTCGGCCTAGTTGCCGGATTCCTCGACGTAAGATTTGACGATCTGCTGCTAACCGCACTATTCGTGCTCATGGCCACCATGCTGCTGGGCGCGCTTCGCCCCCGGTGCCCCTGGCGATGGACCCTGCTGGTGGCCGCATTGGTCCCGCTGGTGCAACTCGCGGCCTATGCCGTGCTGGCTGAAAAACCCTACCGCGCGCAGATCTACGAATCGTTCCTCGGCTTCCTGACGGGGATTGCCGGTGCGTACGGTGGAGCAACCGCGAGAGCAGGATTACGGGAGTTGTGGAAGTGAGAACACTTATCAGCACACGCCAATGAGTGGTCGGCTGAGAGAAGCTGATGGCTGAAGTCTGACCCCCGACGCCCGACGCCTGCCTCCTCATCCCACTAGTTACTCGCGTTTCCACAGCCCGCGCGAGTATTCTTCGTTCATGGGAGTTTCGGTTTCGGTGCTGGCCAGCGGCAGCCGGGGGAACAGCACCATCGTTTCCAGTTCGCGCACGAAGATTCTCGTGGACGCGGGAATCTCCTGCCGCGAGACAGTCAAACGGATGCGCGCCCAGGGCGAGGATCCGCGCGCCCTTTCCGCCATTTTGATTACTCACGAACACTCCGATCATGTGTACGGGCTGGCGGTGCTGGCCAGAAAATTTCAGGTGCCGGTTTTCATGACGGGCGCCACGCACCAGGCGTGGGCGAGGGCGTTGCGCGACGACGCTGGTGAATTGCCGCAACTGGCACGCCTCGAAATCTTCTCCGCCGGCCACCGCTTCGCCATCGGCGACATCGCCATTCATCCGTTCACCATCCCGCACGATGCCGCCGATCCGGTGGGATTGACGTTCCGGGCCGACGGCGTCAAAGTCGGTATCGCGACTGATCTGGGATACATGCCGCCCAACGTGTGTGATCAGCTGCGGGGTTGCGATGTACTGGTCATCGAATCCAACCACGATCTGGAGATGCTGCGGGGCGGGCCCTATCCCTGGTCGGTCAAGCAGCGGGTCGGAAGTCCGACGGGACACCTGTCGAACGACAAACTCGCTAAATTCTTATGCACCGAATATGATGGCAACGCATCATACATAGTGCTGGCGCACCTATCGGAGCTCAACAACCATCCCGAGCTCGCGCTGGGCACAGCGGAAAAGGCCCTGGGGCGACGCCAGACGCTGCTGCTGAACCGGGTGATGCTGGCGCAACAAACCGAGCCGATGGCAGCGATCCAGTTGTAGTTCCCATGTTTAAGCTCCTATGAGCCAGTGTGTTGATCCTATTGTTGGAAAAATTCTTGCCGGCTGGCGTTATGACATCTCCGGCCTTGCGCCCGGGATGTGCGAAGACTACGAAGAACACTTTGACAGCTGCGCGCACTGCCGCTCTCGCCAGCACCTGCACCGCAACATTGATCTCTCGCTAATCGCCCTGGCCTCGCTTTCCGGCGCCGTCTTCCTGATGGCCTTTGGCGTAATCCTCCATCTCAATCCCCGGCACTCCTTCTGGCTGGAAGTGGCCGCGCTGGTGGGATTCGCGCTTTCCGCCCTGATCTGGCTGGGAGTGGCAGTGACCACGCCCGCGCCCATGGCGGTAGTCGACGCCGCCAAACTGGGAGCCCGCCGCGTCCACGATCGCCTGCCCGCAGAAATCCGCGAGCGCCTGCCCGAAGAATTCCGCCTGAAAATCACCGGCTCGTAACCGACCCACCACAAGCCGTAAGAAGCACCACAAGCCATGTAGGGACGGGTCTCCGACCCGTCCAGGGCGAGCCACGCTCGGCGAAGCTTTGTTCCGCATGGCGGCTTTCCGGCACGTCGACCTTATTTCTTCATTTCTTCTCCTGCAAACGACCCAAACGGGGGCAGAATTCGAGTTATGGACAGTTCGCTCAAGCTGCTTCGGATGGTGCGTTTGTTTCTGCTCGCGACCATCGTGCTCTATGCGGCAATGGCTGAGCACTTCGGACCTGCCCCGAAAGCCCAGGCTCCTATCGTTTTTTTACGGAATTACGGGGATAGCGATCAGCCTGATCGCAACCATATTGGCGATACGGCGCGGCAGGCTGGCGAAATTGGAAAAAATTCTGTCCTGCGATCAGGAAGACATTGCCGCCCTCAATCCCTGGCGGGCGACCTATCTTCTGATCTTCATGGCCTGTGAAGCCATAGCGCTCTATGGTTTGGTTTTGCGGTTCCTGGGGTTTACCTTCACGCAGGTAGCCTCGTTTTACATAGCGGGTTTCGTTCTAATGCTCTATTTCGCGCCGCGCCGTCCCTGCAATGCGATAGGCTAAAAGCATGTCCATCAACGGTCCCGAAGACCTCGCTGGTATGAAGGCTGCCGGTGCCATTGTGCGCCGCATGCTCGAAGCCATGAAACGCGCCGTGCTCCCCGGCATCACCACCGCTGAACTGGATGCCGTCGGTGCCGCTGTCATGCGCGAACACGGCGCGCAGTCAGCTCCACAACTGGTCTACAAATTCCCCGGAGTAAACTGCATCAGCCTGAACGATGAAGCAGTCCATGGCATTCCTGGAGAACGGACAGTCGAATCCGGCGACTTGGTCAAGCTCGACGTCACCATTGAGAAAGACGGATTCATGGCCGATGCGGCCGAGACGGTTGCTGTCGGGGAAGTCTCCGAAGAAAACCGGCGCCTGATTGCGTGCGCCGAGCGCGCATTTGCCAAAGCCATGCTGGTGGCGCGCGCCGGGTTCCGCGTGTTCGAGATTGGCCGCGCTGTCGAGCGGGAAGTGCGCCGCAGCGGCTTTTCCGTGATCCGCGACCTCGGTGGGCACGGCATTGGACGCACCATCCACGAAGAGCCGCGCGTGCCCAACTATGCCGATCCCGAAGCCAATCAGATTCTGACCGAGGGCCTGGTGATTACGGTCGAGCCGATCATTGCCGCCGGATCGGGACGCGCCTTCGTAGCGAACGATGGCTGGACCGTGCGAACCGCGGATCGCCGCGCATCGGCTCACTTCGAGCACACGCTGGTGATCACCCAAGGCGAGCCCGTCCTGCTTACCGCCGGCTAGCGATCAAAACAGATAACCCGAAGCACACGATGTAGCACGAAGGGCTTGCGAAGATTTTCGATTTCCTTAGGGAGCCTTCGACTCGCTTGTGGTTTACGCTCTCGTGCAGCATGCAAGCGATTCGACCTCGATTGCTACAATCCCAGCTGTGTCTGTCTCCTTTCAGATCGAAGCTACCTCCGGCGCCGCCCGAGCCGGGCGGCTGAGCACTCCCCACGGCGTTGTAGATACCCCAGTCTTCATGCCGGTTGGAACGGTGGCGTCGGTCAAAGGCGTCTCCCAGGACATCCTCGAAGAGCTCGACGTACAAATCCTTCTAGGAAATACCTACCATCTCTACTTGCGGCCTGGAGTCGAGCAAGTCCGTCAACTGGGCGGGTTGCACCGTTTCATGGCCTGGCCGCGCGCGATTCTCACCGACTCGGGAGGCTTTCAGGTTTTCAGTCTGAACGAACTCCGCAAGGTGACCGAGCAAGGCGTGACTTTTCGCTCCCACCTGGACGGCTCGGCGCATTTCTTCAGTCCAGAAAGTGCCATGGCAGCGCAGATCGGGATGGGCGCGGACATCGTGATGGCATTCGATGAATGCACCGAGTTCCCGGCGGAGCGGGAGCGAGCGCGCGCGTCCATGGAATTGACGCTGCGCTGGGCCGCCCGCAGCAAGAAGTATTTTGAGCAGCATAAGCACGAAGTGCCGTGGAACCGATTTTCCGGTGCCCAGGGTCCAGTCTCCGGCAACACCAGGAGTGGAAACTGGAAACCAGAAACCGGAAACGGCGACGAAACTCAGGCGCTTTTCGGAATTGTGCAAGGTGGCATGGATGCCGCTCTCAGAAAAGAATCTGCCGAACGCACCGTCGAGATCGGTTTTCCTGGTTACGCTATCGGCGGCTTAAGCGTGGGCGAGCCGCGCGCCCTGACCCGCGAGATCGTCGAAATGACGCTGCCCCACCTTCCCGGGGACAAACCGCGCTACCTCATGGGCGTGGGCACGCCTGAAGAGATCGTCCACTATGCCAACGCAGGCGTAGACATGATGGATTGCGTCCTCCCCACCCGCGCGGCGCGGCACGGTTTACTGTTTACGTCCCAGGGCAGGATTTCGATCAAGCAGGCCAGATACGCCTCGGATCAGAGGCCGCTCGACCCCCATTGCGGCTGCCGGGTTTGCGGGCGCTACTCCCGCGCCTATCTGCGCCATCTTTATGCCGCCAATGAGGTTTTGGCCCAGGTCCTCAATACTGTCCACAACCTCAGCTTCTACCTTGACACCATGCGGTCGGTGCGTCATTCTATTGCGCTTGGGAACAGGGCCCAACTTCTTTCTGGGGAGCAGTCAGGAGTAAAACCATAGTCCGGCATCCCCGGTCATGCCTGAAGTAAAAAAATCTCCGGCCTGAGGAAGCGACAAATCCTGCGGTAAAATGCACAGGGCTCAGGACGCGCCGACGGCGTCGTGCTGAGCTTTGCTGGACGGGAGTGGAAGCGGAATCGTTTCATGGGCAATGCCATATGAGCATCGCAAACATACTGGCGTTACAGACGGTCGGGGCCGGGGGCTGGCTGGGCTTCGCTCCCCTGATCTTCATCTTCGCCATTTTCTATTTTCTTCTGATCATGCCGCAGCAGCGCCGCCAGAAAAAGTGGCAGCAGATGCTGAATGATCTCAAGACCGGAGACAAGGTTGTGACCAGCGGTGGACTGCGCGGGACCGTCATCGCGCTGCGGGACGATTACATCCAGCTTCGCGTACCGCCGGACAATCTGCGCCTCGAAGTGACCCGGGCCTCGGTGGCCTCGGTGGTCGCGCCGGAGGACAAAAACAGCAAAGCCGCATGAAGATTTGAGTAGCGCCGCCGTCCCGGCGGCTGTCGTGGGCGCCCCGCCCGCACCCCCGACGGCGAGACGCCCTCGGACAGCCGGCGCTACAACGAATAATTTGACCCTCACATGAATAAGACTTTAGGTTGGAAGCTCGGACTCGTCGTCGCCACCCTGGTGGTGTTCCTATTCGGCATCATCGGAATTCCGAAGGACTTTTCCGGCAGGGGACTGCTGGCGTCGCTGCAGGACCACATTCACCTGGGGCTCGACCTCAAGGGCGGCACGCACCTCATTCTGCAAGTGCAGGTCAATGACGCGGTCAATGGAGATTCGGACCGCGCCTTGGAAAGAGTGAAGGAAGATCTTCGCACTCACAAGATCAATTACACCGACATCACCAAGCCTGATCCGATAAATCATCCCGACCAGATCGTGCTCAAAGGCGTGCCTCCGGAGTCGACTTCGGATTTGCGCTCTACCGTAAGCGAACGGCTGCCCGAGTACGACCTGAATTCGGGGCCGGACAATTCCTGGACGTTCACCATGAAGCCGCAGGCCCTGGCCGAACTGAAGAACCGTGCGGTGAGCCTGGCCATTGAAACCATCCGCAATCGCATTGACCAGCTTGGTGTGACCGAACCTGTGATTCAGGAGCACGGCCTGGGCCAGTATCAGATACTGGTGCAGCTACCCGGGGTGGACGATCCGGCGCGGGTGAAGGAAATCATGCAGTCCACCGCCATGCTGGAAATCAAGCAGGTGCTGGGCGGGCCATATTCGAGCGAGCAGGACGCGTTGCAGCAGCACAATGGGGTGCTGCCTCCGGATTCGATTCTGCTGCGGGGACGCAGCGTGGGCAGCCAGGCCGGCGACGATGCGGGCGAGCAGTTCTACCTGGTAACGCGCAGCTCCGCTGTGGCGGGCGCCGATCTGCGGTCCGGCGGTGCAACGGTGGGACGTGATAGCAACACCAATTCGCCCGACGTTGGCTTCGTTCTTACCAATGAAGGTGGAAGAAAATTTGCCGCGTTTACCGGCGCGCACGTGGGTGAAAAGCTGGCAGTCGTTCTGGACAATCGGGTGCGGGAAGTCGCAACCATCAACGAGCAGATCCATGACCAGGGACGGATCAGCGGCGGCGGCATGAGTGATCAGGCGGCGAAAGACCTGGCCCTGGTCTTGAATTCGGGCGCTTTGCCGGCCGGCATCAAGTATCTGGAAGAGCGGACTGTGGGCCCGTCACTGGGATCGGATTCGATCCGGGCCGGGGTTCGAGCGGCGATTATCGGGATGCTCGCCGTGCTCATCTTCATGCTGATCTACTACCGCGGCGCGGGCATCAACGCCGATCTGGCGCTGATCCTGAACCTGATCATTCTATTGGGCTTCATGGGATACTTCGGCGCCACCCTGACCTTGCCGGGAATCGCCGGCGTGATTCTGACGGTGGGCATGGGCGTGGATTCGAACGTCCTGATTTTTGAGCGCATTCGGGAAGAGCTCCGAAACGGCAAAACGGCGCCCTCGGCGGTGGAACAGGGTTTTGCGCATGCCTGGATCACGATCGTTGACACGCACGTGACTACCATCGTATCGGCGGCCATCTTGTTCCTGTTTGGTACCGGGCCGGTCAAGGGTTTCGCGGTCACTTTGACTTTTGGCTTGCTGGCCAACCTTTTTACCGCGGTGTTTGTTTCCCGCATGATTTTTGACTGGATTTTGAGCCGCAAGCAGCGCGGCGAGGCATTAAGCATCTGAGTTGAAGCCGGCGAGCGTATAGCGGGCTTCTTTGCGTCCTTGGCGGAGATTGAGTAGCCAAAAGAGGGGTTTAACTACAGCGTGGAATTTTTTCGAAATCCAAACATAGACTTTCTGGGCAAGAAGTGGTATTTTCTCGCCTTTTCGTTGCTGTTCAGTGTGGCGGGAGTATTTTCCATGCTGTTTTGGCATGGCGTCCCGCTGGGCGTAGACTTCCGGGGCGGGACCCTGGTCTACGTGAAGTTCTCGCACCCACCGGATGACAATGCCATCCATGAGGCGCTGCGCAAAGTGGGCTTGACGCAGGCGAAGATACAGCGGCTGGGTGTGATCACGAACAACGAAGTACTGATTGACCTCGACGTGCGCGAGACCAGCGAGAAGGCGCTCGATCAGGGCAAGGTTCAGATCATCAACGCGCTGGAGACCAATGCTCCCGCGGGGAAGCTGGATTTGAACAACACGAGCTCTTTGACATTAGCTAATTACCTGCTGGAGAAAGATCCGTTGCGCGCCGGCACCGATGCCAGCCAGCGCTACACGGCAGCGGCGAAAGCCCTCGTTGACTATCGCGACAAGACCAGGGGTGGGGTCCTGACCTCGTTTGACGAACTCAAGACCGTCGCCGACCCCGCGGTGGTTGCGGCTCTCGAGAACGGATTCTTTCTTTCAGATTTTGGTGTCTATCAGGTAGAGATCGTCGGCCCGCAAGTGGGCGAACAGCTTAAGGGCCAGGCGTTGCGTGCGGTAGCTTATTCGCTCGCCGGCATGCTGATTTATCTAGGTTTCCGCTTCGAGTGGATTTATGGCGTCGCCGCTGTGATTACGGTCTTTCACGACACCCTGATCACGGTAGGAGCCTTCTCCCTGGCCAACAAGGAAATTTCGTTGACCGTGATCGCGGCAATCCTGACCCTGATCGGTTATTCGAACAACGACACCATCGTGATCTTTGACCGTATCAGAGAGAACTTGAAATTGCTGCGGCGAGAAAAGTTGTCAGAAATCGTAAACCGGAGTATTAATCAGACCCTGAGCCGGACGATCCTGACCGCAGGGCTGACGTTTTTGACGGTCCTGGCGCTGTACCTGTTCGGTGGCGAAGTGTTGCACGGCTTTTCTTTCGCCCTGGTGATTGGAATCCTGATCGGGACTTATTCTTCGATCGCGATTGCGGCTCCTATTCTGGTGGCCTACCAGGATTGGCGGTCGAACCAGGGGAAGCCGGTGGCGCTGATCGCCGGAAAGGGTAAGCCGACGGGCGGCAAGGCTGCAGCCGGCAAGGGTAAGGTGGCCAGCGGTCAGTAGCCGCGGCCCTGGTGAATCGGGTGTGGTTTCAACAGCTTGAAGCGGGTTGGCTGGGGCACGGAATCCTCGATGAAGGCGGGAGCAAAGAGTGTGCGGGCGGTGTCTAAACATACGTAGGGTCTTGCAGGAGAATCCTCATGTTTGAAGATAGCCTCATTGAATCGGGTGGCAGGCTCAAAACAAAGCGCGGCCTGACTACTTTTCTATCTTTTGGTTTTCAGATCGCACTGGTCGGAGTCCTGGTACTGATCCCGCTGCTGTTTACTGAAGCTCTGCCCAAAACCCAGTTGATGACCTTCCTGGTGGCTCCGCCACCTCCGCCGCCCCCACCACCCCCACCGGCGGCGACCCCCATCAAGGTGGTCAAGCAAATTCAGACCGACATCATCAACGGTCAGCTGCGCACTCCCACCAAAATTCCCGAGAAAGTCCAAATGATCAAAGAGGAAGAGGCGCCGCCACCGGTCTCGACCATGGCTGGTGTGGTCGGCGGCGTTCCGGGCGCGGCTGGCGGACAGATGGGCGGCGTGATCGGCGGCATCATCAATTCGACCCCGATCGCAGTGCCCAAGGTTGCCACTCCGCAGCGCGTGCGGGTATCGCAAGGCGTGACCCAGGGTCTGCTGCTCCGCAAAATTCAGCCGGCGTATCCACCCCTGGCGCGCCAGGCGCGCATCCAAGGTTCCGTGCTGTTGCAGGCTGAAATCAGCAAGGATGGTTCGATTCAGAATCTGCGTCTGATCAGCGGGCACCCCATGCTGGCTCCGGCCGCCATCGAGGCGGTGAAACAGTGGAAATACAAGCCGTACATTCTGAACGGCGAGCCGGTGGAAGTGGAAACCCAAATTACCGTCAACTTCACCCTTGCCGGAGGCTAAACACCCGGTGTGCCAAGTGATTTACCCAAGAACGCAATTCGTAGCCGTAAATGGTTTTGCAATCTGACAAGCTCTGAGGAGGAAGGCAACTCATGTTCGTAGCCAATCTAGCAGCACTTACTTACGCACATATGTCCACGATGGCCGCCTGGTTTTTCCAGGAACAGGCCGCCGTGGGTTGGGACCCGATTTCACTTTGGCACCAGATGGGTATT
>Ga0134124_10003304_pt1 | contig 12977 bp, 14 predicted proteins | sample KB304_FD_96880 | JGI IMG/M metagenome (GOLD analysis project Ga0134124, IMG submission 96880) | Terrestrial soil microbial communities without Nitrogen fertilizer from Kellogg Biological Station, Michigan, USA - KB3-0-4 | ecosystem: Environmental > Terrestrial > Soil > Unclassified ... | reverse complement strand
GAGTCCCGCGGGTCATCGAGCGTTGGATCGATCCGATCGAGCAGATCGCGGAGCTCGGGGAGAACGATCTCCCGCAGCGACGGCGGGAAGTCGGCGCCGAGATCCTCGCCCAGTTGGAGATGGACGGCGGCCGCCCTCGATCGCGCGAGTGCCGCCGTCGCCCGGGGCAACCTCCGGGTGTTCGAGGAGATCGGCCGCGAGTTCGCCCGGTTCGACGTCGAATGCGGGACGAGTGCCGCCTTCGATGCGGACACCTTGGCCCGGTTCGTCCAGCGACTCCGGCCGGGCGAGCCGCCCGACGGCCAGCGCTACCTGCGCCAGGCCTTCGCCCGGTACTACCGAGCGCGGTTCGAGACCGACCCGGTGACGCGGGCGCAGCTCGTGCTCCTTGCGAACCTCGAGATCGGCTTCCACGAGCAGACCCGGCTCCAGCCGCAGATCGCCGCGGCATTGGACGCCGGCGTCGTGGATCCACGCGATGTCCGGGAACGCGTGCTGCGCGCCTTGTTCCCGCATGCCACGTGGATCGTTCGGCTCCGACTCCGGATCGCGCGGCTCATCAGGCGGAGCACGCATCTCGATGTCGCGATCGACGCGCTGGTTGCCGAGGAGGGTCGGCTCGTCCGCCGGATCCTGACCCGGCACCTGATGTCGATCGATCTCGGCACCGTCCATCTCCGGCTCGGCGAGGACCTCGGCGTCGAGTTCCCGCGGTCCCTACGTGAGATCGTCGTGCCCGACCTCCGCGATCTCCTCGGCCGGATCGATCCGACGCGCGACAGCCTGCGCGACTCCGGCGTCGTCGACTGGGCCGATCTCGGCGATCGCGTCCACTTCATCGCGGACATGTTCCGGTGCTTCCAGGAGGCGACGTTCCTGCTGGACCCGCCGTTCAGTCCGGCACAGGTCGAGCGACTCGATGCCGGTGAACGGCCCGACGATCCGCTCTAAGTCCCGGCCGAGAGCCGGAGCAACGCCCCCGTATCGACGGCGACCCAGACCGAGCGATCGACCACGGCGATGGCCCGCGTGCCGCGGCCGACCGGCGTCAGGGAGGCGACGACGCCGGCCGTCAGGTCGACCTCGACGACCTCGCCGCCGCGACCCTCGGCCGGACCGGTCACCCAGAGTCGATCGCCGGCGATCGCCACCCCGTACGGCTGCGGAAGGCCGTCGAGGATCGTGATCGGCGCATCCAGCGGGCCGCTCGATGTCGACACCCGGAGCAGCACGCCGGCATCGATCGCGAGGATTCCGTCGCCCGCCGCCACGAGAGCCGACGCCGTCACCGGCATCGTTCCCAGGACCGTTCCAGAGGGCAGGGCGACCCGCACGATCCTGGCGCCCGCGCCGGCCCAGAGCTCATCGCCGACGACCAGACCCGGCTCGCTCGCGACATGCCCCGGAATCGGAAACGACCCGACGATCCGTCGCGTCGACGGATCGACCTCGAGGAACTCCTCGCGGCGGCTCACCAGGAGCGATCCGCTCCATGGCAGGACGTAGATGCCGCCGGCACCGCTGATGGTCCCGACCTCCCGCGAGACCGGATCCACCCAGGTCAGGTCCTTCCCGCTCGATCCCACCCAGAGCAGCCCACCGGCGGGCGCGATCGTCGTGGGCTCGAAGCCGACGCTCACGCTGGCGACCTGGCCACCGGTCGCCGCGTCGAGCTCGACGATCGATCCATCGGGCGTCCCGACCCACAGCGACGAGCCGTTGATGCCGATCGCACTCGGGCCCGGATCCCGGCTGATGTCATATCGCCCGATCGTGGCCAGCGACGGCGGGGCAGGGACGGGCGATGGACGCTGTCCGGTCGGCGACGCGGTCGGACCGGACGGCACAGGGCTCGCGCCCGACGGGTTCTGGCGCGTCGCGAGGGTGCCCGCCGCCACGCCGATGGCAATGACGACGGTCAGGGCCACGTACTGCATGAGCGTCCCGAGACGGATCGGCCCGAGCATGCCCCTCGGCCGGGGTCGCTCTCGTTCGACCTCGTCCATGACGGCGTACACGAGGCGCTCGGGCGCCGTCGTGGGCGCGGCATCCTTCACCCAGGCCCGGACCCGTCGGGCGAGCGCGGGGTCGTCGTACCGCTCGGGTTCGTTCATGCCGTCCCGCCCGCACGCCGCTGCGTGCCTCGTTCGTCCGCCTCGATGGCCGCCCGAAGAGCGGCGAGGGCGTAGTGCAGGCGCGAGCGTGCCGTGCCCGCGGGGACGCCCAGCCGCTGGCCGATCTCGCCGGCCGACAGGTCGAGATAGAAATGGAGGACGAGCACCATCCGATGCTCCGGCGAGAGCATCCGGAAGCCGCGTTCGATGACGTCGCGATCGTCGGGTGCCTGATCGTGCCCGGTGAGCTCCGCGACGGGCGCCAGGACCCGCACGTCGGCCTGCCAGCGGCGGTTCCGGCGTGCCTCGTCATAGCAGGCCCGCACCACGAGCGTGTGCAGCCAGGACTCGAAACGGCTCGGCTCACGGAGCGAGCCGATGTCACGCCACGCGCGGACGAATGCCTGTTGAACGGCATCTTCGGCGAGATCGGGATCGCGAAGCATGAGGCGAGCGACTCCGTACATCCGGTCCATGTGCCGCCGGACGAGGGCTTCGAACGAGGCCGCGTCGCCCGCCTTCGCAGCAACGACGAGCCGATCCTCGATCGGACGACCCTCTTCATCGGCATGCACGGGGACTAGGCGCCGGAACCACCGTCGTTCGTTCAATCTGCGCCTCCGCCTCCCGAAGATTGAACGATGTCCGGCGCACCGTGCGCCTCTGTGCCGCACATTCGCGCCGGACGGCGTGAAGGCACGCAGGCCCGATGACCGGGCCGGAGGGAGAGCCGGAGATGACACGACGTGTCCGAGCAGGACATCACCCGATCGCACGGCGGGTCGGCCGCCTCACGGTGGCGGCAGCCACGCTGCTCGCGCTTTCGTCGCTCGGTGCATCGGCCGCGCAGGCTGCGACCCTGACGCCGCCGCCGCCGGGTGGGGCCGACTGCCAGACGAACCCGAGCGGGACCGTCTGCTCCTGGATCGAGTCCTTCGCGACACCGTTCCCCGTGCCGTACGGCGTGACGTGCAGCGGATTCTCGGTCCTCGTCCACCTCGCCGGAGAACGCCATGTCACCGCGTTCTACGACGAGAACGGAGCGCTCGCGCAGCGGATCCGCCATTCCTCGTACGTCGGCACACTGCGCAACAACGTCACGGGAGCGACGGTGCCGCACATCGGCCATTTCACGATCTTCGATGACCTCGCCGCACGAACATCGACGATCACGGGGATGCTGTCGCGCACCGTCCTCGGAGGCGAAGGCCTCGTCTGGCGGAACATCGGCCGGATCGTGCTGTCGACGTCGAACGGAGCGCTCCTGTTCGAGGCCGGCGAGCACGGCACGTGGGATGTGCCGACGGATCCGAGCGTCGCCGCCGAGCTGTGCGCAGCCCTCGCCTGATTGGGCACTCGACTCACGAGGCCCCGACGATCCGTCGGGGCCTCGTCGTGAACGCTCGGCGGCAAATCATTCGCCTGTGCGGCTCAGCCGAATACAGCCACCGCCCGATCTCGATCCGCGCCGACGACCCGCGTTCGAGCGCGTCGTTGACGCGGTTGCGCCGGCAAGGATCACCGGTCACGATCGGGCGATGACCAGCCCCGCTGGATCGAGCCAGTCGGAGGATCGTCCCGCTCGGGTGCCGCGGATTCGGTGGGGCTGCCTGGCGTTCGCCGTGTTCCTCCTGGTGTCCGGGGCCGCCGTCGTGTACGGCCTGCTCCTGGCGATGTCGTTCCGGGAGTGCAATCCGTCGCGGGTGCTCGAGGGGACCTCGGACGAGGCGACGGCCGTCCTCGACCGTGCTCACCCGGTCGTCGAACAACGGGTGACCCTGCACATTCCGGCCGCCGGCCTGCCGGACGCGGTTCGTGCGGGGGCCGTGACGCTGAACGTGGATCGCGTCCTGCCGCGGCCCGCCACGACACCCCGGAGCCCTGCCGCGCCATCGGGATCCGCGCCGGCATCGGCCGGCGCCGGCCCGCCCGACATCCGGATCGCCTTCGTCCGGGCGGACACCGGCGAGGTGGTCTCGCGGATCTCGTCTCCGACATCTGCGTCGGTCGGCTCGGGCCGCGCGCCCGTCGCGACGGTCCCCCTCGACTGCTCGGCAGCCACCGACTGCGACGTGGATCTTCGGGTGGTCATCTCCTTGCCCACTGGTGCCGTGGACGACGCAGGGCCCCTGGCATGGTCGATCCGGGCCACGATTGCCTGGGGATTCACCGATTGCGCCGGCCCGGCATCCTCGGCTCGGCCGATCGTCACCGCCGGGAAGCCGACGCCGTTGAGCCTCACGACGGCCGAGCTCCCGATCCGCAGCGACTCGGCGACCGTCCTGGCCCGGCACGTCACCGTCTCGACGAGATTGGCGCCCGATACCGCGTGGGGCCACCTGTTCATCCGGCGATCCAGCGCCCCCTGGCTACCGTGGCTCCGGATCCTCGCCGACGGCAACGGGTCGCCACTCCTTGATGCGCCGCTCGGGCCGCTCTACGGAGCGTCCGGCGAGGAGATTGTCGACTTCCCGATCCTGGCCGATTGCGAGCCGGGAGCTCCGTGCCGGCGCGGGTACTGGCTCGTGATCCAGGCCATGCCCGTGTCCGGATTCGGCACCGACCTGGGTTGGTCTCCGAAACCAGGCGTCGGCGGGATCGATTGGCAGCTCGGCGCACTCGCGCTGCGCGAGTCCGGAGACGGCAGCCCCGCGCCACTCGAGCTCGCGGTCGACCGCGAGCCGCCCGATCTCGCACCCGCGCCGATCCTCCAGACTCAGACGATCCGGATGGACATCGACCCGCAGGTCGAACGCTTCGTGGACGTCACGTTGCACGTCCCGGCCGACGACCGATCGGCCGAACCGACAGGCACACCGGAGCCCCTGCAGGCCGCGTACGTCGTCGCGAATGTCACCGGCTTCGGGGTCGCGCACGGCTACCATCTCGAGGGCATCGGCGCCGGGCCGTTCCGCGGCGGCGCCAACGGGGGCTCGGCGGCGAATCTGATCGCCCATCCCTTCGATGCTTGCCCGGACGTCGGACCGTGCGACACGGTCGTCCGGATGGTCGGCGTCCTGAACCCCGATCCGCACTCATCCATGAGCGGAATACCGAACGTGACGTGGCAGTTGGACGTCCTGGGTGCCCCGCCCGGGACGACTGCGACGGTCGGACCGGTCCAGGAGCGACCGCGGACGGACTCGACGGGCGGCCGGAACGCCTGGTCGCCGTTGGTCGTGGTCGCCGCGGTCGGGGCCGCCCTTGCGATCGGCGGGCTCCTGGTCCGCTACCACCTCCGGAGCAGGAAGGGTCCGGCGCGAGGTTCGTCGTGATGTCGCGACGTGCCCCGGACCAAGCTCAGCGCAAGGCGGCTCGTTCTCTCCAGGGCATGTCAGAGAGACCGAGCCAGTTGCGGGAAGCCGGATCGACGGGCGCCCAGCTACTCACGCCGCCAAGGGTAGTCGCGCAATCGTGGCACGACTTCGAGTTGACCTTGCCGAAGATCCGACTCCGCGGACGCAGCCGGATGCCGGCGGTTTCGCGCGCTCATCCGCGTCTCCGGCGTCGACCAGGCCGTGGGATCGCCGGACGACGATGGAAAGTGCACGGTCATGCCTTCGCGGATGCGCCGAAACGTCAAGCGGCCGTACGCGAGCTGCAACCCGAGCGTAACTGCGAGAAAGAGACCACCTGCACCCATGCCCACGGCCGCCGAGGTGCCGGCCTGGATCGCCAGGAGGAACCCGAACACGCCGGCCACCATCGAGTTGATGATCCCGACCATCCCCTGCGTCATCACAAACGCGTGGTGCAGAACCCCACGGACCGACGACATCGAGCCGGGCCGCATGCCGTATGCCGAGAACAATGCGGGCAGGTCGTCGTGTCGATCGGCCACGAGGTACGGCTCGAGCTGGGGGGCGATCTCGACGTACGCGTGACGAATCCTGTTCATGCCCTGGATTGACTGGAGGTCCTCGCGATTGGCCTCGCCGAGCCTGGCGAAGGTCGCGACGCCGACCAGCTCGACGAACGGCAACACGACCAGTGCGAAGGCGACAAAGGCCGGTCCGAACTCCGCAACCTGGGCGGCTAGGGCGAGGGCCACGACCGTTGCAGACAACGTGGCCAGGAGCATCGATGTCCGACTGAAGGACTCGTTCCACGAGAGCGCCCGAGCGGCAAGCAGACTCCAGTGTTCGGTCGCCAGGATCTGGATCGCCCTCGGATCGTCCAGGCGCAGCGATCGATCGTCGGCCGCAGGACCGTGCGAGGCCGATCGGTCGGTCCGTCGGGCCCCAGATGTCGATGCATCCGCGCTCACGTCGCCGCCCCCTCGCCGCGCAGCCAGTACGCCTTGAACGTCATCAGAACCCCAAGGGCAAGGAGGACCGCGTCGAGCGCGTAGGCTCCGACCGCCGGCGTGTTCTGGTTTCCTTGCTGCGCGTCAGGAAAGAGGAGCCGGAACAGGCCGCCGAGAAGAAGGAACCAGCCAACGATCGTGATCGCTACCGGCCAGCCGGTCGACCAACGATTGTGAAGACGCACGATCGCGAGACCACCGAGAAACCAGACAAGGCCGGCGAGATAGGTGAGCGGAGCGTCGCCCGCCTCCCAGATATGAAGGTTCTTCGCCTCTGACAGCGCAATCACGAGCAAGGTTGGACCAAGGAATCCCGCGATTTGCTCTGACCTGGTCATTCAAGCCCCTCCTTCCTGGCCATCAATGCGTCGGGGGCGGCGTCGGACCGTGCTTCGTTCTGCTTCGCTGTCGAGCACGGAGTGCCCAGCGACCGGCGCACGAACGGCGAAGAGCTTCGAGCCCACCGCGACGAACCATGTTGCGAATAACACCTGCGAGACCAGTACCGACATTGGTCCGATGGTCTCCGGGTAGGCGCCAAGGAAGTCGAATGCACCGGCTGCAAAACCGAGATAGCCGATGTTCCGGCCGAACACGCCACGTCGCATGACCAGGCTCAGCAACACGGTCGCGACAGCGAACACAAGCCCGACCGCGTGCAGGCCGCCGTAGTAGACGGCGACCACAAGCTCCGCCACCACGGGGGTGTCGACTTGTAATCCGTAGACGGGATAGACGAGGCGCCCCTGAACGATGTCAACGATCAGGATGATCGGAATCGTTGTCGCAATTAGGCCGCAGCCGGCCGCCACCTTCGTCCGATCCACCTGGGCAAGACAACCGTAAAGTGCGAGGACCGCGGGGACGAGGAGCATCGCGGCAACGAACAGGACCTCGTTCGCAATCGCCAGGGGAAGCTCCTTCGCTGTCCGCCAGGCGAGGATCTCGGCACCGCTGGAGGGCGGCGTGCCCGCTACCAGGTCGAGGACGTACTTCGATACGAACAGAAAGCCGACGGCAATGAACGACAGCCCTCCGACCTTGTAGGGTCGGTTGGCTTCGCCAGCCCTCGAGGTGAAGGCCACAGTGACGACACCTGCCGCGCTCACGACTCCGACCCACCGTTGACGGCAGCTCCGACCGCGCGGCCCCACGCCTCGGCTCGCTCGATCTCGCCAGCCTCGAGGGTTTGGCGCTCGAGCGGGCCGCCGCGCCCGATGAAGAAGCTCTCGGGCGGCGCGACGAGCTTGCCTCCTGCCTTGCGGAGGACCTTGGCGGCTTCGGCGGCGGCAGAACCCATGATCCAGGTCGACCCCCGGTAGCGGGTGTCGAACGTAGCGACCGGGACGCCCCGGAGGCCGGCGGGCAAGGCGTCGATGAAGGCGCGCAGGGCCGGGCTCGGCGCACGCTTCTGGGTGGGTCCGCCGAGCAGCATCAGGTCTGGCCGGCCGGCAGGCCCCTGGCCCGTGCCGGTGGCCTCCGCTGTGTCCATCACGAGCACGCTGCCGAGGGTCCCCACCCCGCGTGCGATCGCGTCGGCGATCCTCTCCGTATTGCCGAATTTCGAGTCGTACACAACGACGGTCTGCATGGTCATTCCCCTTTCGAGCCGGAGCGCACGACGAGTGCGCCGGCGATGCCGAAGCCGGTAAAGATGAGCGGGGCAAGTGGCGGCCGCGGCCGCTCCTCGGACGTGCCGTCCGGGAGAGGAAGCCGGTGGCTGTTGTAGCCACCGAACCCGAAGAAGGCGATCGTCAGCCAGAGAGCGACCAAGCCGATCCGGGCCACCCGGTTCCGGCTGCGCCTGGCCAGGAAGGTGAGGCTTAGGACGCCGACGAGGACTCCGCTGAGCGCAGTCACCACGCCCCAGATCTCTTCTCCCCTCGTATGACCGACGAAGAGCAGATCGCCAAGGAGCCCGAGGCATCCGAGGGTCACCACGGTCGTCACAAGCAGAGCGCGACGGCGGGAGGTGCCGACGCCGTGCCGCTCCTCGAGCTCGCGGTTCATCACAGTCATGGGGTCGCTCCTTCGTGCGGCACGTTCCCTCTGCGTCGTCAGGTTTCGGCTTGATGAACGTGCCGGTGTCGAAGGCGACGATGACGAAGGCAGCCCGGGCGGACATCGGGCTGAACCCGTACCCGCCACGTATTCGTGGCTAGCCGGTCGGCTTGCCCTGCTCCCGGCGGGCGTGCCACGCCGCGATCTCCGCTCGGGAGTCGACGCCGAGCTTGTTCATGACGTGCTCGATGTGCTTCTCGACGGTGCGGGGTGAGAGGAAGAGGCGGTCGCCGATTTCGCGGTTCCCAAGCCCGTCGCCGACCAGTCGCACGATCTCCGTCTCGCGCGGGCTCAGGCCCACGCCATCGGCGGGGCCCGCGACCGAGGCCAGCCGTTCCTCGAGCGCGAACGACAGCCCGGCAGTCCGATCCAACCGCCCGCCCGCCGAGGTCTCCCGGGCAAGGCGTCGCTCGCCGAGCCGGCTCAGAAGTCGCTTGGTCGCGGCAGCGTGGAACCCCCGCCACGGGCCGGCGAGTCCTGACCCGGACTGCGCCCAGAAGCTTGCCGACATCCCGAGCAGCCGTGCAGCACGCTCATCGCGCCGGAGATCGACGGATACCCACGCCAGCGTCTCGGTCGTCCAGGCGAGGTGCCAGACGTCGTCCAATCGCCGGTCGATGCGGAGGGCCTCGAGGAGCGCCGACTCGGCGCCTCGTGGATCACCGAGCTGCCATTCCGCGTACGCGAGCGACCGGAGATGAAGCTCCTTGTTCCACGTCTCGCCGACCTCATCGCACATCGTGATCCCAGCGAGACTCGCCCGTCGACACTCCTCCCAATCGCGGCGGAGGAATGAGGCCAGTCCGATCCCGATCAAAGCCCAGCACCGGCACATCGCATCAGCCGCCGGATCGGCCAGGCCCTCGTGGGCGAGCGCGAGCGCGTCCTCCTCCGACTGCTCGTACATGATCCGCAGGCAGGTGATCATTCTCGCGTAGGCCCGCGTGGCTGGGTCGTCTGCCTGATCAGCCAGTCGGTCGGCGCGCTCCAGGAGTTCGCGCGCCTCGGGGTGCCGACCCTGCAGCACGGCGACGTACCCGGCTCGCCAGGCGGCGCGCGCGGCCAAGCCCGGATCCGACGATCGGCCCAGGAACGCGTCGAACCACCGAGCGGCCTCGCTCAGGCTGGCTCGTGTCACCCAGTACCAGAGGCTTGCCGTCGACAGCCTGAGCCCGTCCTCGTGAGCGCCCGTCTCCCGGCACGACTCGAGCGCCGCCCGGAGGTTCTGGGCCTCGGCAGTCATCTCGTCGAGAACGTCGGCCTGGTCTCGCCCGAACCACGAGCGGTCGGCGACCTCGGCCCGCTCGACCATCCAGGCGCGGTGCTGGGCGGCGACAGCCGACTCCTCGCCCGCCTCCCGGAGCCGCTCGAGGCCGTATTCGCGCATCGCCTCGATCACCCGGTAGCGGTCGCGTTCGAGGTCGAACACGACCATCGACTCGTCCACCAGATCCGCCAGCAGTGGCTCGATCCGATCGCGATCGAGCGGCGCGATCGCGGCGACCCGCTCGGCGGCGGCGAGCGTGAAGCCGCCGGAGAAGAAGCACAGGCGCCGCCAGAGGATGCGCTGGGCGTCGGCAAGGAGGTCATGACTCCAGGTGATGGCACCGCGGAGACTTCGCTGGCGCTCCGGGGCGGCCATGGGACCCGAGTCGAGATCCGCGAGGTGGCCGGTAACGCGCCGGGCGAGCGTGGCAAGCCCGAGGTGGCGCGTACGAGCCGCGGCCAGCTCGATCGCCAGTGGCATCCCATCAAGGCGCGCACACAGATCCGCCACGATCGGCCAGCCCTCGTCAGTGAGATCGAAGCCCGGCGAAGCCTGCCGGGCCCGGTCGACGAAGAGGCTCACGGACGCTGCATCCTGGAGGCCGGCGATGGGGAACAGCTGCTCGCCCGGGATCGAGAGTGGACGGCGACTCGTGGCGATGATCGTGACACCGGGGCACGCATGGAGGAGCTCCGACGCCAATCTGGCGACGGTGTCCCGGACGTGTTCGCAGTTGTCGATCGCCAGGACGTAACGCCGCGGACGGAGATAGTCGATGAGCATCTCGCCGGGCTCGCCGGCGCGGCCTCGGAGTCCGACGGAGCCGGCGACGGCGTCGACAACCTCGAGCGGAGCCCGGGCGCTGGCCAGATAAGCGAACGCAGCGCCGCCGTTCAGCGATCGCGCAAGACTCGCCACGAACTGCTCGGCGAGCCGGGTCTTGCCGCTGCCCCCCGGTCCGGTGATCGTCACGAGCCGACTTCCCGCGACAAGCGAGCGCAGGCGGCCGAGCTCGTGTCGCCGGCCGAGGAAGGTCGTGAGGGGGGTCCGTACGCCGACGTCCTTCTCGGTCGCCCGATCCTGAACGGCCGCTCGCGCCGATTCAGCCATGCTCCTTGATGCACCGGTCGGCTCGCCTGGTGCCAGGGTCAAATGGCCCGATCGATCGGTCTTCTCCGTACCTGCCGGTCTTCGACTCGTGTCGTTGTGGTGGTCATCCTGCTTCCGTACTGGGAGCGTCTCTCGCGACGGTCAGCTGCCGGACGCCTCGGGGATCCCTCGGTTGGCCACGGGCTGCCCAGTGCTGTCAGGGCCGGCGAGCACGTAGGCAGCCATCGCGACCCAGCCGAGGCTGAACATCCCGAGGACGAGGAGAACGACGAACCAGGTCTTGTCCTCGAGCTTCACCGTGTTGAGCAGGGCGCAGATCCACGAGGCAATAGCGGCCAGAGAGCCCGATGCGATCGCGATGGCCCCCAGGACGAGCCACCCGAGGGTTCCTGCGAGCGCGGTTCCGTCCACCGTGATGACGGTTGGCCCGCCGATCGTGACGGCTCCGGCAGCGAGCGCGCCGATGGCGGCAGCGAGCGCGACGATGAGCCCGACGGCGACCGCCAGGATGGCGCCGACGAACAGCCGGGTGATATTTGCCTTCGACATCTCAGCTACTCCTTCGTGATGTTCTTGGCCCGGGCCGCGGCGGCGCGCTGCCCAAACCACAGGGCGCCGCCTCCCGAGAAGCCCAGGACGGTGAAGATCAATGGCGCGGCGACCGGCCGCGGCCGGGGGTCGACCGGACCGTGGCCTGCCACGGGGCCAACGATGTGGGCCACGGACCCGGCGATTCCGCCGAGCGCGACCAGGACCCACAGGCCGACCAGGGGGAGCGCATACCAGAGCCGCCGCTCGTCCGACCTCAGCAGAAGAACACTGAGCACGCCGGCTCCGACCGACAGACCCGCGACGAGCACCCCGTACAGCTCGGCTCCGGTCGTGTGGGCGAACGCGAGATTGACGAGCTCGACGACCGACCAGCCGAGTACGACGACCGTGACGATCTGCGCCGCCCGATGGCGCGTCCGAGAGCGGGGCTGGGTGGATCCAACGACGATGGTCGACGGATCGTCCGTTGAGCCGCGACCTGACTCCGTGACGGTCGACATCTCAGACCTCCTTGGGCACGTTGCCGCCGTAGACGAACCGCATGACCTTGTGGCCGAAGTCGGCCGTTCGCCCGAACATCAGTGGACAACCCCCATCGATCACGGTGATCCCGTGCTGCCGGCCGTAGCTCGTCGCCGCCGACGAGACGCTGCCTGCGCCCGCACCGCGATGCATCCATACGTGCCTGATGCCGAGCTCTGCACACTCGCGCATCGTGTTCTCCGCGAACTCGGGTCGTGTCGCGATGACCACTGCCTCGACTCCGCCGGGGATCGACTTCAGATCGGGATAGGCTCGATCTCCCTCGACCTCCTGGGCCTCGGGGTTGACCGCGAAGACCGCATAGCCGCGCTCGCGGAGCCGTCGGTACACGGCGTTGCTGCCGTGGTTCTCGGGCGTGCGGGAGACCCCCGTCACCGCCACTCGCTTCATGGCCAGGAACGCTGATGCCGCCTCTTGGATGCTCTGCATGGCCGTTCGGCCGCTCAGTGGGCGCCCGCAGGCTCGAGTGCCTGGAGCGGGCTGAACATCGTGAAGGCGACGCCGATCTTGTCGACCAACGCCAGGAGCCGAGGCGACGGCTCGCCGTAGAAGGCCATCCTGTGGTCGTAGGCGGAGCTGGCGAAGAGTGCGTCCCGAGCCTCCCGGACATGGAACGCGTGATCGACCAGGGCATCCGCGTTCACATACGCTTCGCGGACCTCGCACTCACGTCCGTCCTGGCTGAGAAACCAGTCGTAGGCAAGCGTTCCGGTGTCCTTCTCGCGCGTCTGTCGCATCATCTCGGCCGCGTGCTCCTTGAACTCCTCCAGCTTCCCCTCCCGGACCTTCAGCCTTGCGCGTACTTCGAACTGGCTCATTCGTTGCCTCCTTTGCAGTGGGTCCACTGCGAACACGGACCTCCCGGATCAGTGCGCGCCGATTCGTGGTCCAGGCGAGATACAGATCTGTCGATCCAACCGGATGGACACCTCCTCGGCGACCGAAGTCGCACGTTCGGCGCTCCGCGACGACTCCCCGGCGGGAAGCGACCCGATCCAGTCGATGCAGGCCTGGGCGATCTCCT
>Ga0134124_10003303_pt1 | contig 12978 bp, 16 predicted proteins | sample KB304_FD_96880 | JGI IMG/M metagenome (GOLD analysis project Ga0134124, IMG submission 96880) | Terrestrial soil microbial communities without Nitrogen fertilizer from Kellogg Biological Station, Michigan, USA - KB3-0-4 | ecosystem: Environmental > Terrestrial > Soil > Unclassified ... | reverse complement strand
TCGTCCGGGCGTACGGCGCCTGAGCCCGATGACCGCCCAGTCGACGCCGTTCCCCGTGAGCGCGGGGGCGGCCGCGTACACGGGCGCCTGCACCTACCGGGGCTTCACCATCAGCTCCACCGCCGGCGCCGACATCGTGCTCTACGACAACACCGCCGGATCCGGCACGATCCTGGCCCAATTCACCCTGGCCGCCAAGGGAATGCAGCACGTCGACATCGCCGACGGCACCCGGTGCCTGCTGGGGATCTTCGTGACCGCCACGGCCGCGATCCAGGGTCACGTCCGCGTCGGCTAGGAAGGGGAGAGCGTGACCGTCACCAGGGTCCAGCGCAACACCGCGGCCACGCTCTCCCACACCTTCTACGTCGGCGAGACCCCCACAGCGCCCACCGGTACGCCCACGTATGCCATCGTCGACGCCAACGGCACCGCGGTGTCATCGGGCAACGCCACCGTCGCAAGCAACTCGGTCACCGCTCCGCTCGCGGCACAGAGTCAGGTGGCCTGGCTGACCGTGGCCTGGACCGGGATCGTGGGCGGGAACACCGTCACCGAGTACGACCAGGTGGAGGTCACGGGCGGGTTCCTGTTCGGCCTCGCCGAGGGCCGAGCGTCTGACTCGTCGCTGGCGGACACGTCGAAGTACCCGGCGCAGGACCTCATCGACAAGCGCGTCGAGACCGAGGTCGAGTGCGAACAGATCTGCGACCAGGCCTGGGTGGTCCGCTACCGGCGAGTGATCCTCGACGGCACCGGCACCTGGGATCTGGTCGTGCCGGACGGCGGTGACGACGTCCGCGGCGGGATCCTGCTCCGCGGTGTATGCACCATCCGCCGGGTATCGGTCGCGCCGACGATCGCGAACACGTTCGTCGACCTGACCGCCAACCAGTTGGCCGCCGTCGCGGTCACGGGGGCGGGGGCGCTGCGGCGCACCGACGGGAACGTGTGGACCGAGGGCGTACAGAACATCGTCGTCGAATACGAGTACGGCAACGACGCCCCGCCGGCGGACCTGAAGTCCAAGGCGATGATCCGGTTCCGACAACTGCTCAACCTGACCAAGTCCGGCGTCCCCGAACGTGCCCAGTCCTACACCGTCGACAGCGGGGGCACCTACCGCCTGTCGCAGCCGGGCGCCTACGAGACCGGCTCACCCGAGGTCGACGCGGCCTACTGGCGGTACTCCCGCCGGCAGTCCGGCAACGGCACCGACGGGAAGCCGGTGCCGTACGGGGTCACCATGTCGTACGCCCCGCAGCGCTACAGCTTGTTCCACCGATGAGCGGCACCCGCGGCGTCGCGATCAAGGCGGTCATCATGGCCGCCCTCGCTGACGCCCCCGGCCTCGAAGGCGTGCAGGTCACCTACGCGCCCACCCGGGACATGGACCGCGAGTGCGTGTACGGCGGCCAGGTCGAGATGCAGCAACACATCTCCGCCGGCCGGAACTCGGACGGGTACACCACCCGCGATGAGACGGGCGTCATCGAGATCCACATCCGGGTCACCGCACCCGGCTCCGACCAGCAGGTCACCGAGGCACGCGCGGTGGAGCTCGGGACCGCGCTGGAGGACTTCCTCAGCCTCAACACCCCGGTCATCGAGAACGGCACGTTGGACGCCTCCGTGGAGGGCTATGTCCTCACATCCTGGGCGGACGACGACGGCGCCACCACGATCATGACGTACCGCATCGGCACCGAGACGACCATCACGTGAGCGAGGGCCGATGAGCAGACTGCACGGCAAGGACGGCTACGTCCTGCTGAACACGCTGGTCGTGAACACCCAGACCAACAAGTGGTCGTTCTCCCACAAGCGGAACTACACCATGGTCGCCTGCATCCAGGACGCAGGGGAGCGCTGGGACCCGGGCCTGATCTCCGGCGGCGTGTCCCTGGGCGGTTTCGTCGACACCGCGGCCGGCCTGCGTTCCGCCGCGGCCGCCGCGGCCGGTGTGGACGACTCTCTCGTCTCGACGATCCTGCCGGCCGGTAACACGGTCAACAACATGGCGTTCATGGCCGTGTCCGACCTCGCCTCCTTCATGACCGACGTCGTGGTCACCGACACCACCCCCATCACCATCGAGGGCCAGCCCGACGACGGAGTGGACATCGGGTTCCTGCTGCACGCCCTGGCCGCGGAGACCGCCGACGGAAACGGGACCGGCCTCGACAACACGACCAGCAGTGCGGCCGGTGCCGTGGCGAACCTGCACGTGACCGCCTACTCCGGGTTCACGTCGGTCGTGTTCAAGGTGCAGCACTCGACGGACAACTCGTCGTGGGCAGACCTGATCACCTTCACCACGGTGACCGGCGTGACGCAGGAGCGGGTGAAGACCACGTCCTCCACGACGGTCAACCGGTACCTGCGCTCGTTCTGGGACGTCACCGGCGCCGGTTCGGCGACCTTCGCCATCGCGGCCGCGCGCCGCTAGTCGCACCACCTCATCCAACCCGCGGCCGTCGGCCGGCGGGCTGTTCCTGCATGATCCGAAGGAGTGGCCATGGCCCGCGGGCACGGCAAAAATGCGGTCTTCAAGATTGACGACTCAGGCGGCGTGCTGCGGGACATCTCCGCGCACGTGAAGGGCGTCTCCGGCCTCCCCGGCGGGCGGGCGCTCGGCGACACGACCGCCTTCGGGGACTCCGGTGAGCGGTCCATCCCGGGCCTCGCGTCCGCGTCGTTCACCGTCACCGGCCTGGCCGACTCGGCCGCCACTACCGGCTCGCTGGCGGTGCTGAACGGGCTGCGCACCACCACGGCCACCGCGTCGTTCGAGTACTCCCCGGCCGGTACGGCGACGGGCATGGTGAAGACGGCCGGCGAGTGCTGGCTGGAGTCGCTGACGTTCGACACCGACGTGACCGGTCCGGTGCCGTTCAGCGCTCAGTTCAAGCTCGACGGCGTCACCACCGACACGACCTACTGATGGTCGTCACCGGGTCCGTGGGCGGTCGGGTCGAGATCCGACACCTGCAGGCCCTGCTCGGCGAGGTGCCGGAGGAACTCCGCAAGGAGCTGGCCAAGGGCACCAGAAGCGCCCTGGCGCCGCTGAAGAAAGAGATCCCGGCGGCGGAGCGCGTGTACATGCCCACCCGCTACGGGGCGATCCTGGCGGGCTCGACCACGGTCACGAACCGGGTCACCACCGGCGACACATTGCGCGCCACCGTCAGGGTCCACGCCCAGGGCAAGTCCGAGGCCCGCGACGTGACGGCGTTGAACCGCGGCATCCTGCGCCACCCCCGGTGGGGTGACCGCAAGCACTGGTACGCCCAGCGGGTCCGGCCGGGCATCGTCGACGACCCGGTGGAAGAGGCCCGCAAGCGGGTCGTCGCCAACGCCGAGGACGCCCGCGACCGGATCGCCGACAAGATCCTGAGGGAGTGACATGTTCCTACGCTTCAGCGACGCCGACCGGGAGCGGTTCGGCATCCCAGAGTGGGTCGAACTGGACGCGGCTTCCGTGACCCTCGGCGAGGCTGAGGCCCTCGAGGAGGCCGGCGGCGACTGGACAACGCTCTTCGACAAGGGCATGAAGGCCACCCGCACCCGACTCTGGCTGGCGCTACACCGGGCCGGGTATACAGCCTCGACCGCGGAGCTGATGGCCATCAACATCGTGGGCCTGGAATCCAGGGCGGAGTTGCCGGGAAAAGCGGGCGCGGAGCCAGCGCCCTCCGCGCCCGCCGAGAGTCCTACCTCGCAGACTTCTGCTACCTCTACCCGGCGTTCACCCCGGAAGCGGTCCTCGCGCTCCGCGTAGAGGTTTTCGAGGACATGTGCCTGCGCGTGGACGCGTGGCGCGAGGGAACGCTGAAGCCGCGGGGGTGAGTCATGGCCACCCGTGACATCACCCTCGACGTCACCATCCGGGCGAAGACCGAGGACGCGGCCAAGGCGTCCCGGGCGCTGTCCGATGTGGAGAAGGAAGCCGCCCGGGCCAGCAAGGGCATGAAGGGCATGTCCGAGGAGTCGAAGCTCCTCGACGCCCAGTTGGCCAAGTCGAAGAGCCGGCTCAAGGAGCTGGAGCAGGCTCTCGCCGAGGTCGGCGACGACAAGAAGCTCCGCCAGGCCATCCGGTCGGAGCGGTCCTGGATCGCCGAGCTGGAAAAGTCGGCCAAGGACCTTGCCCCGGCACTGAAGCCAGTAGCCAAGGGCTTCACGGACAGCCTCGGCGAGGCATTCAAGGGCGTCGACTTCAAAGGCGCCCTTATGCCCGGTCTGATCGGCGGCCTGGCAGTCGTCGCTCCCGCCGTCGGGGCGATGGTCGCTGGCGCCGTGACGGGCGTGGTCGGCGGCCTGGGTGTGGCCGGCGGCCTTTTCGCGGCCAGCAAGGACCCGGGCGTGCGTCAAGCCGCGTCAGATCTCGGCCACCACATCTCCGAATCGTTCTTCGCCTCCGGGTCATCCTTTGTGGACCCGATCAAGCAATCGGTCGGAATCCTTGAGAAGGACTTCGACGCGCTGGATCTCGGTAAGACGTTTGCGATCGCTGCTCCGTATGTCACTGAGTTCGCCGAGGGCATCGGCGGCCTGGCCGACGAGTTCATGCCAGGCTTCAACAAGGCGTTGCGCGATGGGAAGCCCGCCATCGACCTGTTCGCCCAGCGACTACCGGAGATCGGCGATGCGCTGGGGAACATGCTCGCGAAGATGGCGGATTCCGAGGGCACCCTCGAAGGCGTTAATTCCCTCTTCAACACCATGGTCAGTCTGATCGAGTTCACCGGCACCAGTATCGCGTGGCTCGGTGACCGGTTTCATGACTTCGACACAGCGGCGAAGAACACCGCCGGATGGCTTTCCAACATCACCGATTTCTTGGGCGACTCGGAAGACACCAAGGCCCTCAGGGAAACCAGAGACGCGTTCTCGGACCTGTCGCTCGAGGCCCAGCAGGGCGCGATCCATTTCAACACTCTGGGCGGCCAGGTCGCCTATACGGACGCTGTGCTGGGCAAGTATGGCCGCACGACCGCCGAGGTAGAAGCCGACCAGAAGGCCCTCAACGACGCGATCATGGAGGGTGAGAAGGACATCGATGGCTACATCCAGGCGGCACTTGCCGCGTCGGATGCGTCCATTGCCGTGGCGCAAGATTTCTCAGACCTCGGCCATGAGCTGATCAGGGGCAAGAAGAACTGGGACGTCAACACCCAGGCTGGTCGCGACAACCTCAAGATGATCAACAACGCTATTGGGGACCTGGAGCGTCAACGCGAGCAGGCAATCGCTACCTCCGATGGCACGGTGGCGTCAATCGACGCGATCAACCGGAAGTACAACGAGCAGATGAAGGCGCTTGAGGCGCTGGCCGTGAAGGCGGGGGACACCAAGGCAGCATTCGAGGCCCTCGCCGGCGTGTACCAGATCACGATCATCGAGGACATCCGGATGTCCAATGTGAACAACAAGCTGAACGCGCTGGAGAGGGCCGCGAAGTTCTCCGGCAGGGCTTCCGGCGGTCCGGTTACGGCCGGCCAGCCTTACATCGTTGGCGAGAACCAGCCGGAACTCTTCGTGCCCTCCTCAAACGGCTACATCATGCCGAGCGTGCCGGCGGGCGGAAGCAACCACACCACCGTCGTCGTTAGCGCAGCCTCGGGGGCAGAGGGCGCTTTCACCTCATGGCTCATGAAGTACCTCCGCTTCGAGGTCCGCACCAACGGCGGCGGTAGCGCCGACGTCGCCTTCTCTTAAGGGAGCCACCAAGTGCATCGCTACACCGCCTGGAATGCCGCCATGGCGACGACGGCCGCGCAAGCATCCGTGTCGACCGGGACTGCGATCAAAACGATGCTCCAGATAGCCACGCCGTCGACGCGGCAGATCGCGGTCCTCGCGTGGGGATACACCTTGGACGACCCTCCCGGTGCCGATGCCATCTTCGAGTTGATCCAGACCGACGTAGCCGCGACGGTCACAGCCCACGCGGCGTCCGGCGTTCAGCCGGTCGTGACGGGGATGCCGGCATCGTTGATGACGCTTGGCACGTCCGCGACCGGGTTCACGGCGACGGTCGAGGGGGCCATCACTGCGACGAAGATCTTCGACGCGGTCGCGATGTCGAGTGTGTCCGCTGAGGCCGGCCCGTTCCTGACCTACCGTCGCGACTTCAACGACTACGAGATCCCAATCGTGGACGTCTCGAAGTTCTTGCGCATTCGCGCTACGACGCCCACTACCGCCGTGGATATGCGGTGCTGGGCACTCTGGGACGAGTGAGTCCGGACGCATGCCCGCGACCACGCGCCGTGTCCTAGGCACCTACCGCACCGGCCTACCAGCGCCGCTGCGACCCGCTCGAACGATGGGCACAGCGCGGCTGACGGGCGCGCAGCCCACCGGTCCGGTCCGGCCGGTCACGTTCCCCACCGCCCGACTCGTGACTCGCGTGCTAGTCGCGCTTGGCGCGGACCTCACTGCGTCCCCGGCGACGTGGGCGTGGGAGGACATCACCCGGTTCGTGCGGCAGGACCTAGGGATCTCCCAGACCGTTGGCCGCCCGGACGGGTCGACCCGGGTCAACTACGGTCGGGCCACCCTGAAGCTCGACAACCGCGACGGCCGGTTCACTCGCCGCAACCCGAACGGTCCGTACTACGGGCTTCTGAGCGGCAACACTCCGATCTGGATCACGGTTGACGCTGGCAGTGGGGTGCGCGACCGGATTCAGATGTTCGTCAACGACTGGCCCACCCGCTGGTCTGACAAGTCCGCCACGGACTCCACGGTCACCATCCAGTGCGCCGGCGCACTGCGGCGGTTGAACCAGGGAAAGCCATTGCGGTCGGCACTGCGGCGGTCCCTTGAGCGCTCCACCGCCGTGCTGTCCTACTGGCCCCTGGAGGACGGCGCCAACTCAACCCAGGCCGCGAGCGGACTTCCAGGCGGCACTCCATTGCTGCTATCGGGCTCCGCCCCCGGGTTCGCAACGGCATCGGCGCCGGCCGGGTCGTCCCCCGTAGTCGATTTCGCGACTGGCGGCGGGTCCCTGTCCGGCGCTGGCCGGGCGCCTTCCGCCACGCCAACGGCGATGCGACTGCAGATGCTGATGAAGTTCGCGACGGGCGGCGACGCGTCGACTCTGCGGACGTTGATGGAATGGACAACCGTCGGCGGGACCTACACCACATGGCGGATGACCATATCGGCCGGCAACCTTCTTCAGGTTGAGGGATTCGGCGCCGCCGGCGCCACCACGGGCATCATGGACTCGAATCTACTGACCACCATCTACACCGGCGACTGGTACCGGGTGGAGGTCGGCCAACGATATGGCGATTCGGGCAATCTGATCACCTATCTCGACTTGGATAGCTTCACCCACGCAACCGGGCCGAACAGTCCACCCTTCGGCGTCGGCGAAACGTTTGGTTACATCAGCGCCATCAACGTGAACCCGCTCGGCTACAGCGGCACGTTCATGCCCGCCATCGGCCACCTGACGGTTGTCCAGCAGGACGTCGACTTCGCCTTAACGGACCCCATGGCCGCGGATCCGGCCATGAGTGGATACGTCGGCGAGCAGGCGCATGTGCGCCTGGCCCGACTGTGCGCAGAGGAGGGCGTGCCATTCGTCTGTCTGGCTGACCGATCTGTCGCCATGGGCCCCCAGTCGACTACCAAGTTCGTCGATCTGCTGGGTGATTGCGAGGCGGTCGATCAGGGCGCGCTATTCGAGACGGCGTGGGGACTGGGCTACCAGTCGGTGGCCGAGCGCACCAATGCGGCGGTTGGCTTGGCGTTGGACTTCGACCTTGGCCAGATCGGGCAGATCCCCGAACCGGCCGACGACGACCAGCGGTTGCGCAACTTCGTGACCGCGTCCCGCTCTGGCGGCTCCGAAGCAACCTCCGAGCAGCTGACCGGGCCCCTGCGCACCAGCGCCGGTGGCCCTGGAGTCTACGAGGACTCCATCACCGTCAACGTGCAGACCGATGCCCAGTTGGCTGACGCGGCTGGCTGGCGCAAGCACCTCGGCACCGTTGACGAGGACCGGTGGCCCTCGATTTCGATCAACCTGGCCCGCTCGCCCGAGCTAATCGACACGTGGACAGCGCTGCCATACGGAAGCCGGATGACCGCATCGAACCCACCATCGCAGATGCCTCCGGACACCATCGACGCGATCATTGAGGGTTTCACCGAGGCCTGGGACCCCTACAACTGGATCGCGACACTGGCGACGTCTCCGTTCTCGCCATACCGTACCGGCACGCTTGCGGCGGACAGCGGCGATACGACGGGCACCCGGCTCATCCTGACGCCGGACACCCTTATCCTCGCCGCGGACGTCAGCACCACCGACGTCACATGGTCGGTCAACTCGTCGCCGCTGTGGACGACGAACGCCGAGTACTTCCCCCGCTACATCTGGTGGGAGGGCGAGGTCGTGCAACTCACCAACTGCGTCGGCGGGTCCGCTCCACAGACCTGGACCGTGGTTCGATCCATCAACGGCGTCGTCAAGGGCCATCTGGCCAACAGTTCCGGGTCGGTCTACCGCCCCGGTGTTCTGGCTCTGGTCTGAGAGGGCGTCGTGGGAGACTTCACCAGTACGGTGCCGAGCCACACGGCCGGCGAAGAGGCCGTGGCGTCGAAGCTGCAGACTCTCGACGACTTCGCCACCGCCGCCACCGCCGCGTGGACGGCATGGACTCCGACGCTGACCAACATTACGCAAGGCAATGGCACTCTCGTCGCGCAGTACAAGCGGCTCGGCAAGTCCGGTTCGATCAGGTTTAAGTTCACCCTCGGCACCACTTCGGTCGTGGGTACCGACCCCAAGTTCACGCTGCCGTTCACGCTGAACTCCACCTCGTACGCCGCGGTCGACCTGCTCGACATGGCGGCCCTCCTCGACGCCGGCGTGAACTCGTACCGCGGCGGCGTCGACCTCACCACGACCACGATGGTGCGGTTCGTTCAGTTCTCCACGAACACCGTCACCTCGGTCACGGCTACGTCGCCGTTCACGTGGGGCACTTCCGACGTCCTGGCGTGCCGGCTGAACGATCTGGAGCTTGCCTGATGGCCCGCTGGACCGACCTCGCGGAGTGGCGCGGCCCGACCGTCAACCACGGCGGGGCCATGCTCGAGCAGCGCGGCCTCGTCATCCACATCGCCGAAGGCGGGTACGAGGGCACCATCGCGTGGCAGAAGAACCCGACCGCGCAGGTGTCCTCCCACTTCGTCACCGACTACGACGGGAAGACCGGCCAGGTCGTCGACACGGACATGACGGCGTGGACGCAGCAGGCCGGCAACGGGCACTGGCTGTCCGTGGAGAACGCGGGCTTCACCCCGAACGGCCTCACTGCGGCGCAGTGCGAGGCGATCGCGCAGCTGTTCGCCCGCGGCCATCGCCAGTACGGCTGGCCGCTGCAACTGGCCAACGGATCGTCCGGGCGCGGGCTCGGGCACCACTCGATGGGCGGAACCGCCTGGGGGCACCTGGACTGCCCGGGCCCGGCGATCATCGGGCAGAAGCCGGCCATCCTCGCGCGCGCCATTCAGATCGTCAACGGCACACCGCCACCGCAGGAGGAGGACGACGACATGCACAGGGTTCGTTCAGGTATCACCGGCGATGGCTCGATTTACCTTGTGCCAGGGTTCCCCGCGCCCAGCGGCAAGATGGCCGCCTACGGCCTTAACGGCCCCACGAACGCCGCCTACGACACTGCGGGCGTGAAGCTGGTCCAGTTGCCCGCCGGGGTGAGCGTGGCCGCGTGCGGCCTCTACGACACCAACCCGCAGCCCTGGTCCGCCGGCGGCGCGGGGGGTTCGCCCGGCCCGACGGCGGCTGAGATCGCCACCGCCGTGGTGGACCTCGAGCACGACCGCCTCGCCTCGTGAGCCAACTCATCACCGTGTCCGCGCTGATCACCGGGATGGTCGGCGCCTGCTACGCCGGGACGAAGATGATCGCGTGGCTGTGGAAGGGGCTGAGACAACTGTTCCGCCTCGCCGATGCCCTGACCGGTGAGCCGGCCGGCGGCGGGCAACCGGCGCGACCCGGGTTCCTGGACCGGATGGCCTCCATTGAGCAGCTCCTCGAGCATCTCGCCGAGGCGTTCGAGGCGAACGTGACCCGCATGGACGCGATCGACGCCCGACTCACGGTCGTGGAGCAGCACCTCGCCCCGCCGCCGGAGGGCTCATCGGCGCAGGTGTCCGCCCACTGATCCAAGTTCTGACCCCAAAACTTGGATTCGCCCGGGGCAATTCCAAGTCAGCGCTGATCCCGCACCCCGGTACACCCGGGCGGCCGGATGGCCGGTGCGTGGCATCCAACCGTGCGACACCGCACGGTCTGGTGGCCGCGCCCATCGGCCACGGCTGGGCAGTCGCACACCACGAACGTCAGGTTGACCCGGCCCGGCCCGAGCGGATGCCCGTTGGCGCAGGCCGCCGGCACCCACGGGTACGCGTCCTCGAACCAGCCCATCACCCGAACCTACGACAGGAGAGCCGCCATGTGGACCCGTCTGTTCTGGGCCAAGACCGCTGAGCGCGCGTTGAAGACCACCGCGCAGTCCGCCCTGTCTCTGCTCGCGGTCGGCACCACCAGCCTGCTGAGCGTGCCGTGGGAGGCCGTAGCGGCCGTCTCCGGGCTCGCGGGCGTGGTCAGCGTGCTGACGTCCATCGCTTCGTCTGGGGTCGCCGACTCCAGCTCACCCTCGCTGGTCAAGGAGTAGCTCATGGATGGGTTCGAAGTCGCCCTGATGAACATCAAGTCGGGGCGCCGGGTATCGCGCTCCAACTGGAACGCACCGGGACAGTTCGTGGTCCTACAGAAGGGCTACCCGGACGGCATCGCCATCAACGCCAACACGGCCGAGGCAACCGGCATCGAGCAGGGGACGGTCTGCGTGTTCCGGCCGTACCTCATGCTCCGCACTGCGGACGGCTCGTTCGTCCCCTGGGCGCCGACCGTCTCCGACGTCCTGGCCGAGGACTGGGTGATTTCGTGGTAACCAAACGCCCGGCGATCATCGTCACCTTTGCGGCCCTGACCCTCGTGGTCGGGGCCGCCTTCGCATTCACCCCCGCCAACGCCACCGCCAACCTGGACCCGATCGCGGTGGCGCAGGTGCAGCTCGCCAACTGCCAGCTGCTGGCCGCGAAGACCCGGTCGGGTACGGCGCAGCACAATCGGGCCGTCGCGTGCGTCACCGACCAGCAGGCGATCCTCGCCCTGCTGCTGCCGGCCACACCGTCGCCGACGGGCACCGGCACCCCCAGTCCCACCGGTACGCCCACGCCCAGTCCGACGGCCACTCCGACCCCGACACCGACGATCCCGCCCACCACAGTGCCCCCAACGACCACCCCGCCGGGCATCGGCTCGTTCGCCACCGGCCCCGCCGCTGGTGCGGGCGTGCCCCCAGGGACCGCGCTGGTGCCGTTGCAGGGCCGCCTGCAGGCCAACAGCACCTACACCGGCGTGACGGTGTCCTCGGCCGCCCTGGGGACGGTGTCGGTGTCCGGGCTGACCCTGCGCAACTGCGTCCTCAACGCCGGGGTGGTGTTCACCGGCAACAACGTCACCGTCGACCACTGCACCATCCACGGCGGTGTCAGCCTGTCCGGCGGGGACAACTTCACCTTCACCGGCAACGAGGTCGTGGGTTGGGACGACGGGCTGCACATCACCTCGGACTCCGGCCCGGTGGTCAACGTGAAGGTGACCGGGAACTGGATCCACCTGCCGTCCCCGGCATGCGCGGACCACTCCGACGGTGTGCAACTGCTCGGTGTGGCCGGCGCGGTGTTCACCGGCAACGTCATCGACCTCGGGCACTGGATCAGCTGCGGCTCCGACCCGGGGGACGGGCCGCTGAACGGGGCGTTCCAGATCGAGAACACCCAGGGCCCCGTCACGGGGGTCACCGTGTCCGGGAACCTCCTCAACGGCGGCGGGTTCACCTTCCGGGCCTACGCCGGGACGAAGCTCGACGCGGTCACCGGCAACGGGTTCGGGCCGGATCAGCGGTTCGGGCCGGCGGACACGCTGCAGGCCACGATCGGCGCGTGGTCCGGCAATTACGTCGTGGCGACCGGTGCGGCCGTGCCGCGCGGGTAGTACCGTGTGAGTGCCCCACTTTCCTCGGGTAGTCAGTCCAGCCCACCGAGCGGCACAGGTGGATCGGCACGCGCGCACGGAGACCGAGGCTCTGGTGCGCAACTAGAACTCCAAATAGGGGGCCCGCCTCATCTCGGTGAGGTCTTGGGTGTCTTGCCGGCCGCGAGAGCGCGAAGACGGATAAGAGGTCCCCGACCCGCGAAGCACCAAAGCGGAGCCCGCACCGTGCAGCGAGCTCCGGCCAACGCAGGAAGCCCCGGCCATCATGGCCGGGGCTTCCTTGTCGTGTCCGGCCACATGGCCGCTCGTTCAAGATCGAACCGGCCATCCGACCTGCGTATTTCCGCCGGACCGGCCATCACGGTGAGTAATGGCCGTCCAATGAGGACAGTCCAATGTGGACATACGAAGGGCAAAGAAAAGCGGCCATGCCTGCTAGACATGGCCGCTTCCCTTCACCAGCTTAGCGGCTAGCAGGAACGCTAAGCCGCCTGCGTCACTTGCCCCGGCGAAGCCGACGCTCGTGCCGCTCCGAGTAGCCGACTGCTGGTGACTTCGGCGCCTCGGGCAGGTCCGGGCTCGCCGCCTCATCCGCGGTTACTGCCGGTGTGGCCGCCTGCGCGGCCGCCTTCTTCTCCTCCATGACCCGTCGCACGCGGCCGACGACCAGCTCGGCCAGAACGTACGCCAGAACCATCGACGCATGCACTGTCTTACTCCCAACGCTGACTCCGGCGATCCAGTTCGCCGCCATAGAGCCAAACCCAGCAACGACCAGGACGAACCCAGCCGACGCCTTGCCACGGATCACCCATCGGTCATGCAGGATCTCCGCGCACGTGATCGCCAGAAGGTCGATCACGGCAGGG
>Ga0134124_10003301_pt1 | contig 12988 bp, 11 predicted proteins | sample KB304_FD_96880 | JGI IMG/M metagenome (GOLD analysis project Ga0134124, IMG submission 96880) | Terrestrial soil microbial communities without Nitrogen fertilizer from Kellogg Biological Station, Michigan, USA - KB3-0-4 | ecosystem: Environmental > Terrestrial > Soil > Unclassified ... | reverse complement strand
GTTATGCGGTTATTCCGATTTCCATACTAGCCAGCGCTTTGATTAAATAGGGGGTTTAGAGTGATACTCGACGGAAAATGTCCAACCGGACCGATTGAAACAACCTGGGATAAGCACCGCTTTAATCTTAAGCTGGTGAACCCTGCCAACAAGCGTAAATACAAAGTCATCATGGTGGGCACCGGTCTGGCCGGCGGTGCCGCAGCAGCGTCTCTCGGCGAACTCGGCTACAATGTGGAGGCGTTCTGCTATCAGGATTCCCCCCGCCGCGCCCACTCCATCGCAGCCCAGGGTGGTATCAACGCAGCCAAGAATTATCCCAATGACGGCGACTCCATCTACCGTCTTTTCTACGACACAATCAAGGGTGGCGACTTCCGTGCCCGTGAGGCAGACGTATGGCGTCTGGCGCAGGTTTCCAACAACATCATCGACCAGTGTGTCGCTCAGGGCGTTCCCTTTGCCCGCGACTACGCAGGCTACCTCGACAACCGCTCCTTCGGCGGCGCCCAGGTGTCCCGTACCTTCTTTGCCCGCGGCCAGACCGGACAGCAGCTTCTGCTGGGCGCTTACTCTGCGCTTTCCCGCCAGATCAAGGCCGGTACCGTCAAGATGTACAACCGTACGGAGATGCTCGACCTGATAGTGATCGACGGCGTGGCAAAAGGTATCACCATCCGCGATATGGTTACCGGCGAAATCCGCGCCCATATGGGTGACGCGGTCTGCCTGGCGACCGGCGGCTACGTGAACGTTTTCTACCTTTCCACCAATGCCATGGGCTGTTCTGTTACCGCCAACTGGAAGGCTCACAAGAAGGGGGCATTCTTCGCCAACCCCTGCTATACCCAGATCCATCCGACCTGCATACCCCAGACCGGCGACCACCAGTCCAAGCTGACCCTCATGTCGGAGTCTCTCCGTAACGACGGCCGCTGCTGGGTCCCGAAGAAGAAGGAAGACTGCGGCAAGCATCCGAATGAAGTTGCTGAAGAGGACCGGGATTACTATCTGGAGCGCAAGTACCCGAGCTTCGGCAATCTTGCCCCGCGCGATATCGCATCACGTGCCGCAAAAGAGCAGTGCGACGACGGTCGTGGCGTAGGCCCCGGCGGCCGCGGTGTTTACCTCGATTTCTCCACCTCGATCAAGCGGGTCGGTGCAGACACCATCAAGGAGCGTTACGGCAATCTCTTCGAGATGTACGAGAAGATCACCGACGAGGACGGTTACAAGCGTCCGATGCGTATGTACCCTGCACCACACTACTCCATGGGTGGTCTCTGGGTCGACTACAACCTGATGAGCAATGTTCCGGGACTTTTCGTCCTTGGCGAGGCCAACTTCTCCGTTCACGGCGCCAATCGTCTGGGAGCATCCGCTCTCATGCAGGGCCTGGCCGACGGCTACTTCGTTATTCCTTACACCATCGGTGGCTACCTTGCCGGCATCAAACCGGGCGATTTCTCCCTCGATCATCCTGAAGTCAAGAAGTCCATTGAGGATGTCAAGGCTTCCAACAACAAGATGTTTGCCCTCAAGGGGAAGAAGACCGTCAGCGAGATCTACCGGGCGCTCGGTAAGGTCATGTGGGAGAATGTGGGCATGGCCAGAAGCGATGCCAGCCTCAAAGAGGCGCTCAAGGAGATTCCGAAGCTGCGCGAGGAGTTCTGGACCAACGTCAACATCAGCGGCGAGGGTGGCGAGTTCAACCAGCAGTTGGAGAACGCCGGCCGGGTGGCCGACTTCCTGGAATTCGCCGAACTGCTCTCCAAAGACGCTCTTACCCGTGAAGAGTCCTGCGGCGGTCATTTCCGGCTCGAGCACCAGATGCCGGACGGTGAGGCAAAGCGTAACGATGCCGACTTCTGCCACGTAGCGGCATGGGAGTTCAAAGGTATAGGCAACGAGCCTGAACTTCACAAGGAGCCGTTGAAATTCGATAACGTCCATCTGGCGGTAAGGAGTTACAAATAATGAGCGATCACAATTCCAATACCATGAATCTTACACTCCATGTCTGGCGCCAGAAGGGGCCTAATGCTCCTGGTAAGCTGGAGACTTATGAAGCAAAGCATGTCAGTCCTGACATGTCCTTTCTCGAAATGGTCGATGAGGTCAACGAGACTCTTATCAAGAAGGGTGTCGATCCGATCGCTTTCGACCATGACTGCCGCGAAGGTATCTGCGGCATGTGCTCGCAGGTCGTCAACGGTGTCCCCCACGGAGGACAGGACCGTACCACTGTCTGTCAGCTGCACATGCGCTCTTTCAAGAATGGGGACAACATCTTTATCGAGCCCTGGAGAGCCACAGCTTTCCCTGTTATCAAGGACCTGGTCGTCGACCGTAGCGCCCTTGATACCATAATCCAGGCCGGCGGCTATGTTTCCTGCCATAGCGGCGGTGTTGCCGACGGCAACGCAATTCTCGTTCCGAAGCCCGAAGCGGATTATGCCATGGATGCTGCCGAGTGCATCGGTTGCGGCGCCTGCGTCGCAGGCTGTCCGAACGGCTCTGCAATGCTCTTTACCAGCGCCAAGGTCGCTCAGCTTGCTGCCCTTCCGCAAGGCAAGGCAGAGGCTGCAGTACGTGTGAACGCCATGACCGAAGCTCTCAAGGATTGCGGATTCGGTAACTGCACCAACCACTATGAGTGCCAGGCAGCATGCCCGAAGGGGATAAATGTCAAATTCATTGCCAAGCTCAACAGGGAGTATCTTAAGGCCCTGGCAAGCTAGGAAAGTCTTATTAATGACACAAGAAGGGCGATCCGCAAGGGTCGCCCTTTTTTACGCACTCCATCCAACTTGACTAAATTGGTCGGGTATGATAACTGATTAAGCATTGGATGGGATACAGGAGGTAACAGATGTTTGCCCGCATGAGAGAGGATATCAATTCGGTTTTCGATCGTGACCCGGCAGCACGAAATGTGCTTGAGGTTCTGTTCTGTTATCCAGGTCTCCATGCCATATGGTTCCACAGGATTGCGCACTGGTTGTGGACCCACGAGTTTTACTTTCTCGGCAGGCTCACCTCTCATTTTTCAAGATTCATCACAAGCATAGAGATCCACCCGGGAGCGAAGATTGGCCGTAAATTCTTCATCGATCACGGGATGGGGGTAGTTATAGGTGAGACGGCGGAAATTGGCGACAATGTGACCATGTATCATGGTGTGACGCTGGGAGGTGTTACCTGGGACAAGGTCAAGAGGCATCCGACAATCGGCGACAATGTTGTCATCGGATCAGGTGCCAAGGTCCTTGGGCCTTTTACGGTCGGTGCCAACAGCAAGATCGGTTCCAATTCGGTCGTGGTCAAGGAGGTTCCACCCAATTCGTCGGTAGTCGGCATACCTGGCCGGGTAGTTATGACCGAAGGTCAGCAGCCCCCAAAACCGGATCTTCAGCACGGCAATATGCCTGACCCTGAAGCAAAAGCCATTTCATGTCTGTTCGACCAGATACAAGAACTTGACAGGAAGTATCAGGCTCTTGCTGTTGAACAGGAACTGTTCAAGAAGAGGCTCGCGGATTGAAGCCACCAGCTGGTTCGATTTACGGGAGGCCTTGCGGCTTCCCTTTTTTGTTTAAGGACTTAGTGATATGTCGGAAAAGATGAAAATAGCGGTAGCAATGAGCGGAGGGGTCGACTCTTCGGTCACTGCAGCACTCCTGAAAGCCGAGGGGCACGAAGTTATCGGAATCACGATGCGTCTGTGGGACGGACCTTCGACAGCAATTGACGATGCAGCAAGGGTCGCCGACCATCTGGGGATTCCTCACCATGTGGCTTCATTCGAAAGCTGCTTCGAAGAACATATAATGAGGTATTTCACGGAAGAGTACCGGTCCGGCAGGACGCCTAACCCCTGCGCCAGATGCAATCAGCTGATAAAATTCGGTGCGCTTATGGACTTGGCGGGCCGGCTTGGCGCCGGGTATCTGGCTACCGGTCATTATGCAAGGATCGTCAGGGGAGATGACGGTATTCCTCATCTGATGAAGGCTGCCAACATTTCCAAGGATCAGTCCTACTTTCTTTTTTCGCTGAAACAGGAGCTGCTTGAGAAGATATTCTTCCCGCTTGGAGAGGTGAAGGACAAGAGCGAGGTCCGCAGGATTGCGGCAGACATGGGGATAGCGGTGGCAGAGAAACATGACAGCCAGGATATCTGCTTTATTCCTGACGGGGAGTATGTCGCTTTTCTCGAACGTCGCGGGCTATCCCCCATGCCGGGTGATTTTCTTTTGGCAGACGGCAGGGTTGTCGGACATCATCAGGGTATTCACTGCTACACGATCGGCCAGCGGCGGGGAATGGGCATTGCCTGGAGCGAACCTCTTCACGTTATCAGCATGGATGCCGAGTCCGGAAATGTAATTGTCGGACCCGAACCGCAGCTCTACAGGGACTCTTTCTTCATAAGTGACTGCAACTGGATACATTCACCGGAACAGCTTGATGAAGTGGTCCGGTGCAAGATCAGATACCGGCATAAACCCGTTCCCTGTCATGTAGCGACTCTTCCCGGTGAGCGTGCCGAGGTCAGATTCCATGCACCTGAGAAGGGGGTTACGCCGGGGCAGGTTGCGGTGTTCTACCGGGGTGACGAAGTGCTGGGGGGCGGCTGGATAGATAGATGAAGAAAATCGCCATTACAACACTTGGTTGCAAGACCAACCAGTTTGAGTCCGCCGCGATGCGGGAGTCGCTTGAAAAAGAGGGGTACGAGAGCGTCCCTTTCAACCAGGCTGCGGATATTTATATCATAAACACCTGTACCGTGACGGCCAGGACGGATGCAGAGTCGCGCAGGCTTATCAGGCGAGCCGCCAGGCTGAATCCTGATTCCAGGATCGTTGTGACCGGCTGCTATGCACAGCTCTCGGCTCAGGAACTGGCAGATTTCCCTAATGTTGCCTTGGTAGCAGGGAACAACGAGAAGAGGGAAATTTCATCTCTCATCCGGGGCCTTGGAAAAGTGCCTCAGGTTCTTGTCTCTGATATCGGGACTGCAGGCAATACAAAGAGCCTTCATCTGGAGACGTTCTCCGAGCACACAAGGTCTTTCCTCCAGATTCAGAATGGCTGCGACGCTTTCTGCAGTTACTGCATAGTGCCCTATGCCCGGGGAAGAAGCCGCAGTGTTCCGTTCGAAGAGGCTCTTGATGGAGTCAGTAAATCTGCTCAGGCGGGGTTTGCAGAGGTCGTTCTTACCGGGATACACCTCGGGGCGTACGGGCTTGACCTGGGGCCGAAGAGGGGGCTTCTGGAGCTGCTGCAGAGGATAGATGCAGAAGGTTTAGTGGGCAGGCTTCGTCTTGGATCTATCGAGCCTAACGAATTGACTGACGATTTCATCAGATTCATGGCTGCTTCCAGCACGATCTGCCCGCATATTCATCTGCCGCTCCAGAGCGGTTCCGCTGATATCCTGTCAGCAATGGGGCGGGGCTACTCGCCGGCATTCATCCGTGACCTGCTGACCAGGATTGTCTTGGAAATCCCGGATATTTCAATAGGCCTTGATGTCATTGCCGGTTTTCCGGGGGAGAGCGACTCTGATCATGCCGCAACCTGCCGGTTGATAGAGGATCTGCCGATTGCCTATCTGCACGTATTCCCATACTCGTCGAGGCCTGGGACAAAAGCAGCAGCAATGCCCGGACATCTTCATCCTTCAGTGATAAAGCACCGAGCGGAAGAGCTTCGCGGGATTGGCAGCAGAAAGAGTCTGGATTTTGCGGGCAGATTTGTCGGGAGAGTGCTTCCAACCCTTATCCAGGGGGATGGACGGAGCGGGATCACCAGGAACTATCTGACTGTCAGCTTGATCGGGGCAGCACTTGCCGCAGGTGTTGAAATGCCGGTTTTGATAAGCGAAGCAAGGCCGGACGGCAGCTGCATCGGGAGCCTGGCACTCACTCTTTAGACGAAGTTGTCTTACTGCGATATCCGCACTCCGGATGCAGCCATTTGATTGCTTCTACCAGTTCTGGTGTAAGCTGGACGCATTCGGGGTTGATTTTAAAACGCCTGTTATAGACCTTGCACTTTCTGGTCACGACATCCAGATAACGGCATGGCGTCTGGGTGTAGAAAATGGACCCATTGTCGTTTTCGAACTTTTCAAAGCAGCAGAACCCGCACTCGTTGCATCGTGATTCCCAATCGTCGCTCAATTCATTCTCCTTGCATAGTACCCCGGACCGTCAATCGAAGCCGGGAGCCCTTCATCAGCAATTCGCCCTGCCCGAAACTGCCCTGCAACCTCTTCAAGCTCCGATGTGAGCTCACTCTCTGCACCAAGCATCAGAGAACGGTACAGTTTGTGATCCTCATTATAAAGAAACTCAAGAAATTTAAGGGTCAATTCGCTATGCTCTTCGTCATGAATATTCAGAAAGAATATTTCGTCGAATGTATGATCCCAATCCCCCTGATGATCTTCACTGTTGATAATGTCATCCAGGCCTCCGCCGACCGAGAGTGTTTTTTTGAGGAAGAGAATAAGCAGCTCCTGGTCAATCTCGGATAGCAGCCGTAAAGCATTGGCCTCGCCGGTTGAAAGGATGATTTCAATCCATTTGACCGTCTCTTCGACAGATATGGTCCAATCCTCCCACAGCTCAAGGTCCAGGATGAATCTTACCTGTTCAGGAGTTGCAAGCTGGAATATATCGATTGCATTCTCGGCACCGACTTCATGGATTATCTGGAAGATATCCCACATCGGAAGTGTCTGAATGAGTAGTTCCGGATTGGAGTCGTCAAGAATCATGCTTGCTTTATTTGAGCCGTTCAGGTGCAGAAGGCACTCAATTTTCTCATTGATCGTGAGTTTCGCGAATTCTGATGGGGTCAATCGCCCACCCGCAATCAGAGTAATAGTCTTGTCATTTTCGGTGATACGCATGTGAGAATCCTGTAGTTAGTTTGTTTTTGTCTGTCTGCCCAGAAAAAGTTCGAACGTCCTGCCTGAAAGATTCATCCTTACCTTGTCCTGGAGGATTTCTTCCACGACAGCTCCGTTTACAATCGCACCAGTGACCGTTGGTTGACCATTAATGATTGCGAGTCGGTCCGAACTGTCCTTATTCCAGGCTATACCTGAAAGGGTCAGGGTTGTTTCGTCCGGCAAAGGCTTCCGGAGGGGGGGCGCACTCTTGACGGCAAGGTCTGTTTTCGGCAATTCCATGGTTTGAACCGGAGTGCTCGGCAGCTCTGTTAATGTCCGGGGGGGCTTTTTCGCCGGGCTTAAAACAGGTCGAGAAGAATCCTGATTCGGCACTGTTACGGGTGAAGGACGGGCAATAGCGGCTTTTTTACCGTCTACCGCCAGAGGTGGCGGAAAAGCAGCGGGCGGCGATGAGAGTGAAGTGGATAGCTGCGACATAGTGGGCAGCCGTGGAGATTTTACCTCATCTACTGTTGTTGATTTACGGAAAAGCGCAATCGACAGAATGATGATTACCGTCGTGGCTGAAATACCGAGCAGCCATAACCATTTACCACTGCTCTTGCGTTCGGACCGGGTCTTGAGGATATCTCGAGAGATATTGACTTCCTTCTCGTTTTTTAGAAGAGACTTCTCTTCCTCAAGTTTTTTAAGCGCCTTCAGTATGGAGCTCATGAGCTGCTCCTGTTGGAAGTGTCATGCTGAAGGCGAGGGGTGGCAAATTTGCCGCCATCCCGGTAGAGAAGTAGAAGGGTCAGGTCGTTAGGCTGACCGTCGGCCTTCAGGTGGCGTGACTTCTGGAAAGCAAGCAGACCGCTCTTCGTGGCGTTGTCGTAGATCCCGGAAAGTTCGCTGTTCAGGAAACCGGCTCCGGTAAGGAGAATCTGCAGCCTGATGACTTCCGCTCCTCCTGTCTCCTCTGCGAAGGTATTCGGAATCTTTTGGTGGTTACGCCAGAGGAGGTAGGCCCGTCCTTTCCAGAGCCTGTTCAGATCCGACCGGCTCAGACGATGGCCGTCCGGCAGGGGCGGGGAGGTGACGAGCTGTTCACTGCGAATTCCGCTTAAAGCCAGGTATCGAGTGCCGGTACCTGGTACCTGCAGTTCCAGAATTGCCGGCACGTTAAGGCGTTGCAGCGTTGCCAGAGAGCTGCGCAAGGGGGTGAGCGTGAACCCGTGATCGACTGCCAGTTCTTGCAGAGTGGCACGTCCGGCACCGCTGCTGACTGACGGTATCTGCCATAAAGCGGCCACAGCATTGAAGGCGGCTTTCGGTCCGGTGGGGAGCGATGCCAGGGGGGAGGGCGTTGGAGTAGCTGTGCCGTTCTCCATAGGGAAGTTTACCGTAGATGCTGGTGCGTTCTTCATAACAGGCGAAGCCGGTTTCGCCGCCGGGGGCTGTAATGCCGGCTTGCGGTCGTAACTACTGGTAAGTCCGGCCTTTCCAGGGGGCGCAGTAAGGGACCGTCCCGACTTGAGTGATATTGCGCTCCAGGCGGCCAATAGCCCCAAAGCGATGAAAAGCAGGGCACCTGCAGACACCATCTGCCGCACCGAGGGCCGCCAGCCGGGAAGTGCCGCTTCCTGCAGTTCGGCCAGAGCTTTGGCTACCACGGTCGTGTCGATTCGTTGGGTGTCTTCACCATAGCCTACTAACAGTGCCCGGTCGCAGGCAATGTTTATCAGCCTGGGAGAACCTTTGGAAAAGCGGTAGATTTTCTTCAGTGCAGGTTCCGGAAAGGTGATCCATCCGCCGCCTCCGGCGATCTCCAGCCTGTGCCTGATGTAGTTGCAGCTGTCTTCAAAATCCATCGGCAAAAGGTGGAATCTTACCGTTATCCTTTGAGCAAGCTGACGCAATTCAGCCCGGCTCAGGAGTTTTTTCAGTTCCGGTTGTCCTGCAAGAACGATCTGTATCAGCTTGTCTGATTCTGTCTCAAGATTCGAGATCAGCCTGATCTGTTCAAGGACTTGTGGAGCCAGATTCTGAGCCTCATCGATAACCAGAACGACAGTCCTGCCCGCACGATTTTCAGCCATGAGAAATCGGTTTAGCTCTTCGAGAAGAGCGCCGTTTTCAAGCCCTTCGTGCGGAATTGCAAATTCACGGTTAATGTTTCTCAGGAGTTCGATTGATGAGAGGCAGGGGTTGAGAATCAGTGCGGTGCAGTGGTTTTCATCATCGAGTTGCTCAAGGATGGTTCGCAGGACCGTGGTCTTGCCTGTTCCGACTTCTCCTGTAAGTTCGATGAAGCCGGTATGATTTTCGATGCCGTAAAGAAGGTGTGCAAAAGCCTCCTTATGGTTCTTGCTCAGATAGAGGAACCTCGGGTTAGGCGTGATGTTGAAAGGTTTTTCCTTGAAACCGTAATGCGTGCAGTACATTTAATTCCTGCTACTTTGTTACTCTGCCTGATGAAGGCCCGGCAGAAGGGGAGGTCCCTTTCCCCGTGGTGATGGCATTGAAAATGTCCAGCCCTTTCAGCATCTCGACAGCGCGGAAAAGTTGATAATCATCAGCGAGTTCCTCTCCTGGCTGTTTAACTGCTGGAGTTTTTTTCGCGGGCTCTTTGAGCTTTTTTGGCGGGTCAGCTGTTTTCGGGGGATCCATTTCCTTGTCGCCCTTGAAGTGGTTCTGCAGGTCTTTTTCCCTGAACTCCCCAGGAGTGTCATCTACTGAATCCTTTCCGGGAGTTTTGACTTTTTTGGAGTGATCCTGCTGGGCAACAATGATGTCCGGGGTTATCCCCTTGGCCTGAATTGATCGTCCTTTGGGTGTATAGTATCGGGCAGTCGTGATCTTGAGACCGTATCCGTCACGGAGCGGTATGACGGACTGGACTGAACCTTTCCCGTAACTCTGTGTGCCCATGACTATAGCCCTCCCATTGTCCTGCAGAGCTCCTGCGAGAATCTCTGATGCGCTGGCGCTTCCGCCGTTAATAAGCACGACAATAGGATAATGAGGCTCTTTGGTGCCGACTTTTGCGAAATGACTCATCTTGGCGCCGGGAGTTCGCCCCTTCATGGTGACGATCGTGCCGTCATCCTTGCCTTCACCTATGAAACGGTCAGCCACCTGCGCCGCTGTGTCGACCAGTCCGCCCGGGTTGTTCCTCAGGTCCATGACAAGCCCTTTTAGCCCTTCCGGGTTTTCGGCGTGAAGGTTTTCAAGGGCTTTCACAAAATCTTCGCCGGTTCTTTCCTGAAACTGGATTATTCTCACATATCCGTAGCCTGGGAGCAGAGTCTTGCTTTTCATGCTCTTGGTTTTGATGGTGTCCCTGATGAGCGGGAAAACCAGTGGTTTCTTTTCTCCATCCCTCATGATATGGAGAGTTACTTTTGTGCCTTTTTCTCCGCGCATAAGAGATACAGACTGAGTGATTGTAAGGCCCCGGGTAAGTTTGCTGTCAATCTTCCAGATATAGTCGTTCGATTTTATTCCTGCGCGCCAGGCAGGAGTGTCTTCTATCGGAGAGATGACAGTCAGTTTACCGTCTTTTACGTTGATCTCGATGCCGAGTCCCCCGAAAGAACCGGCCATGTTAACCTTCATCTCCTTGTAGGGCTCAGGGGTCATGAATGCGCTATGAGGGTCAAGCTTGGATAACATCCCGTCGATAGCTCCCTGCATGAGCTTCTTGTTGTCGATCTCCTCTACATAGCTCTTCTTGACAATGGTGATAACCTCTTTCAGGAGTTTCAGCTGGTCTGTCGAAGAAGTTTCGGTTCTATTTGATCTTAAATCCTTGTAAAGGCTTATTCCAGCGACAGATATAATAGAAATCCCGACAATTAGAAGAATTACTCTGGTTCTGATGTTCATTGATACAGTACGCTCCCGGTTTTTTCCTTGAACACTCATCTAACCACAGGTCAGCTTGTAGCGATGACAATATTACATAATAGGCGGAATCCTTGATAATGAACAGATTTTTTAATTGTTTTTTGGATAATACCCGAATTTCCTGATATAGTTCATTGAAAAGAGTTCATGCGTGTAAGGGGGAGTAGTTGAGTAGTGTCTTGATTGAGCTTTTTGTAATATTTGTTTTAATTGTCATAAACGGTTTTTTTGCCTGCGCAGAGTTTGCAGTCATTTCCATCCGCAAAAGCCGTGTTGCTCAATTGGTCTCAACCGGTGACCGCAGGGCTCAGATCATAGAGGGGCTGCAGAATGATCCGCACCGGCTGCTCGCTGTTGCACAGATCGGCATGACGGTTGTCGGGGCGACTGCTTCTGCGCTTGGTGGTGTAATTGCCGTCGAGCACCTTAAACCGATACTTCTGAATTCTTCTTTCATGATAATCAAAAATGCCGCCGAACCGATTGCCGTCTCCATGGTGGTGCTTCTCCTTTCGTATTTCATCCTGGTCGTAGGTGAACTTGCTCCGAAGGCTATCGGGCTTCAGTATGCCGATCCTGCGGCACTCCACTTTGCGAGACCGCTTGATTTTATGGCGCGTGTCGGAGGTGTTGTTGTCAGTATCCTTTCGCTTTCGAGCAGAGGCCTGCTCGCTCTTTTCGGAATAAGTGGAAGAGCTCAGGGATTTATCAGCAGGGAAGAGATCCAGCAGATCGTTTCCGAGGGACATGAGGCAGGTGCTTTTACTGCCGCAGAAAACGAGTATATCAAGAATATATTCGACTTCACCCATACAACGGTACGCGAAGTCATGGTTCCAAGGACAAGAATTGTGGCTATTGACCTGGATCAGCCTTATACGGAAATCCTGCGCACAATCCTGGAAAGCCAGTATTCAAGATACCCGGTTTATAGTGGTGATATCGAGAAGACTGCCGGGTTCATTCATGCCAAGGATTTTCTCGGCCAGATGGTTGCTGACCCCTCATTCGATGTCAAGTCGATACTGAGGCCCCCGCTTTATGTGCCTGAAGGAAAAAAGGTCAATGACCTGCTGAAGGAGATGCAGCGCAGACGTGTGCATCTTGCCCTTGTAGTTGACGAGTATGGAGGGCTGAGCGGAATGGTCACCACCGAGGATCTTCTCGAAGAGCTGGTTGGAGAGATCGAGGATGAGCATGATATCGGAGAGCCCTTGAGGGTTCAGTTGCTTCCGGACGGCAGTTATCTTCTGGACGCGCTTTTTTCAGTCAGTGATCTTGAAGACCTGCTCAATGTTTCATTTGAAGGTGACCTGCAGTTCGATACTGTTGCAGGGATTATCCTGCACAAGCTGGGGCGTTTCCCGGAAAAGGGCGAAGAGGTGGAGTGGGAGGGTTATCTGTTCGTATCCGAAGAGATTGCCAAGAATTCCGTGACAAGAGTAAGAGTCAGAAAAGCCGGGCAACCGTCATGACGGTGTCTTTCCCCTGGCAGTTATGACCGAAGCCAGCATCGACACAATGAGCACTCCGAATATCACCCCGAGCGAAAAATGAATCGGAATCCTGTACGGGGTGTGAGTAAGCAGCATCTTCACACCGACGAAAGCCAGGATAAATGAAACACCTACCTTGAGATACACGAACATCCCCATCACATTTGCCAGCAGGTAGTACATTGACCTCAGCCCCATGATCGCGAATGCATTCGATGTGTAGACTATCAGCGGATCCCTGGTGACTGAGAGGACTGCAGGAATCGAGTCAATTGCAAATATTACGTCGCTGCTCTCAATTACGACAAGTGCCAGGAAAAGAGGGGTGGCAGCTGTTATACCTCTGCGATGGACAAAGAATTTATCGCTCCTTATCCGCTTGGTGATAGGAATGAAGCGTCTTATAATCCTTACGGCGAGGTTTTTTTCAGGTTCCAGCTGTTCCTCCTTGCCAAAACCCATTTTGATCCCTGTTACTACAAGAATCCCACCGAAAAAATAGATGGTCCAACTGAATCGCTCAATCAGATCTATCCCGGCAACTATTAACACAGCCCGTAGAGCGAGAGCCCCGATGATGCCCCATTTCAGTATTTTGGGCTGATGCTTCTTGCTGATATGGAAGTAAGAAAAGATCATTATGAACACAAAGAGATTGTCTACGGAAAGGGACTGC
>Ga0134124_10003298_pt1 | contig 12992 bp, 10 predicted proteins | sample KB304_FD_96880 | JGI IMG/M metagenome (GOLD analysis project Ga0134124, IMG submission 96880) | Terrestrial soil microbial communities without Nitrogen fertilizer from Kellogg Biological Station, Michigan, USA - KB3-0-4 | ecosystem: Environmental > Terrestrial > Soil > Unclassified ... | reverse complement strand
TCGCGCCCGATATCGGGCGCGAACGCCTCAAGGATCTCGTCGACGAGCGGATGCGCAATGCGCACGGACGGCGCGGCGAGACCGTCACCCTCGGGGGTGAGGTTGAAGCGCCACACTGGCTGGTTGTCGGCAGGAGTGATGGTCAAGGTGTTGCGCAACACGCGATATCCGAAGTCTGCGGTGGAAGTCTATGGGCGCGAGCCTTGTCCTCACACCCGTCCGCAGGTCACCACGGCGTTGCTTGCAGCGCATCAGTGCGTGCAGTTGCAGCCTCAAGCGCTATCGAGACATCTCGATCTCACCGTGCAAGGGCCCGCGCTCAAGGGCAGGGGCCGTGGTTTGCTTCGAAGGCAGCACCATCAGCACGACAGCAACCAATGCGTTGATGACAGGGAGCGTCAGCAGCAGGGACCACCACTTGGACTGCCCCACGTCTTGGAAGCGCTGCGCAGCCAAGTGTTGAATGCGCAGGGCAATCAGCGTGGCGAACAAGCCGAGAAGGATGACCCATCCCCCCATGTCTCTGATGAGGGCGAGGCCCGCAGCTGTGGCGACTACAAACGATTCGATGAGCACCCATGGAATGAATTGCCCGCGAGTGGCCCGAGTACCGTCCTCTACGTTGAGAACGGCGAACACCGCCAAGGGTGGCACCCCCAACGCGACAAGGACCAGCCAGAACGAATACCCCATCATGTTTTCTCCCTTGAGTGCTTGAGTTGTTGGTGACCCCGCTGCTCGACGTCCCGGGGCAGAGCGATGCCACGCTCGCGCATCTCGTCCGGCGTCGCAATTGCATGGTCGTTTCCTCGCGTCATATTCAGACGCCATGCCGCACGCCTGTCGGCATTCGAGGTGGGAATCATATTGGCGGCGCGCACGACGAGTTCAAAGAGCGGGCTCAGCGGTGACTTAGACCCGATCCGTATATCGCGCAGGCGCAAGCGGATCTGAGTGCGGACTGTTGCGGGACCAATGGCATTGCTGCGAACGAGCGGTTAGGCCGTATCCGGCTTCGACCGAGACAGGAATGCGCGAGCCGCTTCCTCCCAGTTCGCTCCATCGAAGACGGACACGGGGAGGGCTTCGATGTTGACGTCGGGGACACAGCGAAGGTTAGCCACCCAGAACTGCGGGTTCAGACCTCATCTCTGCGGCCCTCGGGCTCAATCGTCCGTCATGGCGCAAATGGTGCGTATCAAGCACCACCGTGCTGCCTCTTTGCAGCCTACCGCCGCGTGCCCTTCCTGCCTACGCTGGAACACATACGGCCTTCTGCCGTGATCCGTGCCCAACAGCCCCTGGGTGTTGAACGGAGACTTGCTGCCAGTCGTCCGACTGGTTTGGGCCCAGGGAATTGCATGGTCTGTTTGGAGGTTTCATGACGAATTCGGTCGATAACTCATTGCGCCCCGGTATCCAGAGGCCCGACGAGTTGGTTCCGTCGCGCTATGCGCTGCGGGTAGGCGAGATCGAGGTGCTGGTGATCAGCGATGGGGTGCTACCGCAGCCCGCCGCGACGATCGCCACCAACGCCGATCCGGCCGACATGGCGGCCTGGCTGGACGACATGCGCCTGCCGCCGGACGAGTTCGCGTGGCCGCTGAACGTGGTCGTGGTGCGAAGCGGCGACCAGACCCTACTCGTCGACGCTGGGGTAGGCGCGGAGTTCCACTCCCCGCGGAACGGGCACCTGGCCCTGCGACTGGACGCCGCCGGCATCGATCCCGCATCCATCACCGACGTCGTCCTTACCCACATGCACGTGGACCACGTTGGCGGGCTGCTCGCCGACGGGCTGATGGGGCGGCTGCGCCCAGACGTGCCGATCCACCTGGCGGCGGCCGAGGCCGAGTTCTGGGCGTCGCCCGACTTCCCTCCCTTCATGCCGCCGCCGGTGCGGGACGTGCTTGCGCCCGTCGCCGCGCGGTTCTTGGACAAGTACCGCAGCCAGCTGCGGCTATTCGACGCGCAGTGCGAGGTGGCGCCGGGGGTGGTCGTCTGTCGCACCGGCGGCCACACCCCCGGGCACAGCGTGGTTCGCCTGGCGTCCGGCGGCGAGCGGATGACGTTCCTCGGCGATGCCGTGTTCCACAACCATTTCGACCGCCCCGACTGGTACAACGCTTTCGACCATGACCCCGAGGAGGCGGTTCGAGTCCGGGTCCGTCTCTTGCGGGAGCTGGCGGCGACCCGCGAGTTGCTGGTGGCGGCGCACGTGTCGTTCCCGTTCGGGCGGGTGGCAATCGCCGGCGACGTCTTTCGATTTGTACCGGCCTACTGGGGGTACTGACCGCACGACGATGAGCCAATGCAATCTGCCAGCGCCGAGTACGCGCTGAAGAAGCGCACTCGGCGCAGGCCTGCTGAAGTTCATCAGTTCATCAGGGCCTGAGTTCGTCTGAAGACGTCTTTCGTGGCGCAGACACCGGGCCAGTCCCCTCTGGGAATTCGCGGAGGTGACTGGCAAGATGCAGCTCCCCCATCCGGAGCAACGCATGAAGTGGCTCAGATTCGTGCACGGGGACGTGCCTGCCTGGGGCACGCTCGAGGAAGACAGGGTGCGCCTGCACACCGGTACGCCGTTCGGCACCACCCAGCCCACCGACGTATGGCTGCCGCACGCGGATGTGCAGTGGCTGCCGCCATGCGTGCCGAGCAAGATCATCGGCTTGTGGAACAACTTCAGGGCCGCCGCCGAGAAGAACGGCTGGGCCACGCCAGCCGAGCCGCTGTACTTCCTGAAGTCGCCCGGCAGCGCGTCGGCGCATCGGCAGGCCATCGCTGCACCCGCCGGCTATGACGGGCGCGTGGCATACGAAGGCGAACTCGCGGTGATCATCGGGCGGCGCGCGCGAGCGGTGAGCGTCGAGCAGGCCGGCGAATGCATCCTCGGCTACAGCTGCGCCAACGACGTCACGGCGCTCGAGATCCTCCAGCGCGACCCGTCGTTCCCGCAATGGGCTCGCGCAAAGAGCTTCGACGGCTTCGCCGCCTTCGGGCCGGTGATTGAAACCTCGTTCGATCCATCGACGGCCAGCTTGCGCACGGTCGTGGGCGGGCGCGAGCGGCAGAACTATCCGCTCGCCGACATGTTCTTCAGCCCCACCGAACTCGTCTCTCGCCTGTCGAAGGACATGACGCTGGAGCCTGGCGACGTGATCTTCTTCGGCACCTCGCTCGGCGTGCTGCCCATGAAGGCGGGCTCCACCGTCGAAGTCACGATCGACGGCATCGGCACCTTGAGCAATACCTACGGCTAGCCGTTGTTCGACGCCGGCACGCGCAACGGCGCGCCCGCGAGCGTGCGTTCAAGCAGCTTGCACGCGGCGTAGATCGCGCTGATCGAAGGGGTCGGCGTCTGCGTGATGCGCGCCAGTTCGAGCACCGAGCCCACCAGGGCTTCGAGTTCCAGCGCGCGGCCGTTCTCCACGTCCACGAGCATCGAGGTCTTGTGCGCACCCACCGCTTCGGCGCCGGCGATCCGCTTGTCGAGCGCGATCTTGAAATCGATGCCGAGCTTGCGCGCCACCTCCTGCGCCTCGGTCATCATCGCCGCGGCCAGATCGCGTGACAGTGGGTAGCGGCAGATGTCCTGCAGCGTGGCATGCGTGAGGGCCGAGATCGGGTTGAAGCTCAGATTGCCCCACAGCTTCACCCAGATCTCGGCGCGGATGTCGCGCGACACGGGCGCCTTGAACCCGGCGCGAATCATGGCCTGCGAGAGCTGCTCGATGCGCTCGCTGCGCGCGCCGTCGGGTTCGCCCAGCGTGAAGCGATTGCCCTCGATCAGCCGCACGACGCCCGGTGCCTGCAGCTCCGCCGCGGGGTACACGATGCTGCCGACGATGCGCTGCGCTTCGATCTGCGCGGCAATGCGCCCGCCCGGGTCGACGCTCTCGAGCGTGATGCCCTCGTGAGCTCCGCCGGAGCGCTGGAAGTACCACCATGGCATGCCGTTGATCATGGTCACGACCATGGTCTGCGGCCCGAACAGATCGCGCAGCTCGGGCAGCAGGTCGCCGACCTGGTGTGCCTTGACGGTGAGCAGCACGGCATCCTGCGGCCCCGCCTCGGCCATGCGCTCCACTGCGCGCACCGTGGGTGCGTGCTCCTCGCTGCCGTCTTCGAGGATCAGCCGGAAGCCGTCCGCACGAATGGCTTCGAGGTTGCGCCTGCGCGCAATGAAGGTCACCTCCTCGCCGCAGCGCGCCAGCTTCGTTCCCAGGAGTCCGCCGATGGCGCCGGCACCCACCACCGCAATCTTCATGAACGCTCCTGGCTCAGGCCCATGACGGCGTCTTTCGGCGCGGCCGCGGCATCGGCCGCCGGCCGTTGCAGCATCCTGCGCCGCAGCGGCTTGAGCACCGACAGCGCCATGACCGCTGCCACCCCGTTGAGCACCGCAGCCACGATGAACACCGCGCTCCATCCGCCGCTTGCGGCAAGCACGCTGGCCAGCGGCACGAGCAATGAAGCCGTGCCCTTGGCTGTGTAGAGCAAGCCGGCGTTGGCCGCCGCATAGGTCGAGCCGTAGGTGTCGCCGCAGGTCGCAGGGAACAGGCTGTAGATCTCGCCCCAGGCGAAGAACACGAGGCCGGTGAGGATGACGAATGCGACCGGATCGTGCCCGAAGCGGCTGAGCAGCACGATGCCCGCCCCTTCCAGCGCGAACGCAATGAACATCGTGTTCTCGCGGCCGATGTGGTCGGACACCCAGCCGAAGAACGGCCGCGTCACGCCGTTGAGCACGCGGTCGATCGACAGCGCGAAGGTGAGTGCGGGCAAGGTGAGGCCCAGCAGGCTCACCGGCACGTCGGCGATCTTGAAGTCGCGCGCGATGGGCGCGAGCTGTGCGGTGGCCATCAGGCCGCCGGCGGCCATCATCACGAACATCGCATACATGACCCAGAACACCGGCGTGCCGATCATCTGCATGGGCGTGTAGTCGCGCGAGGTGACCCACTGCCCCGCGGGCGTGCGGCGTGCGGCCGGCTGCGCCGCGGGCGCCCGCAGCAGCCATGCGACCAGGAACACCACCGCGCCTTGCAGCAGGCCGAAATTGAAGAAGGTGGCCTCGTAGCCCTGCGCCTTGATCATCGCGGCAATCGGCACGACGGTCAGCGCCGAGCCCGCACCGAAGCCCATGGCCGTGAGGCCTGCGGCGAGGCCGCGCCGGGTGGGGAACCACTTGAGCGCGTTGCCCACGCAAGTGCCGTAGACCGCGCCGGCGCCGGTGCCGCCGATGGCCGCCGACACGTACAGCATCGTCAGCGAGTCGGCGTAGGCGTTCATGACCCACGACAACCCGACCAGCACGCCTCCCACCATCGTGACCGGGCTCGGGCCGAAGCGGTCGACGAGGTAGCCCTCGAGCGGCACGAGCCAGGTCTCGGTGAGCACGAAGATCGTGAACGCGACCTGGATCTCCGCGCGCGACCAGTGGAACTTGTCCTGCAAAGGGTTGACGAAGAGGGTCCAGCCGTACTGCAGGTTGGCGATCATGCACATGCAGATCACCCCCAGGAGCAGTTGGATCCAGGGATTGCTGAACAGGCCCCCTGTGGCCGTTGCGCGAGACCCCATGTGTCGTCCTCCGAGTTGAACGTCGAACAAACCGGTTCGGGTGCCGGCGCGCCGCGGCGCTAGCCGAGGCCGAGCTTGTGCGCCAGTCCGATGCGCTGCAGCTTGCCTGTGGCGCCCTTGGGAATCTCGTCGAGCAGCAGGATGCGCTTGGGCACCTTGTAGTCGGCAGCCCGACGGGCGACGAAGTCCTGCAGATCGCGTTCGCTCGCGTGCTGTCCCTCGCGCAGCACGACCGCCGCCGCGACTTCCTCGCCCAGCTTGGCGTGCGGCATGCCGAAGCACACGACCTGCGCCACCGCCGGGTGATCCATCAGGATCTCGTCGACCTCGCGCGGACTGATCTTCTCGCCGCCACGGTTGATGATTTCCTTGAGCCGCCCGGTGATGCTCACGTACCCGTCGGCATCCATCACGCCCTGGTCGCCGGTTCGGAACCAGCCGCCGCTGAAGGCCTCGGCGTTGGCTTTGGGGTTGTTCTCGTATCCGGCGGTCACGCTCGCGCCGCGGATCACGATCTCGCCGGTCGCCCCGGGCGGCAGCAACTGCCCGGCTTCATCCATGATCGCCACCTCGGGGCCCGCCGCCATCCCCACGGTGCCCGGCTTGCGCAGGCCGGGGGGCAGCGGATTGCTGGCCATCTGGTGCGTGGCCTCGGTCATGCCGTAGGCCTCGATCAGCGGCGCGCCGAAGAGCTCCTCGAGTTCCTTGATCACCTGCGGCGGCATCGACGACGACGACGAGCGCAGGAAACGCAAGGGATTGCGCGCGATGACGTCCGCGTTCTTCGGGGCCCGTGAAGCGATCGCCTGGTGCATGGTCGGCACGGCCGTGTACCAGGTCGGGTGCGCTTCGTCCATCCAGGCGAAGAACTTGAGCGCATTGAAGCCCGGCGTGCAGAACACCCCGGAGCCGGCGGACAGCGGCGCGAGCACGCCCGCGATCAGGCCGTGGATGTGGAACAGCGGCATGACGTTCAGGCCGCGATCGTCGGGCGTGAAGCGCAGGGTTCTGCCGATGCTCAGTGCCGAGGCGGCCAGGTTGCCTTGCGACAGCGGCACGATCTTCGGCCGCGAGGTGGTGCCTGAGGTGTGCAGCACCATCGAGACGTCGGCAGGTTCGGCGTATCCCCCATGGTCGCAGCCCTGGCCTTGCGCGCCCTCGCGTGCCTGCAGCCGGAAGCTGCCGGCGGGTTGGCCGGCTTCGACGATCAGGTCGATCACGCGCACGCCCAGCTTGCGCGCCACGTCGATCGCCTGCGAGGTGCTGTCGCGCTCGACGATCAATGCGCGCGCACCCAGGTCCGACAGATAGAACTCGAACTCCTCGGCCCGATAGGCCGGGTTCAGCGGCGCGCTGGCCACCCCGCATGCGCAGGCGACGAAGCAGGTGGCCATCTCGGGCCCATTGGGCAGCACGATGGCCACGCGGTCGTTGCGACCGATGCCGAGTGCATTGAGGCCGTGGAGGGTCTCGGCCACGAGCGCGCGCAGGCCGGCGAAGCTCAAGGAAGGACGCGATGGCGCGGAGATTGCGGGTGCCGAGTCGACGCCGTGGGCAAGCAGGTCCTTCAACGTGGATCGCATTTCTGTCAGTCCTTTCGCTGGCACCGCGCCCCGCTTATACAGGCAAGACCGCCCGATGAACATCGGCGGAGCTAGGGAGTCAGCGGCAGGAGCGCCACCGGGCGGACCGGCCGCCCGCTGGCTTGATCAGGGCGTGGAGGACTTCTTGCCGCGCCCGCGGTCCCACGCCCGCAGCGTGCGCTGCCACGTGCGCAGCGGGCCGGCGGATGCGGCGCTGAGGCGATCGAGCAGCGCCTCCTGCTCCGCGCTCAACGATTCGGGGAAGGTGGGCACGACCGTCACCACGAAGTCGCCGCGCTCACCGCGTCGCTCGCTCGGGAAGCCCTGGCCGCGCAGGCGGTACACGTGGTGGCCGCGCTGCAGGCGCATCTGCTGCATGCCCGTGAGTGTCGGCACGTCGACCCAGCGATTGGTCATCCAGGCAAAGCCGTCCACCGGCATCTCGCAGCGCAGGATGCCGTCGTCGTCGAGGATGAAGATCTTGTGCGCGGACAACTCCACGTGCAGCTCGATGTCATCGGCTTGCGCGGTTTGAAGGACATCGTCGTGCCGCACGCCGGCCGGGATGCGCACCGAGTGCCGGTAGGTGCGCGTGATCCGACCGGCGCCCTCGCAGCCGTCGCACACCTCCCGCGCCACGCGCTCGCCGTGACAGGCGCCGCACGTCGCCGACGTCGAGACCCAGCCGTACCAGGCGGGTTGTCGCACCACGCCATGGCCCTTGCAGACGCCACAGGCGCCGGTGAGCACGCGATAGCCCCGCCCGTCGCAGCGCTCGCATTCGTTCGTCGTCTTGCCGCGCAGCACCTTGACGCAGCCAAGCGCCGCTTCTTCCAGCGTGAGCCGGACGCGCCGGCGGGTGGTGCGCCCACGTGGGGCAGGCGGGGGCGCGGCCTGCGTGTCGTTCGCCGCCGCTGAGCCGGGCTCGAACCCGGTCAGCCGGATCTGCTCATACGCCGTATTGATGCGCTGCATCCGCGCGAGCGCACTGCCTGTCTTGTTGCGGTCCGGGTGCCACTGCGAGACCAGGCGCCGCCAGGCGGCCTTTACTTCTGCTGGGCTTGCGCCGGGGGCAAGCCCCAGCTCGGCGTAGGCGTGATCGATGAGCAAGATTCAGATTCCTTCGTGCGGCGAGCGCAGTGCGTCTCCCGCGGCCTGCCTGGCAATCGTAGCGGGGGCTACCGCGCAGACCGTCGCAGTGAAGGCGCTCGCTCGCACTGCTGCCGGTGCGCCGCAACTCAACACTGCCGCCGCTGTGCTGCCCATGCGAGCAGCCTGATGCACACGGGGCACCCATTACACCGCTTGCCATTGGCAACGATTCTCTTGGGGCAGCAACACGCAGGCACCCGCAATCGCGGCTGGCGTGCGCGCATCCGCCCGGCCCTCACGGAAGCGCAAAGATCACCACCGCCGACGTCCCGTAGCCACCGAAGAAGCCCGACACCACGCCCGACATCGCGGCCACGTATTGCTTGCCGCCGTGCTCGTAGGTGATGACGCCGCCGCCGAGCGTGCCGCCGGTGTTGAAGCTGTAGAGCGTCTGGCCGGTCTTCGCGTCGATCGCGTGGAAGTCGTTGTTCAAGTCACCCGTGAAAAGCATGCCGCCCGAGGTGGCCGCGATGGCGGCCACGAGCGGAGTCGGCCACTCGCGGCGCCAGCGCACCGAGCCGTCGGCGGCATTGAGTGCCTGCAGAAAGCCGCGCGACTTGTCCCGCGGGTCGGGCTTCACCGCGCCGCCGTAGTAGTGCGCATTCAGTGCGAACTGCGGGGGCTTGGATTCGAGCGTGAAGGTGCCGCACCAGTTCACCGTGGAGACATAGAGCGTGTTGCTGCCCGGGTCGTAGGCCGGGCCGTTCCATTCCAGGCCGCCCAGGAGCCCGGGACAGACGTGCACGCCTGCCTCGGTGGGCTTCGCGCTGACGTTGTCGCGCGTCGTGATGCTCACCTCGTAGAGCTGCTCACGCGTGTTGCGGTCGAGCATTCGCAGCAGGCCGTCCTTGCCGGCCACCGCCATGAGCGAGCGCTGCGTGCCGTGCACGTTGGCGTCGAAGATCGGGCTGGTCTGGCTCAGGTCCCAGTCGTGCACGTCGGCCGGGCCGAACTGCTTGTACCAAAGCATCTTTCCGCTTCGCACGTCCAGCGCGACGACGGAGTTCGTGTAGAGGTTGTCGCCCGGGCGCGCGTCGCCGTAGAAATCGGGCGCGGGGTTGCCCACCGGCACGTAGACGATGCCCTTGGCCGCGTCGAACGACAGTGGCGTCCAGAGGCTTCCGCCCCCGTGCTGGCGCGACTGCGGGTTCTTCCAGCTGTCGGCGCCGGGCTCGTTGTCGTCCGGGACGAGGTTGAAGCGCCAGACGGGCTCGCCGGTCGCGAGCTTGAATGCGCCGATCCAGTTCTTCGCGCCCCAGTCGGCCCCGGCGGGCCCGTAGATCACGAGGTCCTCGAAGATGAGCGGCGGCATGCTCATGTACTGGCTCGTCTCCGGCCCGCCGATCTTGCGGTTCCACAAGGGTGCGCCGTCGGACATGCTGTAGGCGACGAGGTAGCCGTCGGCAGTGCCGCGCACGAGGCGGCCGTCCTTGATCGCCACGCCCCGGTTGGCGGGCGAGAGGGGTTGCGACTTGAAGTCCCAGCTCGCGGTCCAGCGTTCGCGGCAGGTGGTTGCGTCGATTGCGACCACCGTTCGATCGACAGTCAGGTACATCACGCCGCGATAGACGAGCGGGTTCGTTTGCGTGGCGCCTGCGAAGTTGGAGCGGTAGATGCACACCGGCCGCAGCGACTTCGCGTTCGCGGGCGTGATCTGGCGCAGGTCCGCGAAGCGCGTTCCGCTGTAGTCCTTGCTCGCGTAGAGCCAGTTCTGCCGGTCGCGTGCGGCCGCGTTCAGCTCCTGTTGCGTGGGGCCGTCGAGCAGAGGTGCGGCGGTCGCGGCGGCCGCGGCGGGCGCTGGCCCCGAAACCGTCGCGAGATAGGCCACCACGTCAGCGCGGTCCGTGGCGGAGGGGACGGAGACGGACATCGCCGTACCGGGCACCTTCTGCGTGGAGCCGGCGAGGAAGCTTTCCAGCGTGGGCGCATCCCAGGTGATGCCGGAGTGCTTCATCGCATCGGTGAAGTTGTAGCCGGCGACCGAGCCTGCCTTGCGTCCCACCACCCCGGCGAGCGAGGGCCCGAAGCCGTGTTCGCCGGGTTTCAGCGTGTGGCAGGCGGAACACTGGTTCGCGAACACCGTCTGGCCGGCCGTCGCGTCGGCGGCGTGTGAGGGCGGGGCGATCAGTGCGGCGAACAGGCCGCAGCCACCCGCGATGAAGGACCCGCGAAACGACGTGGCGCACAACATGGCAGGGTCCCCTTCGTCGAAGGAAGCGGTGGGTGTCCCCGGCTTTGAGCGATGTGGGCAGGAGACTCTGGACAGACTAGTTCTCTATCCAAAGACAAGGGCGGATGACAGTCCCCTGCAAGCCAGCGGCACGGCAGAGGTGCGGACCTCACGCCGGCTTGCGAACCCTGCCGACTCTCGTCCGAAGGGCATCCTGGTCCAGGCACTCTGCGCGCGACCACGTGCCGCTGCACTCGCGGGCGAGTCGCTCCAACTGCGCGTCCTGCGCATCGAGTTCGGCGCGCAGTTGCGCGATCTCCGCGCGGCGCTTCTTCAGACCCGCAAGGATCTGCTCCTGCGGAAAGTGTTCGTGGTTCTGGGCGAAGAGCGCGCGCAAGCTGTCCAGCGAGAAGCCCAATCGCTGCGCGAGCTGAATGAACTGGAGGCGCTTGAGTGCGTCGGCGCCGTAGTCGCGGTAGCCGTTGTCGCCCCGCGCGCTCGCGGCAAGCAGGCCACTGGCCTCGTAGAAGCGGATCGCCGACGTGCTGACCCCGACCCGCTTCGCCAGTTCGCCGATGCGCATGCGTCCTCCTTGACATTCAAGTCGACTTGAATCTTACGCTCGCGGCATTCAATCCCTCGGTCCCTGCCATGTCGCAACCCAGCCTGTTCGATGCCGTCACTCTCCCCGGCGGCCAGACCTTGAAGAACCGCCTCGCCAAGGCGGCGATGGAAGAGGGCCTGGCCGAGCCCGGCCAGTTGCCGGGGCGCTCCAGCCGGGTCCTGTATCGACGCTGGGCGGAAGGAGGTGCGGGGCTGCTGATCACCGGCAACGTGATGGTGGCGGCGGACGCGCTCACCGGCCCCGGGGGGCTGGTGCTGGAGGCGGGTACGCCGCGTGCGCCGTACGAGGCCTGGGCCGAGGCCGCCCACGCGGGGGGCGCGCGAATCTGGATGCAGATCAACCACCCCGGCCGCCAGGTCTTCGCGGCGCTCGGCAACCCGGGCTATGCACCCTCGGAAGTTGCGCTTCAGATGGGCAAGCACGGCAAGCTGTTCGCGCCGGTGCGTGCGCTGAACCTGGAAGAGATCCGGGCCATCGTGCAGCGATTTGCCGACACGGCGCGCGCCGCGCAGGAGGCCGGCTTCGACGGCGTGCAGATCCACGCGGCCCACGGCTATCTGCTGTCGCAGTTCCTATCGCCGCTGGCCAACCGGCGCGGCGACGCCTACGGTGGCGCCATCGAGGCACGCGCGCGCCTGCTGATCGAAGTCGTCCGAGCCGTGAAAGCCGCGGTGTCGCCCGGCTTCGCGGTGGCGGTGAAGCTGAACAGCGCCGACTTCCAGCGAGGCGGCTTCAGCGAGCACGACGCGCGCGCGGTGGTGCAGATGCTGAACGGCGAAGAGATCGATCTGCTCGAACTCTCTGGCGGCAGCTATGAAAGCCCGGCCATGCAGGGCCGCACCGCAGACGGCCGCACGCTGGCGCGCGAGGCCTATTTCCTCGAATTCGCGCAGGCGCTGGCCAAGGTGGCGCGCATGCCGGTGATGACCACGGGTGGCATTCGCAGCCGCGCAGTCGCCGAGCGCGTGCTTGGAGGCGGAATGACCCTGGTGGGCCTCGGCACCGCGCTGGCCTACGCGCCCGACCTGCCCAGGCGCTGGCAAGAGGGCGAGGCAGTGGCCGAGCCCGTCGCGGTGAATTGGCAGAACAAGGCGCTGGCCAGCCTCGCGACGATGGCGACGGTGCGCCGTCAGTTGCATCGCATGGGCGCGGGGCGCGCACCCACGGGTGCGGTGTGGCCCCTCGCCAGCCTGCTGATCGACCGCCTGAAAGCCAGGCGCCTCACGAAGCGGTATCGAGAATGGCGGCGCGCGCAGGCGGCGCTTCAGGGATGAAAGGAAAGGGGAAAAGGGCAAGCGGCGAAAGTCGAGCGACCCAGACTCGCCTCACGACAGGAGTGCTTCCATGAGAAGGTTGATCGCATCCACGTTTGTGTCGCTTGACGGCATCCTGCAAGCACCGGGCGGGCCGGAAGAAGACCCCACGGGTGGGTTTGCCCTTGGCGGTTGGATGTTTCACTACGCGGCCGAAGACATGGACATCTCGGCAGCAGGCTTCGACGGCAAGGATCGGGAACTGGTGCTCGGGCGCAGGACCTATGAGATTTTCGAAGCGTACTGGCCTTATCAGCCGGATGACCATCCGATTGCGCAGACGCTCAATGCTGCAAAGAAGCATGTCGCTACGCGCACGCGGACGACGCTCCACTGGAACAACTCGACCCTGCTCCACGGCGATGTAGTCTCGGCAATCACCGCTATAAAAACCCAACCGGGCCCTGATCTGCAGATCATCGGCAGCGGCAATTTGATTCAAACGCTGCAGGCCGCATCACTGATAGACGAGTACAACGTGTGGACTTTTCCACTGGTGCTTGGGCGGGGCAAGCGCCTCTTTGGCGAGACTGCCAAGCCATCCGCGCTGCGGCTCGTTCGCT
>Ga0134124_10003297_pt1 | contig 12992 bp, 5 predicted proteins | sample KB304_FD_96880 | JGI IMG/M metagenome (GOLD analysis project Ga0134124, IMG submission 96880) | Terrestrial soil microbial communities without Nitrogen fertilizer from Kellogg Biological Station, Michigan, USA - KB3-0-4 | ecosystem: Environmental > Terrestrial > Soil > Unclassified ... | reverse complement strand
TGCGCAACGAGATATTGCACGCCCGCAACCGGGCTGGCGTCAGCCGGCGGGGTGATCTCGAACAGCAGGTTCTTGAAGAGCGAGTTCTTCGCGCGGCACTGATGGCTGCCACCGTCACAGTAGCCGTTGTTGTTGCCGGGGAAATTGCAATTGGCGTCTGTCTCGCACGAATTATAGGCAATGGTACTCGGCGCCTCGCGAACGGACGCCACGTTACACGCACACAGCAGTGAAAGCGGAGCCAGACCGCGCCAGCGCATCATGGCACGACGGCCCCGACTCGAGTCGGACAGCTCGCGAGCGTGACGTCGCCCGTTTTTTCATCCTGTACGTAGACCGTCCAGGTGGCGAGGGCTGCGTCGTCGTCCGCGACCCGCGGATCGAGGTGCGTGCTGTAGTTCAGGAGGAAGGTGCTGCTATGAGCGACGACCAGGGTCATGAAATGGCATCCCCGCCACTTCTTCACCGGCCACGCAAACTTGATGAAGCGGCCCACGTTGTCGTAGGTCGACGGGGGGATCTTGATGGTCCCCACCGAGTCTTCGTCTGGCAGCTGGTAGTCGACGAAGAAGATCGCTTGCATGTCCTCGCCAGCGTCCTCCGAACGGATTTGAACACTGAAGTTGATGATCGGGCTGAGTCCCTCGGACGCATCGACGACGAGTGCCTGCGTAGCGGTGGGCGCGGCGCTGTACATATTCAACACGGGGCGCGTCTGCCCGGGTGCCCGGTATTCCGGAGGGTCGGCGACGATGCAACTGCCGGCAAAAAGCATGATCGAAAGCACACCTAGCGATCGCCATGCCAAGCCCAAAACCCCGCTAATTTTTGGCATTTTTCGGTCCCGCCGTGACAACCGTGTCGCGGGCGCCCGCCCGTCGTGCTGAGCCTGGAATTGCGTCACCGTCGCACTCAATACCGTGAATTACCCGCGCGGGGAGAGAATTGCCAACGGGTTTCTGCGTACTCCGGACTGAGCGCGAGCGTCAGCAGGCTGCGCAGCGAGGGCGCGCTGCGGCTGAGCTGCGACAGCGCATTCGGAGCGCGCAGTTGCTCGCGACTGACGCCATCGTCAGCTGCGGCCTCGTTGAGAGCCACGGACAGATCGCCCGCCACGAACAGGCCCGCCCGGCGCACCGCGATGCGTGAGGCGGCGAGCGCCGCGTCGTAGTCGAGCAGTTCGGGCCGATCGCACAACTCGCGCAGGCGGCGCTGGAAGCGCGCAGGGATGCTCTCCCAGAGCACCTCCGCCAAATTGAGCACGCCGCCGGACTTGGTCTGACGCGGTGGGCCGAAGGCAAACCCGAGGCCTTTCAATACGGCCCGCGCCTGCGACTCGGGCGAGCCGAACAACAAGGCATATTGCGGAATGGAAGCTGCCAGCATTGCGCCGAGGTGGAAGCGTAGCTCGGGGGTGTCGCTGCGCACGTCGCCCGACAAAATGACGGCCGGCGGCGAGAGCAGCGCCAGATTCACGGTGATCGCACCGGCGCTCCGGCGTTGGAAGAGCGGAGTCCGGGTCAGCGCCAGCGCGCGGGCGGCCCCGGCATAGACGCGCCCGAGGGGGGTCGAAGCGCTGAGCGACACCCGCTCCATCCCCGTCACGCCGTAGGTGCTGGCGTCCCGTCGGAACACGTGTTCGGCGCCTTCCCAGACGATCGCCAGCGCTTCTTGCACCGGACCGATGCTGTCACGGAAGAGCATCGCGCGCACCGCGTCGGGCTGCTCGACTTGGTCGACCAGCGGTGGCGGTTCGACGCGCGCGCGCCCGGGCGTGACAATGGCCAAGACGTGTTCGATCGCCCGCGCGTAGGTCGCGTTGCGGTCGGCCAGCGCGGCTTCGTGCAGCTTGCTGACGGCCCACGCGTCACCGGGCGCCAAGAACGCGACCCGCCTGCAAACCATCACCAAATCTTGCGTCCGACTGGTGCGATTTTCGAGCTCCTTGACCAGCTCGACGCCGGCCTCCAACGAGCCGTCGCTGAGCGCTTGGAAGAGCGCTGATTCGCCGGCGCTCGCGGCTGGAAAATAGCCGTTCTGGCGGAGCAGATCTTGTGGCCGTGGCGAGGGCGGTTGGTAACCGCTAGTGACCGTCGACGGCGATTCTTGAGTGGTCGAGAGAGGTTGCGGCCCGGCGCCGAGCGAAGGAGACGATTGCTGCGTGCTGCCGAGTGTCGCAGGCGCCTGCGGGGTGCTGCTCAGCGGCGGCGCGAGCGGACGCACACTCTGCACCGGCTGAGGACGAATGCTCTGCCCACGCTGGGCGGGCGCCACCTCTTCGACCACCGGCGGAGCTACCGAGTAACGCCCCGACACCGAGGGGCGAGCGTTGGCCAAGCTGGGCGGGGTCGGCTTGTCGTAAACCGGGCTCGGCGGCGGGTCACTGGTCGGCTCGCCCAGGACCTCGCCTCGTGAGCCCTGTGGCGCGGGGCGGCGCGCGGGCGGCACGTCCTGGGGCTGGGCGGCCTCGACGGCAGACGCGGCTGCCGCTTGGATCGAGCCAGACGACAGCAAGGTGCGCGCCAGCGGCGCCTCCGGCACGGATAGTCCTTCTCGTGTGGCACCCAGGCCACGCTCGGTGAGCACCGTCGACTCCCCGACCTCGGCCGATAGCAGCGTCTTCGTTTCGACGCGCTCGGGCCGGTGGCGCAAGCTCTCCTTTCGGGCTTGCTCGCGGGTCTCGGGTTCGCTCATGGCAATGGCCAGGTAGCCGCGTGCGCGGTCGGCATTGTCCGCCACGAAGGCGACCTCGGCGGCCCGCAGCGCGACTTTGCCGCGCGTGCGCAGCCCGTACAAATCACCGCCCAAGGCGACATCGAACAAGCGCAATGCGTCGTTCGGGGCGCGCTCGGCGCGCCGTTCGGCCAGGCCGAGCGCGATCAGTGATCGCTCACCGAGTTCATCGGCAACGCGCTCGAGTTCGGCTTCACCCGCGCCCGCACCCGCCGCGACGTCCAACGCCTCGGCGCACAAGAACGCGCACAGCTCGGCTTGCTCGGTCGTGAGCGGCGCGCGAATGCGCCGCAGTTCGGCGACCGTCACGCGCGCGTCCGCGGCATCGCCGACGCCCTGGCTGCGATACTCCAACTCGCGCGCCAAGAGCTGGGCGGTCGCCGACTCGGGTGCGATACGCGCGGCACGGGTGGCCAGCGCCAGCGCCAAATCCGCTTTGCCGCCGGCGACCCACGCGCGCGCGCCTTCGACCAGCCAGTCTGCACGCTGCTGCGGAGGCGCGCTCGACGCCGTGGCCAGCTCGTCCAGCGCCTCGGCCAACGACTGCGGACTTCCCCGCCGCCGTTCCACCTCGACCGCGAGTTCGAGCAGCTTCGGCGATTGCGCCCACGCGCCCATCCCCTCCAGCACCCGGCGCGCAGAATCGACGTCCCCACCGTTGAGGTACGACTCGCAAGCACGCCGCGAGAGATCGGCCGCTTCCGTGCGGTCCTGCGCAACCGCGCTGGCGCGCAACCAGAGCGGAGCCGCCCGCAGCGGCGCACCAAGCCGTTCGTGCAGATCCGCGAGCACACGCAGCACGCTCAGATGATCGCCGGTGGTCGCGGTCAGGGACTCCAGCTCCGAGCGCGCCTCGTCCGCACGGCCCAGGCGCTGTTCCAGCAAGTTCGCGCGGTGCAAGCGAATGCGCCGCTCGTCATCGACGCCTTCGGCGAGCGCCGCACGGCGCCCCAGCAGCGCGACCAGAGCCTCGTAGTCACCGTTCTGCTCGAGCTCGCGCTCGACCGCCAAAAGGGCCGTGGCGTCGTTCGGATCGAGCTCCAACAGCTCGTGAAAGCGGATCAGCGCGGCGCCCTGCTCACCGAGTTCGGACAGCAGCGTGGCCAGTCTTCGCAGCGGAGCCAGGCGCTGAGCCGGCTCGCGAGTCGCGTCCACCAAGTGCGCGAGCGCTTCGGCGTACCGAGACGGGTCGCCCATTTGTTGTGACAAGCCTGCGATATCGGCGAGCAGCGCCAGATCGCCAGGGCGGTCGAGCAGCGCGTGTCGCAAGAGCTGAAGCCCACCCTCCGGATCGCCGCGCGCGGCGATCAGCGCGGCCAGCTCGGCGGTCAACCGCGCCCGCGTGTCCGAGTCGAGTTCGTGATCAGCCAGCTCTGCTTCCAGCGCGAGCTCCAGATCGTCGCGACGTCCGGTGCGACGCAGGACGTCGCACAGTCGAGCGAAGATGGCGAGGCGCGCGCCACTGCTCAGCCCGTCGATCGCGCGCGCGCGCCCGAGCGCCAAAATGGCTTGCTCGGGATCCTGAACCGCGTCTGCGGCGTCGGCGATGGCGAGCAGGGCATCGACGCGGTCACCCACGGGGATTGCGTCCAGCACCGCCTCGAGCAGTTCGGGGTCGCCCAGCGCGCGCGCGCTGGCCTCGGCGCGTCGCACCAGACTGTTGTTCTCAGGCTCTTTTTTAGCTGCAGCCACCAGCAGCCGCGCTTCCGAGCGCTGATCACCCATGGCCGCTGCCAGGCGCGCGCCGAGGTCGAGCAGGGTCGGTCCCGCGCCGCCGAATTTCTGCGCGGCCAAATCCACGAGCTTGCTGACCAGCTTCGCTCCGCCAGCGCCCACCGCGGCGAGACTCGCCGCATACGAGAAGAGCTGCGCGAACTCTTCCATGTCGCCGTCGCATTGCGCCGCGCGCGTGAGCGCGGCGACCGCGACCTGCGCCGAGCCAAAGGTCTCGAGTGCCGCGATCGCGCAGGCGATCGAGATGCGCGCGCCCTCCGGGCCGTCCATCTTCGGTAACAGCGCCGAAATTGCCTTTTCGAACCGGAGCTCGAGCGTATCGCGATCTTCCACCGAGCTTACGAGCAGTTCGCGCAGCGAAGTCGAGAGCGATTGCACGAGCTCGACCTCGGGTCGGACCGAGAGCGCGCGCAGCAACACCTCGACGCGCTGTCGCTTGCCCTCGTCACTGGAACCTGCGAAGAGCGCTGCTCGACGCAACCAGCCGGCGCGGGCTTCGGGGGTCGAGTGCTTGAGCGCCACGCGCTCGATCGCGCGCACCACTTCCGCGCTTTGCGACGAGCGTTCGGCCAGGCGCGCCATGATCACGAAAGTGACCCCTTCGGAGGGGACGGCCTCGAACGCGCGGACGGCGTGAGCCAAAGCCAGCTCGGTGATGTTGCGCTTTTCGAGCTGCCGCGCTGCGCGGTAATGCACCGCGCGTTCGCCGTAGGGACCAAGCGCTGCGTCAGACAAGCTCAAGTAGAGTCTTTCGAGCGCCGCCAGCTGCTCGTCGCCGGCGGAACGCTCGGCGACGGCCAAGACGTCCGTGCGCGAGGGATCGAGCTCGAGCGATTGCACGGCAATCCGAAATGCTTCGTCGCGTTTGCCGGCAGAGAGCGCCACCGTAGAAGCGATCGCCAACACGCGCGCGGTGTCTTTGGCCTTCGGACGTCGCGCCGCCATATCACGGAGTGCCGCGAGTGCGGCGTCAGGGCCCGCAAACGACACCAGGTCGCTCGCGAAGCATTCGACCCCACGCTCGGGGTTCAGCGCCGCGGCGCGTTCCCAAGCGCGCACCGCGCGCGGCGCGTCCCCGGCCAAATCGAAGTAGGCTGCGCCCACTTCACGCCACGACAACGCCGTGCCGGCTTGATCGGCGTCGACCGAGCCACTCAAGGCCTCGGCGCGCGCTTCCAAGATCGCGATCTCACCGTCGGAACTTTTCGTCGGCGGAGCGGAGTCGAGTTCGCTGGCTACTTCCGAGGCCTTGGCGCCCTCGCGCAGCGCGCGGAGCAGCGCACGTGCCGAACCGTCTGCGTCGCCCGCGGCCCGCCGACGGCGCGCCAAATCGAGCAGCAGGTCGGTGCGCTCGTCGCCCGCGGCGCCGGCAGCCAAAAAGCGCTCGATGGCGGCGATCGCGAGCCCTCGCTCGCCCGTCGCGTCCGCCACCGCGAGCACCGCTTGCCGCAGCGCCGGTGAACGGGGGCCGATCACGTCCAGCGCGCGTCGCGCGAGACCACCGGCGCGCGCGGGGTCGAGTCGCGAAAGCGTGCGCAGCGCGACGTCGATCAACTCCGACAAGCTGCCGAGCGGCTGGGCTTGCGACAAGAGCCAGGCCAACGCGTCCGCCAAGCGTGAGCCATCGGCCGCGCGGGTCACGTGCTCGAGCCGAGCGCGCGCCGCCTGCAGATCGCCGGGGCGCAAGGCGATCAGCCGTTGGGTGAACGCCATCGACAGCAGCGGTTCACCCAAGGCTTCGTGCGTGCGCGCGAGTGCGCGGCACAGCTCTGCGCGCGGCACGATCACGCCCATGGCTCGCTCCATGGCCTCGGCGCCCCAGCGGTCGGCAGACAGCAAGCCCACCTTAGCGCGCGCAGCCACTGGCCGCGCCAGCGATGGATCGGCATGGCAGGCCTGATCCGCCGCGCTTCGCGCGAGCTCGAGCCGGCCGCAGGCGAGCAGTTCCTCGGCCGCAACGCTGCTCAAAATCGCGCGAAACGGCGGAGCGAGTTGCGCAGCAACGCGCAACAGGGCGCGCGCGTGCAGCTCCTTTTCGTCGAGCCCGGCGGCGAGCAACAGCGCGAGACTCCAGGCAGCGGGCTGTGACCCGGCTTCGTCGAGCAGCGGCGCAAGCTCGCTCAGCGCACCGGCGACGTCCCCGCGGCGGCGTCGCCAATTCGCGCGTAACCATCCGAGCCGCCCGCGCTCGGCGGCGGACGTTGCGCGCGCGCTCAATTGCGCGAGCTCCGTTTCCCAATCGAGGATCCGTCCTTTGCGGATCAAGACGTGCTCGAGCGCGCTCTGAAAACCGCGATCGCTAGGCACGCGACGACAAAGTTCCGCGAGCACCGCGATCGAGCGCTCCGCCAAATCCGGACGACCGTGGAGCAGCGCGGCCAGCCGCGCCAAACGCTCGACGCGCTCCTCTTCGGTGGACTGCGACAGCTCGGCTTCGGCCACCCGTAGCGCCTCGCTCTGCGCGTTCGTTCTCGGCTCGAGGCGTTCTTTGGCCGAGCGCGCCGAATCATCGGCCTCGCTCTCGAGCAGGCGGGTCAAGGCCCAACTAGCCAGCGCCGGGTCGGACAAGCGCTCTTCGGCAAGCACGGCCAGTTCGCGCAAACACAGGTTGCGCTCGGGCCCCGTGCCGTTCTCCCCGATGCGGATCAACGCTTCGAGCAACGGCGCGTGATCGCGCGAAGTGCTGGCGTGATTGCGAAGCAAGCTCTTGGCTTCGGCATTGCCGGGATCGGCGACCAATGCCTCGATCCACGCCGCTACGGCGCGGTCGTGACGTCCGAGCGGGCCCGCATACAGCCGACCCAACGCCAAACCAACGTTCGCGCGCTCGCGCCCCGCGAGCAGATCGCGCGCCAGCTCGAGCCGGGCCGCGAACAGCTCGTGCAATCCGGTTCGCTCGAGCAGCTCGTCGAAGCCGAGCCCACTCTCCAGCGTTGCAGGGTCCTTGCGTTCGATCGCCAAGAGCGCGCTCGCGCTGTCGCTTTCGGCGTCGCAGCGAGCGTCGAACGCGGCGCCGAGTGCGCGCGGCCAATCACCGTCGGTCATCGCGGCGCGCATGCGCTGCAGCTGCACGGCCTTGCCCTCGCTGCCCAGCGCGAGCGCGTGCTCGCGCCAGACCTCGTCGGCCGCGCCGGCCCGACTGCGCAGCGTGAGCACGTGGGCCAAACGACTGGCAGCGGGGCCGAGCTCCGGCGCCATTTCGTAAGCGCGCAGCAAGTTCTCGAACGCGCTCGATCGCTCTCCGGCGCGATCACGACGTTCGGCGGCTTCGAGGTAGGCCTGAGCTGCGGCCACCGCGGACATCACTTGCGGTGCCCAGGCGGCGATCGCGCCGAGCAGCTCGAGCGCCTGCGCCTCGGCAGGATTTTCGGCCGCAGCGTGTGTCAGCGCGTCGCGTTGACCTTCGGCGTCGCCGGCCCGTCCCAAAAGCACGGCGATCCGCAGATGCAGCGCCGCGGCGTCCGGACCGCTCTTGCCGATCAGCAAGGGGCGCAAGGTGATGGCTGCCAACGACGGTTCGCCGAGGCTTGCGAACCAACCGGCGAGCTCTTCACGTAGCGCTGGATCTTCGGCGATCAGCAACGAACGCCGCGCGTAGCGGGTCGCCAACTCGAGTTCCGTGCCACGCGCCGCCAACGCGCGCGAAAGGGCCGAGGCGGCGACCCGTTCTCGCTCGCCGTCACCGGCGGCGCTGGCCGCAGTCAGGCGCGCGCTCAGGCTGGCCAGTTCGGCGCGAGGCCCCACGCGATGCGGCACCGGCTGGTCGAGTTCGTAACGCTGCAGCGCCAACGAAGCAGCCGAGCGCGGCCCGTCGCGCCCCAGCAATTCGGGGGGCGGCGGGGTCCAGTGCTTCGGTCGCTCGGTGCTGAGTTTGCTCGGCGAAGCACCGAGTGCACCCGCAGCAGGTTCGAGCACGGTTTCGTTGGGCAGGTCTTCGTTCATCACATGCGTGGGCCCCAATTGAGCCCCACACCACAATATAGCGAAACCCGCTCCGGTCCCTCTTTCTCGGTGGCGATCGCGGTCGACGAACCGAAAATCCGCCTCCATGGCAAAGACATCCGAGGGGGGCTTGTACCGAGCACAGATAGCGGATTACGCTCCCCGGGCCGCGCTGGGCTCCCAGGCGGCGGAGGCATTTCATGCGACGTTTCACCCGCTTTGCGCCGTTTTCTCAACTAGCCCTCACGGTCGCCATCGGCGCCCTGGGCGTCACCCTTTTTGCGGCGCCCGCTCACGCGGCTGACCCGGCCAAACCGGCCGCAGCCAAAGCTGCTCCGGCGAAGCCTGCGCCCGCGGCGAAGCCCGCCCCTGCGGCCAAGGCGCCGGCGTCCGGCGGGAAAGCAGCGGCAACCACTGCTGCAGGCCCCGACAAGAAGACCAAAGACGCTGCTCGCAAAGCCTACGGTGAGGGCGAGAAGGCCTACGCCGCAGGTGACTTCAGCGCGGCCTACACCGGCTACAGCAAAGCCAACGAGCTGATCCCCTCCGCTCAGGCGTCGTACTGGGCGTCCAAGTCGCTCGACCAGGGCGGAAAGACCGACGATGCAATCAAAGGCTACGAGGCCCTGCTGGCCGACCCGAACGCCAGCAAAATCGGCGAAGAAAAGCTGGCTGACGCGCACGCGCGGCTGGCAGCGCTGAAGGCCTCGTTGGTTGGCGAAATCACCGTCAGTACAGCGGCTCCCGGCGCGGTGTTGCTGGTCGACGGCGCTCCGCAACCCGGCCCGCTGCCCACCGTGCTGAAGCTCAGCCCCGGTCCGCACAAGCTGACGCTGACTGCCGAGGGCTACGACCCGAAAGAAGTCGACCTGCAGGTTCAGGCGGGTACCAAGGTGCAGCAGTCGGTCGAACTAGCGCCCAAGGCACCCCCGCCGCCGCCGCCCGCACCGGTCGCCGAGGTGGCGCCGCCCCCACCCCCGCCCCCCGCGGAGAAGCACAGCAAGGTGCCAGCCTACGTCACTTTGGGCATCGCCGCTGGCGGCGCGGTCGTAGGCACCATCTTCGGCGTCAAGGCGCTGAGCGCCAAGAGCGACTTCGACAACAACCCGACCACCGAGCACGCCGACGACACCGAGCGGAACGCGCTGATCGCCGACATGGCCTTCGGCGTCGCGCTCACCCTGGGCGTCACCGGCATCGTACTCTTGACCAGTGGTGACGACGAAGCGCCGGCCGCCAAGGCCGCTCGACTGCATCAGCCTCGCCAGGCTCCCAAGGCGTCGCTGCGCGTGCTGCCGTACGTCGGTCGCGAGAGCGGCGGAGCCGCCGCGCGACTCACGTTCTGATTTCGCCGCGTTGCTTCCGATGCGCACTCGCCTGCGGCGGGTGCGCATTCGGGCCTGCTCACTGAATCAAACTGAATTCGACGCGACGATTGGCGGCACGACCCGCTTCGTTGGCGTTGCTCGCGATCGGCTCATCTTGGCCTGCACCGCGCGCCTCGACTCGACCCGCGGCAATGCCGCGATCGATCAGGTAGTCCCGAAGCGCGTTCGCGCGCCGGCCGGAAAGCGCGCGATTTTCCGCGGCCTGTCCAAGGTTATCGGTGTGCACGCTGATCCGCAGTCTTACCTCGGGATATTGCGCGAACACCTTGGTCGCGGCATCCAGCGTGGCCAGTGATTCGGGGCGGAGCGAAGAGCGTCCGAGATCGAAGTCGATTCCGGGGACAACGCCCACGAATTTGGCGAGCTGAGCCGGCAATTGGTCGGGGCAGCCGTCCGCGTCCTGGAAGCCATTTTTGGTCTCCATCTCGCTCGGGCAGCGATCCTGATTGTCGATCACCCCGTCGCCGTCGCGATCGAACGTCGGCAACAGCACCTGAACGTACCACGGGGTCGGCTTCGGCGGAGGCGCGGCTGGCGCGGGGCGCGCGGCCGGCGCTTCGACCGGCGCAGGAGTCGGCGCGGCGGGCGCGCTGAGCTCCTTCGGCGGTGTTGCAGGCGACGCCGCACTCGCGAGCGGCGCCGCGGGAGTCGCAGCAGTCGCGCTCAGCGGACTCGCGCTCGGCGCTCCGTCGGGCGTAGGCGCCTCCGTAGCGATTCGCAAACAGGTATCACCCTGCAGGGTGCTGCCCTCCGGGCAGCTGACCTTGGCGGGTGCATCGAGCGCCTCGAGCCCGATGCGCAGCGGCACCGCGCAGCGGTAATTCTCCGTCCCTTCGCGTTGTGCAACGGCGCAGGATTCGGCGTCCCCCTCGGTGCTCAGCACGTCGACGTCGGCGCTGCTGCTCACGCCGGCGCCCACGCCGAAGAGTGTGGATGTCGCGTCCATTTTCCGCGATTCGCCGGCGCCGAGGATGAACGCACCGACGTAAATCGCGCTCACGACGTGCGTGGCGCGCGCGCAGTCCGCCCCCTTCAGATCACTTTTGCGAAAAATAGCGTCGGGGGGGAGCGCATATTGTCCAGCTAGGATGTAGTCAGTGCGCAGGGCGCGGCCACCCTTCATGCCCGCGCCCAATGACGCGGCGCCCACCGGCAACTGAGCAAACAGTTCACCCGCGTTGTGCGCCACCTTGCGCTGGTTCGCGCTGTACGGTGAAAATTGATACTTGCCGGTCGTGCCGATGCAGTGGCTCAACAGTTCGAGCGTCACGTTGCACCCGACCGCCTCGTATCGAACCGCGACCACGCCTGCGCCGCGCAGCCGATTCAGGTTTGCGCGCGACCCCGGATCCCAACCCATCAAGTCCGGCTCGGTCTGCGGCCGGACCGCGCTGCACGGCGTTCCCGCGAACGCTTCCCCGGTGGACGGAGCCTTGAGGGTCTCCCCCGCCACGTTGGCGGGGGGTGCGCAGGCACACAGGCTCGAGACGAGCGCGGCAAGGGCCGTGCAGCCCGCGGCCCGCCTCACGTCAGTTGAACCGCTTCGCGATCGCGTCGATCACGTCCCCGTATTTGGGCGGCAGCATCACCGGCGGGTTGGCCAGGGTCGACTCGACTCCGGCAATCGCGCGCTCGTGGTAGCCCACCTTGAATTCGGTGAATTTCAGGCCATTGGCGGTCGACACACACACCACGCGCTCGTTCTTGGGGATCACGCCGCGACCGATCAGCTTTTCCAGCACCGCCAGCGCCACGGCCGTGTGGGGACAGGTGTACATGCCCGTGCGATCGGCGCGCGCGGCAGCGTCGCACAACTCTTGCTCGCTCGCCTGTTCGACGATGCCGTTCATCTCTTCCAAAGCGACCATCGCGCGCGGTGCGCTCACCGGGTTGCCAATTTGAATCGCAGTGGCTTGCGTCGGTTTGGCGGTGATCGGCGTGACCACGCGCTTGCCGGCGGTCCAAGCGCGGTACAACGGATTGGCGTTCTCGGCTTGGGCCACGACCAGACGCGGGTAGCGCGAAATGATGCCGAGCTCGCGCATCATCTTGAAGCCCGCGTACATCGCCGAGGCATTGCCCAAATTGCCGCTGGGCAAGATGATCCAATCCGGAACTTGCCAATCGAACTGCTGAACGATCTCGATGCCGACCGTCTTCTGCCCTTCCAGGCGCAGCGGGTTCATCGAGTTGGCCAAATAGACGATGCCTTCGGCCGCCAGCTGTTGCACGATTTCCATGCAGCCGTCGAAGTCCGTATCGAGCCCGAGCACCAGCGCTCCGTGCGCCACGGGCTGCACGAGCTGCGCCGTGGACACCTTGTTGCGCGGCAAGAGCACCACCACGGGCAACCCCGCGGCCGCGCCGAACGCCGCTAGCGAAGCGCTGGTGTCACCCGTGGACGCGCAAGCGATGGCCTTCACTTTGAGGCCCTCTTGAATCGCTTGGCGCACGACGCTGACCAGTACGGTCATGCCCAAGTCCTTGAACGAACCACTGTGGCTATTGCCGCACAGCTTCACCCACAGATCATTGACGCCGATTTCACGCCCATAGCGCTCGGCCCAAAATAGATTGGTTCCGCCTTCGTACATCGACACGATCATGTCGTCCGGCAGCTGCGGCATGACCCACTCGCGCTTGCCCCACACGCCCGAGCCGTAGGGCCATTGGTTGTGCCGATAGCGATCGTCGAACAGCTTCATCCAAGCGGGACCACTGCGGTCCTTCAAGGCCTCGATATCGTGAACGACTTGCAGCAGCCCGTTGCACTTGGGACAGCGGTAGATCGGGCGAGTGACCGGCCACGACCCTTCGCAGCCATTGAAACAGCGGAATTCAGAGGAGTACGGCACGGCGGGACTATAGCCGCTCCTCCGCCTGGGACCAGCCCCACGGAAGGGCCGAAATTTCGCGGGCAGGGCCGGCCCAGGGTCCTGCTGGCGCGCTGCTCCGTCCTGCTCCGTCCTGCTCCGTCTTGCTCCGTCTTGCTCCGTCCTGCTCCGTCCTGCTCTATGCGCCGTGCGTCGGCTATCGTACGCGCGCATCCATGACCGGGACTTTCGCGCTCCAGCTCGATTCTGCCGCGGCCGATCCGGGCCGGGTCGTCGCCGGCCTGCCCCTTGCGCTGCGGCTGGCGCTCGACGCACAGCAAGGCGGAGCGACGAGCATCGTGCTGCCGGGCGACAGCGGCGA
>Ga0134124_10003295_pt1 | contig 12994 bp, 10 predicted proteins | sample KB304_FD_96880 | JGI IMG/M metagenome (GOLD analysis project Ga0134124, IMG submission 96880) | Terrestrial soil microbial communities without Nitrogen fertilizer from Kellogg Biological Station, Michigan, USA - KB3-0-4 | ecosystem: Environmental > Terrestrial > Soil > Unclassified ... | reverse complement strand
GCGGCCGAGGTCTGGAACAGCGTGGGCCCGGGCTGGATGCCGTAGTTCTGGAACGCCGACAGCAGGATCGCCGTCGTGTTGGAGGTGGGAATGCCCAGGGTGAGCAGCGGCACCAGCGCGGCCGTCACCGTGGCGTTGTTCGCTGCCTCGGGGCCCGCCACGCCCTCGATGGCGCCCTTCGTTCCGAACTCCGAGCTGTCGCGCGCGAGCTTCTTCTCGGCGCTGTAGGACAGGAAGGTCGGAATCTCGGTGCCACCCGCGGGGATGGTGCCGAACGGGAAGCCCAGCGCCGTGCCTCGCAGCCATGCGGGCCATGAGCGGCGCCAGTCGCTCTTCGTCATCCACAGCGAGGACATGCCGTTCTCGGACTCGCGCACGCGCCCCTCGTACATCACGCTGTACATCGCCTCGCCCACGGCGAAGAGGCCCACCGCGACCAGCACCACCTCGATGCCGTCGACGAGCTCGGGCACGCCCAGCGTGTAGCGCGCCGTGCCCGAGATCTGGTCGATGCCCACGAGGCCGATGGCCAGGCCCAGCACCAGCGAGACGAGCCCGCGCAGCATGCTCGCGCCCAGCACCGCGGAGACCGTGGTGAACGCCAGCAGCATGAGCGCGAAGTACTCCGGCGGCCCGAGCTTGAGCGCCCACTCGGCGATGTAGGGTGCGAACAGCGTCACCAGCACCGTGGCGATCGTGCCTGCGACGAACGAGCCGATGGCCGCCGTGGCCAGCGCCGCGCCGGCGCGGCCGTTCTTGGCCATGAGGTTGCCCTCCATCGCAGTGACCATGGAGCCGGTCTCGCCGGGGGTGTTCAGCAGGATGGACGTGGTGGAGCCGCCGTACATGGCGCCGTAGTAGATGCCGGCGAACATGATCATCGAGGCGGTGACGGGCAACTGCGTGGTCAGCGGCAGCAGCATCGCCACCGTGAGCGCCGGGCCGATGCCGGGCAGCACGCCCACCGCGGTGCCGATGAAGCAGCCCACGAAGGCCCACATCAGGTTGACCGGCGTGGCCGCGATCGCGAAGCCAGAGAGCAGGGATTGCCAGAGTTCCATGCGAGCGAGGCCTCAGATCCAGCCGTTGGCCGTGAGGCCGGGCAGCGTGAGCCCGAGGCCCTTGGTGAACATCCAGTACACCGGCGCGGACAGCGCGAGGCCCACGCCCGCATCGCGCGCGATGCGCCCGGCGCCCGCGTCCAGCCCCATGCTCAGCCGGAAGCCGCGCGCCGCGACCACGAAGAGCAAGGCGCACGACATCACGAAGCCGACGTGCTCGATGAGCACCGCATTGAGCAGCAGGCCGGCGCAGACCCAGGCCATTGCGCGCCAGTCGGCGCGGTGCTCGCCCGGCGCGGGGGCCGTGGCCGTGGCCCGACCGCGCAGGTCCTGCGCGATCAGCAGCACGCCGAAGACGAGGAAGGCGCCGCTCACCACCCATGGGAGAAAGGCGGGCCCCACGCCTGCGTAGCCAGCCTCGCCGTGGACCTGCGCCGCCCCCGCCGCCATCACGACGGCAAGGACGAGGCAGCCGGCACCGATGAAGGTCTGGGCGCGTCGCATCGGGCGTGGCTCAGACCATGCCGAGCTTGACCATCAGCGCGCGGATGCGTGCGTGGTCCTCGTCGACGAAGTTGGCGAACTCGTCGCCGGTCAGGAGCGCGGGCGTCCAGCTGTTCTTCTCCAGCGTCTCGGCCCAGGCCTTTGTCCTGGTGCCCTTCACCACCGCGTCGACCAGCTTCTTGCGCTGCTCGGGCGTGATGTTGGCCGCGCCGTACACGCCGCGCCAATTGCCGATCTCCACGTTCACGCCCTGCTCCTTGAGCGTGGGGATGTTCACGCCCTTGAGCCGCTGCGGCGCGGTCACGCCGATGGCGCGCAGCTTGCCGGTCTTGATGAATTCCTCGAGCTCGGCCAGGCCGCTGGTGCCCACGGTGACGTGGCCGCCCAGCATGGCCGCCGCAGCCTCGCCGCCGCCCTTGAACGGCACGTAGTTGATCCGGGCGACGTCGACGCCCGCCTCGCGGGCGATCATGGCCACGCTCACGTGGTCGACCGAGCCCTTGGAGCCGCCGCCCCATTTCACGCTGCCGGGGTCCTTCTTCAGCTGCGCCACCACGTCGGCCATGCTCTTGATCGGCGAGTCCGCCGGCACCACGAACACGTTGTATTCGGCGAGCAGTCGCGCGATGGGCGTGACGTTCTTCAGCGTGATGGGCGGGTTGTTCTGGACGATCGCGCCGACCATGATCGCGCCGACGACGACCAGCGCATTGGGGTCGCCCTTGGACGCGTTGGCGAACTGCGCCAGGCCGATCGTGCCGCCCGCGCCGCCCTTGTTGTCGTAGGTGACGGAGCCCGCGGCACCGGCCTCCTGCATGGCCTTGCCGATGCCGCGGCCGGTCTGGTCATAGCCGCCGCCCGGGTTGGCGCCGATCATGATGCGGAAGTTGTCGGCCGCGTGGGCCGCGCCCGTGGCCGCGGCGAAGGTGGCCGCAAGGGCCGCAAGCGCCAGGCGGCGGCAAATCGAAGTCCGGTTCATCACATCTCCTCTTGATGCAGGTCGGGCCATGGGTTCGATCCTTGCGCGTACCTTGCGCAAACCCGTCAGCAACCCGACAAAACCAGGCGATGCTGCTTCCCGAAACGATGAGCGTCGCTACGCAATAACCCGGACTGGCGCGTTTTTCCTGGCTCGGAATTTCATGCCGCCGGACGAGGCCTTCGACCCTGCCCCGACAATGAAATCCACTGCAACCGCCCGAGCGCCCATGCCCGACATCCACGTCATCCACAACCCCGCCGCCTCGCGCTTCGAGGCCACCGTCGACGGCCTGCTGTGCGTGGCCGACTATTCCCGCCAGGGGCACACAGTGGCGATGACGCACACCTACGTGCCGGACGCGCTGCGCGGGCGCGGCGTGGCCGCGGCGCTGGTGAAAGCCGCGCTGGACTGGGCGCGCTCGCAGGGGCTGAAGGTCGATCCGCAGTGCAGCTATGTGGACGTGTACATGCAGCGGCACCGCGAGACGCTCGACCTGCTGGCGCAGGACTGAGGCGCTCGGCTCAGCGATCGCGCGCCGGGGCCGCACCGGCCAGCCGCGTCACGAGCACCTGGTCGACGCGAAAGCTGTCCACGTCGACGACCTCGAACTGGTAGCCCGCGTGCACCACCTTGTCGGTGCGACGCGGGATGCGGCGCAGCATCACCATCAGGAAGCCGGCCAGGGTGTCGTACTGGCCACGGTGCGGCAGCTCGTCCAGCTCCAGCGCCCGCAGCACGTCGGGCACCGGCGCCACGCCGTCGATGAGCCATGAGTCGGCGTCGCGCTGCACGATCATCTGCTCGTCCTCGCCGGGCCCGACGAGGCTGCCCATCACGGTGCTCATCACGTCATTGAGCGTAATGATCCCGACCACGAGGCTGTATTCGTTGACGATGACGGCGAAGTCCTCGGCGCGCTGGCGGAAGTGCGTCAGCACCTCGGACAGGGTGAGGCGGTCCGGCACCATCAGCACCTTCTTCACCAGGCCCTCGCCGTGCAGCGAGATGGGCTGGCCGTTGAGCATGCGCTGGAAGAGGTCGGTGGCATCGACGTAGCCGATCACGCCGTCGATGTGGCGCTCGCACACGAGATAGGTCGAGCGCGGGTGCTGGGCGATGCGCGCGCGGATTACCGCCTCGTCGGCGTCCTGCAGCAGATAGTCGATGCGCTCGCGCGGGGTCATCGCCGACTCCACCGTGCGCGTCTCCAGCTCGAACACGTTGGCGATCACCTGCTGCTCCTGCTGCGCCAGCAGCCCGGATTCGGTGCCGGCTTCGGCCATGGCGAGGATGTCGTCGTGAGTGATGCGGTCGTCGCGGGTGGAGCGCAGGCCCAGCAGGCGGAAGAGCACGCTCGCGGCGCGGTCGAACACCCACACGAGGGGCGCAAGCACGGTCATGAGCACGCGCATCGGGCCCACCACACGCAGCGCCAGCGCCTCGGGGTTGGACATGCCCAGGCGCTTGGGGAAGAGGTCGGCAAAGAGGATGAAGACGCTGGTGATGATGAGGAAGGACAGCGCGAAGCCCCAGCGCTGCGCAGGCTCTTCCGACATCACGACGCCCAGCATCGAAGCCAGATGCGGCGTGAGCGCGCCCTCGCCCACGATGCCCGCGAGGATGGCCACCGCATTCAGGCCGATCTGCACCACCGTGATGTAGCGCCCGGGGTGTTCCTGAAGCGCCAGCACCTGCGCGGCGCGCAGCTCGCCCTCGTCGGCCATCTGGCGCAGCCGCAATCGGCGCGCGGCGGCCAGCGAGATCTCGCTGATGGAGAAGAACGCACTGGCCGCGATCAGCGCGGCGATCAGCAACAGGGCTTGGGTGGGGCTCATGGTGCGCGGCAGTGTAGGGGCCTGTTAACACTTCGGATGCCAGTGCGTTGCCAGACCCGTTCGCACTGGCATCCGAAGCGTTAACAGGCCCCCGGGCGCCGCCGCGCGGCACTCAGCCCTGCAACTTGTTCTCGCGCTCCTGCAGCACGCGCCACAGCACCTTGCCCGCCCCGGACTTGGGCAGCGCGTCGACGAACTCGACCACGCGCGGGTACTTGTAGGCGGCCATCTGCTCGCGTGCCCAGTCGATGATTTCCTGCTCGGTGGTCTGCGCGTGGTCGTGCCGCTTGACCACCACCGCCTTCACCGACTCGCCGCGATAGGCGTCGCGCGTGGCGATCACGCAGGCCTCCTGCACCGCCGGGTGCTTGTAGAGCATGAGCTCGACCTCGGCGGGCCAGACCTTGAAGCCGCTGGCGTTGATCATTCGCTTGAGGCGATCGGTGATGAAGAAGTAGCCCTCCTCATCCATGCGGCCGAGGTCGCCGGTGCGAAAGAAGCTCTTGCCGTCGATCTCCACGAAGGCGGCCGCAGTGGCTTCGGGGTGCTTCCAGTAGCCCTTGAAGATCATCGGCCCGCTGGAGACGATCTCGCCCACTTCGCCGATGGGCATCTCCTGCAGCGTGAGCGGGTCCACCACGCGCGAGTCGGTGCCGAAGATGGGGATGCCCAGGCACTGCAGCTTGGGCCGCTCGGGCGGGTTGGCGTGCGTGGGCGCGGCCGTCTCGGTGAGCCCGTAGCCCTCGGCAAAGCGCAGGCCGAACTGCTCTTCGAGCCGCTGCGCCACCGCATGCGGCATCGCCGCACCGCCGCCATTGAGAAAGCGCAGGCTGCTCAGGTCGAAGCTCGCGAGATTGGGACTGCCGAGCAGGTCCATGATCATGGTGGGGATGCAGGTCCAGTGCGTGACCCCATGGAGCGCGATCAGCCCGGCCGCAAGCTCGCGATCCCAGCGCGGCATCAGCACCACGGTGCTGCCGGCCATCACCGAGCCGAGCACGCTGTAGAGCATGCCGGTGATGTGGAACATCGGCACCACGCCCAGGCCCACGGTCTCTGCGCTGCCGTGGCCCCACAGCCCGCCGCCCACGGCGTTGTGCATGAGCGAGCGATGGTTGTGCATGCAGCCCTTGGGCAGGCCGGTGGTGCCCGAGGTGTAGGGCAGGATCGCCAGGTCATCGGGCGTCCCCTGCGCGGGCGCGGGCGCCAAGCCCGCGGCCAGCGCGTCCTTCCAGCGCGTGACCTTCAGTCCTTCGGGCAGCGGCGGGTCGGCGCGCAGCCAGGCGTCCATGGCCGGCGGCACGTTCAGGCCGCGCGGATAGGCATCGGGCAGCGCATCGGCATGGCGCGTGACCAGCAGGTGCGCGATGCGCTGCTCGGGCGGCAGCGCGGCATCGGCCTGTGCCACGTTGGCGGCGAGGTCGGCGCTGCAGATCACCACGCGCGTGCCGGGGTCGGTGATGTAGTGGCCGAACTCCTCGGCCTTGTTCATCGGATTCACCGGCACCACCACCGCGTCGGCGCGCAGGATGCCGTAGAAGGCGGCGACGAACTGCGGGCAGTTCTGCATGTACAGCGCCACGCGGTCGCCGCGCTGCACGCCGGCCTCGCGCTGCAGCCATCCGGCGATGGCGATCGACTGCTCCAGCAACTCCCGGTAGCTGATGGGCTTGCCCAGGAACACGTAGGCGGCCTTGTCCGGATAGCGGCGCGCCGAAACCTCGAGGTTGAAGCCGAGGGTGGTGTCGGGAACCGTCAGCGTCAGCGGCAAGCGCTTGGGCCAGATCTTCAGATGCGGTCGATCGGCGGGCACGGAACTCATGGACACGCTCTCCTTTTCGGTGACTCGGGAATCGACGGACGGCCTGGGGCCGATATAGCGCGCCGAGGCGGCCCCGCGCATCGGGACAAGGCCCGGGCGGCGCGCAGGCTCGCGGCTTGCTCCTTCACGCGATGGACCGTCGACCCGATGGATATCGCATCCGTCGCGATCCGGCCATCGGGTTGATCCGATGGGAAGCCTGTCGCACTCGTGACAGCGCAAACACGCAAGAGGAGAGCCCGATGAGCACGAGGCCGCGCAAGGTCTCGGACGACGACGGCGACACCGCCGCGCCCGGCTCATGGGGCTGGCTGCGGGGGCTGCGCGCGATGCGCGCCGGCGGGCGTCTGTTCATCGCCCTCGTGCTGGGGCTCATGGCCGGCTCGTGGGCCGCGGCATCGCAGCGCTTCGTCGTGACGATGCTGCTGGGCTGGTGCGTGTTCGCGCTCGCCTCGCTCGTGCTCTCGATGCTGAGCATCGGCGGCGTGCTGGGGCCCACGCGGCGCGGCGCGGTGCGCAATGACCAGAGCAGCAGCGCCATCCTCGGCGTGGTGCTTCTCGGCTGCGCCGCGAGCATCACCGCCATCGTCGTGATGCTGATGGGCCTGCATGACGCCGGCCCCGGCACGCGGATCGAGCAAGGCCTGCTGGCCCTGGCTTCCGTGGTGCTGTCGTGGCTGCTCATCCACGTGCGCTTCGCCTTCCACTACGCGCATCGCTATATCGAGCTCGAAGACGAGAGCGGCGAGGCGCCGCTGCTGTTCCCGGGACAAGGACAGCCCACAGGGCAGCCGACAGGGCAGCCGACCTATGGCGACTTCCTCTACTTCTCCTTCGTCATCGGCATGACCTCGCAGGTCTCGGACGTGGGTGTGAGCCACGCGGCCCTGCGCCGCCTGGTGTTGCTGCATGGCCTGCTGTCCTTCGCCTTCAACCTGCTGGTGCTGGCGCTGGCGGTGAACGCGATCGCGGCGGCGTTCTAGACGAATCGGTATGCTTTCGCGGCTTGTCGCTTCAGCCCACAAAGAAAGTCCCCGCCATGATCACCACCCCTTCCGGCCTCCAGTACGAAGACACCGTCACCGGCACCGGCGCCGTCGCGCAACCCGGCCAGGAGGTGCGCGTTCACTACACCGGCTGGCTGTTCAGCAACGGCCGCCAGGGCGGCAAGTTCGACTCCAGCAAGGACCGCGGCCAGCCCTTCGAGTTCTCGCTCGGCGCGGGCATGGTGATCCGCGGCTGGGACGAGGGCGTGGCCGGCATGCAGGTCGGCGGCACCCGCCGGCTGGTCATCCCGCCGCAGCTGGGCTACGGCGCGCGCGGCGCCGGCGGCGTGATCCCGCCGAACGCGACGCTGCTGTTCGAGGTCGAGCTGCTCGGCCTGTCCTGAGTCGCACGGGGCCGCTCCTGCCCCGCTTGAACCGGGCCCGCCACGCGCGGGCCCTTGCGCTTTTCCCCTCCGACCGATGAGCACCGGCATCCTGTACGCCTCTCTCGCCTATGTGTGCTGGGGCATCTTCCCGCTGTACTTCAAGGCGCTGCAGTCGGTGTCCCCGTTCGAGCTGCTGGCGCACCGCGTCGCCTGGTCGCTGGTCTTCGTGGGGATCGTGCTGGCGTGGCGGCGCCATGTGGAATGGCTCGGGCCCGCGCTGCGCAACCGCGCCCTCATGCTGCGCTTCGCCGCCAGCGCCACGGTCATCTCGATCAACTGGTTCACCTTCATCTGGGCAGTGGTCAATGGCCGCGTCGTCGAGGCGAGCCTGGGCTACTTCATCAACCCGCTGGTCAACGTGCTCGTGGGCTGGCTCGTGCTGCACGAGCGGCTGCGCGCCGGCCAGTGGATGGCGGTGGGGCTGGCCGCAGCGGGCGTGGCGTGGCTGACCTACCAGGCCGGCCACCCGCCCTGGATCGCGCTCGTGCTCGCCTGCAGCTTTGCCAGCTACGGGCTGCTGCGCAAGACCGCGCCGCTCGGGGCGCTGGAAGGGCTCGCGATGGAGACCCTGCTGCTCGGGCCCATCGCCATCGCAGGGCTCGTCTGGATGGGACTGCACGGCCAGTCGCGCTTCGTCGACGGCACGCCCGGCGTGCAGGCGCTGCTGGTGGCCGCGGGTCCGATCACCGCGGTGCCGCTGCTGCTGTTCGCGGCGGGCGCGCGCCGCATCCCGTTCTCGACGCTGGGCCTGCTGCAGTACATCGGCCCGACGCTGCAGCTGCTGCTGGGCGTGCTGCTGTATCAGGAACCCTTCAGCTCCGCGCGCGCGGCGGGCTTCGCGGCGATCTGGGCAGCCCTCGTTCTCTATACCGCCGAGGGCCTGCTGAACGCGCGGCGCCGCTCGGCGGTGGCGTAGCGCGGGGCGACCCGCTATCGTGCCGCGATGACTCCGCTGCCCAGCGTCCGCCACTCCTACGTCATGGTGCGCGACATGCTCGCCACCGCAGGGCCGTTCATCGTGCTGACCATCGCCCTGCTGGTCCTCGCCTACGTCCTTCTCGACCCGACACCGCCCAAGCGCCTGGTGCTGGCCACGGGCCCCGCGCAGGGCGCCTACGCCGAGTTCGGCACGCGCTACCAGGCGTGGCTGAAGAAGTACGGCGTCGAGGTGGAGCTGCGCAGCACCGAGGGCTCGGCCGAGAACCTCGCGCTGCTGAGAGACCCGAAGTCGGGCGTGCAGTTCGCCTTCGTGCAGGGCGGCTCCGATCGCCTTCAGCCCCCCGCGGGCGAGCCCGAGGAGGAAGGGCTGGTGTCGCTGGGCAGCCTCTTCTACGAGCCGGTGTGGATCTTCTATCGCGAGGACTCGGCGCGAGCGCGGCTCAAGAAAGCGCAGCTCGACAGCGTCTCGCAGCTCAAGGGCTGGAAGATCAATGTCGGAGCCGACGGCAGCGGCGTGACCAACCTCATGATGCGGCTGCTCGATGCCAACGGGCTCGAGGCGAGCGACGTGGACGCCAAGCGCATGCAGACCACGCCCGCGGTGATGGCCTTCCTCGACGGGCAGATCGATGCGGTGACCTTCGCGTCCGCGCCCGAATCGCTGATGGTGCAGATGCTCCTGCAGACGCCCGGCGTGCGGCTGCTGGACTTCGCGCAGGCCGAGGCCTATTCGCGGCGCCTGCCTGTCGTCTCCCCCGTGATGCTGCCGCGCGGCGTGGTCGATCTCGCACGCGACATTCCGCCGCAGGACGTGCGGCTGGTCGCCCCGACCGCGCGACTCGTGGCCCGAGACGACACGCACCCCGCGCTGCAGCAGCTGCTCGTGCAGGCCGCGCGCGAGATCCACGGCGGCTCGGGCTGGTTCCAGCGCCGCGGCGACTTCCCGAGCGCACGCAGCGTCGAGCAGCCGCTGTCGAAGGAGGCGCAGCGCTTCTATCAATCGGGCCCGCCCTTCCTGCAGCGCTACCTGCCCTTCTGGATGGCCAACCTCGTCGACCGCATGTGGGTGGTGCTGGTGTCGATCATCGCGGTGCTCATTCCGCTGTCGCGCGTGGTGCCGCCGCTGTATGAGCTGCGCATCCGCTCGCGCGTGTTCCGCTGGTATGCGAGCCTCAAGCGCATCGAGGACGGGCTCACGAACTCGCGCGCATCGCCGCGCGCGCTGATGGAGGAGCTCGACGGCCTCGACGCGCGGCTGAAGCAGATCAACGTGCCGCTGGCGTACACGGACGAGCTCTACGCCCTTCGCGGCTACATCGACCTCGTGCGCGGCAAGCTGCGCGACGCGGCCGCGCAGGCCGAAGCCGCGCAGCAAAAGCCTCAGCGCACGGGCGCGCCCGCCACATGAGCGCGCAACCCTCCGTGCGCACGCGCGTGGTCGTCATCGGCTGCGGCTTCGGCGGCATCGAGGCCGTGCGCACGCTCGCGCACTCGCAGGTCGAGATCACGCTGATCGACCGCACCAATCACCACCTCTTCCAGCCGCTGCTCTACCAGGTGGCCACGGCGGGGCTGTCGGCGCCGGCCATCTCGGGGCCGATCCGCCACATCCTGCGCGCGCAGATCCAGCGCGGCCAGCTCACCGTGCTGCTGGGCCAGGTGACCGATATCGACACCGCGGCGCGCCGGGTGATCGTCGATGGGCGCGACGAGGTGCCCTACGACCACCTCATCGTCGCCGCGGGCGCCACGCACAGCTACTTCGGGCACGACGAATGGTCGGGCGTGGCGCCGGGGCTCAAGACGCTCGGCGACGCGTTCGAGATTCGCCGGCGCATCCTCATGGCCTTCGAGCGCGCCGAGCGCGAGAGCGATCCGCAACGGCGCCAGGACTGGCTCACTTTCGCGGTCGTCGGGGGCGGTCCGACCGGCGTGGAGATGGCCGGCACCATGTCGGAGATCGCGCGCCACACGCTGCGCAGCGAGTTCCGGCACGTGGACACGCGACGCGCGCGCGTGCTGCTGATCGAAGGCGCAGGCCGCGTGCTCGGCGCCTTCCCCGAGAGCCTTTCGAAGCGCGCCCAGGACCAGCTGGAAGAGCTGGGCGTGGAGGTGTGGACCGACGCGCGCGTGACCGCGATCGACGCTCAGGGCCTGCGCTATGTGCGCGGCGGACAGGAGCATCAGCAGAACGCGCGCACCGTGATCTGGGCGGCCGGTGTGGCCGCCTCGCCGCTGGGCCGCGCGCTGGAAAGGTGCACCGGCTGCAAGCTCGACCGCGCCGGGCGCGTCATCGTGCAGCCGGACCTCTCGCTCGAGGGCCACCCCGAGATCTCGGTCGTGGGCGACCTCGCCGCGGCCCTGAGCTACCCCGCACGCGGCGAGCCCATGCCGGTGCCCGGCGTGAGTCCGGGCGCCAAGCAGATGGGGCGTGCCGCGGCGAAGAACATCCTGCGGCGCCTGAGCGGCGAGCCCACGCGAGCGTTTCGCTATGTCGACTACGGGTCGCTCGCAACCATCGGGCGGCGCAGCGCGGTGGCCATGGTCGAGGTGCCGCGCCTCGGACAGTTGCGCTTCTCCGGGTTCGCGGCGTGGGTGTTCTGGCTCTTCGTGCACATCTACTTCCTCATCGGCTTTCGCAACCGGCTGCTGGTGCTGGCCGACTGGGGCTGGGCCTACTTCACGTTCCAGCGTCACGCGCGCGTGGTCGCCGACCCTGGGCCCTCCCGTCAGGACCCCGCCTCCTAGAATCCCCGGATGGATACCCGCACCTCCCCCGCCCGCGAGCGCATCGCGCGACTCGTCGCCGCACTCGAATCGCATGGCCTGCAGTCCGTGCTCGTTCCCTCCAGCGATCCGCACATCTCCGAATACCTGCCCGAACACTGGCAGGGCCGCGCGTGGTTCAGTGGCTTCACGGGCTCCATGGCCACGCTCGTGGTCACGCGCAACGGCAGCGCGCTCTTCGCCGACAGCCGCTACTGGACGCAGGCCGAGGCCGAGCTCGCGGGCAGCGGCATCGAGCTGGTGAAGATCCCCACCGGCAACTCGACCGCCCACATCGAATGGATGGCCGCCCACCTTTCGCCGGGCCAGGTGGCCGCGGTGGACGGCACGGCCATCGGCCTGGGCGCAGCCAAGCTGCTGCGCACCGCGGTCGAGGGCGTGGGCGCGACGCTGCGCACCGACCTGGACGTGCTCGCCAGCGCCTGGCCCGAGCGCGCCGCACTGCCTGCGGCGCCGGTGTACGAGCATGTCGCGCCGCACGCGCCGCTGCCTCGCACGGCCAAGCTCGCGCAGGTGCGCGAGTCCATGCGTGCTGCCAAGGCATCGCATCACTTCATCTCCACGCTCGACGACATCGCCTGGCTCTTCAACCTGCGCGGCAGCGACGTGCAATACAACCCGGTGTTCCTCGCGCACGCGCTCATCGACGAGCGCGGTGCGGCGCTCTACGTCGGCGCAGGCAAGGTGGACGACGCGCTGCGCGCCACGCTCGCGCGCGACGGCGTCGAGGTCCGGCCCTACGAGCGTGTGCGCGACGACCTCGCCGCACTGCCCGCGGGCGCCCGGCTGCTGATCGACCCGCGCCGCGTGACGCTCGGGCTCGTGCAGGCGGTGTCGGCCGCGGTCGGCCTCGTCGAGGCGGTGAACCCCTCCACCTTCGCCAAGTCGCGCAAGACGTCGCAGGAGGCGGTCTTCATCCGCGAGGCGATGGAAGAAGACGGCGCGGCCATGTGCGAGTTCTATGCGTGGTTCGAGTCGGCGCTCGGCCGCGAGACCATTACCGAGCTCACCATCGACGAGCGCCTGAGCGCGCAGCGCAAGCGCCGCCCGGGCTTCGTGTCGCTGAGCTTCTCCACCATCGCCGGCTACAACGCGAACGGCGCCATGCCGCACTACCGCGCCACGCCCGACTCGCATGCGCTCATCTCGCGCCCCGACGGCGTGGTGGCCGACGGGCTGCTGCTGATCGACTCCGGCGCGCAATACCTCGGCGGCACCACCGACATCACGCGCGTGTGGCCCATCGGCACGCCCAGTGCCGCAATGAAGCGCGACTACACGCTGGTGCTCAAGGGCACGATCGCCCTGTCGCGCACGCGCTTCCCGCGCGGCACGCCCTCGCCAATGCTCGATTCCATCGCCCGCGCGCCGCTGTGGGCGCACAGCCTCGAATACGGCCACGGCACCGGCCACGGCGTGGGCTACTTCCTCAACGTGCACGAGGGCCCGCAGTCGATCAGCAAGGCCACGCCCGAGCCGCACATGGCGATGGAGCCCGGCATGATCACCTCCATCGAGCCGGGCCTGTACCGGCCGGGCCAGTGGGGCGTGCGCATCGAGAACCTGGTGATGAACGTGAGTGCGCCCGAGGCCGGCTTCGGCGAGTTCCTCGAGTTCGAGACGCTCACGCTG
>Ga0134124_10003293_pt1 | contig 12994 bp, 12 predicted proteins | sample KB304_FD_96880 | JGI IMG/M metagenome (GOLD analysis project Ga0134124, IMG submission 96880) | Terrestrial soil microbial communities without Nitrogen fertilizer from Kellogg Biological Station, Michigan, USA - KB3-0-4 | ecosystem: Environmental > Terrestrial > Soil > Unclassified ... | reverse complement strand
ATGAGCATCAACCTCACCGTAGTGGCCCTCTACGTCGTCAACGTCTACCTGCGAGTGCGCGGCGTAGAGTCGAGCACGCCGGTGTGGCTCTCGGTGATCGCCATCGCGATGCTTCTGGTATCCGGCTGGCTCGGCGGCAAGATGGTGTACGTCCACGGCGTCGCCGTCGAGACGCCGCCCGAGCCCGTGCCCGCTTCGAAGCCGCGCCACCTCGGCACCTAGGCATGTGTTTTGCAGCACTGGCCGGCACGGCGCTGAGCCGCGCCGGCTAACGACCCACGCCTTAACCTCAAAGGAGATCGCCATGACATTGAAAACCCTGATCGCGGCAGCTGTCGCCGCAGCCTTCGCCTGGCCGCTCGCCGCCGGCGCCGATGACAAATCTTCCACCGGAGCGTCGGCGGGCAGCGACAAATCCGCCGCCCAGCCCTCCTCGAGCGACAAGGCCTCCGGCGGCGCCACCAAGGACGACGGCGGTGCCGAAGCGATGTTCAAGGCCCTCGACAAGAACAACGACGGCTATATCTCGAAAGAGGAAGCCAAGGGCACGCCGCACGACAAGGATTTCGCCAAGCTCGACAAGAACGGCGACGGCAAACTTTCGCGCGAAGAGCACGCGGCGGCGCCCGAGCATGCCGGCAAGGCGAAGTCGGGCAGCGCAGGCGCGACGAGCAGCGGAGACGCGAGCACCAGCGGCGGCGCGAGCACCAGCGGTAGCGCGACGACCCCGGGCAAGTCGAAGTACTAGCCGATCAGGCGTTCCAACCAGGCCCCGCTTCGGCGGGGCTTTTTATTGCAGGCACCTAGTGCGCCTTACGCGCACTCGAGGTGACCCATGGACATGATGTTGAGGCGGCTACTGATTGCAGGGGTGGTCGCGCTTTCGCTCGCGGCGTGCGACCGCAAGCAGCCAGAAGCGAGTAAGGCACCGCCGGCCGCGCCCGGGCCGCTCGCCGTTCAGACGGCGCCTGCGCAGTCCGCGCCGTCTTCGTCCGGGGCGCAGGGCGATCGTGTCGTGGCGCTGCCGGATTTCACGCCGCTCATGAAGTCGCAAGGGCCGGTGGTCGTGAACGTCATTACGACCAGCAAGGCCGCAAGCCGGCGCGGCGCCCGGGAGCAGAACGACCCGATGGACGAGTTCTTCCGGCGGTTCATCCCGGACCTGCCGCCCGGCGGCGGTCCCGGCGCGCCGGAGCAAAGCCCGGAGCGCGTCGGCCTGGGCTCGGGGTTCATCATCACGCCCGACGGCTACATCCTCACGAACGGCCACGTCGTCGCGGACTCCGACGACGTCACGGTGCGCCTCGCCGACGCCAAGCGCGAATTCAAGGCGAAGGTCGTGGGCGTCGACCGGCGCACCGACGTCGCGCTGATCAAGGTCGACGCGAAGGACCTGCCGAGCGCGAAGCTCGGCAACTCCTCGCAGGTGGAGCCCGGGCAGTGGGTGGCGGCGATCGGCTCGCCCTTCGGCTTCGACAACACCATCACCGCGGGCATCGTGAGCGCCACGCGCCGCGCGCTGCCCGACGAGAGCTTCGTTCCGTTCATCCAGACCGACGTCGCGGTGAACCCCGGAAACTCCGGCGGGCCCCTCATCAACCTCAGGGGCGAGGTGGTGGGCATCAACTCGATGATCTACAGCCGCACCGGCGGCTACATGGGCGTGTCCTTCGCGATTCCGATCGAGGTGGCGCTCGACGTCGCCAAGCAGCTCCAGGCCACCGGCAAGGTCACGCGCGGGCGCCTGGGCATCGGCATCCAGGGCCTCACCAAGGAGCTCGCGCAGTCGTTCAAGCTCGACCAGCCGCTCGGCGCGGTGATCACCAACGTCGAGAAGGGCAGCCCCGCCGACCGGGCCGGGCTCAAGCTCGGCGACGTGATCCTCGGCTACAACGGAAAGAAGATCGAAGACCCGAACGAGCTGCCGCGGCTCGTCGCCGCGACCAAGCCCGGGGACAAGGCCACGCTCGAAGTGTGGCGCAACGGCAAGCGCGAGCAGCTCGCGGCCACCGTGGGCGAGTTCCCGACCGAGACGAGAGCCGCCGCGCGCGCGGCGCCCGCGAGGGAAGCCCACGACACCCTGGGCCTCGCGGTGAGCGAGCTGCCGCCGGAGGGCCGCAAGGTCCTCGGCGTCGACTACGGGCTCGTGATCGAGGAGGTGCGCGGCGGTGCGGCCGCGGGGAGCGGCCTTGAGCGCGGCGACGTGATCGTCGCCGTCGGGCAGGAGCGCTTCCGCAGCCTCGAGGAGTTCAACAAGCTGCTCGCGCAACGCAAGGGCCAGCGGGTGCCGCTGCTGGTTCGGCGCGGGGAGAGCGCGTTGTTCGTGCCGGTGGAGCTCGCCTGAAGCCCTATCCGTGCATGGTGAGCCCGCCGGAGACGCTCAGCACCTGGCCGGTGACGAAGTCCGCGTCGTCGCTCGAAAGGAACAGCACCGCGCCGGCGATGTCCTCGGGCTTGCCGAGGCGTCCGACCGGCACGGCGCGCCGATAGGCTTCGCGCAGCTTGTCGGGGTTGCCGGCGCCCTGCATGAACTGCTCGAGCATGCCGGTCTCCGTGAGACCGGGGCACACGACGTTGAGCCGCACGCCTTTGCCGGCGAATTCGCGCGCCAGCGTCTTGGTGAGCGCGATGAGCCCGCCTTTGCATGCGGAGTAGGGCGCTTCGCCCGAGGAGCCGACGCGGCCCGCGTCCGAAGCGACGTTGACCACCTTGCCCTGGCCGCGCTCGGCCATTCCCGGCAGCACGCAGTGGAGCAGGTTCATCGCGCCGACGAGGTTGATCGAGATGATCTTCTGCCAGAACGCCGGATCGGTCTTCAGGAACGGCCGGAACATGTCCCAGCCGGCGTTGTTCACCAGGATATCGACCGGGCCGACTCGCGCGACCGCGCTCTGCACGGCGGCGTAATCGGTGATGTCGAGCGCCGGGCTGGCGTTCAGGTCGAAGATCTCCACTCGTGTGCCTTCGTCCCGCAAGCGCTGCACGATCGCCGCGCCGATGCCGGCGGCGCCGCCAGTCACGATGGCGGTCTTGCCTTTCAGTCCTCGCATTCATTTCTCCTGTGGAATGACGGCGGTCGCCTCGAGCTCTATTTTGCCGGGCGAGTCGAGCAGGTCCGACACGAAGATCATGCTCATCGCCGGGTAGTGCCGGCCCATGAGCCGCCGCCAGATGCGGCCGAGCTCGGCGCGCGCGGCGAGATACGCAGGCTTGTCGCAGCAGTAGGCGGTCATGCGGCAGATATGCTCCGGCCGGCCGCCCGCCTCGGCAAGCACCGCGATGACGTTTTCCAGGGCCTGTTGGAACTGAGGGACGATTTCTTCGGAGCGAAAGACCTGCTCGGAATCCCATCCGACCTGCCCGGCCACGAACACGACCGTGCCCGAGGCGGCGATGCCGTTGGCGTAGCCGACCGGCGGCTTCCAGCCGCGCGGCTGCAGGAGCCTCATTCGCTCATCCGCGGCGGGTCGGGATCGTCGTCCCAGCCCGCTTTCGGCCGCGGGACGCGCCTCATCCAGTCGCGCATCAGGCTCACGTGCTCGCGCTCCTCGGCCGCCATGTGCGAAGCCGCTTTGCGCACGCGCTCATCGGAGGCGCCGGCGGCGATGTCCTCGAAATAGTTGACCGCGTCGATCTCGCAGCGCAGCGCGATCTCGAGCGCGTGGTAGGGCTGCATGAGATAGTGCAGCGAGTCGAAGGGCGCCGTCTCCGGGCCTTCGGGCTCGTTCGAGGCGTACGGCACCGGCAGCACCGGCAGGCTCGGCCAGCTCATCTCGTCGAGGATGTACTTCGCGTGCAAGCCCTCGATCTCGGCGAGCTTGCGGAAGACCGCTGCAACCTCGCTGTTGTTGTGCCCCTCGAGCTGATCGGCAAACTGCGTGTAGCGCTCGACCGCCTCGGCCTCGATCGCGTAGGCGCGCGACATGAAAGCCTCGTAGGACTGCTCTATAGCCGGAATGCGCATTCCAGATCCTCGATTGTCGTGGTCGGCGCCTTCGGGCCGCCGGAATAGGGTGGGCGCGCGCCCTTGTAGAGCACGCCGATATTGAAGCCGTCGTCGGTCATGATCCGCCGCGCCGCGCGCGCCGGATCGTCGGTCGGCGCCACCGGCGCCGGGTGCACCGCGTCCTTCCACCCGCGCTGCTCGGGCCGGAAGGTGACGCAGGGGGAGAGAATCTCGACGAAGGAGAATCCCGGATGGCGCACCGCCTCGGCGATGATTGCCGCGCAGCCGTTCGGATCGCCGGAGAAGGCGCGCGCCACGAAGTTGGCCCCCGAGGCGAGCGCGATCACCAGCGGATGGAATTCGCGCAGTCCGGTGCCGCCAGGCGCCAGCTTCGAGGACCAGTCGGGCTCGGTGGTCGGCGAAGGCTGTCCCTTGGTCATGCCGTAGACGTGGTTGTCCATGACGATGTAGGTGAGGTCCACGTTCCTGCGGCACGCGTGCAGGAAATGATTGCCGCCGATCGAGTAACCGTCGCCGTCGCCGCTCGCCACGAGCACGGTCAGCTCGGGCCGCGCGACCTTGAGCCCGGTCGCCGCGGGCAGCGAGCGGCCGTGCACGCCGTGAAAGCCGTAGCACGACGTGTAGGCCGGAATGCGCGAGGAGCAACCGATGCCCGAGACCACCGCGACCTCGTGCGGCTTGAGCTCGAGGATGGCGAGCGCCTTCGTGATCGCAGCGAGCACCGAATAGTCGCCGCAGCCGGGGCACCACACCGGCTTGTAGTCCGACTTGAAGTCCTTCGCCTGCAGAGGGATGGCGAGCGGCGCGTTCATGGCTTCACAACCTCCCGATGGATCTCTTCCGGACGGAACGGCAGCGGTCCGGGCCGGCGCAGGCTGCGCACTTCGGCCGGCAGCTCGTACTGCGAGCGCAGGTAGCGCAGGAACTGGCCGCTGTGGTTCTGCTCGACCACGATCACCCGGCGCACGCCCTGCAGCGCCTGCTTCAGGCGCTCGGGCTGCGCGGGCGCGAGCAGGCGCATCGAAATGAGCTTCGCGCGGCAGCCCTCGCGCGCGAGCGCCTCGCGCGCGGGCCCGGTGCACGAGCCGAAGGTCAGCACCGCGGTCTCGCCCTCGCCCTCGATGCTCGCCCAGCCTTCGCCGGGGTCGAGCTGCGCGATCTTGCGCGCGCGCTTCTCCATCTGCGCGAGGTGGTCGCCCGTCTGCGAGGAGGGCAGGCCGCGCTCGTTGTGCTCCAGGCCGTCGGCGGTGTACTCGGTTCCCGCCGTGCCCGGGATCGCCATCGGCGAGATCCCCGAGGGCGTGATGGCGTAGCGGCGGTACGTCTGGCCGTCCGGAACCGCGGTCTGGCGAGGTTTCCTGTGGCCATTCATGTGGGGAATATCGACCACGGCGCGCGCCTGGCCGAAGTACTGGTCCGACAGGACGATCGCCGGAACCTGCAGCGACTCGGCGAGGCCGACGGCCCATTCGGTCGCGGCGACGCAGTCGGAGATCGAGTTCGGCGCGACCACGATGTGGGGCGCGTCGCCGTGCAGCCCGTGCAGCGCGATGTCGAGGTCGGCCTGCTCGCTCTTCGTGGCGATGCCGGTCGACGGCCCGGTGCGCATGACGTCCACCACCACGAGCGGCACCTCCGCCGCCACGCCGAGCCCGAGGGCTTCGATCATCAGCGATAGCCCGGGCCCCGAGGTCGCCGTGAGGGCGGGGACGCCGCCGAAGGAGGCGCCGAGCGCCATGTTGATCGAGGCGAGCTCGTCTTCGGCCTGCACCAGCGTGCCGCCGGCCTTGGAGAGGGCCTGCGAGAGCCATTCCAGCAGCTCGGTGGCCGGCGTGATCGGATAGGCCGCCACGAAGCGCACGCCGCCGCGCAGCGCGCCGTAGCCGGCGGCTTCGTTTCCCGTAATGAGCCAGCGCCCCGAGCGCGGCTTTGTAGACTCGATTCTGAAAGATTCAATATCGGGTAATTGCTGCCGACCCAGGCGTGCCGCGGCTAGCGCGCCGTCGAGGCCCTTCTTCATCGACTTGCGCAGCGCCGCCTCGACCGCCTCGTGCGGCAGGCCGACGAGGCCCGCGAGCGCGCCGAGCGCGACCATGTTCGGCCAGCCGCCAGGTACCTGCGCGGCGAGCGCCTTGAGGGAAAGCGGCAGGTAGCGCGCGCCGCTCTTCATGAACACCTCCGGCGGCTCGCCCTGAGCCGGGTCGCCGACGATCACGCTTTCCGCGCCGAGCGGCAGCTCGGAGGCGAAGCGCTGCACGTTCTGCCAGTCGATCGCGGCGAGGACCTGGAAGCGGTCGTCCTGGCCGTCGGTGGCGTAGGTGGAGATGCGCAGCATCGCCGCGGCCTCGCCGCCGCGGATCTGCGGTCCGCTGGTGCGCGTCATGAGCGCGTAGTAGCCCGCCGCCGCGGCGGCCTCAAGCAATATATTTCCTGCGGTCATGACGCCGGCGCCGCCGCTGCCGGCGAGCACGAGCGATACGGATGAATGACGAGCGTCCAGGATCCGCCTCCTCTCGATTCGAATGTCCTGCCGGAATTTCGCCGAAGCGACGTAAGCCAACTTTGAACTAGATCAAATTGCGCTTCGATCAGGCCGGGTATCTATGCAGAACCGATACCAGAGGAGGAGCGAGCAGCATGACGGCGCCCGAAACCCGTTTCCTGAGAAGCCACGACCTCGCAGACGTTGCGGCGCAGTCCGGCGTGCGCTTCGAGCGCCGGCCGGCGCGCAAGCCCGACGGCACTATAGTGCAGGGGCTGTACAACGCCTGGATCTGGCTCGACAACCCTTCGCAGTACAACTCGTACACCACCGAGATGGTGAAGGCGGTGATCCTCGCCTTCCGCCAGGCGTCGAATGCCCGCGACGTGAATTGCGTCGTGTTCACCGGCAGCGGCGACAAGGCGTTCTGCACCGGCGGCAACACCAAGGAGTACGCCGAGTACTACGCCGGCCGGCCGCAGGAGTACCGCCAGTACATGCGGCTCTTCAACGACATGGTCTCGGCGATCCTCGCCTGCGACAAGCCGGTGATCTGCCGCGTCAACGGCATGCGCATCGGCGGCGGCCAGGAGCTCGGCCTTGCCTGCGACTTCTCCGTGGCGCAGGACCTCGCGCGCTTCGGGCAGGCCGGTCCCAAGCACGGCTCGGCGCCGATCGGCGGCGCGACCGACTTCCTGCCGGTGGTGATCGGCGCCGAGCGCGCCATGGCGGCGTGCGTGCTGTGCGAGCCGTTCTCGGCGCACGAGGCCTACCACGTCGGCATGCTCACCGACATCGTGCCGGCGCTCAAGGTCGACGGCCGCTTCGTGCCGAACCCGCTGGTCGAGACGCAGAAGGTCTACGACGAATTCGGCCGCCTCGCGTTTGGCCGAGCGAAAACCGGCGACGCCCTGAAGGAAGGAAAAGACCTCCTCAGGAAAGGTGTCGTGGATCTGTCGCTGCTCGATGCGAAGGTCGAAGAGCTGTGCGCGAAGATGCTGCTGACCTTCCCCGACTGCACCACCAAGACGGTCGAGGAGCTCAGGAAGCCCAAGCTCGAGGCCTGGAACCGCAACAAGGAGAACCACCGCGCCTGGCTCGCGCTCAACATGGTGACCGAGGCGCGCGCGGGCTTCACCGCGTTCAACGAGGGACCGAAGGACGAGCGCGAGGTCGACTTCATCCTGCTGCGGCAGAAGATCGCCGCGGGCGAGCCGTGGGTGGGTGGCCTGCACGACGCGATCCAGCCGCGCGGCGAGCGATGAGCGCCGACCCCGTAAAGGTCTGGCTGGAACAACGCGGGTCAAACGAGGGAGCGCTCCTGCGCCTGCGCATGGCGCGCCCGAAGGCCAATGTGCTCGACGCGGCAATGATCCACAGCCTTGCCGCGGCGCTCGACGCCCACCGCGGCAACCACGGCCTGCTTGCCGCCCTCGTCGACCACGAGGGGCCGCACTTTTCGTTCGGCGCGAGCGTCGAGGAGCACCTTCCCGAGCGCTGCGCCGAGATGCTCGCCGGCTTCCACGGCCTGCTTTGCCGGATGCTGGAATGGCCCAAGCCGATCATGGTGTGCGCAAGGGGCCAGTGCCTGGGCGGCGGGCTGGAGCTCGCCTGCGCGGGCAGCCTTCTCTTCGTCGCGCCCGAGACCCGTCTCGGGCAGCCCGAGATCCGGCTCGGCGTGATCGCGCCGGCGGCGTCGGTGCTCTTGCCGATGCGCATCGGCCAGGGACGCGCCGAGGATCTGCTCTATTCGGGCCGCTCGATCGACGGCGCGACCGCGCTGGCGTGGGGTCTGGCCGCCGGGCTCGCCGACGACCCCGCGGCCGCGGCGGTGTCGTATTTCGAAGAGCACCTCGCGGGAAAGAGCGCCGCGTCGCTCGCCTGCGCCGTGCATGCGGCGCGCCAGCCGCTCGCCGACCTGGTGCGCGCGCGCCTCGAGGACGTGGAGTCGCTGTATCTCGAGACCGTGATGGCGACGCGCGATGCCAATGAAGGATTGCAGGCGTTCATCGAGAAACGCCAGCCCAAGTGGGAGCATCGATGAGCGTCAATAACGTAGTGAAACGCTGCGAGGCGCTGTTCGAGGATCTGGACTTCAACGCGGTCAAGCGGTGGAAGGCCGCGGCGCCGGGCCGCAAGGCGATCGGCTACATGCCGATCTACGTGCCGCGCGAGATCGTCCACGCCGCGGGCATGCTTCCGGTCGGCATCTTCGGCGGCGGCGACCAGATGGAAGTGATCCAGGGCGACGCCTACTACCAGAGCTACATCTGCCGCATCCCGCGCTCGACCGTCGAGCTCGGGCTCACCGGCAAGCTCGACTGCCTCGACGGGATGCTGTTCCCGTCGATCTGCGACGTGATCCGCAACCTCTCGGGCATGTGGCAGATCATGTTCAAGGACAAGTACGTCAAGTACTTCGACCTGCCGCAGAACTACGACGACGCGACCGGCGGCAGCTTCTACATCCACGAGATGCGCACCCTCCGAGACGACCTCGCCGCCCTGGGCGGCGCGGACATCACCGATGAAAAGCTCAAAGCCTCGATCGCCGTCTACAACGAAAACCGCAAGGCGGTGCGCGACCTCTATGCCTACCGCGCGCAGAAGCCATGGCAGGCGCCGACCTCCGAGGTGTATCTGGTTCTGCGCGCCGGCGGCGTCCTGCCGCCGGAGGACCACACGAACTTGATCCGGGAGTACCTCGTCGAAGCCGACCGGGAAAAGCGCCCGCAGCGCGACAACGCCCGCGTGGTGCTGACCGGATCGTTCTGCGAGCAGCCGCCGCTCGGCCTGATCAAGTCGATCGAGATGGCCGGCTGCTACGTGGTCGACGACGACTTCCAGCTCTGCCAGAGCTGGCTCCTGGACGATGTTCCAACGACGGGAGATCCGTTGGAGGAGCTCTCAAAGGCGTTCTTGCACCGCTCGACGCAGACGGCGTCGAAGTACGACGACCGCAAGGAAGACAAGGGCAAGCACCTCCTGCGCCAGGTGAAGACGCGCGGCGCGGAGGGCGTGATTTTCGCCGCGGCGTCGTTCTGCGATCCGGCGCTGCTCGAGCGGCCGATGCTGCAGGAGATCCTCGCCAAGCACAAGATTCCCTACACCGCCTTCAAGTTCGCGGAGAACACCGGCCAGATGGCGCCGATCCGCGAGCAGGCAGGCACGTTCGCCGACTCGATCAAGCTCTGGAGCGCCGCATGAGCACTGCCGCCGCAGCGAAGAAGCAGGTCATCAAGGAAGACGCGATGTGGCTCCAGAAGGAGCTCATCAACCGCAATTACCACGAGGTGGCGACCGCGCACAGCGAGGGCAGGAAGATCTCGGCGACGTTCGTGCCGGGCAACCTGAACGAGCTCCTCATGTGCTTCGACTTCGCCCGCCGGCTGCCGGAGACCGACGCGCTGCAGAACGGCATGCGCAAGAAGTCGGGCAAGATGATCATGGACGCCGAGCGCGACGGCCACTCCGAGGACGTCTGCACCTACGTGAAGAGCGACCTCGGCATGATGCTGCAGGGCCAGCTCGGTCCCACCGGCGAGCCGATGCCGCACCCGGACATCCTGCTGCTCTCCTATACCGGCTGCTTCACGTTCATGAAGTGGTTCGAGCTGGTGCGCCAGAAGTACGACTGCCGCACGGTGATGCTGCACGTGCCCTACCAGGGCGACGGCAAGATCAACCCGGCGATGCGCCGCTACGTGGTGAACCAGCTGAAGGAGAAGGTGATCCCTGCGCTCGAGGAAGTGTCGGGGGTGAAGTTCGACATCGACCGGCTGCGCGAGTACATGCGGGAGTCGGTCAAAGCGGAAGAGGACCTGGTCGCGGTGCTGCAGACCGCGAAGCACCGCCCCAGCCCGATCGACGGCTATTTCGGCGCGGTGTACTACATCGGGCCGATGTTCACCGCGTTCCGCGGCGTGCCCGAGGCCACGAGGTACTACTCCGTCCTGAGGGAAGAGGTGGAGGCACGGCTGCGCGAGGGCAAAGGTCCCGTCACGCCCGACGGCGACCATCCCGGCGAGAAGTACCGCCTGGTGGTGGAAGGCCCGCCCAACTGGACCAGCTTCCGCGACTTCTGGAAGATGTTCTACGACGAGGGCGCGGTGGTGGTCGCCTCGACCTACTCGAAGGTCGGCGGCGTCTACGACTTCGGCTTCCGCCACGATCCCGAGCATCCCCTCGAGTCGCTCGCCGACTACTGCCTGGGCTGCTACACCAACCTCAACTTCCCGCAGCGCATCGACATGATCTGCCGCTACATGGACGAGTACCAGGCCGACGGCCTGCTGATCAACTCGATCAAGAGCTGCAACAGCTTCTCGGCCGGCCAGCTCCTCATCCTGCGCGAAGTGGAGAAGCGCACCGGCAAGCCGGCGGCGTTCATCGAGTCGGATCTCGTCGACCCGCGCTACTTCTCCGCGGCCAACATCAAGAACCGGCTCGAGAGCTACTTCCAGATGATCAAGCAGAAGCGCGGTGTGAAAAATGAGGCGGTGGCGGCATGAAGACCTTCATCGGCATCGACCTCGGGTCGACCACCACCAAGGCAGTGGTGATCGACGAGGCGCGCAACGTGCTCGGCCGCGGCATCACCAACTCGCGCTCCAACTACGACACCGCCGCCACGGTGGCGAAGCAGGAGGCGCTGGTGGCCGCGCGCTTCCACCTCTTCAGGAACGCGCTTTCGAAATCGAACGCCCTGAACGGCGAGCTGGAGGGCTTCATCGCCCAGCTCGAGCGCGACTTCCGCCTCGAGCAGTACCTCGAGCAGCTCGCCGACCTGGAAGGGGTCTGCCGCCGCAATGTCGAGACCGCCAAGTTCGGCGATGCAGCCGGCGGGGTCGCCGTCGCCCTGGAAAGGCTTTTTTCGCTGTTGAAAACGGAAGCCCCGCAGCTCTTTCTTCCCGGCGCGAAGCGCAAGAGCGACTTCTTCCGCGACATCGCCGGGGCGCAGTACCTCGCCCAGGGCGAGCAGGTGGCCAAGGACGCGGGGGTGCGCTACGACCAGCTGCTCAACGTGTTCGACCGCTCGATCATCGAGGTCGAGAACCGCGTCTACGGCGCCTCCATCAAGCCGCATTTGCTCTCGGCCCTCGAGCGCACCTTCGCCGCTTTGCCGGAGGCGAGGTCCTTTGCCGAACAAATCAGGAGACCCATCCAGTCGGTGCTCGACACGGAGCTCGAGGAAACGTACGTGGTCGGAACCGGCTACGGCCGCGCCCGCCTGCCGTTCTCGAAGGAGCACATCCGCTCCGAGATCCTGTGCCACGGGCTGGGCGCGCACGTCATGTATCCGCACACCGCGACCGTGCTCGACATCGGCGGCCAGGACACCAAGGCGATCCAGGTCGACCCCAAGGGCATCGTCGAGTCGTTCCAGATGAACGACCGCTGCGCCGCGGGCTGCGGGCGCTACCTCGGCTACATCGCCGACGAGATGAACATGGGCCTGCACGAGCTCGGGCCGCTCGCCATGAAGGCGACCAAGACGATCCGCATCAACTCGACCTGCACGGTGTTCGCCGGCGCCGAGCTGCGCGACCGCCTGTCGCTCGGCGAGAAGCGCGAGGACATCATGGCGGGGCTGCACCGCGCCATCATCCTGCGCGCGATGTCGATCCTCGCCCGCTCGGGCGGCATCCGCAACGAGTTCACCTTCACCGGCGGCGTGGCAAAGAACGAGGCGGCGGTGAAGTCGCTGACCCAGCTCGTGCGCGAGAACTACGGCGAGCTGACGCTCAACATCAACCCCGACTCCATCTACACCGGCGCGCTCGGCGGCGCGACCTTTGCCTGGAGAGCGGTGATGGAGGAAGGAAAAATGATCGAGCACCGGGAGGCCGCATGACCTACACCGCAGGCATCGACATCGGCTCGGGCGCGGTCAAGACCGTGCTCTTCAGGGACAACGATTGGATCGCCAAGCGCGTCGAGCGCATCCGCCGCCGCGATCCGATGGAGCTGGCGAAGCTCGGTTTCGATGAAGTGCTTCAGGAGGCAAATCTAAAACCCGAGAACGTGGCCTACATCGCCACCACCGGCGAAGGCGAAAACGTCAAGTTCGCCACCGGCCACTTCTATTCCATGACCACCCACGCCCGCGGCGGCGTGTTCCTGTGCCCCGCCGCGCGAGCCGTGGTCGACATCGGCGCGCTGAACGGGCGGGCGATCTACATCGACGAGCGCGGCAAGGTGCTCGCCTACAAGATGACCAGCCAGTGCGCCTCGGGCTCGGGCCAGTTCCTGGAGAACATCGCGCGCTACCTCGGCGTGGCGGTCGAGGAGATCGGGCCGCTCTCGAGGACCTCGAAGAACCCCGAGAAGGTGAGCTCGATCTGCGCGGTGCTCGCCGAGACCGACGTCATCAACATGGTGTCGCGCGGCATCGCCACGCCCGACATCCTGAAGGGCATCCACATCTCGATGGCCTCGCGCCTGGTCAAGCTGCTGAAAGTGACCGGCATCACCAAGGGGACGGTGCTCCTCACCGGCGGCCTCGCGCTCGACGAGGGCCTGCTCGCCGCCCTGCAGGAGGAGCT
>Ga0134124_10003290_pt1 | contig 13005 bp, 12 predicted proteins | sample KB304_FD_96880 | JGI IMG/M metagenome (GOLD analysis project Ga0134124, IMG submission 96880) | Terrestrial soil microbial communities without Nitrogen fertilizer from Kellogg Biological Station, Michigan, USA - KB3-0-4 | ecosystem: Environmental > Terrestrial > Soil > Unclassified ... | reverse complement strand
TCGGGTAATCACCAGGGTTCCGATCATGCCGTAGGCCTCATGGCCGGGCAGATGGCAGATGAACAGCTCCGTTCCGCCCGAGGCGAAGGTCACCGTCGTCCGCTTCTGCGTTTCTGCGGGGATCGTGATCTCGGTCGGGCGGGCGTCGTGGACCGGCTCGGTGCCGGTCCGATGACGTTCGTGCGTCGCGGCGTCGCCGACGATCCACTCGTGGTCGATCGGGTCGCTGTTCGTGATCACGAAGGTCACCGGCTGGCCGGCCGGCACCGTGACCGAGTCCGGGCTGAAGTGCGAGTAATGGATCGTGATCTCGATCACGATCGGGTCGTGCGAGCGAGCGACGGCATTGGCCGCGATCCCGGTCAGGACGGCGACCGCCAGCCCCAGCCCGAGCCCCGCCGTCGCTCGCCCTCCGATCATCGGGTGGCTACCAGCCGATCGGCCGGCCGGAGGTGGGCCGGGCGTGGGCGATCATCGCGAGCCCGACGAGCCCGAGCCCGACGAATCCGATCGCGAGCAGCAGGCGGGCGAGATCCGGCGGGGGAGCCGGGATGACCGCGCCCGGCATCGTGAAGCCGGCATCGACCGCGGACGGTCGGCCGGCGCCCGACGCGTCGATCGCCAGGTCGTAGCCCAGCTCGCCGGCCGTGCCGTCGACCGCGACCTTCGTCAGCCAGGCCGAGGACGGAACCCAGTCCATGCCCCGGTCGGAATGGAGGTCCGTCAGAAGGCTCGCGCTGGCGGCATCGCTGTGATCGAGCCGGATCCCGTTCGATCCCGTCGGCGCGGGCAGGAGCGCCGGCGCGCGATCGGTCAGGAGATAGACATCGGCCTGGACCGTCTCGGAGGCTGCCTTGCCGAGGGCCAGGATGCGCAGCGGAACCCACGGGTTCGCGGTCGGGATCGTGATGTGGACGGGGGTCCCGTCGCCGAGCTGCTGGCCGCGAACCTTCGCGGCGTCGGCATCGAAGGCGGCGGCGAGGAAGATCTGGCTGCGCGCGGCGTAGAAATCGAGGACCTCGGGCGCGTCGGGCGGGAGCCGGAACCCGTGGCTCCTGGCCCAGGCCCCGATGTCCGCCGCGCCGCCCTTGAGGACCGTCAGGTCGAGGGCGTCGATCTTGACCTTCATCAGCTCGACGGCCGAGGCAGCCGGGACCGCCGCCGCTCGGAAGCCGTCGAACTCCTGAACGGGCGAGGTCTCCCGGATGAGCCGCTGGAGGGTCCAGTCGCCGCCCTTGACGACGCTGGTCGGGATGCCCGGGAGGGGCGTGATCGAGCCGAACGCACCACCGCCACCGGCGAACTGGAAGGCCGTCACGTAGTGCTCGATGCCGTCGTGGTAGCCGGCGAGCGTCGTGGTCCGGAGCAGATTCACGGCCCCGTTCGGGCCGATCAACCCGCCGCAGGCGAGGGTCGGGGTGACCGCCAGGAAGAGGCCGAGGACCGCCGTGGAGAGGCCGAGTCCGAACCGACCGAATCGTCGTTGCCGCATCGCGTCGCCCTCCTGGGCTGGCCGGCCGAGGAAGGGCCGGCGGTTGCCGCCCCTGACGCCCTCTTCAGCGATGCAGTTCCCGAGCAGCTCTCTTACGACGCGACGAAGCGCTCCACCCGGATGTCGTCGACCAGGACCTCGACGAGGCTGTCCGGTCCGCCGTCGGCGGCCTCGATGACGATCCGGATCGACGTGCCGGCCCACTGGGTGAGCGGCACCGCCGCGCGGACCCACGCTGCCCCCACCGTGCTCGCGGAGCCGGCCGTGGACCAGACGAGCGTCCGAACGGCGGCCTCGTCCTCGACCCACACCTTGATCCCGTCGTCGGCCGTGTCCGGCCGGTGCGCGAACACGTAGCGGAACGAAAGATCGCCCGGGACCGCCGGCAACGCGATCGGCACGCTCCGGATCGTCGTCACCCCGTCGAGGTCGTTGCTGTTCGTGTAGGACCCCGCCGGCGCCCCGGTCACGAAGGCATATCGGCCGGACACCGTCGTGCCCGGCTGGAAGAACACGCCATTGATGCTGGTCGCGGCCGGGTGGCTGCGGATGAACCGGGCGTTCACGGGAGCCGTGTCCGTGCCGTCAGGGTCGATGGTCCAGCCACGGCTGATCTCCGTGTCGTCGAAGAACGGCCCGCAGTCGGCGACCGTCCGGTTGATCGTGCCGTGCGGGCATGCCCCGACGGTCAGGAAGTAGAGCAGCGCGGAGCGATTCCGGGCGGTCTGCGGGGCGATGTTCTCGTCCGCCGGATAGTGGTCGCCCCAGACCGTCGCGGTCTCGGTCGGGTAGAGCTCCCAGGTGAACGAGAAGATCCGCTGCGTACCGTAGAGCCAGTCGATCTGATCCCCGTCGGTGATGTAGAGATCGCTCGACTGCTCGGCCGTGTAGCCGTTCCGGGCGGCCATGCCCTTGCCCATGGCCACGAAGGCGGCGTGGTCGGCCGCGGTCATGTCGATCGGGATGTTGGTCTTCGTGTAGCCGTACGGCCACAGGATGAGCTCGCCGTTCGTGTGGAGGGTGATGTGCGACTTGATCTGCTGGATCCCGCCCACGACCCGGCTCAGCACGAAGTTCCGGAAGGCCACGGTCTCGGGCGCGGAGAAGGCCTTCCTGCCGCGGTACAGGATCGACCGCGGGTCGCCCGAGGAGCCGTTGCAGCAGCCCCAGCGATAGCCGTAGTTCCGGTTGAGGTCCGTCCCGATCGCCGTCGTGCCGGCGTTCGGCTGGCGGTTCTTGCGCCACGCGCAGTACGGCGGGTGGCTGCTGCCGGCGCACGTCAGGTCGTAGACGAAGCCGTCCGGGTTCAGGGCGAAGATGATCCAGATCTCGCGGGTATTGACGAGGTTCGTGACCTGGTTGTCCGTGCCGTAGTTGTCGGCGAGGAGGTGGAGCAGGTAGAGGGCCTGCTCGACCGTCATGTGCTCGCGGGCATGGTGGAGGGCGTCGAAGAGGATCTCCGGCTCGTTCTCGTCCGTCGCGACGTTGTCGCTGATCTTGGCCGCCCAGATGTCGCGACCCTGGTAGCTCTTGCCGATGCTGAAGACGTGCACGATGTCCGGGTGGGCCGTCTCCACGGCGTGGATGTCCGTGACCATCTCGGTGAAGTTGTGGTACCTGGAGTCCTTCGCCGGAAAGTCGGCGGCGGACGCCGGAAGGGCCGAGAGGGCGATGAACGCGACGGCCGCGAGGGCGCCGAAGGACATCGATCGACGAGGGGCGCGCAGACGTCGGAACATGCTTCAAGGGTGCTCGCCCGCGGTGCCTCGGCGCAACCCCACCTCGGGGCGGGTCGTCGGCAGGACCATTGGCCCAGCCCGGACCATCGCTCAGGAAGGCGGCGCGGTCGGCAGCCGGATCCGGATCCGGGCTCCGCCTCCGGGCGGTGATTCGGCCACGATCGACCCTCCGTGGAGCTCGACGAGGCCGCGGGCGATCGACAGGCCGAGGCCGCTTCCGGTGGAGCCCGCACCCCGGGCGAAGCGCTCGAACACGTGCGGGAGGAGCTCCGGATCGATCCCGGAGCCGGTGTCGCCGACGACGATCTCGACCTGGTCGGGCGTGGCCCGACGGCCGGAGCCGGCGTCGCCGGCCTGCCGGCCATCGACTCGTCCGGCCTCGATCGTGATCCGGCCGCCGGCCGGGGTGTGGCGCAGGGCATTGGCGATGAGGTTGCCGACGACCTCGCGGATCCGGACGGGATCGATCTCGAGCAGCGGCAGCTCGTCGTCGATCGTGACGGTCAGGTCGACGCCCGCGCCAACCGAGGCGGCCGCGAAGGAAGCCGCGACATCGGTCACGAGGACCCCGAGATCGGTCGGCTCGCGATGGAGGGACAGCGCGCCGGACTCCGACAGCGCGAGCGTGCGGAGATCCTCGATCAGCCGGTCGAGGATGCGCGTCTCCTCGAGGATCGCGTTGAGGTGGGCCTCGTCGGCCGGGTGCACGCCGTCCAGGATGGCCTCGACGCTGCCGCGGACCACGGCCAGCGGCGTTCGCAGCTCATGGGTCACGTCGGCGAGGAGCGACCGTCGCTGGGCTTCGTCGGCCTCGAGGCGGGCCGCCATCGTGTTGAAGCCGCGGGCGAGGGACCGGACGGGTCCCGGCGCCGTTCCGGTCGTCTCGACGCGTGCCCGGTAGTCGCCGGCCTCGACCCGCGCCGCCTGGTCGACGAGGGCGTCGAGGACGGTCCCGGACCCGCGGATGGCCCGCGCTGCCCGCGACAGCGCGTACACCACGGCCACGAACACGACGAGGGACGCGATCCGGATCAGCAGCCCCACGGGCCCCGGCGCCTCGAGGATCCGCCCGACGACGGTCGTCCCCAGGCTCAGGAGCCCGAGCACGCCGGCGAGGAAGAGGAGGCCGAACAGGCAGCCGAAGCCTCGCCATGGCCGCCGTCGGCGGGCCGGCCACGCCTCGTCCTGCGGCCACCACGGCGGTCGCTCGCCGCTGGCCGGCCACGGCCCGCCCGGGCCGCCCCGCCGCCGAGCGTGTCGAGTCGACCGCCGCCCGCGATCGGCGGCCCGTCCGTCACCAGGGCCCGCTGGGTCGCCGGACCCGCCCCCGACGTCGTTCTGCGGGTCGTCGCTCACGGGCGCTCGTCCGCGAAGCGGTAGCCGACGCCATAGACCGTCAGGACGAGGACGGGCCGGCGGGGATCCGGCTCGAGCTTCCGCCGGAGGTTCTTGATGTGGGTGTCGATCGCCCGCTCGTACGACTCGAAGGCCACGCCGTGGACCGCGTCCAGGAGCTGGGACCGGGTGAAGATGCGGCCCGGCTGGCGAGCCATGGCGGCGAGGAGGGCGAACTCGGTCGGGGTCAGGTCGATCGAGCGCCCGGCGAGGTCGGCCCGCATGCGGGGCAGGTCGAGGGTCAGATCCCCGGCTCGGATCCGTTCCGTCGCCTCGGGCGCGGACGCCGCGTCCACCCGTCGGAGCACCGCCCGGACCCTCGCCACGAGCTCGCGCGGGCTGAACGGCTTGGTCAGGTAGTCGTCCGCCCCGAGCTCGAGGCCGAGGAGCTTGTCGAGCTCGTCATCGCGGGCGGTGAGCATGATCACCGGCAGGTTCGAGTCGCGCCGGATCGCGCGGGTGACATCGAGTCCGTCGAGACCCGGCAGGCCGAGATCGAGGACGACGAGGTCGGGTCGATCGCGACGGACCGCGAGGAGCGCCGCCTCGCCATCGGCCGCAGTTCGGACGCTGAACCCGGCATGTTCGAGGTAGTCCCGGGCCAGGTCCGAGATCTTCGGTTCGTCGTCGACGACCAGGATCGTCTTCATCGCCATGCATCCTAGGGGTGAAGAAGCGGCGCCGGGTCCCGATCGGGACCCGGCGCCGCGGGGAGGGGAGGGAAAGGAGATCGGCCGGCCGGTCTCCCGAGGCTACGACTGCGTCGTCGGCGGATCGCGCCGGTCGGCGTCCCGATGGAGCGCGTCGTGGGTGTCCTTCACCCGCTGCTCCCAGGCGTCCCGGCGCCAGTCGCCGTGGCCGCCGCCCGGTCCACCAGGTCCCCAGCCGCGGCGATGGCCGCCGAAGGCCGCTCGGAGCAGGCCGAGGAAGAGGAAGAAGAAGAGGAGGAAGCCGAAGAAGCCGAAGAAGCCGTGGCCCCAGCCCCATCCCCAGCCGTACCCGACGTAGGGCGCGACCGGTGCGACGGGAACGCCGCCGGGTGTGACGACGACCTGGCCGGATTGGACCAGACCAGCCGTGACGCCTGCGTTGTAGGCCGTCGCGCCGATGCCGATGGCGCCGCCGATGATGACGATGGCGAGGAGGATGCGAGCGATCGTTCGACCGTTCATGTTCGAGATATCTCCGTGTGCTGCGTGGGTTCGATGAGCTGATCCTGGATCGCGGATGTGGGGCGAATGTGAAGACGCCACGGAGACGCAACGGAGATCGAGGCGCGCCGGAGCGACGGGTGACGCCGGCGATCCGCCTTCGGAGGAGCAACGTGCGGTCGCCACTCGGCCCCCGGGCAGGACCGTCGGCGGCCGGTCCGATAGTCGATCCGGGGGATGACAGGAGGCGGCGGGCGGGCGATACTCTCGGCGCGAGGTTCCATCAGACGGAAGGCCCAATCGCAGACGCCGCCCCCAGGCAGTCGCTCTGCTCGGCCCTGTGCCGGGCAGCCCCCCTCGCATCCGCCCCGTCGCACCGTCATCGCGGTTTCCCGTCCCCGACGCGCCTGCCCGGCGGCACGACCATCGTCGTCGCGTGCTCAGCGCGGCGTCCGGCAGACAGGAGGCATGAGTTTTGCTTCGTCCCGTCACCCGCGCCCCCCGATCGTTCTCACGCTTCGCGCGCCCGCGGCTCCTCCTGGGTCTCGCGCTCGCGGGATCGCTGATCTCGACGGTTGCCGCGCCGAGCGTCGTTGCATCGACGGCGGCCGCGACGCCGACGGTCGCGTCGGGGACGACTCCATCGACGACGTCCCTCACGACGACCACGATCGACAAGCCGTGGTACACGACCGAGCGCTTCTATCTCGGGTTGGTGAACTGCACCCGCACCGGCGGCTGGGTCCTCAGCGACGGGACGTGTCGCGGGTACGGTTCCGGCCATTACAGCAAGTACGTCGCGCCGATCACGTACCTGTTCGGCCTGTCGGACAAGGTGTCCCGGCCGTACGCGAAGCTCCTCGTCGTCCAGGCCATCTGCTCGCACACAGCGGACGGCGATCCCGGCTACCGGCTCCGACGGGCCGGCTACATGCGCTGGAACTGGGGCGAGAACATCGGCTGCCGCGACGGCTATTCGACCGCGAAGGCGGCGGTCCTCGCCTCGCATCTGGTCTTCCAGTCCGAGAAGTCCACGAACGGCGGCCACTGGCGGAACATCAAGAACGCCGCGTACTCCTGCATCGGCATCGGAATCTGGCGGTATGGCAGCCGGACCCGGCTGGTCGTCGACTTCTACGGGTGACGTTCGCCTGACGGGACCCGCTCAGCCGAGGGCCAGCGCCCGCCGGCTCAGCTGATAGGCGGTGGCGTGGTCGCCCGTCTCGGCCGCGAGCTCGCTCCACTCACCCAGCACGAGCTTGAGACGGGCCACCGGGCCGCCTTCGGCGGCCTTCGCCGCCTGATCGAGCGTGGCGAACGCCTGCTGGGCGTTTCCTTGCCGACGAGCCGCACGGGCCACGGTCAGGAGGGCGTCGACGAGCGCCTTCTGATTGCCGAGCTTGGTGGCGAGATCGGCCGCCGCCTCGGCCTGCCGGCCGGCCAGCTCGACGTCGCCGCGGGCCAGGGAGATGCGCGCGTCGGTGTCCCCGAGGTTGGCGAGGCGGAACTGATCGCGGTCACCCTCCATTCCCAGACGCGCTGCTCTCGCATGCGTCTCGGCCGCCTTCAGATTGCCCAGCCCGAGATAGGTCAGGGCGAGCTCGTTCTCGATCGCCGCTTCCTCCGCCCGGGCGTCGACCGCCCGGAACAGGGCGAGGCTCTCGATCCCGGTCCGGACGGCACCCTCGAGATCGCCCGACGTGCGGTAGGACTGGGCGAGCGAGTGGAGCAGGATGGCCCGGCGCCGATCGTCGAGGTCGGCGCCGATCGCCCGCGCCTCCTCGAGCAGGCCGATCGCCTTCTTCGATTCGCCCGAGTAGCCCTCGACCGCCGCGAGCGCGATCAGGCTCCGGACCCGGAGATCGGGGTCGGCGTCCTCGGCCGATGTCGCCGCGAGGAGCTCCTCGAAGAGCATGCGCGCCCTCGTCGGGTCGTCGCCGGTCAGGTGCCCGGCCGCGAGCCAGTACGTCGCCCGCTGTGCGTCTGCGCGACGTCGCGCCGCGGTCAGCAGCTCGAGCGCCTCAGATGCACTCGCGATGGTCTCGTGTGATCGGCCGAGCCGGTAGCTCGCCTCCGCGAGCCCAAGCAGGCAGAGCCCCCGAGCGACACCCGACGGATCGGTATCGAGGATCGACTGGAAGCGATCCGCGGCGGCCTGCCAATCGCCGGCGGCCAGGCGGAGCTCGCCGTCGAGCCGTTGCCAATGGGTGTCCTCGTCGGCAAGGAACGTGCTCGGGACGGTCCCGAGCTTGCGGGCGAGGAACCGCAGTGCGGCCATCGAGGGCTTGATCAGGCCGTTCTCGAGGGCGCTGATGTAGGCCTTGGTGTAGCGCGGCTCGGCCAGCTCGCGCTGGGTCAGTCCGGCGTGGGTTCGGGCGGCCTTCAGGCGTGCTCCAACCTGGCGCGCGAGGTCGAGATCCTCCTTGGCGAGGCTCGGTCGATTCCGGGTCCGGGGAGCGGTCGTCGTACTCATCGGGCGGATCATACGCCCTGTAACAAGCCCCAGTTGACCTTGCCCTTCGCTGTCGCCAGCCCGTGGGTCAAGCCGAGAAGTGATAAATACTTGTTTATCCGGGGATTGCACCTACCATGGTGGTGCGTCCTCACGCCGCGGGTCCGGGCGGAGAAGGAGCACCCCAACGTGCATGTCCACCGAACCCGGACTCTCATCATCTCCGCGATCCTTGTCGCAGCGACGTTCCTGACGAGCGTTGCAACCGCGCTAGCCGAGGGCACCGTGCCCCCAGTCCCGCGCTAACCGTCGAGCTTCCGGACTGACCCGGGCCCAGACACCGCCGATGCGATGGCACCGAACGAAGGCAGCGCCCGAGACTCGGGGCGTGAGGATCATCGGTTGTCGTCGCGCCTGTCCTTGGGGGGACCCGTGGCCGGTCCGGTGGAATCGTCAGAACCGGAGTCGGCCGGTCCGCTCGGGGGACGGACCGGCCGGGCTCCGGGGCCGCGGCGTCGCTGTCGGGCGATGCGCGGCCGGGCAGCATCCATCAGCTCGTGCGCCCGATCGAGGGACCGAGCGTCGAAGAACATGCTCACGGCCTCCTGGCCGGCCTGCGTCCAGACGGCGATCCGGCCGGACGGAGGGCTGCCGAGCTCGAGGCGGAGATGGCGGATCGCGTCGAACGGGTAGGAGACGATCCCGCTGCGCGGCCGTCGCTCGACGCCGTCCCGAGCGACGATGAGGCGCCGGTCGGTAAGGAACATCACGGCGCCGATCCCGCCGAGAGCGACCAGCAACGTCTCGTCCGGCTCGAGATCCGGTTCGACGGCTCGATCGTCGGTCGGTGTCCGCTGGGCACGCCCGGGGATGGCCTTCCGGTCTGGCACCAGCTCGTTCCCGAGCCGCTCGGTGATCCTCGTGGCCCGATCCGGCACGCTCCATCCTTTCCCTGATTGCGCTTGCGGTCCGGTTGGCCCTGCGCTGGGCCGCGTGTCGTCCATGGTTGCACAATACTTGACTCTGGCGCACTTCGCGTCCGTTCGGCGACACCGGGCCTCATGCGCCACGAATGCGGCGCATGTGCCGCCGTGGACCGGATCGGGCCGAGACGGCAGACTGGGCGCGGTGGACAAGAGACCGCGCTCCACGTTCCGTATCCCGGGCTGGCGTCGCCCGGTGCCCGCCTCGCGCGGTCGCGCGGCGCTCGCGATCCTGGCGATCTTCGCGATCGTCGGCTCGGGCGTGGCCCTCGTGCTGCAGCCGGGCGCGGCCCACGTCGGTCCCGTCGGACTGGGCGGATCGCCAGCCTCGTCGGCGCGGGCCAGCATCGCTCCGCCGCTGCCGGGCCACGAGGTCTACGGGTTCGTCCCGTACTGGGAGATGGACGACTCGATCGCCGAGCACCTCCGGGCGACGGATGCGACGACGATCGCCCTGTTCTCGGTCACCCACAACGGCAAGGGCGCGATCGCGGCGACCCAGAAGGGCGATCGGACGATCAGCGGCCCGATCGGCCGCCAGATCATCGCCGATGCCCACGCGCTCGGTCGGCGGGTCGACGTCGCCTGGACGAGCTTCGGCCAGGCGAAGAACCACAAGCTGTTCGCCTCGGATGCCCTCCAGGGGAAGGTCGTCGCGTCCCTCGTCGCGCTCCAGGCGGATCTCGACATCGACGGCATCGCGGTCGACGTCGAGGAGATCGACGCGACCGACATTCCTGCATACGGCGCGTTCGTCGGCCGCCTCCGGGCGGCACTCGTGGCGGCTCATCCCGGGGCGACGGTCACGGCGACGACGGGTGCCGGTCCGCAGGGGGCAGCCCTCGCCCTCGCGGCGACCGTGGCCGGTGCGGACCGTGTCTTCCTCATGGGCTACGACTACCGGACCGCTTCGAGCGAGCCCGGCGCCTCGGCTCCGATCTCGCGCGGCGACGGCGCCGAACGGTCGATCGCCTGGTCGCTCGACCTGTATGCCGCCGCGGGCGTGCCGGTCGGGCGGACGCTGCTCGGCCTCCCGCTGTACGGCCTGTCATGGCCGACGGCCAGCGCCGAGCTCGGGTCGCCGAAGACCGGTCGCGGTGACATCTGGGTCCCGCGGCGCAACCTCGCAAGTCTGCTGAACCCGGGTGCCCAGGCCTCCTACGACCCGGTCGAGGACGTCGCGTTCCTCGCCGTGCCCGACGGCACCCGGTGGCAGGCCGTCTACTACGACTCGCCGCGAAGCCTCAGGTCCAAGCTCGGGCTGGCCAATGCGCTGGGCCTGGCCGGGGCGGGGTTCTGGGCCCTCGGCTACGAGCGGGGCCTGCCCGAGTACACGGGCTTGATCGCCGACTTCCGCGCCGGCCGGTCGATGGCGCCCGATCCGTCGCTCGCGGCCATCGCACCGAGCGGCGACCCGCTCGCACCGGCGAGCGGCGGCACCGGATCGGGAGGCGCGCCGCCCGGGGCCCCGTGACGGCCGCGCGGTCGCGCCAGGATCATGCGGCGGACGACACGGGCGTGGATACTGCGCGCATTCGGTCCGTGCAGGGAGACTGAGATGCGGCGGTACCTTGGCGCGATCCTCGTGCTGTCCTGGCTCGTTGCCGCGTGTGGCGGTTCGAACGGCGGCGGTGGTGGCGGCGGGGGCGGCGGGGGCGGCGCGGGCGACCTTCCGACCGCCCCGACCGTGCTGTTCGGCGCCTCGTACGACCCGACGACCCTGGCCGTGACCGGGAAGGCGACCTCGATCAAGCAGGGCAGCCCGATCGTGGCCGTTGCCCGGACGTTCTCGCCGCATCCCGCGAGCGACGTCACGATCGAGGTTGGAAGCGGCGCCACGAACTTCCCGGACCGGGCCGCGTCGGCGACCGACAACCCGGCCGGCGCGACGCTCTTCGCGGTCGACCTGAGTGGCGACCACCTGACCCCCGGGACGTGGGTCGTCCAGCTGACGGCCGGTGGCAGGATCGTCGCGTCGGGGTTCCTGACCGTCACGCCCTGACCACGCCGAGACGGCCGGCCCGTCGGCCTGTCAGGCGCGCTGGGCCCGTCAGGCGCGCTCGGCCGCTCTCCCTGCCCCGCGTCGGACGTCGCGCCCCGCAACCCCGCGCCGCGCGAGCTCGGCCGCGAGACCCTCGAGGTCGTCGGCCGGAACATAGATCGCGGGAACCCGCAGGATCGTCCAGCGGACCGGCGTCCGGAAGTCGATTCGGACGCCGCCGTGCGGGCTGCCCCCGAATGTCACGTCGCCGTGGCGGTTGCTGCGCCGGACGCCGATCGCGGTGATCCACAGGAACGGACCCTCGATCTGCCAGCTCGCGAGGTTGGCCATCGATGTCCGGAAGTGCGACCAGCCGAACTGGACCTCGAGCTGGGCATCGGGTCCGTCGCCGAGGTCGATCCAGGTGTCGTCGGCGCGGACGCCGAAGAGGATCCGGAGCAGCAACCGGGACCGGCGCCCGACCCGGATCGGGAATCGCGTGGCGGGCATGATCAGAGGGTAGCCCAACGCCCGATGGTGGCTGGCGGCCCGCGGCGCAGCCCCGCCTGACCTGATCGCCCGTCCTCAGTCGACGCGGGCAGCCGGGTCGGCGGCGGCCTCCGGCACGTGCCCCTCGAGACGGTTTGCCTGGGTCAGCCAGAACAGGAGCGCCAGCGACGGGGCGATCGCGACGGCCGCCGCGACGAACACGACGAGCAGGGAGCCGAGCGACCCGGACGGTGCCGCTGCATCCGCCAGCGACAGGGTCCGCGGCAGGATGTCCGGATACTGGGCGACGCCCCAGCCCCAGATCACGGCCACCACGGCGCCGATCGCCAGCGGCCTCGTCCCGAACGGCGCTCGACGCGTGATCGCCGCGAGGGCCGCCGCGCCGAGGACACCCGAGGCAAGGACGAACGGCCAGCCCCGCCCGGTCAGCTCGGCGGCGAGGACCGGTGCGTCGATCGCGAGGACCGCGATCCCGACGACGGCCAGGACGCCGGCGACGACGGCCGCGCCGGTCGCACGCCGCAGGAACAGGGCCGCGAGATCGGCCTGCCCGAGCCGGCGCGCGTCGGCCACGAGGAAGACCGCCGCGAGATAGGCGCACACCGCGATCGCCAGCAGCCCGACCAGGATCGAGGTCGGGTTGAGCCAGCTCCCGATCAGGTCGCCGCCGCCGACGTCGGTCGACACGCGCCCGCTCGCGATCCCGCCGCCAGCCGCCCCGAGGAAGAACGGCGTGACGATCGACGAGACCTCGAAGATCACGGTGGTCAGCCGGCGGCCCCGGGCGCTCCCGACGACCGGCCGGAACGCGAACGCCGCCCCGCGCAGGACGATCCCGACCGCGGCCAGGCAGAGCGGCACGAACAGGCTCGTCATGATCGCGGCAAACGCGACCGGGAAGGCCGTCCAGAGGATCACGAGATCGAAGATCAGCCAGGTGTGGTTCGCCTCCCAGACCGGCCCGATCGCGTCCGCGATCAACGCCCGCGGGGAGGCGCCACGCTCCGCGTCGCCGGCCGCGAGGTCCCAGAACCCGGCCCCGAAGTCCGCGCCGCCGAAGACCGCGTAGGCGGTGAGGCCGAGCCAGAGGACGATCGCGGTCAGGTCGACCGGGCTCATGCGCTCGGGTCCCTCTCGGAGTTTCGGTGGGGCCCGTACGGGATGGACTCGTCGCCCGCAGCGCCGTCGGTGACGGCGACGGCCCGGCCGCCGGCGGCGGCATCCTGGGCGGCCCAGCGCCGCCGGAGTGCGCGCAGCGCGAGGAGCGTCGCGATCCCCAGCGCCGAATACAGCGCAACGACC
>Ga0134124_10003289_pt1 | contig 13006 bp, 19 predicted proteins | sample KB304_FD_96880 | JGI IMG/M metagenome (GOLD analysis project Ga0134124, IMG submission 96880) | Terrestrial soil microbial communities without Nitrogen fertilizer from Kellogg Biological Station, Michigan, USA - KB3-0-4 | ecosystem: Environmental > Terrestrial > Soil > Unclassified ... | reverse complement strand
GCGAAGGGACGGACAACACCGTGGTGCACGCCCACCCGAAGCACCGCCAGACGCATCACCGCAAGGGCGTGATCGGCGGCGGCAAGGTGATGGCGGTCGAGGCGGCCGATCACCCGAGCGACGGCGAATTGCTGAAGCTCGCGCGGCACTATTTCACCGGCGCGGATCGCATGCTCGCGCAACCGCGCACATGACCCACCTGAAGCCCGGGCAGATCGAATCCTTGCGCCGCAGGCTTGACGAGCGCGCCGCCGTGCTGCGCGACGAAATCGCCAGCGACGCACGCGAGAACCTGAACGCCGAGCCGGAGATGGCGGCCCTGCAGCGCGACATCGAGGAACTTCGCGACATCGAGGAAGCACTGGCGCGCCTGCACAAGCCGGCTTACGGCCTGTGCGCGGACTGCGGGGACGAGGTTCCCTTCCTGCGGCTGGAGGCAACGCCGGCCGCAAGGCGCTGCTCCTCCTGCCAGGCGAAATTCGAAAGGACCTGACCATGTACGAGCACATCCTGCTTGCCACCGACGGATCTGCGCTGTCCACGCCAGCCGTCCGCACCGCTGTTGGCCTCGCGAAATCCCTGCGCGCGAAGCTGAGCGCGATCTACGTCGTGGCGCCCTACGCGAACAACGCGACGGGCGCGATCTCCCTGTTGCAGGGCTACCGCAGGGAACTGCAGAAGGAAGCGCACCGGGCCCTGGCGGCATTCCATGCCGAGGCGCGCGCCCAGGGCGTGGAAGTGCGGGGATCCTCCGTCGTGGGACGCGAGCCCTGGCAGGCGATCCTGCAGGCCGCCCGCAAGCAGCAGTGCGACCTGATCGTCATGGCATCGCATGGCCGCGGCGGCCTCGCCGGCCTGCTGCTCGGCAGCGAAACCGCCAAGGTACTCACCCACTCCAAGATACCCGTGCTGGTCTGCCGCTAGCGCGCCGGCTTCCAGCGCTCGCCGAGGCCGACCGGCGCCGGCGCCAGGTTGACGATCTGCTGGTAGACGGCGCGGAAGTCCTGGTCGCGCAGGTCGGCGATCGGATCCTGGTTGCCGGCGAACGCAGCCTCGATCACCTGCCAGTCCTCCTCGGTCAGCCACTTTTCCGCCAGCGGCAGCAATTCCTTTTCCTCCCGGCGCATGTGGTTCCAGTGGAACTGCGCGTAGGCCTCCACCGCCGCCGCGAAGCGCTCGGCGCCGGCGGGCCAGGTGTGCTCGAACGCGAGCAGCGCGCGCTCGAGGTCCCGCACCAGCTGCGCGCCGGTGACGTGCTCGGCCTGCAGCAGGCCGACCAGCGCCTGGGCCTGCGGGCAGCGCATCAGCAGGCGCGCAAACAGGTGCAGGTCCTCCTTCGGGTGATGCATGCGCTCCGGAAATTCGTCGATGTAATAGATCATCGCGCGGAACACCGCGAAATCCGGCTGCACCGCGGGATCGCGCGCCAGTCGCGCGAGTTCCTTCAGCCCGCTCAGGACCGCGGCGATGGAACGGTGTTCGTCGTAGATGATGCCGATTGCTTTTTTCATGGATTTTTCCTAGAGGCAAAGTAGTCCGCGGCGGATGCCGTCGCCCAGCGCGCCCGCCTGAGCCAGCCCGAAGACGCCGAAACCGATCACCAGTGCGCCGGCCGCGCACCGCCAGGTGCGCAGCCGCGCCGCGAACCAGCCGGCCGCGAGCAGGAAAGGCAGCGTGCCCAGTCCGAATGCGGCCATCGCCAGCGCGCCGCGCGCCGCGCCGCCGGCCGCCGCGGCGGCGAACAGCGCGGCATACACCATCGCGCAGGGAAGCCAGCCCCAGACCAGCCCTGCCGCATAGCCCTGCAGCGGAGTGCGTGCCGGCAACAGGCGCGCAGCGAGCGGCTGGAGCCGGCGCCAAAGCGGCACGCCCAGCGCTTCCAAGCGAGACAACATGCCTGCCGCGCCCGCCAGGTACAGGCCCACGAAGATGAGCATCACATTGACGGTGACCTGCAGGGTTTCCTGCGCGGGCAGCACGCCCGCGGCGTAGGCGGCAGCGCCCAGGCTGCCGGCGATGGCGCCGGCCGCGGCATAGGTGGAGATGCGGCCGGCATTGAACGCCAGGCGCCTGGCCCAGACGCCCTGCTCGCGGATCGGTATCGTCTTCCTTGCATCGAACGCCGTGACGATGCCGCCGCACATCGCCACGCAGTGCACGCCGGAGACAAGGCCGGCGGCGAGCATCGGGAGGGCAAGCGCTTCCACGGTCAGATCACTTTCGAGAACTGCGCGGCCTGCTGGCGCGCGCGCAGGTATTTGTCGAACACCATGCACACCGTGCGCACCAGCATCCGGCCGCGCGGCGTGACCACGATCCACTCGGGCTGGATCTCGACCAGGCCGTCGGCCTGCAGCCCTTTCAGGTCGGCGAGTTCTTCGGCGAAGTAGCGGCGGAAGTCGATCAGGTAGGCGATTTCGATCGATTCGATGGATACCCTGAAATGGCAGGTAAGCGACTGGATGACGGCGCGCCGCAGCAGGTCGTCCGCTGTCAGCTCGATGCCGCGCTGGACCGGGAGGCGCCCTTCGTCGAGCGCGGCGTAGTAGTCGTCCAGGCGCTTCAGGTTCTGGTAGTAGGTCGGGCCGATGCGGCCGATCGCAGAGACCCCGAATCCGAGCATGTCCGCCTCCGCATGCGTCGAGTAGCCCTGGAAATTGCGCTGCAGGCGGCCCTGGCTCTGCGCGAGGGCGAGCTCATCCCCGGGCTTGGCGAAATGGTCCATGCCGATGTAGACGTAGCCGGCGCGCGTCAGGCGCCCGATCGCCAGCGTGAGGATCTGCAGCTTCGACTCGGGCGACGGCAGGTCGGCGGCCGCAATCCTGCGCTGAGGCTTGAACAATGCCGGCAGGTGCGCGTAGCTGTAGAGCGCGATGCGGTCCGGGTCGAGCGCGATGACCTTGTCGAGCGTCGCGTTGAAGCTGTCCAGCGTCTGGCGCGGCAGGCCGTAAATGAGATCGAGGCTGACCGAGCGGAAACCGCTGGCGCGCGCCTCCTCGACCACGCGGCGGGTCTCGGCCTCGCTCTGGACCCGGTGCACCGCGTCCTGCACGGATGCGTCGAAGTCCTGCACACCCACCGACAGCCGGTTGAAGCCCAGCCCGGCAAGGAATGCGATGCGCCCGGCCTCGGCTGCGCGCGGATCGACCTCGATCGACACTTCTGCGTCCTCATCACGCTTGAATTGCGCATCCAGCATGCGCATCAAGGCGGCCATCTCGTCGTTCGCCAGGAAGGTCGGCGTGCCGCCGCCCCAATGCAGTTGGCCGATCCGGCGCTCGTTGCCGAGCAGGCCGCCGACCAGCAGTAATTCTTTCTCCAAGTACTTGATATACTTGGCCGATCTGCCATGGTCGCGGGTGACGATCTTGTTGCAGCCGCAGTAGTAGCAAAGCCGGTCGCAGAACGGCAGGTGCACATAAACCGAGAGCGGCAGGCTGATGGCGCCGATATGCCGCTTGGCGAGCCACTGCCGGAACTGGGGCGCGCCGTATGCCTCGACGAAGCGGTCCGCGGTCGGGTACGAGGTATAGCGCGGGCCGGCGATGTCGTACTTGCGGATCAGGACCGGGTCGATCACCAGCGTGGAGGCGGAATGCGTCATCAATACCACTATGCAGGTCCCAAAAAGCGGGCCGTTGACCTGCGTCAAACTGCCGGGCGCGCGTGACGAGAATATTTTTCAAGCCCTGGGTTGCCGCCCTGGGCTTGGGCGTCGCGGCGGCGCTGGTCGTCCTCAATTTCGCCGCCGCAGCCCTTGGCGCGGACAAGCCCTGGCTCGCGGCGCTCGACCTCGTGTGCGACCTGCTGGTGCTCGCCTCGGTGGTGGTCGTCGTCGTGCAAACCGCGCTCGTCTCCGAGGTTCGTGACGCGCGCGCCCGCACCGTGCTCGATGAAAGCCATGGCCGGCTTACCGTGATCGTCGATTCGGCCATGGACGCAGTGGTCACAGTCGACGGGGAACAGCGCATCATCCTTTTCAATCGCGCCGCTGAGCAGATCTTCCGCGTGCAGCGGGAACAGATGCTGGGCGCTTCGCTCGATCGCCTGCTGCCGGCGCGCTTTCGCGCCGCCCACCACGGCCACATCGACAACTTCGGCAAGATCGGCATCACCAGCCGGCGCATGGGCGACACCACCACCCTCTGGGCGCTGCGCGCCGACGGCAGCGAATTCCCGATCGAGGCTTCGATATCGCAGGCGACGGAGGGCGGCCAGCGCTACTTCACCGTGATCATGCGGGATATCACCTTGCGCAAGCAGTCCGAAGATGCGCTGGAGCGTTCGCGCCAGGAGTTGCGCGAACTGTCGGCGCGCGTGCTCGAGGCGCGCGAAGAGGAGAAGACGCGCATCGCGCGCGAACTGCATGACGAGCTGGGCCAGTTGCTGACCGCGCTGAAGATGGACCTGTCCTGGCTGCGCGCACGCCTGCCGGCGGATGCGACGGAGATTGCCGAGAAGGCGGGCCAGATGCACGCCATGCTCGAGCAGACGGTGAATTCGACGCGGCGCATCGCCGCCGACCTGCGGCCGCTGATGCTCGACGACCTCGGGCTGGCCGACGCCGCCGGCTGGCTGGTGAACGATTTCTCCGCGCGCGCCGGCGTGCGCTGCGACATGAAGATGTCCGGCGGCGCGGCCTTCGAACAGGTCGAAGGCGCGATTGCCACCGCGGTCTACCGCGCCCTGCAGGAATCGCTCACCAACATCGCGCGCCATTCCGGCGCGAAGAACGTCTGGGTGGTGCTGGCGATCGACAACGGGATGCTGCATCTCGAAGTGGAAGACGACGGGCGCGGCATCGCCCTCGAGGATTTCTCGAAGGTGCGCTCGCTCGGACTGAAGGGCATGCGCGAGCGGTTCTCCTACCTGGGCGGCTCGCTCGAGGTGGCGCGCGCGCCGCGCGGCGGCACACGGCTGCGGGCGAATGTCCCCATGCGCACCGCGCAGCGGCAGGCGGACGCCGCATGATCCGCGTACTCGTCGCCGACGACCACGAACTCGTGCGCGACGGCCTGAAGCGCATCCTCGCCGCCGCCGGCGACCTGCAGGTCGCCGGGGAAGCGTCCACCGGCGACCAGGCGCTCGCGCTGGTGCGGGCGAACGACTACGACGTGGCGATGCTGGACATGTCGATGCCCGGGCTCGCCGGCATCGACCTGATCAAGCGCATCAAGCTGGAAAAGCCGGCTCTCAAGCTGCTGGTGCTGTCGATGCACGGCGAGCACCAGTACGCGGCGCGCGCGCTCAAGGCCGGCGCCTCGGGCTACCTCACCAAGGACAGCGCCGCCGAACAGCTGGTCGGCGCGCTGCGCAAAATCGCCGCGGGCGGCGTGCACATCACCGAGGCGGCGGCCGCGGGCCTAATGGCCGCCGAACGGCACTCGCACGCGGCGCTCTCGGACCGCGAATTCGAGGTGCTGCGCCTGCTCGTCGAAGGCCTGGGCCCCACCGAGATCGGCGACCGGCTGCACCTGTCGGTGAAGACCGTGTCGACCCACAAGGCGCGCATCCTCGAGAAGCTGGGGCTCGACAGCACCGCAGACCTGGTGCGCTACGCCATGGAGCACAAGCTGCTCTAGGACTTTTCCTAACGGCGAACCGGCATCCGCCGACAGGCCGGTTCAGCCGCCGCCGATGTTGCCGCGCCGCGCCCGCCGGCACAGTGGCGGCATGCAATCCGCCACCCCATCCGCCCGCCCGCCGCGCGTCTTCGTTGTCGAGGACTCGGCACTCATCCGCGCCCGCCTGGAGGCGATGATCGCGCTTGCCGGCGCCGAGGTGGCGGGCCAGGCGAGCAGCGCCGACGCGGCGATCCGCGGCATCCTGGACACCAACCCCGGGCTGGTGATCCTCGACGTCCAGCTCAAGGACAGCTCCGGCTTCGAGGTGCTGCGCGCGATCCGCAACCAGGCGCCGTCGATCGACATCTACCTGTTCTCCAACTACGACGCCTATCCCTACCGCGAGCTGGCGGAACGGTTGGGCGCGCGCGGTTTCTTCGACAAATCCAGGGAATTCGACAGCATGCGCGATGTCGTCGTGCAGCGCGTCGCCGCCAGCCACTGAAAGGGGATGCCATGTACGCCGTCACCGCCATCAAGCCTGCCGCAGCGCCGAAAAAATTCGAAGTCACCTGCTCCGGCTGCAACATGCGCGAACTGTGCCTGCCGCAGGGGCTGGCCGACGCCGACATGACGTCCTTCGAGAAGGTGGTGTACGCGCGCCGGCGCATCAAGCGCGGCGAAGCGCTGTTCGCCGCCGGCGACGAGTTCAAGGCGATCTACTCGGTGCGCAGCGGCTTCTTCAAGACCAGCCTGGTCGACGGCGAAGGCCGCGAGCAGGTCACCGGCTTCTTCATGGGCGGCGAGCTGCTCGGCATGGACGGCATCGGCGCCGGCCGCTACAACGGCGCCGCGACCGCGCTGGAGGACAGCGAGGTCTGCGTGCTGCCCTATGCGCTCATCGAGCAGATGGCGACCGAAGTTCCGGCGCTGCGCCGCCAGTTGCACGCCGTGATGGCGCGCGAAATCGTGCGCGACCACGGCGTGATGATGCTGCTCGGATCGATGCGCGCCGAGGAGCGGCTGGCCACCTTCCTGCTCAATCTCTCCAAGCGCTTCACCGCCAGGGGCTTCTCGCCTTCCGATTTCCACCTGCGCATGACGCGCGAGGAGCTGGGCAGCTACCTGGGCCTGAAGCTGGAGACCGTGAGCCGCCTGTTCTCGCGCTTCCACGACGACGGCCTGATCGAAGTGCAGCAGAAGCACGTGCGCATCCTCGACATCGCCGGGCTGGCGCAGGTGCTCGCCACGAGGCACTGACCGCGCGAGCGCGGACGGCAGGTCAGTCCAGGCCGATCATCCGGCCGATTTCCCGCACGAAGATGCCGGCGCGAATGCCGTCGGCCTGCAGCTCGGTCGCCGCCCGGTCGACCATCCCGTGGATCGACTTCATCCGGTCTTCGACAAGGGCCGGCTGCGCGTCCGCACGCTCGAGCAGGGCCTTGAGCGCATCGACCTCCGCGCGCAGCTCCGCATGCCTGGCACTGTCGGCGGACAACGCGGCGAGATTCGCGGATATCTCGCTCACCAGCAGCCTGGCGCGGGGGAGATCGATGTCGCTATTGCTCATGGGCGCATTGTAGACCTGCGCGTCACGGGCGCCGCGTCAGTTTGACCAGTTCCAGCCAAAGGACGCCAAGCATCCCGGCGCCAAATGCGACGCCCAGATTTTGATTTTCGTCAATACAGGAGACTGGCGTGCGACTATGCTGTAAGGCGGAGAGGGCACCTATGACCTACAAAAGAATCCTGGTACCGGTTGACGGCAGCCCGACTGCCGCAAAAGGCATGGCAGCGGCGATCAAGCTTTCCCGCGAAGGGGGCGCCAGGCTGCTGCTGCTTCACGTGGTTGAGGAATACTCGGCCTTCATGGCGCCGGAAGCGGGCGCAAGCATCGTGCCGATTCTGGAATCGCTGCGGCTGTCCGGAAAGCGCACGCTGGAAAAGGTCGCGCGCAGCGCCGCAAAAGCGGGCGGCAGGCCGCAGACGGTGCTGGTGGAGAACTTCGGCAACCGCGTGGCGGACACCATCGTGAAACAGGCAAAGCGCCTGCGCGCGGACCTGATCGTGATGGGCACGCATGGCCGGCGCGGGGTGAAGCGGGCATTGCTGGGCAGCGACGCCGAGCTGGTGGTGCGCAACAGCCCGGTGCCGGTGCTGCTGGTGCCGGCAAAGGGCCGCGGCCGCCGCTGACAAATGTACGCGGATTGGCACGTCAACCTGGCGGTCGTGGCCTCCACCGTGGCGGCGATCACGTTGTGCGTACTACTGCATTACGAGGGGCTGCTGTACATCTCGGGCCGGCTTGCGCGCCTCGGCGGGCCGCCGCGCGTCAAGGTGCTCTATGCCATCGGCTCGGTGCTCGCATTGCACGTGGCCGAAATCTGGATCTTCGGGCTGACGCTCTGGCTGCTGCTGCGCTTTCCCGAATTCGGGCATCTGGGGCCCGGCGCGCAGCACCTGTTCGATTACGTCTACTTTTCGTCGGCCACCTACACCACGGTCGGCTTCGGCGACCTCGCCCCGGTCGGCCCGATCCGCTTCCTCGCCGGCACCGAGGGGCTCGCCGGCTTCGTGCTGATCACCTGGTCTGCCTCGTTCACCTACCTGGAAATGGCGCGCTTCTGGCGCCACTCCTAGGCGCCGGCTATTTCTGCAGCCGGTAATGCGACCGGTTCAGATATTCCGTGATGTCATCGAGATCGCCGGCCGAGAATGGATGTTTCGTCATCCCCGCCCGGAGGGCAACCTCCGCGCGCAACTGCGGCAGGGTTTTCACCAGCGAGCGTGACGCATCGCGCTTGTGGATACTCTCGTAATGGCAGCTCAGGCAATGCGTATCGTAGAGCAACCGGCCACGCCCTGAATCCTGCGCCCAGGCAGGCGCGGCGAGCATCAGCAGCAGCAGGATCGGGAATTTCATCGGCGGGCTCCGTTCACGGATCTGGCAAGAAACACGGTGAATGCGCTCGACGCAGCGGCGAACGCCCAGCACAGGAAGAACCCGATGGAATATACGGCGAGCCGGCTCAGGCTGGAGACCTCGCCGAACAGGTAGAGCTCCCGCGGATCGAAAGCGGTGAAGAACACCACTTCGCCGACGCCGCCGACGACGAACGACGGCCAGAGGATCAGGATGGCGGTTTTCACGGAACCTCCTGCACCACGCGCCATTCGCCGCGCGGGTCGTCCACCACCGCGCGCCAGTGCCCGGCCGCCAGCGGCGGCAGCGCGGCCTGGTAGCCGCCATCCATGTCCCGTTCAAGGCGCAGCCGCACGTCGTAGCCCGCGCGGGTCGCATGCACGAGGTTCAGGAACAGCACCGGCGGCTCGGCGCCGCGCAGGCGCACGCGCACCACGCCGTCCCCGCGCTCGACGCGCGCTTCGATGCCGCGCAGGGCCGCCGCCTGCTCGCGCTTGAGCACCGCGTTGATGCCCAGCCCGCGCTTGTAGTAGTCGTCGGCCACCAGCCCGTCCGCCGTCGCAAAGGCGATCCAGGCGGTGGCGATGCCCGCAACGACAACAGCAGCGGGACCGGACATCAGGATCCAGGGCCAGCGCTCGCGATACCAGGGCAGGGCTGCGTTCATGACGTCACCTCACGATGAAAACGGACTTTTCCTGTACCGCGATGCGCTCGTCGTCGATGGCGCGAACGCTGAACACGATCTTGTGCGTGCCGGCCCCCGCCGCGACGGGCTCGGCGCGCACGCGCACCGGCACCATGCGGCTTTCGGTGGCGTCCAGCCGCACCTGCGGCCGGGTGGCAAGCTGCAGCGTCGGCAGCCCGGCCACGGCAATCTCGAATTCGCGCGCGCGCTCGGTGGTGTTCATCAGCTGCAGGCGATAGACGTTTTCAACCAGGCCGCCCTCCACTTCGCGCGACAGCACGCCGCGGTCGCGGATCACGTCCACCTTAAGCGGCACGCGCAAGTAGAGGCTCGAGCCTGCGGAGGCCACGATGGCGGCAAGAATCGCGAAATAGATCACCACCCGCGGCCGCAACAGGCGCGTTTTCCTTCCTTCCACCGCATGCGTCGTGGAGTAGCGGATCAGGCCCTGCGGCTTGCCGACCTTGTCCATCACCTGGTTGCAGCCGTCTATGCAGGCGGCGCAGCCGATGCACTGGTATTGCAGGCCCTCGCGGATGTCGATGCCGGTCGGGCAGACCTGCACGCAGATGCTGCAGTCGACGCAGTCGCCCTTGTCGCCGCCCTTCCCCCTCGGCTCGCCGCGCGCCTTGTCGTAGGTGATGACCAGCGTGTCCTTGTCGAACATCGCGCTCTGGAAACGCGCGTAGGGGCACATGTGCAGGCAGACCTGTTCGCGCATCCAGCCGGCGTTGCCGTAGGTGGCGAAGCCGTAGAACAGGATCCAGAACGTCTCCCAGGGGCCGGTCGCAAGGGCGCCGACCTCGCCCCACAGCTCGCGGATCGGCGTCACGTAGCCGACGAAGGTGAAGCCGGTCCACAGCGCGAGCGCGATCCAGGCGCCGTGCTTCGCGGCCTTCAGCAGGAATTTCCTGGGCGAGAGCCCCTCTTTGTCCAGCTTGATTCGCGCGTTGCGGTCGCCTTCGATCTTGCGCTCGATCCACATGAAGATCTCGGTGTAGACGGTTTGCGGGCAGGCATAGCCGCACCACAGGCGCCCTGCCACCGCGGTGAACAGGAACAGCGACAGTGCCGAGATGATCAGCAGGGCCGTGAGGTAGATGACGTCCTGCGGCCAGAACACCAGCCCGAAGATGTAGAACTTGCGGTGCACGATGTCGAACAGCACCGCCTGGCGGCCGTTCCAGGGCAGCCAGGCCACGCCGTAGAACACCAGTTGCGTAGCCCACACCAGCAGCCAGCGCCAGGCGGCGAACCAGCCGTGCACCGCGCGCGGATGGATCGCCTTGCGGACCTCGTAGAGGCGCTGCTCTACGACATCGGCTTTCATCGATCGCGCCGCTATTTGGCCGACAGCGAGAGGACGTAGGCCGTCAGCAGGTGGATCTTGGCGGGCGTGAGGATGTCCTTGTGCGCAGGCATCTGGTTGGTGCGGCCGCTGGTGATCTGCGCGGCGATGGCGTACTCGCCCGAGCCGTGCAGCCAGATACGGTCGGTCAGGTTGGGCGCACCCATCGCCTGGTTGCCCTTGCCGTCGGCGCCGTGGCAGGCAGCGCAGGTGGATTTGAAGATTGCTTCGCCGCGCGATTTTCTTATCGAGTCATAAGCCTGGCCCGAAAGCGAAAGGACGTAGTGCGCCGTGTCCTTCACGCCCTGCTCGCCGAGCGCGGGTCCCATCGGCGGCATCATGCCGGTGCGCCCGTCGGTGATGCTGGCCTTGATGGCCTCCGGCGTGCCGCCCCAGAGCCAGTCCTTGTCGGTCAGGTTGGGAAAGCCGCGGCTGCCGCCGCCGTCGGAGGCGTGGCACTGCGCGCAGTTGTTGAGGAACAGCTTCTGGCCCACGGCCAGCGCCTCCGGGTTCTTCGAAAGGGTCACTACGTCCTGCGCGGCAAACCGCTCGTAGAGAGGGCCGTAGGCCTTCTGCGCGTCGGCGTTTTCCTCCGCGAGCTGGCCGACCTGCGTCCAGCCCAGCGTCCCCTTGTAGCTGCCCAGGCCGGGATAGAGCGCGAGGTAGGCGAAGCCGAAGACGATGGTCAGCCAGAACATCCACATCCACCAGGCCGGCATCGGGTTGTTGTATTCCTTGATGTCCTCGTCCCAGACGTGGCCCGAGGTCTGGGCGCCCGAGGTCTTGTGCACGCTCTGCGACCACAGCAGCACGCCGCAGGCGATGATCGAGACGATGGTGATGATCCCGATGTAGAGATCCCAGAAACCGGAGGTGAACTGGCTCATGACTCGCTGTCCTCCAGGATGCGGCGCCCTTCCTGCTCGAGCAGTTCTTTTCGCGACGGCAGGTAGGCGCGTACCACGATGAAAAGGAAGGCGGCGAAGGTCACCAGCGTGATTCCGATGCGCAAGGTATTGACGTCCATGTCAGTTCGCCTTGTTCTTGAGCGCGGTGCCAAGCACCTGCAGGTAGGAGATCAGCGCGTCCATCTCGGATTTGTCCTTGAGTTCCACGCGCGCGGCGGCGATTTCCGCATCCGCATACGGAACCCCCACCATGCGCAAGGCACGCATTTTTGCCTCGATGTCGGCGGCATTCGCCGGCACCTTCGCCATCCAGGGATAGCCCGGCATGTTCGATTCCGGAACCACTTCGCGCGGATTCGACAGGTGGATGCGGTGCCACTCGTCCGAATAGCGGCCGCCCACGCGGTGCAGGTCCGGGCCGGTGCGCTTGGAGCCCCACTGGAACGGATGGTCGTAGACGAACTCGCCCGCGGTCGAATAGTGGCCGTAGCGCTCCACCTCGGCGCGGAACGGCCGGATCATCTGCGAGTGGCAGTTGTAGCAGCCCTCGCGCACGTAGATGTCGCGCCCGGTGAGCTGCAGCGCGGTATACGGCTTGAGGCCCGCCACCGGTTCGGTCACCGTTTTCATGAACGACAGCGGGATGATCTCCACCAGGCCGCCTACCGCGATGGCGAGGATGACCAGGACGATCAGCAGCGCCTGGTTTCTTTCGATCAGATCGTGGGTGATTTTCATGCGTGTGCCGGTGCGGGGATGGAAGCTTCGAAGGTCTTGCCGTCAACAACGGTCTTGAAAACGTTGTAGGCCATGATCAGCATGCCGGAGAAGTAGAGCAGCCCGCCGAGCAGGCGCACGGCATAGAACGGATAGGTCGCCTTCACGCTCTCGACGAAGGTATAGGTCAGCGAGCCGTCGGCACCGACCGCACGCCACATCAGGCCCTGCATGACGCCGGCGATCCACATCGCCGAGATGTAGAGGACGATGCCGACGGTGGCGATCCAGAAATGGATGTTGATGAGGCGCACGCTCCACATCTCGGCGCGGCCGTACAGCTTCGGGATCAGGAAGTAGATCGAGCCGAAAGTCACCAGGCCGACCCAGCCGAGCGCGCCGCTGTGCACGTGGCCGACGGTCCAGTCGGTGTAATGCGAGAGCGCGTTCACCGTCTTGATCGACATCATCGGCCCCTCGAAGGTCGACATGCCGTAGAACGACAGCGAGACGATGAGGAACTTGAGGATCGGATCGTCGCGCAGTTTGTGCCACGCGCCCGACAGCGTCATGATGCCGTTGATCATGCCGCCCCAGGAAGGCGCAAGCAGGATCAGGGAGAACACCATGCCGAGCGATTGCGCCCACTCCGGCAGCGCGGTGTAGTGCAGGTGGTGCGGGCCCGCCCACATGTATGTGAAGATCAGCGCCCAGAAGTGCACCACCGACAGGCGGTAGGAATAAACCGGCCGGTTGGCCTGCTTCGGTATGAAGTAGTACATCATCCCCAGGAAGCCCGCGGTGAGGAAGAAGCCGACCGCGTTGTGGCCGTACCACCACTGCACCATCGCATCCTGC
>Ga0134124_10003288_pt1 | contig 13006 bp, 12 predicted proteins | sample KB304_FD_96880 | JGI IMG/M metagenome (GOLD analysis project Ga0134124, IMG submission 96880) | Terrestrial soil microbial communities without Nitrogen fertilizer from Kellogg Biological Station, Michigan, USA - KB3-0-4 | ecosystem: Environmental > Terrestrial > Soil > Unclassified ... | reverse complement strand
GCGCTGCCGTGCCGGTGGCGTTGAGCGCGTGCGTGCGCTTGGACACCGCATCGTGCACCAGCGCCACGCCGTCGCCGCCGATCGTCACCGCTTGCGGCAGCGTCACGGTCAACACGGCCGCCGCCGCAATCGCCGCGTCGACCGCCGTGCCGCCGCGTTCGAGCGCGGACCAGCCGGCCATGGTCGCGAGCGGGTGGCCGGACACGACCATGCCGCGCTTGCCGTAGACGGGAGGCTGCATGTCAGATTTCCGGGAAACGGTTGGAGGAGGCCTGCGCGCAGATGCCGAGGATCAGCGTCTCTCGCTTGTCGATCGCGAGATAGGCGTGTCCCATGCGGCTGTCGATATAGATCGAGTCTCCGGTTTCCAGCCGCACCGGTTCGTAGCAATCCGTGTGAACGACAATCGGCCCTTGCAGCACGTATATGAATTCCTCGCCTTCGTGCTGCAGCAGCGGTCCGAACTCTTCCAACGTGCGCGCCTTCAGTCTCGTCACCATCGGGATCATGCGTTTGGATATGAGCTCGGTGCTCAGCAATTCGTATTCGTAAGCGGTCGTACTGTGCGCACGTCCGGCATTCCGCCGCGTGATGACGCGGCGTCCGGTATGTCCTGGACTGCCGCTCTCGAACAGATTGGCGATCTCGATGCCGAGGCCGGAAGCGAGGCTCGCCAGTCTGTCGTAGGTCGGCGACATCTGCCCGTTCTCGATCTTCGAAAGCGCGGAGATCGACAGGCCGGTCAGCTTGGCCACCTCGCCGAGCGTCAGTCCGCGCTCCGAACGGATCGCACGGAGCCTCAAGCCGAGGTCGGGGAGGGGAGTCTCGCGGCTATGATCGAGGGCGATGACCGGGGAGTGGCGCGCCATGGGTTTTCCTCTGGACTCGGTATTTTTCCGATACTACAATTTTTCCACAATAAGCCAAGATTGCGGCCGGTCGGGCCGACTCAGGGGGCCGCACGCATGATTCCGCTCACCTCGCGTCCGCGCGCCCGGCTTTGCCACCTGCCGACGCCAATCGAATATCTGGAGCGCCTGTCGGCACATCTCGGCGGTCCCCGCATCTTCATTAAGCGCGACGACGCCACCGGCTTGGCCTTTGGCGGCAACAAGGCCCGCAAGCTCGAATTCATTCTCGGCGATGCGCGACGCGCCGGCGCTGACCTGTTGCTGACAGCCGCGGGTGTGCAGTCGAATCACGCGCGTCAGACTGCAGCCGCTGCCGCCCGCTTTGGCATGAGCGCCGAGCTCGTCCTGGCGCGCATGGTGCCATACAGTTCGCCCGACTACGAAATGTCGGGAAATGTCCTGCTCGATCGTCTTCTTGGCGCTACGACACACATAGTCGATCGCGGCACTGATGTGCGTGCATTTCTCGACGGCCTTGCCGCCAAGGCGCGCTCCCGCGGCCGCCATCCTTACATTGTCCCGTTCGGCGGCTCGGCGCCCCCCGGCACGTTCGGCTACGTCGACGCCGCGTTCGAGATCATGGAGCAGGCGAAGGCCGCAAACCTGACCTTCGGTCATGTCATCCACGCGACCGGCAGCGGCGGCACGCAGGGCGGCTTTGTCTGCGGGTTCTCGGCTGCGGGGCCAGGCGCGCCGAAGGTGCTCGGCATCAGCGTGCTGTCGAAGGACAAGAAATATCGCGACGACGTCGCCGAACTTGCATCCCTCACGGCGGCCGAACTCGGTCTGCCGAAAGTCCCCGATGCGGCGACCGTGGTCGACTACGATCACGTCGGCGAAGCCTATGGCATTCCGACGCCGGGGATGCTGGAAGCGGTGTCGCTGGCGGCGCGGCTGGAAGGTCTGCTGCTCGATCCGGTCTACACCGGCAAGGCCTTCGCCGGGATGATCGCCATGATCCGCGACGGTCGTTTTAGCCGCGATGAAACTTTGCTGTTCATCCATACCGGCGGAACGCCGGCGCTATTCCCTTATCGCACGGCCTTCGACGCGGTGACGCAGGCGCCGCGCGAACCAGCATAAAAAGGAACAGAGACGATGATATCGCGACGACAGATTTTGATGACGGGTGCGGCTGGCGCGCTCGCGCTCGCGGGTGGCAAAGCCTTCGCCGCCGATCCTTACCCGACCCGGCCCATTACCATCGTGGTGCCGTATCCGCCGGGCGGAACGGTCGGCAACATGGCGCGTCTGATCGCAGATCGCGTCGGTCCCGCGATCAAAGGCAGCTTCGTGGTCGAGAACAAAGGCGGCGCGGCCGGATCGGTCGGTACGCTCTCGGTCGCGCGCGCGGCACCGGATGGATACACGCTGGTTCTTGGCACGCAACAGACGCATGCGACAAACACCATCCTGGTTGCGAAGCTGCAATACGATCCGGTGGCGGATTTCGTGCCCGTCGCGCAGGTCTGCGCGCTGCAGCACCTCTTGGTGACGCGCAAGGATTTCGGCGCCAAGGATCTGCCTACTTTTGTGAAGATGGCGCAGGACAAAAAGGACGGCCTTATCTATGGGTCGACCGGCATGGGCTCGGCGGCGCATTTCATTACCGAGCTGTTCAAGAAACAGGCGCAGATACCGACGTTGGTGCATGTGCCGTTCCGTGGCTCGGCGCCTCTGGCTCAAGAACTGATCGGCGGCCGGATAGACTTTGCCATGGCGTCGGTATCGAGCATTGCCGCGCAGGTCGAAACCGGAAACGTGGTGGCGCTCGCCGCCGCCAGTGACACCCGCTCGCCGAATTTCAAGGACCTGCCGACCTTTGCGGAAATGGGCGTTCAGGGCGTCGCGGCCGATGCCTGGTTCACGCTGTTTGCCCCGGCCGGCACGCCGAAAGAGATCGTCGACTTGCTGGAGCGCGAGATTTTACGGGCGTTCGAGCAGGAGGCGGTCAAGAAGACGATTATCGACCAGGGCGTCATCCCAAGTTACCGAACCGGCGCGGCCGTGGCGAACGACCTTCCAGCGGAAATCAGCCGGTGGACTGCGATCGCGAAGGAAGCGGGTATGAAGGCAGAGTGAGCTGCAGGGGTAGTGCGACAGCGGAGGGTGCATAGTCCGATTATTCGGGACCTTAATATACCAAACTATATCTGTGGTGCGCCAATGCGTCTCCGTGCACTCGGCTCCTCTGGGCCCGCCACAAGTCCTCCGATCTTTAGTCTGGCCCGTTGCCCGGATCATCGGGCTCGGCCATTTCGTCCACGAATGTGATCGGAGCGAGCCTTTTGCGCACGACTTTGAGGTCGAAGACGTCAAATCGGTTATAGTAGCCAACGACGTCGTGGAATTGCTTCGGCTCCACACACAGACCAACGTCCACGTCCTGGTAGAGCAATCCTTCGCTTTCGCAGAGTGTGTCGCTGATGACCTCGCCGGAGGGGCCGATCACCATCGAGACCGCCTGCGGGCTGTTTTCAAGTGTTTCGATAGCGGTGCGGTCGAGCGCGCGGACGGCGTCGAGCGTCTGCTTGCTCAAGAAACCGGAGGACACAATGTTGAACACCTTGCCTTCAAAGGAGTGGGCGCCGGCGCGAATTCGTATGGCGGAGGCGAGATCGTAGCGGCCGGGCTCGTTGGCTGGGCGGGTCGGCCACACGGGCGGGTACGATGATATATGCACCTGCTCTCCCTGCGCGATGAGCGTGTAGCGCGCCAACGGATTGGTATTCTCTCCGCAGATCAGCATGCCGACCTTGCCGATCGCCGTATCGGCAACGGACAGACCGGCGCCGTCGCCGTTCGCCCAGATCAGTTTTTCGTAAAATGTCGGCACCAGCTTGCGGTGATGATTGAGCAGCGTGCCGTCGCTGCCGATCAATAGATTGGTGTTCCATAAGCAGCCCACCGAGACCGGCGAGCGCTCGCTGATGCCGATCGAAACGATGATCTCGTTGTCACGCGCGCTCTGGCAAAGCGCCGCGACTTCCGGGCCGGGGACCTCGATCGAGCCGGCAGCCATGCGTTTGAAGAATTCGTGGTTTTTGATCGGTGCCTGCACGCTCGCCCAGATCGGAAAGCCGGGAATGAAAGATTCCGGAAAGGCAATCAGCCGCGCGCCGGCGGCAGCCGCTTCGGCGATCAACGAGCAGGCTTTCTGTACGGTCGCCGCAGTATCCAGAAATACCGGCGCGACGTGCGCGGCGCAGGCTTTGAACTTCGGAAAATCGGGCATGGTACGCACTTTTCGGAAAAGAAGACGGGCGGTGGCGCCGAACGCCACCGCCCTGTCGGTTACACCGGCATTTGCGACAGATTGTGCCGGAGCGGCATGTTCTTGAGCAGCTCTTCCTTCGGAATCCGCTTCTGCACTTCGAGCTTACCGTTCTGCACGCGGCTGATGTAGCAGTCGATAATGCCGACGTGATCTTCCTTACGGATCAGCTTGTCGCCCTGCGGATGAGCGAGCGAGTTTTTCAACTGTATGCCCTCGAGCGCCTGAATCACGCCCTCGACGTCTTTGCGCGTCTTGTAGCCGGACATCTCGATCGCCTGCTTGATGGCGAAGATATCCTCCCAGGCCTGCCAGCCATGGCTCTTGTCCATGACGCGCTGGCTGCCGATTTCGCGGGCGTGGACGTCGTCCATGCCCATCATCTTTATGAATTCCCTATGGAATTCGTCGTCCTTCGCCTTGAGCATGCGGGGGAAGTTTTCGAAGAAATAGACACCCTCGGCCGCGCCCTGGATGTCGTCGGGCGCGATGGACTCGATGCTGGCCGATGACGAATACATCTTCATCTTCTTATCGAGGCCCATGTTCTTCGCCTGCGTGTAGAAGGCGACCGACAGTGAGCCGATGAAGGCGGGCAGCAGCACCTCGGAGTCGCCCGGGATCTGCGAGAGATAGGGCACGAAATCCTTGGCATCGAGCGGGATCGGAATGCTGCTCAGCACCTTGCCGCCGGATTGTTCGATGTAGTGCTTGGATTCCTGGTTGGTGCTTTGGCCCCAGGCGTAGTCGGCATAGACGATGGTCCACTTCTTGCCGAAGTTCTCCACGCACCAGGGCAGGCTTGCCGCGGCGATCGAGTAGGTGTCCGTTCCCGTCCGGAAGGAGAAGCGTGTGCCCTTGGCTCCGGTCGCCTCTGTCGCTTCGCCGGTCGAGAAGTAGATCGTCTTGAGCTCTGAGGCGATCGGGATCGCCGAGAGCATGACGCCGGAATGCACCGAGCCGACGACGAATTCCGCATTCAGGCGCTGGATCAGGTTGCGCAGTTTGCGGGCGCCGCTCGCGGGATTGGACTCGGTATCCTCGGTCGCCAACTCCACCTTGCGGCCGGCGATGCCGCCGCCCTTGTTGATGATGTCGACCGCGGCTTTCGCGGCCTTGTCGTGCCAATAGCCCCAGGACGAAATCACGCCGGTGAGGTCGCAATGGTGACCGATGACGATCGGGCCCGACGCCTGTGCGAAGGCGTCTTTCATGATCGTCAGATTGGCCGTGCCGGCCGCTGCACCGCCCGCCAGGGCGCATTCGAGGAAACTACGACGCGATAACTTCCTTGCCATGAGTAAACCCTCCCTGTTGCTAGTGTGACAGCCCGAGATAGCGTTGAACGATCTCGGGCTGCGATTTCAGTTCATGTGACGTGCCGGAATAGACGACTGTTCCCTTTTCCATCATGAAGACGCGCGGGCAGAGCTTGAGTGCCGTATCGACGTTCTGTTCGACGAGGAGTATCGAAACGCCGCTTTGATTGATGCGATGGATCTCGCGTCTGATCTGTGACACGAGGCGCGGCATGATTCCTTCCGTCGGCTCATCGAGGATGATGAGCTTCGGCCGCATCATCAGGCAGCGCGCGATCGCCAGCATCTGCTGCTCGCCGCCGGATAAGGTGGTGCCGGCCTGCTTCAGCCGTTCCTTGAGGCGCGGGAAGCAGGAAAAGACGTAGTCCTCACGTTCGGTATCGCGCTTCCCCGGCAGCCCGATGCAGAGATTTTCCCACACCGACAGCGTCGGAAATATCCCGCGTCCCTGCGGCACATAACCGATGCCTTTGCGCGGGATCATATGCGGGGCACATTTTGCCAGATCCGAGCCGTCGAATTCGATCGTGCCGCGACTGCGACCGACCAGCCCCATGATGCTTCGGAGCGTGGTCGTCTTGCCGACGCCGTTGCGGCCGAGCAAGGCGGCGCATTCGCCGGGCGGCACCTCGAGATTGACGCCCTGCAGGATGTGCAATTTGCCGATATGGACGTGCACGTCGCGGAGGCTAAGCATGCGTGGCCTCCTCGACGAAGTCCTCGTCTTCCGGCCGGCCGAGATAGGCCTCGCGGACACGCTCATCGTTGGCGATTTCGGCCGGGCTGCCGGAGGCGAGGATGGCGCCTTGCGCCATCACCGTGATGTCGTCGGCAATGCCGAACACAACCGTCATGTCATGCTCGATGATAATGATATCGATCGTCTTCGCCATCTCGCGGATTTTTGCGACGGCACGCTCGGTTTCCGCGGGACTCATGCCGCAGGTCGGCTCGTCGAGCAGCAGCAATTTCGGATCGGAAATGAGCGCCATTCCGATCTCCAGCAAGGCAACGTCGCCGTACGACAGCGTGCCGGCCTGCCTTTCCGCGAGCGCGGCCAGACCGGTCTGTTCGAGCGTTCGCTCGACGCGTTCGCGGCCGGCCGGATCGTCGGATGCGTCGCGCAGCGGATGCAGGATGCCGTGCGAGGCGCGGTAGGTGACCCAAAGATTTTCGGCCACACTGAGCTGGTGGAAAACGCTTTTGATCTGCAGCGTTCGCTTGATGCCGAGCCGGCTGATCGCATGCGGCTTCAGTCCGGTAATGTCCTGACCGCGGAACAGGACGCTGCCTTCGTCGGCGGTCAGCAGGCCGGACACCAAGTTGAAAAAGGTCGTCTTGCCGGCGCCGTTCGGGCCGATAATGGCGTGCAACCGCCGGGACGGCAAAGACATGCTGAGATCGTTGACCGCGGTGAGGCCGCCGAAGCGCTTGGTTAATCGCCGGGTTTCCAGGATCGGCGCGGTCATGGCTCGGTCCGCAATTTCTTGGCGACGTTGCCGGATGTCTCCCGGTCGTCGAGCCGGCCAAGCAGGTCGCGCCACAAGCCGACCAGGCCCTTCGGCGCCATGATCACCACCAGGATCGCCATCACGCCCACGATGAGAGCGTGATGCTCCCAACGCGTCGAAACGACTTCACGGATGAAGATGAACAGGCTGGTGCCGATGATCGGGCCGAACAGCGTACCGGCGCCGCCGACGATCGCCCACACCACGGCTTCGCCGGACACGTGATAGAACATGTATGACGCTGAGGCGTAACGACCGAAGAATGCGAACAGCGCGCCGGCGACGCCGGCGAGAAACCCCGCCATCACGAAGGCGATGAGGCGGAGCAGATAGACGTTCAGCCCGATGAGCGAGGCGCGGACGTCATTGTCGCGGATCGCGAGAAACGCCTTGCCGAGCGGGCTGCGGATCACGCGATGCATCAGATAGAAGCAGAGCGCGACCGTGGTCAGGATGAAAAAATACTGGAACGTCTGGTTCGTGAAGCTCAGGACGGTGCCGCCAAAAGAAAATGTCGGCGGCATACTGAAATTGATGCCGTCGTCGCCGCCGGTCAGCGATTTCATGGTGACGGCGAGGAAATAGAAGATGAGCGAGAACACCACGGTGATGATGGCGAAGTAGTGCCAGGTCAGGCGGACCGCCAGCACGCCGGACAGCAGCGCCATGGCGACCGCGGCTGTAATGCCCAATCCAAAGGCTGGCCAGAACGACAATCCGAGATGATCGATGCCAATGCCGACGCCGTACATGCCAAAGCCGAAATAGAGCGCCTGGCCGAACGACAGCAGTCCGACATAGCCGAACAGAAGATTTACGCTTGCCGCAAACAGCGACCAGATCAGGACTTCGGCGATCAGATTGACCCAGAAATCGTTCACGAAAGCGGGAACGACCCAGGGCACGGACAGCATGAACGCCGCGAACAGCGCAAACAGCATCCGTTCGATCGTGCTGCGCAGGGTCACCGGACATATCCTTTGAACAGACCCTGCGGGCGCAGCAGCAGCACAGCGCTCATCAAGACCAGGGAGGCGATGCGGGCGATGGTCGGGTCGGCTGTGCTCTGGATCACGCCTTCCATAAACGACAGAAGCACAGCCGCTGCTGCGGTGCCCGGCAGATTGCCGAGCCCGCCGATGATCACCGCCATGAAGCAGAACGGAAGGATGTCCACGCCGCCGCGGAAGTCGACGGTCGTAATCGGAGCGGCCACGGCGCCGCCAAAAGCCGCCAGCGCAAAGCCGATAGCGAAAGTAAGAATGTAAATGCGCTGCGCCGGGATGCCCATTGCAATGGCGGTGTCGCGGTCATGGCGGACGGCCCGCATCCAGGTGCCGACCTTGGTATATTGCAGGAACAAGAAAAATCCAGCCAGCGCCGCAATCGATAAGCCGGCCGCGAAAATCCGGTAAATCTCGTACTGGATGCCGAACAACGGCACCGTGCCGGTGATGGGGGGCAGAATACGGTGCGGGGTCGGGCCGAAGGTGATGCGCACCACCTCCTGCAAGATCAGGGAAAGACCAAATGTCGCAACGATCGATAGTGCGGCGGTGCTCCTGATCGGCTGAATCACGATCCGCTGGATGAGCGCGCCTAGAATAAATCCGACGAGAGGCGCAACGATGAAGCCCAGCCAGAAATTGCCGGTGAGCTGCAAGGTGAACCAGGCGACCACGGTGCCCACCATGAAAAAATCGCCGTGGGCAATGTTGATGACGTCGAGCAGCCCGAAAATAATCGACAGGCCGAGCGCGATCAGGGCGATGATCAGCCCCCAGATCAGCCCGTTCAGCGCGAGTAGCAGCAGCGTGTCGCTCATGCCGCAACACCATCGATTTTTGCGGTTATCCCCTCGGTAGTTTCCGACCATCGCCGTACGGGCGCAACGTCAATTTTCATGCGGCGGCGAGCGCGCGCCACAACGACAAGCTGCAAATGAATGCCATTAGCGGCTGTCATTGACTGAACCATGTGCTTTGCCTGCGTAGGCAGCGAGCGCATCCGTCGGAACCATGTGGCGGTCGATGTTGAGCTCCTCCGGCGACAGCCCGAGCGCCAAGCCGACAAGTTGCGGCAAGTGCAAGACCGGCATTTCGAGACTTTGGCCGAGATCTTTTTCGATCTCGCGCTGAAAGCTGTCGAGCACCGTGTGGCAGAGTGGGCAGGGCGTCACCATGGTCTGCGCCCCGCCGGTCTTTGCGGATAAGATATGCTTGCCGGTGAGCTTGAGCGCGACCTTTTCGTCATGCGCCGCGGTGTGGAAGCCGCAGCACTCCGTCCGCCCGCTGTAGTCGATGGGCCGGCAGCCGAGAATTTCCGCCAGCTTCTCGAGAGCAATGTTGTTACGCGAGTCGACAAAACCGTAGCGCAAGGGCGGGCGCGTGATGTGACAACCATAAAACGCCGCGACCGTCAGACCGTTGAGAGGATTGACAACCAGCTCACGCAGTCTCTCTGGGCCAATGTCCTCGTGCAGCACCCAGAGGAAATGGCTGATCCGGGTCCTGCCGCTGTATTTGAGGCCTTCGTCGGCGAGACGGGCGTTGACGGCTTGCGCGAGCTCGCTGTCGCTGACGAACGCGGCATGCGCGTCCAGCAGATTGAGCGTGCAGGTGTTGCAGATCGTCATCAATCCCAGACCCTCGCGCTCGGCCAAGGCGAGGATACGGACGTTCAGGGCGTAAAAGCCGGCCGGATCGATGGCGCGCAGCTCACGCGCGCCGGTGCAGGTAGCCGATTCGAGCTGAGCGAGCTCGAGCCCGAGCTTTGCCGCGACGCGATGCGTGGCGACGTTGAGTTCGGCACAGGTACTGCGGGCCGAGCAGCCGGGATAATAGGCGAACTTCATCGACGGCGAACCTTTCCGTTAAGCAGGCGGTGTGCGGCGCCAGCCGCAGCCGTCTTCACCAAGAGGAAGGTTTTCAACGGATTGATCTTGCCGCGCAGCAGCAGGCGGAACACTCGCGGCAAGTTGCGCAACGCCCGGATGCCTTGGACGCGCAGGATGAGCGCGCTCGGATCGACCCGGCCGCGCGCCGCGACGATGCTGCGCAGAGCGAACGAATGGCCGGCCATGTGCGGCAGCAGTTCGGCAGCTTTTGCCTTCAGCGGCTCGATGATCCGGCTGACGATCGGAATGGAGGCCGGACAGACCTCCTCGCATTTGTAGCAGGACACGCAATTGAAGATGTCGGTCAGCGCCAGTGAGCGTTTGACTTTCTGCGGATCGTTACGCGGATCGAGCGCGGTCTGCGCCAATTGAACCAACGGGGCAGGGCCGGCAAACGACGTCAGATCACCGAGCCCGATCACGGGGCAGGCCGAATAGCAGCACATGCAACTGATGCAATCGAGCGCCTTGGACGAGTCCTTCATCTGCTTGTGCGTTAGCGGCTCGGGAAATCCCGGATAGGTAACGGCGCGCTCGAGCCAAGGCTCGAGCCGCGCGACCTTGTTCTCATACGGAGTGCGGTCGACGATCAGATCGCGGATGATTGGGAGGTTGCGCAGCGGCTCGATGGTCATCGACGGTTCGACCGCTTCCCAGCAGGCAAGGACTTCGCGGCCGTTCATGCGCATCCCGCAACTGCCGCACATCTTTGAGCCGCAAATCCAGCGGTAGGCGAGGTCGGTCGCTTCGTTCTCGGCAATCCAGTTGAGGGCGTCGAGTACGCGCATCCATTTGCGGTACGGGACCTTGAACGACTGGAATTGCGGAGGTCCGTCTAGGTCGCCGCTGCGGCGTATCCTCACCTCCAGCATATCGCCCGGCGCGAGCCGGGAATTGCGCAGGGCAAGCGTATCGACGCGCTCGATCTGGCCGAGGCGGCTGGCGCCAATCGTCGCTGCAACCGGCGTCACCATGCGACCTCGAGATTGTCTTTGGTCTCGAAGCCGGGCTGGAAGAACGGCAACTCATACGGACGCTGCTCGAATCGCAGTCCATTGCCCGACTTTTTCAATACATTGGCCACCAGCCAATTCTTGTTGTCGGTGTTTCGGAAATCCCGCCGGAAGAAGGGGCCGCGGCTTTCCTTGCGCTCGAGCGAGGAGTGAACGATCAATTCGCAGGCATCGATCATGTTGACGACGTCGATCGCGTCCAGCCATTCGTAATTGGCCGTTCTGGTCTGGTTTGCGATCTTCATGTCGGGAAGCAGTTCGAGCCGCATCCGTTCGATCTCGTCCAGCGCCGAACGCAAGCCCGCGGCGTCCTTCTCCACGCCGGCTTTATCCCACATCAAGCCACGTAGCTTTTCCTTCAATTGAACGGGAGTGATGGCGGAGCCGGAAGCGTTGCGTAGTCGATCGAGCCGTCGTGTTTCGCCATCGATCTCGTGGTCGGCCATGGCGCCGGTTCGCAAGTCGCCGAACTCAGCGGCGATCCCATCGGCAACGACTTTGCCGTCATAGGTCGCAAGGCCGATCAGTCCATTGCTGTGCCCGCCGACGCCGCCGGCAACGTAGAGGCCCGGCAGGGACGAGCGCATCGTCGTCGTGTCGACGTCGATGCCGCCTTGCCGATAGTGCGATGTGACGGCGGTCTCCACGAGTTGTTCGGGGAATTGCAGCCCGAGCTGGCGGTAGGCCTTGCCGTAGGTCGTGTATGCTTCGACCTCGCCGGGATCGCAGTGGTCGAACCCGGCGTAGTAGCCGCCGTCGTAACGCGCTTTGCCGGCGTGCACCTGCTTGGCCAAGGCCTTGAGCTGCACGGTGTAGGGCCCGAAGGCTAACGGGTCGTCCTGCTGCTGATTGAAGAATTCTTCTCCCGCCGAATTGACCATGCGCGCTGACTTTTCCGAGCCGAGCATCGGATTGGGATAGACCTGCATGCGCTGCCAGCTTGGCGGGTCGGCAATGTCGTTGGTGTGCCACCACTGCATTTCCATGTTGACGAGTGTCGCACCGGCGCGCCACGCCATGGCGATCCCGTCGGCCGACATCTCGCGCGTGCCGGTCGAGCGCTTGTGCAGGCGGTCGGAATAGCCGGTGGCGAGCACCACGGCGCGGGCCTGAACGACTTTGTAGTCGCCCGTGAGGATATTGAGGCAGAAAACACCGCCGACGTTTCCATCGCCGTTGCGCAGCAGTGCCGTTGCAACGGTTTCTTCCAGCCGCGGAATTCCGGCGCGGATGATCTGCTTGCGTCGCAGGTCCATGAAGGGGACGCCGGAATTGCCCTGCACGTTTGCCGCGATGCTGCGGATCGCGCCGGGGCTGGTGACGACATTCCCTTTATCGTCGCGGCGAAAGTAGAGGCCGAGCTCTTCGAGCTCGGGATAGTAGACCTGCTCGATCCACTCGCCGCAGCGACGCGCCCAATTTTGATCGATGAGAAACTGATTGTGATACTTGATCAGGAATTCGGCGGTGTTGCGCGCCTGCGCTTCGCTATTGCCCAACAGCCGGCCGCCGATCACCAGGTTGCCGGCAAACAGCGAGGCGCCGCTTTTGCCCACCAGCCCTTTGCAGATGATCAGCGGCTTGATGCCAAGTTTTTGCAGACAGAGCGCGGCGTAGCAGCCGGCAGCGCCGCCGCCGATGATTGCCACGTCGGTCTTCAACACGTGCATACGCGGCCCCTCTCACGCGTCAGGTAACCATGCAATTCGGCAAAGCTCATATTGTATTTTTGCACCACCCAGTGCCCGATTGGTGCTAGCCTTCCAGGCAGGAGGAGGCCGCCCGCAATGACGCCGAATGCCGCCAAATGGGACGATCTGAAGGTGTTTCTGGAGGTGGCCCGTCAGGGCAGCGTCCACGCGGCGGCGAGGCGTCTGCGGATCGACCATTCCACGGTCTGCCGTCGGATTGGCCGGCTTGAATCGCTACTGGCCGTGAAGCTGTTCGATCGCAGCCGCAAGGGCATCGCGGTCCGTCATGAGGCGCTTGGACTGCTCAAACATATCGAGCAGATGGATCGCCACGCCGGCTCGGTCGAAGACGCCATTCTGCGCGGCCCCGAGGAAAAATCGCAGATCGTTC
>Ga0134124_10003287_pt1 | contig 13007 bp, 8 predicted proteins | sample KB304_FD_96880 | JGI IMG/M metagenome (GOLD analysis project Ga0134124, IMG submission 96880) | Terrestrial soil microbial communities without Nitrogen fertilizer from Kellogg Biological Station, Michigan, USA - KB3-0-4 | ecosystem: Environmental > Terrestrial > Soil > Unclassified ... | reverse complement strand
AGCGCCCGCTCGATCGACGGCATCGCCTGCGGCACATTCAACTTGAGAAACCGAATCATATGCGCCACCTCTGTCGGCGTGAGGTCCTCCGGAGTACGTCCGGGGATTCCCAGCGGAACCAGGTATGCGCGCATGTTAAACCCGCCGCGCCGTAATTCCGCTTCGAGCGTTTGGATGAACTGTTCCCTTTCAGCTGCGTTCAAGGCAACCAACCCATCTCGAACAAGTTCTTTGAGTTCATTGGGGTCAACTGTCGACCAATTAACTGTCGTTGTTCCAACCTTCCTGCTCATTTGTTTTGTGTTTATGTTTCTAGCCATTTCTTTACTCCACCACTGTCTGTTCTGAACCCGTACGTAGCGTATCGCGCTCTGTTGAATCTCTGCTCGCCGATCCTTCAAAGACGCGATATCAACCGCTTTAACGCGACTCCGAATCTTTGGTTCAAGAACTTCGTAATTTAACCTGCACCCGGCAGGCAACTCGAAAGTTCGCCACCTTCAACAATGTCGCACAGCATTTGTGCAACCTCCGTGCCATTTAGTTGCCTAGCCGCGTGGGTGCGGCCCTAAACAACCCGCTGACAACGTGTTCCTGACTATAGACACCGACCAGACGCAATTCGTCACATGATCGGTCACACAAAAAATCTGCGATCAATCGATATTTCGAACACTCAAATCGAACGCTCACGCGGAGACAAGTCACGCCTCTCGACAGGGGCGCGCGTCTCGCGTGCGAAGGCGCTTAGCGTCTTTAACCAGCACGTCTAAGAAGAACGCCGACCCTGGCGAAAAATGCTCAGTCTCCAACAACGCAAAACAATCGCAACAAGTTGTCTCGGGTTTTGGAAAGTTGGTTTTTGAATGTGCTATAGTCACGATTCCTGGGCACCTCAGTTTGAAAGGGATTAACACAAATGGCAGATGAAAGAACCGAGCGCAATCGCGCTATAGATGTGGCAATTGCAAGCATTGAGAAGCAGTTCGGCAAGGGCTCGATTATGCGGCTCGGCGAAAAGAAAGTAATGGACGTCGCCGCAATCTCAACCTCTTGTCTCAGCCTTGATGCCGCGATCGGAATCGGCGGAGTTCCTCGCGGAAGAATCGTTGAGATCTACGGCCCTGAATCTGGCGGAAAAACTACGCTTGCGCTCCACATCGTCTCCGAAGCTCAGAAAGCAGGCGGCGTGGCAGCTTACATTGACGCCGAACACGCGATGGATGCCCAGTACGCCGGCAAACTAGGCGTAAACGTTGATGATCTTTTTATTTCCCAGCCTGACTCCGGTGAGCAAGCGCTTGAAATCGCTGAAGCCCTGGTTCGTTCCGGTGGCGTGGATGTGCTGGTAATCGATTCGGTCGCCGCGCTCGTGCCTCGCGCTGAGTTGGAAGGCGAAATGGGTGACTCGCTGCCTGGCTTGCAGGCGAGATTGATGTCACAAGCTCTCAGAAAGCTTACGGCCGTCGTAGCTCGCTCAAACACCTGTCTGATTTTCATCAACCAGATTCGCGAGAAAATAGGCGTGATGTTTGGTAACCCGGAGACGACAACCGGCGGACGCGCGCTAAAGTTTTACTCGTCGGTGCGGCTCGAGATCCGACGCACCAGCTCGATAAAGGACGGCGATTCGGTAGTCGGCAATCGCACTAAAGTCAAAGTAGTTAAGAACAAGGTCGCTCCTCCGTTTAGAGAAGCCGAATTCGACATAATGTACGGCGAAGGGATTTCGCGGGAGGGCGATCTTCTGGATTTGGCGGTTGAAAACCGGATCGTTGAGAAGAGCGGCGCGTGGTTCAGCTTCAAAGGCGATCGACTCGGCCAGGGTCGCGAGAATGCCAAGAACCTTATTAAAACCGATCGCTCGATATGCAAGCGGATTGAAACCGAAGTTCGTGAGACGCTCGGTCTGCCTGCTGCCGCGGCCGATGAGCCTGCGGCAACGGCGCCAACTCCTGGTTCATCTCGCAGAGCAGCGACAAAGGAATGAGAACGATCCTCGGATGATTTCGGGGCATCTCTGCAAACTTTTGAGCCGGCTCTCGAGTAAAAGAAGACAACAGAATCACAAGGATTTGTGCTTAGAGAACGAGTGAGCTGCATGCTCGCGTCAAATCGAAGGTTATTCATCATACAGTAGTGTTGATGTATCTTCTGCGCAACATTTGGTGTTGACCTTCGCGCGAATTCTCTGGTACTATCGCCGCCGACTCACCAGGATGCCCCCCATCATCGAGGTATTATTCCCATGAAATGTCATGGTTGCGGACATGAGTTCCCGAACACTGCTGCGCGTTGTCCACGTTGTCACAGATCACTTAACCGGCGGCCTCGCACCTCGACTGATTCGAGATTGTTAGAGTTTCCGCGTCGAAGCCGTACCGCACAACCAATCGAAACGAAGACCGCTCCTCTTCCCGCCTGGCGTGTTGAGCTGAACGAGAAGGTCCGTGCGATTCGTGCCAATCGAGTCACGGCTCCCGAATCTGAGAAGGCTGCCGAAGCTAGCGTCGTAACTTCCCCTGAAACTGTGATGCGCGCTGCTGGGACCAGCGCGTTGCAGGAACCGGCAGATATTTACTACACAACCGATTCACTATCTCGTTCGGTTGCAGCTCGCCAAGAGGCGATTCAGGCGCCTGCTTCCGACGGTCGGCGATCCAGCAATAATATCGTTGAAGCTGCATTGATTCGCGTGAAACGTGCGACTGAAAACGCAAGTCGTGCTGCTCTTCCAAAGATCGAGCCTGCGAGATCGATTCAACCGAGCCAGGTATTTGATCGGCAGGCGACCGCCAGAGCGCTCGAACCCGCACCCGAAATTGAACAGCGTGTTGAAGTCGCGCTGGCACCAGCACCCGCGCCAACTCCAGCGCCAGTTCCGGAACCTGAGATTGTTCAAGCCGCTCCGGTCGTGACACAACCAGTCGAGGAAGTTCCGACGATCGTTGAAGCCGCTCCAGTTCCCGTTGCTGAGCCGGAACCACCGGCTGCGGAATCGCCGACGGTGCTGATCCTGGACGAGATTGAACCGCTCGATTATCTGGAGGCCGAAGTCAGAAAGGTCGATCAGACACTAGGCCGCGAGTTTGTTAAGAACGAGAGCCCGACAATCTTCACACACGCTGTGATCGGCATCGTCGATTTGCTGGCGGTGGCCGTGAGTTGCTCGCCTTTTTTGGCTTTCATTAGAATCGCCGACGGCAGCTTTTCGGTAACTCAAACCCGGCTTGCGGCTTTTGCGATCATCGGGCTGGTAGCATTCTTCTATCTGGCGTTGACTCAGTGTCTCAGCGGCAGAACATTTGGAATGATGCTTACCAACACTCGAGTTGTGGATTCTCTGGGGTTTGAATCTCCGACCGCATCCCAATCTCTGCTCAGGACCGCCGGGTACTTTATCGCGGTGGCGCCGGCTTTCGCTGGAATCCTCTGGGCGGCAATCGACCATAAACATCGCGGTCTTCAGGATTTCATTTCGCGAACGGTAGTAGTACGCGATTTCTAATCTCCTGGTCGCAATTGGTCGAGCATTTTCTCTTACTCGATAGTCGCGTTTTCGGCGACTCTCTCCTCAAGTAGTATTATCTCGTGGATAACTTCTACCTCTCGGCGATCGTACGAGAAATCCTACCCGAGTTGCGCGGCCGAGCTGTTTCTCGCGTGGCCATGATCGATACAACTCTGTTGATTGACTTTCGGCTGGCATCAGATCGCGAGCTGCTTGTATCGATGGATCGTTCGTCGCCTGCGATGTACCTTTCACAGGTTGTCGCCGAGCACGTAGGGCCAGCAAAGAGCGGTTCTACTTTTTTCCTCTCTTTACTTCGCAAGCATCTGGAAGGCGCCAGAGTTTCCGATATTCGAAAACAGACGGATGACCGCGTTGTGGAAATCGATTTCGAGAACGTCGATGCGGGTGACAACCCCGTTCTGCTTACGCTTCGGCTCGCGCTCACGGGGCGCTCAGCGAATGCATACCTGTATGACATGGATAACGAGCTGCTGGGGACGCTGTTTGATACCAGCGGATCTTCCAGTGAGGCCTCATCAGATTCAAAGCCACGCGAATCAACGCTTCAAATCGGTGAACTATCGGATGATGCGACTGAGGCCGAAGTACTCTCGCGATTCTTTAGCAGGGGCTCGATCTTTAGCCCTCAACTGAAAGATGAGTTTCTGGCTCGCAGCAAGGAAACAACTCCTGCTACAGCGCTTCATTCGCTGTATCGAAGCCTGCAGGTCGATCCGCCGCTGCCCCTGATCTACTCGGCAACGCCACTCGAGGACGTTGGCGAACGAGTCATCAATCCGTCTCAGGATCTGCTCCTTTCACACATTGAGCTGGCTCACGCGCGTGAGCGAATCCGCAATGAGTTTTCATCTCTGTCGGAAGCCGCAGATCAATACGAAAACGCAAGGCACAATGCAGTTGCGTTACGAAGTCGATACGGCGCTCTCAAACAGAACCTTGAGCGGGAAATAGGCAAACGGCGCTCGACGCTAGCAGCTATCGAGGCTGATCGAGCTCGATTCGAAAACCCTGATCGATTCAAGCGATACGGTGACTTGATTCTGGCGAACCTGGCCGACGCGCGGATCGAAAACAATCGGGTTTCGGTGATTGACTACTACGACGACGAACAGTCACGGATCGAAATCGATGTTCCCGAAGGCTCTAACCTTAAGAGCGCTGCCGCGGACTACTTCGCGCGATATCAAAAGGCTCGACGCGCGATTGCCGCAATCGAAACCAGGGCGAGTGAGGTTTCTCGCCTCCTGGAGCCGCTCAATAAATTACTGATCAAGCTCGAAAGCGAACCCACAGCGGAATGCCTTGATGAGGTAAGCGGACAATTCGACGGTCTGCTCGGCTCGAAAAGGCGCGAACGCAGGGGCCAAAAGGCATCTCAATCGGGTAAAGGGACCGCGTCACTCGGTAGAAGATTCAAATCAAGCGATGGTTTTGAGATCGTAGTTGGCCGAAACGATCGGGACAACGATGCGATTACCTTTCGAATCGCAAGACCGCACGAAATTTGGCTGCACGCCGCTGATTATCCGGGCTCGCACATTCTGATTCGCAACCCTTCACGCGAGGATCTTCCTCACAAAACAATAACTGAAGCTGCAGAGCTGGCAGCCTACTACTCTCAGGCGAAGGGCGAAGGCAAAGCTGCCGTTCACTATACCCAGAAGAAATTCGTATCAAAGCCGCCGCGAGCCAAGCCGGGTCTGGTTCGTCTCTCCTCCTTCAAAACGATTTTCGTCGAACCGCGCTGCACTTTGGAACGCATTCCGTGAAACTTCACAAGCAACCCAGCGGACAACTTTATGAACTAAGGACCTCAGGGTTTTGCAAGATTACCCTGCAAGTTTGAAATGCAGATGCTATGATTCAAAAAGCGAGGCGCAACAACTAATGAGCCGCTTGATGTTCGTCTATCTTTCCGGCACTGAAAAAGGTAAGACGAGAATCTTCAAACAACAGCAGGTAACCCTGGGGACTTCGGATGCCTGTGATCTAACCCTTGTTCCAGAGACAGCGGGCTCATTAGCGGACGGTGTGCTCGCTGATGTTTTCGACGACGAGAACGCTTTTCACCTTGTCCCGCATTTCGGCCAAACTCCTTTAGAGATCAGCATCAACGGAGAACCTCTCGGAGCGGATGAAACCGGATCCGGACACGCGCTTCAGGACGGCGATACCATTCGTTTCGGATCCGATCAAGAAGGCGCGAGCGTGCTGTTTCAAGTGATGCCGGAGAACTTCTCGGCAACGCATCCAGTGCGTCGACAGCCTTCGGACGTCGATCGAGTTTCAGGTCAATCAGTACATCCGTTAACCGCCACACTTTTTGTGAAGGAGCTTACGGCAAGCCTATGGGCAGAGATTCCTCGTAAGGCAAAGATGACCGGTCTCAGCATCGTCTCGGCGATATCGCTGGGGCTTCTGGCGGTGACTTCCTTCAGTCTGATCACTCTGATTCGAACTTCAAACAAGACGGACAAGCTCGGCGAGCAGATTGCCGCCGTTCAATCGGGTCGCGAACAGGACCAAGAAGTCATTCGCAAGCAACGTGAAGAAATTGAGAAGCTTCGCGAAGCAAGCGAACAGATGCGTCGCTTCACTCAGAAGATCGCCGAATTGTACAGCCCAGGTGTTTGCCTCATCGTAGGCACTTACACATTCGTTGAACGCGGAAGCGGACGGGTCCTTCGTTATGAAACCGCCGACAAGATCGGCGACATGCCGGTAGATAAGAGCGGAAACCTGCAGGCGTCGGTGGATGGCGCCGGACCTCCGGTGCAAATCGATTACACAGGCACCGGTTTTATAGTTGAGGAAGGCGGCATCATTGCCACCAACAAGCACGTCGTTCAGCCCTGGGTAACCGATCAGATGGCTCAGATAATCCTGCATCAGGGCGGCGGGCTCACACCTCGGCTGGATACTCTCGAAGCATTCTTCCCAGGTAGACAAGCTCCTTTTGAATTGAAGGTCGCGGCTACATCGCCGCGTTATGACATTGCGCTTTGTAGATTCGAGCAGGGAGACGCCGCGCTTCCGGTGTTTCCGATGAGCAGCGACGATCCAATTTCGATCATTGGAGAGCCGGTGGTTTTGCTGGGATACCCGACCGGCGTCGACGGATTGCTTCAGCGAATCGAGGAGTCCGAACGAGGCGAGATCCTGAGATCGCACGGACAGTCAGTGGTAGCGGTCGCGCTGGGTCTGGGTACTCGCGGGCTGATTAGACCTTTAACCACCACTGGAACGGTCAGCGATGCTCTTCCCGGTCGCATCGTGCACAGCGCACAGACGACCGAGGGCGGATCTGGCAGCCCGATTTTCGATCGCGATGCTCGAGTCATCGCAGTCAACTCGGCGATTCTTGCGACTGTGGATGGGAATCAGAGCTTTGGCGGATCCAACTTCGGCGTGCCGATCAAGGTAGCTTACGAGTTGCTTCAGACCTACGACAGAGATAAGGCGGCCCATCCATAGTGACGAGTGACAAGTGAGGAGTGAAAAGTCACTCGTCACTTCTTCATTCTTACTTGTCACTCTTCACTTGTCACTCTTCACTTGTCACTCTTCACTTGTCACTCTCCACTGATCTTCAGGCACAGCGACCGCGGCCGGCGATCTCAACGCCGTCAAATCGCAACAGCTCGTCTTCCTTGCTTGGCGGCGGGACAACTTCAAAGACAACCTTGTCGAACTTTCCGTGGCCTCGATAAAACGAAGTCTTGTAGCCTCTTTGATTTGTAAACTCGATTAGCTGGACGCCCCACTTGCCCAGAGCGGCATTTTCAGGGATCGGGATTGTGACGTCAAAACTGGTCTGCGCATAACTCTGTTCTGCCGTTATGGAGACCTCGCCGACCGCCAGTTTTATCTTGTTCGAGCTCGCCATACTGAACTGAAAACACTGTACAAAAATTCTGCTGATCCCGTTCGGATCGTAAGCTGCTATTCGCAGGGCAAGACTTTCACCCGCGATTACTCGGACATCCGTAGAACCATTTAATCCCAAACTGACGGACATAGAGACACCTTTCCCTCTTGGTTTTGGAGTGATTGTGAGGGTTGTCAAAAATTAGGGCAGGTCCGACGATCTCTTTGGTTTATTTTGTTAGGCGACGATAATAGCGGTATCAACAAATCACGTCAAGAGTTAATCACCTAACCCATTACAATTCAAATTTTAGCGGCCTATGTTTCGCACCGAACGTTACTTTTGTCCGAAGGGCTTTTGCTTGCCCTCAAGCGCCTCTTTGTAGGCGCCGTTCGGTATGTCCCCGAGGGCAATCGCCTGGTCGTATTCGGCTATGGCGTCGGCTCGAAACTCCTGAAAATCGAACACTCGCCCAACACACACATAGCTCCATTGTATGAGCCAACGCTCGTTATCCTTGGAAGCGTTTTCAATCGCCTTGCGGTACAGCTTCACGGCTTTCGACAGCCGATCGTGCTGCATTTGAATCTTATCGTTCTCGTCCGCTTTCGGATCGAGTTCAACCGGCGAAGGTGACTGAGTATAGATCTGCGCCATTCCGTAAAGCGCTCTTGCATTGTTGGGCTCAGCGGTGAGGACCTCATCCAACAATAAGAGGGCCTCCGCGTAACGCTTGTTCCTGATCAGGTCGTCTGATTTCAATACCTTTTCCGCCATGGCGCCGATCACAGCCTCGGCTCCAGCATTTTCCCCGTTCGCCGTACCTGTCGTCTTTGTGCGCTTGGCGGACATTCGCGCAATGATCGGTTCAAATTCCTTGCTGCGAGCTGCCTCTCTATCGAACTTGGTGTTTTCAAGCATCGAATCGAAGAAGTCTTCCATCCCGATCCCAACCTTCTCCAATCCAACAAGCGAGTCGTAGAAATGGAAACTGAGCACGCTTCCTCGCAGGTACGCCTGGGCGAGATCGAACTGCGCGTCATCTTCGGTGTAAGACCCGCGCGTCGCGATGGAACTGATTCTGCGCATCCTGGCTTCAGTGGCCTGCGCGAGCGATTCTCGTATTACAAGATAGACGCTGTTCGCAAACTGCTTTGAAGCGGTCGGTACAGATGCGACCAACTTCGATATTTGCTCTTTGTACGTTAGTGAAGTTTTTAGATGACGTTCGACCATCGGGTCGATCACGAATCGAATGAGAGCTTGCCTTACTGCTTCGGCGTTTTGTGTCCGCGATAACCCAACGATAACGATGTAGTCATAACCGACCTTGCGAGCAAGCAAGTCGTCCTTTTGATTGAGAATATCACCGCGCAGCACCGCTGTTTCGAGAGGCGTCATCAGATCTGGAATAACAAATACCTGGCGCGTTCGAGTTCGGGTGATGATCGTCTCTTTGTGTTTCTTTCCTTCGGTCTCGCCGGTGGTCACTACCAGCGGCTTCATATTGATGACCATTTCTGGTTTCGCGTGAAAGTAATCAAGCACGTCGAAAATCGTTCCGCCTACTGGAGTTCGAAAGGCGGCAGTGTACCTGTCTCCAGCGGCCATGTATTTCGGTATCAGATCGCGGATTCCACTTTTGAGATAAAACTCACGAACGAGGGGAACGAAATCGAGTAGCGGCTGCAAGTCATCTGGGATCGTGGTGTCCGGTGATTGACGAATGCTGAATGCCGGCGGTTCGGTCATCATCACGCTCAGAGCAGCATAACGAGCGGCGTCCGCACTCTCGTCCTGACCTTTTAGTTTGTGCGACGTGTAAAACGCTGCTAGCTTCGCCTTCACCTGTGGATCAAGATTGGCAAGATCCTTTCTGATTTCGACGCGCGCCGGCGAAAGAGCTTGCCCACTGTTCTCAAAATCGAAACCCGCCATGTTGAGCGCCGCCATCACGATGAAAGTCCTGACGTCCGGTCCGATCCGGACATTTGCCTCCGGCGGAGCGATAAAGCCCGTGATAACTCTCTGGGTTGGCGTCTGTGGCTGAGCCTGAGGTGCCTGACCTGATTGAAGCGGTGCGCCCATTGCTGGAACACACAAAAACAACAGCAAAATCCTTTTCAGCATACCTACAAAGATAACGGCAGCGTAAAAGCGTGGTCAACAACCATAATGGGGTCTTCACCAGTCCGCTTCAGAATCAAGGTTTGTGGCCGAATTGTCTTACCGATTAGCGAGTGTTATCTTAGACCGCGTCGTTACACAGAGACGATAAGCACTTCCAACAAGAAAGCGTTACTTAGCCGCAGATTCGCCACCGATTGCAAGCCCCCAGACACCGATCAATCACAGGGAGGAGACATGTATACAAGTCACGATCTCGGTCGTTCGCTCATTTCTAGCTTTCGCGGTTACTCGGTTTATCAACGGAAAACTACGCTGCTGGTGATAGGTTTGACCGCCCTATTCATTTTGCCGACATTATTCGGTACCGAAACGGTTAGCGCCGACCCCGAACTTGTCGTCGGCTGTCCGGGTGGATTCACATCAATTCAGGCGGCGGTGAATGCCGCGAACTCCGGGGGCAAGATTCGAGTTTGCGCCGGAACTTATAACGAACAGGTGACCATTGCAAAGCGCCTCACGATTACAGGTGAAAACGGTGCGATCGTGCGACCGGTCGGCATGATTGCAAACAGCACAAATCTTTTTTCAGGGATCCCGGTAGCTGCTGTCATCCTCGTGAGAGATACCGACAGGGTGAATATTCAGAGTCTCACCGTTGACGGAGGAGCCAACGCGGTTGCGGATTGCAGCCCGATGCTCGTAGGCATCTTCTTCCGCAATGCCTCAGGCGAAGTCGACGACTGCGCGGTGACAAATATGAAACTTGGAGCAGGTCTCGGGACGTGTCAAAGCGGTCTTGGGATTTTCGCTCAGAGCGGCGGTGGCGGAAGCTCGAAGGTCAAAGTAAGCGATACCAGCGTCCACGACTACCAAAAAAATGGAATCACCGGGAAAGAAATCGGAACGGATATCGATGTGAATGACAACGTTGTGACCGGACTCGGATCGACGACCGGCGCGGCGCAGAACGGGATTCAAGTCGGTTTTGGCGCCGTCGGTACCGTCCGCGGAAACTCGGTTATCAACCATGTTTGGGCGCCGTGCGTATCGCCGTCCAACTGTAGCGATTTCGCGACGAATATTCTGGTGTTCAGTTCCGACGCTGTGACTGTAGCCCAAAACACATTGGGTAAGAGCCAGGTCAGCGTATCGGTTCTGGGAAACGATGCGAAGGTTCAAGCGAACACGATCTTTGATACTGATGTGTTTGACGGCGTCGCTGTGATCGGCAACAACAATATGGTTTCAAACAACCAGATAACGAACAGCAGTGAGTCGGCGGTGTTTGTTAACGGCAACAATAACAAGATTCACTCAAACAAAATCAACGAAGCTCCGATCGGGGTGCTCAAAGCCACAGGCAGCGCTGGCACTTCGATCGCCGGCAACCGCTTCGTAAACACACCGATTCCGATTCAGGACCCGCCTCCACCGCAAGGTCTCGGACCACGACCCATTCGTTGATCGTTGATTAGCTTTTTGTTGAAGAGTGAGCCGGCGTCGCGAGATTTGCGGCGCCGGCTTTGTTTTTTAGATTAGAGTTTTTCGGAGACTGATTTGGACTGAAGGAAGAGGAGCAGATAGTCTCTGCCGCCGGCCTTTGAATCGGTTCCGGACATGTTAAACCCACCAAACGGGTGCACACCCACCAAAGCTCCTGTGCACTTGCGATTGAGATACAGATTACCGACGTGGAACTCGTGCCGCGCTTTCTCAAGTCGCTTGCGTTCGCGACTGAAGACCGCGCCGGTAAGGCCGTACTGCGTGTTGTTTGCGATTTCAAGTGCCGAATCAAAATCTTTTGCGCGAAATGCAGCCAGCACCGGTCCGAAAATCTCTTCCTGAGATACCCGAGCCATTGGATCGACGTCTCCGATAACTGTCGGCTTTACGAAGTACCCGCGCTGCTTATCGTCGAGCGGTCCGCCGCCGGCCAGCACCTTGCCTTCACCCTTCCCTATTTCAACGTAATTCAGAATCGTTCCGTAAGCGCTCTTGCTCGATACGGGTCCCATCCAGTTTTCCTGATTCTTCACCGGGCCGACCTTTAGATTATTTGCTCGATCGGCAACACGTCCGACGAGTTCTTCATAAACCTTGTCGACTACCACCACTCGCGAACACGCCGAACATTTCTGGCCTGAATACCCGAAGGCTGACGTGACCACGCCGTCTACTGCCGCGTCCAGATCCGCGGTCTCATCCACTATGATGGTATCTTTGCCGCCCAGTTCGGAGACGACTCGCTTTACCCAAAGCTGTCCCTCGGCGGTTTTCGATGCGAGCTCATTGATGTGCAGACCGACATCTTTGGAACCGGTAAATGCTATGAATCGAGTTCTCGGACTCGCAACTAGGTAGTCGCCGATTTTCGATCCGCTGCCTGGCAGGAAATTGACGACGCCGGGCGGAAGAGAAGCCTCTTCCAGAATCTCGACAAACCTCGATGACACGATCGGGCTCTCGCTTGAAGGCTTTAGAACGACTGTGTTCCCGGTGACGATCGATGCCAATGTCATACCGCCCAAAAGTGCGAGTGGAAAATTCCATGGTGGTATGACCACTCCGACGCCTAACGGGATGTAAAACGATTCGTTTTGCTCGCCCGCGAGTGGCGTCAGCTCTTGTTCTCGGTTGTGACGAATCATTTCGCGCGCATAAAACTCCGCGAAGTCGATCGTCTCGGCGACGTCGCCGTCAGCTTCGGGCCAGGACTTTCCGACCTCGAGGACGATTAGCGCGGTCAATTCAGCTTTATGTTTGCGTAGCAGCGACGCAACCTTCAGGAGGTAGCGAGCGCGAACTTCGGGAGCAACATTCTTCCAATCCTGGAATGCGGCGTTGGCGGCTTCGAAGGCTTTATCCGCAAGCTCAACGTTGGCCTTATGAACAAGACCGATGACCTCGTCATAATTCGAAGGGTTCGTGGAAGCGAGCATGTCACCGGTGGTGTAACGCTTTCCACCTATAATCACCGGGTATTCACGTCCGAATTGTGACTCGACGTGGGCGATGGCTTCGCGCATTGCAGCCGCGTTTCGTTCATTCGTAAAGTCGATAAATGGCTCATTTGTGAATGGCGGAAGCATTGATGAGTTCCTCTCTTTTTTGCGTTGAAATTGTGACCCTACAAGGTATCAATCCGATTCAATCGCGGTCAACCAAATCGGTAGTGTCTAAATTCTTGTTGCAACCAATCAACGTTTTAGATTTTTCGAGAAATAAACTCCATCAAGAAAGTAATCAAGTTAACAACGTTCACTAGCGGTGTCCTGTCGGTAGGTCGTGTGGGTTGGAAATCTCCTTGGCCTCGTAGCGGTGACCGATCGATGGCTAAACCGGCAATGAAGATGCGGGCCGCACAGCGCTTACATACTGACGTCATAGGTCGACTGTGGTTGTTACGAGGTAGCCGCTATCCGGCCGCGAGATCGGCAACCACACTAGCTACCGATAGGAAACCGCTACGCGGTT
>Ga0134124_10003286_pt1 | contig 13007 bp, 11 predicted proteins | sample KB304_FD_96880 | JGI IMG/M metagenome (GOLD analysis project Ga0134124, IMG submission 96880) | Terrestrial soil microbial communities without Nitrogen fertilizer from Kellogg Biological Station, Michigan, USA - KB3-0-4 | ecosystem: Environmental > Terrestrial > Soil > Unclassified ... | reverse complement strand
CGTCCTCCAGCGGCGGAAGGCGCCGATGCCCAGCACATCCAGTTCGGCCGCATGCTGAAGTCCCGAGATGGCGGCGTTGCAGATCAGGATATCCAGCCGGCCGAAGGCGTCCAGGGCAGCTTGGACCATGGCGCGGCAACCGGCCTCGTCATCCACCGCATGTTCATCCGCGATGGCCGTCCCGCCGGAATCGGCGATGGCCTGCGCGACAACCCGCGCGGCCGAGGGCTGGTCCGGGTGCACGCGGTTGTTGACCACCACCTTTGCGCCGCGCGCCGACAGCCATTCGCAACAGGCGCGGCCGATGCCGCGGCCGGCGCCGGTGACCAGGGCCACTTGTCCGTCAAAGCGCAGGCTCATCGACGTTGCCTCGAGTGCAGCCTGAGAGCTACAACGCCACTTTGGCCATGAGTTCCAGCACCTCCAGCGACGGACGCGACAGGTTCAGGCCGGTGAGGCCCGAGTCCGCCCAGGCCTTCCATCGCTGGGCAATGCGCTCGGGCGGGCCGATCAGCGCGGTGTTGTCCACGTACTCGTCGGGTATGGCCGCGGCGGCCTCGTCCTTGCGCCCGGACAGATACAGCTCCTGCAGGCGATTCGCCACCTCGCCGTAGCCGCGCTCCACCATGATGTCCTTGTGGAAGTTCTTGTCCTTGGCGCCCATGCCGCCCACGTACAGCGCGATGCCGGGTTTCATGGCGGCGATGGCCTTGCCCGGTTCGTTGGTGATGTGCACCGCCACGCTGCCGTGGATGCGGAAATCCTTGAGGGTCTTGCCGTCCGTGCGCTTGGCCAGCCCCTGCTCGAGCAGCGGGGCGAAGCGCTTCATGTCGCCGGGCGTGAAACTCATGGACAACCATCCATCGGCGATCTCGGCCGTCATGCGGATATTGGTTGGCGTGCTGGTCCCCAGGTACACGGGAATGCCGGCATTGCCGTGCAGGATGCTCTTCAGCGGCTTGCCCAGCCCGGAGGAGCCCGGACCCTTGTAGGGCAGTGCGATCTCCTTGCCGTCGTGCGCCACCGGTCCATCGCGCTTCCAGATTTTTTTCATGATGGCCACGTAGTCGCGAATGCGGGTGTTGGGCTTGCCCCAGGGCTGCCCGTACCAGCCTTCCACGATCTGCGGCCCCGATACCCCCAGGCCCACGATCATGCGGCCTTCGCCCGCCATGGCGTCGATGGTCTGGGCGCACATGGCGAGATTGGCCGGCGTGCGCGCGGCGAGCTGAACGATGCCGGTGCCGAGCTTGATGCGCTTGGTCGATGCCGCGATGAAGGCGAGCGGCGTGATGGCGTCCGAGCCGTAGGTCTCCGCCGTCCACACCGAGTGGTAGCCCAGTTCGTCGGCGCGCCTTGCGAGGTCGAAGGGCAGGTCCATTTTCGACCCCGAGTAACCGATGTTCAGTCCAATATCCATGTTCTCTCCTTTCGCGCCGGATCAACGTCCCTTGAACTGCGGCTCGCGTTTCTCCATGACCGCGGCCACCGCCTCCTTGGCATCCTCGGTCTGGAAAGTCCGCGCGAAATTCCGCGCTTCCAGGGTCAGCACGTCGCGCAGGTGCTGGGACTCGGCGGCGTTGATGCTCTCCTTGGTGTAGTGCAGAGCGACGGGCGCCTGCCGCGCCAGCTTGCGCGCAAATGCCATGGTTTCCTCTTCCAGCCGGTCCTCCGGAAACACCTCGTCCACCAGGCCGATGTCGAGCGCCCGCCGGGCATCCACCTTGTCGCCGGTGAAGAACATTCTGCGCGCGCGGCTGGGGCCGATCAGCTTGGTGACATAGTAACTACTGCCGTAGTCGGGTGATATGCCGACGCGGATGTAGCCCGGCAGGAAGTAAGCGGACTCGGAAACGAAGCGGAAATCGCAGGAAGCGGCCAACCCCACGCCGGCGCCCACCGCGGCGCCGCGCATCAGGGCGATGGTGGGCTTGCCCATGGTGTGCAGCAGCAGCGGCCCCTCGAAGCCGTGGAAGAAGCGGCGCGATTTGTACTCGATCTCGTTCCATAGCGGCTCTTTGGAGTGCCGCACCGCGACGGAATTGCCCTCGTCGATGGCCCCGAAGCCCTTGAAGTTTCCGCCGGAGCAGAAGCTGTTGCCCGCCCCGGTCACGATCACCACGCGGACCTTTGAATCGAACTCGGCGTCGGCAATGGCCTCCTTGAGCAGCCGCGCCGCCTGCTCGGTGACCGAGTTCTTGGATTCCGGCCGGTTGAGGGTGATGGTGAGAATGCCGGCCGCCTCGTCAAGACGGGTGAGAACCTGCTCTGTCATGTGCCTCTCCTCCAATGGGAAATCCAACTCATCAAGGTTCGTGTTCTATTTTACGAACGAAAATTCAACGGCATTGACCATGAATGTAATGTAGCGCATTAATCGGCGTTAAGTAAATCACTCATTGCAATTTCTTGTTACTTCAACTATTTTCATGCAAGGCGTCACCGTAAAAATGGCTCGTTCTAATATATGAACAAACTAGACTTGCATCACCGGGCATTGTATTCATAATGCGGCTTGCCGTGACCATGCAAACACGGGCTGCGGCGCCAATTCACAGGAGGAGTCGTCATGAAGAGCTGGAATATCGGAAGGGCCGCGGCGTTGGTCGCGGCAGGCACGCTGGCCGCATGCGGCGCATTCGCGCAGAACCTGCCGGCCCGCATCAAGATAGGTTCATCGCAGCCCCTCAGCGGCCCCACGGCGCTGAACGGCCAAACCGCGCGCATGGTCCAGGAAATGACCATCAAGGAAATCAACGCAGCGGGCGGCATGGGCGGCCGGCCCGTGGATCTGGTGTTCGGCGATGACCAGGGTGATCCCACCCATGCCGTGACTGAAGTGCGACGGCTGGTGGACCAGGAAAAAATCAACGTGATCATCGGTCCCGGAGTCGCCAACGTGGCCCTGGCTTCGGCGCCCATTGTCACCCCGGCCAAGATACTGTCCTTCCCCTTCACCGGCGCCAAGTCCATCACCGTGCAGAACTTTCCCTACGGCTTCGCCACCTTCTATCCCTCGGACGCCTTCGCCGAGGCCATGGTGAATTACGCCATCGACAAGCTCGGCGCGAAGAACATTGCCATCATGGCCGACACCGGGGCGCAGGGACGGGCGGCCGCGGACACGGCCAAGGACTACATTCCCAAGCGCGGCGGCCGGGTGACCGGCATCGAATACGCCGACTTCGACGCGCAGGACTACACGCCGCAGGTGCTGAACCTGAAGCGCGGCAACCCCGACGTGGTACTGCAGGTCACCTCGGTTCAGATCGGGGCCGGGCGCTTCTACCTGGCCACCGAGGAGCAGAACTGGCCGGTGCGCATTGTCAGCCAGGTGTCGTCGCTCTTCCCCGAGGAGATCAAGAAAATCGCGGGCGCCAACGCCTACGGCGCGCGCCGCCTGCATGGACTGACGGTGAAGGCCGTGACGATGTGCCCGGGCGAGGACCCCTCCAGACTGCCCTTCGTGCAGTTCCGCGACAAACTCAAGGCCTTCACGCCCGACTGGCAGAAAATCCCGCTCGCCATCGCGCCCTATTACTACGACGAGATGTACATCACCAAGGCGGCAGTCGATGCCACGCGCTCGGTGGACGGCCCGACGCTCGCCTCCTGGATCGAGAAGAACGGCGGCAGCGTCAAGGGTCTCATCCTTGGTCCGCCCACGGCCAGCGCCACCGACCACTTCCTGTACCACTCGGAGGTGTTTGCCTTCACGGTGCGGCCCGACCAGGTGAACGCCCAGGGCGTGGCGGTGCGCGAAGGCTGCTGATCCCGCGGCAGGAAGACATCCACCGACGACGGGCCGAAAGGCCCGTTGTCTTTTACACCTGCCCGCGCATGCAGGGATTGGGCGCCGGCGGCTCAATGCGTGCGGTCGTCCGCCGCAAACGCAGTTCGCCGTAAACCGCAATTCGCCGTGAACACCGGTGTCTTGGTATAGTCGCCTCACTTTGCCACCGGGACCCCAAAGCGCCATGCGCAGGCCGCAAAAAAGCACCGATACACGCCAGCAGATCCTGGACGCGGCGGCGCGCCTGTACACGCGGGACGGCATCGCCGCAACCTCCATGCGCCAGATCGCCAAGGGCGCCGGCATACAGGCGGGCAGCGTGTACAACTACTTCCAGTCCAAGGATCAGATCACCTCGGAAATCTTTCACCTGGGCATTGCGCGCGTCGCCGAGGAGGTGAAGCAGGCCATCGAGCAGGCCGGCAAGTCGGCCGGCTTTCGCGCATTGCTGCGCGCCGCCATCCTCGCCCACCTCAAGGGCTTTTACCTGTACGGCGAGTACACCGCCACGCACATGCGCAACTTCAAGCAGGCGCCGCCGCGCATCCGCGCCAGCACCATCAAGATCCGCGACGCCTACGAGAAGCTGTGGGCGGGGGTGCTGAAGAAGGGCGTGGCCGAGGGCCACATCGCCGCCGACGTGGACCTCAAGCTCGCGCGCCTGCTGCTGCTCGGCTCCATGAACTGGACGCTGGAGTGGTTCCACCCCTCGGGCCGCTATTCGCTGGAGAACTTGTGCGTGATGATCGAGCGCCTGTTCCTCGACGGCTGCGGCAAGGCCGGCAAGCCGCGCACCCCGAAGGCCTAGCCGGTTCTCAAGCCTGGGGACCCTTTATTTCTTCGGGGGCGTCGCTGGTGAACCTCACCAGCGTGCGCCCCATTTCCACCGCATCGCCCCGGCGGCACAGCACTTCGGCCACCGTGCCCGCCTCGGGCGCGGTGAGGTTGTGCATCATTTTCATGGCCTCGATGACCACCACGCGCTGGCCGGTTTCCACGCGGTCACCGGGATTCACCAGCACGTCCACCACCAAGCCGGGCACGGGCGCCGTTACATCGCGCGCCCCGCCCTTGCCGCCGGCCGAGGCCTCGGGCAGTTCCAGGGGATCGAACGGCTTCAGCAGCCGGCGCGCGGTGCCGAGGCGTACGGCCAGCGCGCCGCCGTCGTCTCGCACCTGGGCGGTGAAGGCGCGCTCGCCAAGGCGAATCACCAGGCCTTCGGCACTGCGCCGCGCAAGCACGTCCAGGCGGGCGCCGCCCTCCTCGACGACAAACCTTCCCCTGCTGCCGCGCACGGTGACGGCCAGGCGCTTTCCTCTACCATCCTCGAAATGCAGGCCCCAGGCGGCCGGATAACCGGCCCGATCGAGCAGCCTCCAGCCGCCCAGGCTGGCCCAGGGATCGTCGCCGCCCGCGGCCGCGCGGGCCTCCTCGCGTCCCAGCACCACGTGCAATACCGCGGCCACGAGCGTGCGCGAAGCGTCCTCGGCGGACAACTCGGCCGCCCACGGCTTGAACCCGTCCAGAAACGAGGTGGTGGCCGTGCTGGTTGCGAAAGCCTCGGTGCGCAGCACGTCCTGCAGGTAGGCCGCATTGGTGGGCAGGCCCTGGACGCGCAGGCTGTCCAGCGCCTCGATCAGCGCCTGCCGCGACACCTCGCGCGCGGGCGCCCAGGCGATGACCTTGGCCAGCATGGAATCGTAGTAGGGCGTCACCGCGCTGCCCGCGGCAATGCCGGTGTCGAAGCGGATGATGGCCTCGGGCTCGCAACTGCGCGGCGGCGTCACACCAGCGATGTCGCCGATGGCCGGCGCGAAATCGTGCTCGGGTTGCTCGGCATTGAGCCGCGCCTCGATGGCGTGGCCGTTGACGCGCACGTCGGCCTGCGCGAAGGGAATGGGCCGCCCCTCGGCCACGCCGATCTGCAGTTCAACCAGGTCGAGGCCGGTGACCATTTCCGTCACCGGGTGCTCCACCTGGATGCGGGTGTTCATTTCCAGCAGGAAGAACTCATGGGTGGCCGAGTCATAAAGGAACTCCACCGTCCCCAGCGACGTATAGCCGATGGCCCGGGCAAGGCCCAGGGCGTAGTCCCGCATCTGGCCGCGCGCGCCCTCCGCGATGAGCGGCGCGGGCGCTTCCTCGATGATTTTCTGATGGCGGCGCTGCAGGGTGCATTCGCGGTCGGCGAGGTGCAGCACGTTGCCCTGGGTGTCGCCCAGCACCTGTACTTCGATGTGGCGGCCGGCGGGAACAAAGCGTTCCAACAGAACGCGCGCGTCGCCGAAGGCGGCCGTGGCCTCGCGGCGCACCACGTCCAGGGCCTCGGCAAAGTCCTTCTGCTCGCGCACCACGCGAATGCCCTTCCCGCCCCCGCCCATGCTGGCCTTGATGATGAGCGGAAAGCCGAGGCGTAGCGCCGCCGCGGCCAGCGCCGCGTCGTCCTGGCCGTCGTCGTCGTAGCCCGGCACGCAGGGAATCCCCTCGCGCGCGGCAATGCGCCGCGACTGCAGCTTGGAGCCCATGGCCTCGATGGCTTCGGGGCTAGGGCCGATGAACGCGACGCCGGCCTGGGCGCAGGCGCGCGCCAGGCCCGGGTTCTCGGACAGGAAGCCGTAGCCGGGGTGGATGGCATCGGCGCCGGCATCCAGCGCCGCCTTGACCAGCTTGTCCGGCACCAGGTAACTGCGCACCGCCTCCGCGGGGCCGATGGCCACGGCCTCGTCGCAACTGCGCACATGCAGCGCGCCGGCGTCGGCCTCCGAATACACCGCCACGGTGGCGATGCCCAGGCGCCGGCAGGTGGCCGCGATGCGGCAGGCGATCTCGCCGCGGTTGGCGATGAGGATCTTGCGTATTTTTCGCGCCTTGGCGGAAACCATCCGGCTACATCCGGAACACGCGGAAGCGCGGCGGCTCGGGCGGCACGCGGTCGGCCAGCGAAAGGCACAGCCCCAGCACGTCGCGTGTCTGCGAAGGCTCGATGATGCCGTCGTCCCACAGCCGCGACGTGGCATAGTAGGGATCGCTCTGGCGCTCGTACTGCTCGCGCGTCTCGCGTCCCAGCTCGGCCAGCTCTTCCTTGGTCACGTGCTTGCCCTTGAGGCCGCCCAGCTTCACGTCCACCATCACGGTCTCGGCCGTTTCTGCGCTCATGGTGGCGATGCGCGAGTTGGGCCAGGAGAAGAGGAACCTTGGCGCGAAGCCCCTGCCGCACATGCCGTAGTTGCCGGCGCCGAACGAGGCGCCAATGAGCACGGTGTACTTGGGCACGGTGGAACAGGCCACCGCCGTGACCATCTTGGCGCCGTCCTTGGCGATGCCGCCCGCCTCGGCCTGGGTGCCCACCATGTAACCCGTGGTGTTCTGCAGGAACACGAGCGGCGTGCCGCGCTGGTTGCACATCTCGATGAAATGCGTGGCCTTGAGCGCCGACTCGGAAAACAAGATGCCGTTGTTGGCGATGATGCCCACGGGGTAGCCATGGATGCGGGCGAAGCCGGTGACGATGGTGGCGCCGTAGGAAGGCTTGAATTCCTGGAACTCGCTCGCGTCGACAAGCCGCGCGATGACTTCCCTCACCTCGTAGCCGATGCGGAAGTCGGCAGGCACCACGCCGGTGAGTTCGGCAGTGTCGTACAGCGGCGCGCGCACCGGCTTACGCTCGAAAGTGTGGGCGCGCTGCCAGTGCATGTGCCCGAACATGCCGCGCACCATGCGATAGGCATGCTCTTCATCCTCGGCCAAGAGGTCGGTCACGCCCGAGGTATAGGTGTGCACTTCGGCGCCGCCCAGGGTTTCGGGATCAACGATTTCCTTCAGTGCCGCTTTGACGATGGGCGGTCCGCCCAGAAAGATGCGGCCGATGCCGCGCACGATGACCACCTCGTCGGAGAGCGCCGGCACGTAGGCGCCGCCCGCCGTGCAGCCGCCCAGCACCACCGAGATCTGCGGCAGGCCGGCCGCCGACATGCGCGCCTGGTTGTAGAAGGTGTTGCCGAAGTGATCCTTGCCCGGGAACACCTCGTCCTGGGTGGGCAGGAAGGCGCCGCCCGAATCCACCAGGTACAGGCAGGGCAGGCGGTTTTCCGCGGCGATGGTCTGCGCGCGCACGTGTTTCTGCACCGATTCCGGAAACAGCGTGCCGCCCTTCACCGTGGCGTCGTTGGCGATGATCATCACCGGGATGCCGTGGATCTGGCCGATGCCGGTGACCATGGCCGCGCCGGGCGCCTGGTCGCCGTACTGGCCGAAAGTGGCCAGGGTGGACAGTTCCAGGAAGGGCGAACCGGGGTCGAGCACGCGGTCGATGCGGTCGCGCACCATGATCTTGCCGCGCTCCAGGTGGCGGCGGATTTCGCGCTCGCGGTCCCCCTCTACCACCCAGGCCTGGCGCTGGCGCAGCGTGGCCGCCAAGGCCTCGTGGTCGGCCTGGTTGCGGGCAAAGGCCGGGCTGTGCCGGTCGATCCGGGTTTTGAGCTGGGACAAGGTCAAACCGCCGATCCTTGGCTATGATGGAGGAGTTCGGTGTCCGCGCGGAAGGCGGCGACCGACCGCGGCCAAGCTTCGCTGTTTGCAGCGTCTGTGTCAAGCCGCCGGGGCCGATGGCGCCGGCGGCCGGCATAATGCGTCCTAACGTTTGTTAGGTAAAATCATGACCATGAATTCCACTGCCACCCCGCCTTCCCCCGCCGGCGCATCGGCGAGCGGCCATCCCCTGTTCAGCGATGAGCAGAACATGCTGCGCGAGCAACTCCGCCGCTTCGTAGACGAGGAAATCAAGCCCCACGGCGACGCCTGGGAGCGCCAGGGCTTCGTGCCACGCGAGTTGTTGCGGCGCATGGGCCAACTAGGCTTTTTCGGCATCCGCTACCCCGAGGCCTACGGCGGCGCCGGCATGAACACCCTGGGCACGGTGGTGCTGGGCGAGGAACTGGGCAAATCGACCTACGGCGGCGTGGCCGTCACGGCGCTGGTGCACACCGACATGGCCTCGCCCCACATTTTCAATGCCGGCAGCGAAGCGCAGAAGCAGAAATGGCTGCCGCGCACTATCGCCGGCGAGACCATCACCGCCGTGGCCGTGACCGAACCCGACGCCGGTTCGGACGTGCGCGGCATTCGCACCACGGCCAAGCGGGCCGACGGCGGCTGGGTGATCAACGGCTCCAAGCTCTACATCACCAACGGCGTGCACGCCGACCTGTACTGCGTGGCGGCGAAGACCGGCAACTCCGCCGACCCGTCGAAGGCGGTCACCATGTTCCTGGTGGAAAAAGGCACACCCGGGTTCCGCGTGGCGCGCCAGCTCGACAAGCACGGCTGGCGCTCGTCCGACACGGCCGAGCTGGTGTTCGAGAACTGCCGCGTGCCCGACGACGCGGTGCTGGGCGAGGAAGGCCGCGGATTCTACGCCATCATGAAGAACTTCCAGAACGAGCGGCTGGTTTTGGGGGCCCAGTCCATGGGCGAAGCGCAGGCCGCATTGGACATGACTGTTGAGTACGTCAAGACCCGCAAGGCGTTCGGAGCGCCGCTATTCGAAAAACAGGCGATCCGTCAGCGCCTCAGCATGCTCTCGGCCAAGGTGGAAGCGGGACGGCAACTGCTCTATATGACGGCGTGGCGCGATGCGCAGGGCGAGAGCGTCATCAAGGAAGTATCCATGGTGAAGGCATACTGCGGGGAACTGGTCAATGAGGTGATGTACGACTGCCTGCAGTTCCATGGGGGGTTCGGGTACATGCGCGAGGCGGCCATTGAGCGCATGACACGGGACGCGCGGATACAATCCATCGGCGGCGGGGCTACCGAGGTGATGCTGGAAGAAATTGCGAAGCGGTTATAGCGCAGAGATCACATAACAGCAGGACTTACGGTTTGCCGATAAGCGCAATGATCTTCGCCCGCACTTCGGCCATTTCAGCGGGCTTCACTTTCCCTTTGTGGCTCGCCTTGCGCACCACCCAATCCAGGCTCTTGACCTGATCCGCCAGCGCGGCGCTTGGGCGATTGCCTGAAATCAGCACCTCAAAGGGATAGCCCTTGACCTGAGTCGTCATCGGGCAGCACAGCATCAAACCGGTTTTCCCGTTGTAGGCTGACGGACTGAGCACCAGCGCCGGCCTGTGCCCTGCCTCCTCGTGGCCGGCTTGCGGGTCGAAGTGCAGCCAAACAATATCGCCCGCTTCCGGCACATAGCGGCGGACCACTACAGCGCTTCCCTGCCTACAGCGGGACCAAAACTCGCTTCTTCATGCAGGTTTTCCGGCGTAATGCCGGCCAACAATTCGGCAAGGTCGTACTCATTTGTGCGTACAGGCTCGATGACGATGCGCCCGCCCTCTTCACGCACATCCACCATTTCGTCCAACTTCAAGCTAGCGGCTTCCATGACGGCAGCAGGGATGCGCACCGACGCGCTGTTGCCCCATTTCTTGACGGTTACACGCATCGGAACCTCGCCCGTATCGACAATGTCGACACAATAGAGCATGCACAAGAACGTTGCAACATTGTTGATACGAAAAGTAACCCCAGGCCGGATGACTAGATTGAGGCTTAATCCGGGCCTGCGTTGAAATACCGCCCCCGCCCAAAGAACCTGTCAATACTGTCCGCATCGGCCACCTTTTGATGATCGCGTCCCTCCAAAAACATTTCCTTGTTCAGCGCCTGCACCTTCTGCACGCCGGGCCGCTCTTCCACCCGCTTCAGCCACGCGATGACATGCGGATATTCCTCGATCGGGACGAACAGCGCCCGGAAATAATTGGCCGCCCAGGGATAGATGGCCATGTCGGCGATGCTGTACTCCGCTCCCGCGACGTAAGTGTTCTTTGCCAGTTGCCCATCCAGCACCGCATACAGGCGCCGCACCTCGGTGAGGTAGCGCTTGCGGCCGTAGTCGTTGCCGGGCGGGGCGGCATGGCGAAAGTGCATGGCCTGCCCGAACATGGGCCCCACCGAGGCCATCTGGAACATCAGCCATTGGAAGACCTTGGAGCGCGCCGCGGGCTCGGCCGGCAGGAACCGGCCGGTTTTCTCGGCGAGGTAGATCAGGATGGCCCCGGACTCGAAAACCGTGTGCCGCTGCCCGCCCGGGCCGTCGTGATCGACGAGCACCGGGATTTTCGAGTTGGGATTGAGCGCGACGAATTCCGGGGCAAACTGCTCCTGCGCCATGACGTTGACACGGACCAGCTCGAACGGCAGGTCGGTCTCACCCAGCATGATGAGCACCTTGAACACATTGGGCGTGCCGCCCGCGTAAAGCGTGATCATTCCAACTCCATAGACCTTGTGAATTGAGCCAGCGAAAGCATGTGAATACGCAACGATGCTTTCCGCCCGCGGAAAGAGATTCGGCGAGCCGCCCGCGAGGCTATTGTCCCATGACGGAACCTTACTCCCGCTTCCTTCCCATCATGTGCGATAAGACGTGCCCCGCTCCCGCTCGAGCTTCGCGATCAGCGACGGCCACTCGCGCCCCGTCTGCATGATCTGCCCGCTGGCCAGCATCTTCTTCGCCAGCTCGATGGAGCGCTTGATAATGGCCTTGGAGGGAATATTCAAGTGCGCCCCGCCCGCCGCGCAGGCCAGCGTGTCGACCTGGTACTGGCAGGCCATTTCGAAGCGGTACATGTGCGCGAAGGCTTCGGCGATGCTGCGGCCCACGCTCAGCGCGCCGTGGTTGCGCAGCACCATGACGCGGCCGTCGCCCAGGTGCTGCAGCAGGCGCTCGCGCTCGCCCAGTTCCAGCGACGGGCCCTCGTAGTCGTGGTAGCGGAGCACCGCCATGACGGTGAGCGCCTTCTGGTTGAGCGGCAGCAGGCCTTCCTTGAGCGCGCCCACGGCGTTGTTGGCGCGGGTGTGGGTGTGCATCACGCAGGTCATGTTGCGCTGCGCCATGTGGATGGCGCTGTGGATGACGAAGCCGGCGCGGTTGAGCCGGTCGTCCTCCCCCTCGATCACCCGGCCCTCGACGTCCACCTTGAGCAGGCAGGAGGCGGTGATCTGGTCGTACAGCACGCCGTAGGGGTTGAGCAAGAAGTGGTCTTCGGCGCCTGGGGCGCGCACGGAGATGTGGTTGTTGGCCAGATCGGTGAAACCGTACAGGTCCATCAGTTGATAGCAGGCCGCCAGATCACAGCGCAAGCGCCATTCGCTGTCCGACATACCCTTGTGGGCGGGAGCTTTCTTGCGCAGGGTGGTGACAGCCATGACGCCCTCCTATCTTGTCAATCCATGATACCCGTGGAAACCGTGGCTGGAGGGACAACCAATCTCGCCGCGGCAGCGGCGAGCCTCATCAAAATGTAATCAAAATTGCTGGGCGTAGAACTTGCCGCCCTTGGCGGCCAGCTCGCGCATCCTCGCCGTCGGCGTGAACAGCGAGCCCAGCGCGGCGTGTTTGTCGCAGGCCGCCACCACCTTGGCGAGGCCCAGGAAATCGGCGTACTTCAACGCGCCGCCCACATGCTGGGGCAGGCCCAGGCCCATGATGAGCGCCATGTCGATTTCGCCCGGTGTCTCGCCCACCCCCTCGTCCAGGCAGTGCGCCGCCTCGATGATCATGGGCAGCATGCAGCGCTCCACGATGTCCTGGTCGGACAGCGTGGTCTTGCCCTTGCGCACGGAGGCGATGAGCGTCTCGGTGTCCGCCGTCACGCTGCGCTTGGGCCGTCCCTTGGGGTCGACTTCGTACTTGTAGAAACCGAGGCCGGTCTTCTGGCCGAAGCGCTTGTTCTCCACCATCACGTCAAGCGCGGTCTTGAAGCCGATTGACATGCGCCCACTGTAGCCGCGGGAAATGACGTCGAAGACGTGCTTGCCCGTGTCCATGCCCACCACGTCGTTCAGGTAGGCCGGGCCCATGGGCCAGCCGAAGGCCTCCATGACGCGGTCGATGTGCTGATAGTCGCCGCCGTCGCGAAGCATCTGCATGAAGCCGATCATGTACGGCGTGAGGATGCGGTTGACGAGGAAGCCCGGCACGTCCTTCACCACGATGGGCGTCTTGCCCATGGCGGTGGCCATGCCCACGCCGGTGGCCACCGCCTCGGGCGAGGATTCCTTGCCGCGCACCACTTCGACCAGCGGCATGCGGTGCACGGGGTTGAAGAAGTGCAGGCCGATCATGTTGCGCGGGCGCTTGAGCACCGACGCCATGGCGTCGATGGACAGCGACGAGGTGTTGGAAGCCAGCACCGCG
>Ga0134124_10003285_pt1 | contig 13009 bp, 9 predicted proteins | sample KB304_FD_96880 | JGI IMG/M metagenome (GOLD analysis project Ga0134124, IMG submission 96880) | Terrestrial soil microbial communities without Nitrogen fertilizer from Kellogg Biological Station, Michigan, USA - KB3-0-4 | ecosystem: Environmental > Terrestrial > Soil > Unclassified ... | reverse complement strand
CTGATCGACAGCGACAGCCACGCGAGCATTTACGACGCGACCCGGCAGACGCCGTCACAAGTCGTCGCCTTCCGCCACAACTCGCCCGAGAGCCTGCGCAAGAAGCTCGAACGCCTGCCCGCCGGGCAGCGCAACCGCCTCGTGGTCGTCGAAGGCCTGTACTCGATCCGCGGCGACGTGGCCCCGCTGCGCGAGATCGCGGCGGTGTCGAAGGCGAACGGCGCCTACCTGCTCGTGGACGAAGCCCATTCGCTCGGCACGTTCGGCGCGACCGGTCTCGGGTGCGCCGAGGATCAGGGCGTCCTGGATCAGGTCGACTTCGTCGTCGGGACGTTTTCGAAGTCGCTGGCCGGCGTCGGCGGGGCGTGTGTGTCAGATCACGCCGAGCTGCGGGCGCTGCACTTCCTTGCCCGGGCCTATGTCTTCACGGCGTCGGGATCGCCGGCCAACGTCGCGAGCGTGCGCGAGGCCGTGCGAGTGGTCCGCGAGCACCCGGAGCTGCGCGACCGGCTGTGGTCGAACGTCCGGCATCTGCGCGAGGGGCTGACGAAGCTGGGGTACGTGATCGGCTCGACGGAGTCGCCCATCGTGCCGATCTTCACGGGCGACGAAGAGCGGACGATCGGGCTCTGGCAGGAACTGCTCGCCAGCGGCGTCTACGTGAACCTGATCGTCCCGCCCGGCTGCTCGAAAGACGACTGCCTGTTGCGCGCCAGCTGTTCGGCGGCCCACACGCCGGAGCAAATCAGCCGCGCGCTCGATATGTTCGCGCAGGCGCGAGTCGGGGTCGGCGTGACGGCGTAAACGCCCTGCTGAAGCGGGGCGTCACAGCCACCCCTCGCCCCGATACCACTCCGCAGTCTTCGCGATCCCGGCCGCGAGATCGGTCGCTGCCACGACCCCAAGGCCGTCACGCAATCGATCCACGCGGCAGACGAAGCCCGGCGACGCCAGCTCCGCGTACCGGGCCCGGTTGATCAGCATCGGCCGCCCGGTCGCGCGCCCGAGGACGTCGCACACCTGCGCCGCAACCCACGTCATCGACATCGGCAGCGGGACCAGTACGCCTCTGCGGCTGATCGCGTGCTGGATTGTCTCCAGGAGCCGTCGCGGCGTCACGGGATCCGGGTGCCCGACGAAAAACGTCTCGGCGGCTGGCGGCGTCGCGAGGGCCGCGACGATCGCGCGGACGACGTCGCTGACATAGATGAAGGTGTATGCCGCGTCGGGCCGCCCCACCAGCGGCACGACGCCGCCGGCAGCCATCCTGAAGAGCGGCAACACCGCTCGATCCCCCGGCCCATAGACAACCCCGGGCCTGAGGACGGTCCATCGCAGCGAAGGAAACGCGCGCAGCGCCTGCTCGCTGTCGAGCTTGCTGCGCCCGTACGGCGTGATCGGCGTGTCGGCGTCGGATTCGCTGCGCGGCGCCGATGCAGACGCAGGTCCGGCGGCCGCCAGGCTGGAAATGTGGACGAGACGCGCGCCCGCCGCGGCGGCCGCGGCGGCGACGGCCTGCGTCCCTCCGGTGTTGACCGCGGAGTACGTCGCGGCATTCACGGCGCTGACGACGCCCGCAAGGTGGACGACGGCTTCGGCTCCGGCGAACGCGGTTGTCAGAGCCGGCGTCTCGAGCGGCGCGCGGACGATGGCGGCGCCGGCCGGATCCTCGCTGTTCGATCCAGGCCGCACGATCGCCCGCACGTTCACCCCGCGCGCGGCGAGATCGGCGATCAGATGCCGCCCGATGAACCCGGTGGCGCCGGTCACGGCGACGGTGTTCACGAGACGGTTCTCCGGCGCTTGCGCGCGCCCTCGCGGCAGACTACCTTATCAATCAGTGGCTTCACTCGATTACATCCATGTGACATACGGAGAGCCGCACGCTCAGCGGGGCCGCCGCATGCTCGCGGCCCATCCGGAGCTCCGCGACCTGGCTGGGCCGTATCCTCTGAGCGCGCTGTGGACGCTGCTGCTCGTCGCCGCGCAGATCGGTTTGGCGATCGCCGTCGGCCATCGAAGCTGGATTATCTGGGCGCCGGCCGCGTACATCATCGGCGCGACGATCGACCACGCGTTGTGGGCGCTCATCCACGACACCTGTCACAATCTCGTGTTCCGCTCGCGCACGGCGAACCGCCTTGTCGCGATTCTCGCGAACTTTCCGCTCGTCGTGCCCGGCGCCATCTCGTTCGGCAAGTATCACCTGCTGCACCATCGCCACATGGGCGACCTCGAGTTCGACGCCGGCATCCCCGGCCCCACCGAGGCGCGCGTCATCGGGCAATCGGGAATCAAGAAGGCCGCGTGGATCGGCGGCACGATCGTCGTCCAGGGCGTCGTGCGCCCGAGCCGCATGAAAAAGGTCACGCTCCTCGACGGCTGGACCATCGTCAACATCGTGGTGCAGGTGGCCGCGATGGTCCTTCTCGTGTACGTCGCGGGCTTCGCGCCGCTCAAATACCTGCTGATGTCGACGGTCTTCGCGATCGGGCTGCATCCTCTCGGCGCGCGATGGATTCAGGAGCACTTCGCGCTCGTGCCGGGCCAGGAAACCTATTCATACTACGGCCCGCTCAACAAAGTGTCGTTCAACGTCGGCTACCACAACGAGCATCACGACATCGTGACGATTCCGTGGCCGCGTCTGCCGCGGGTCCGGGCGGCCGCGCCGGAATTCTACGACGGCCTGCACTCGTACGCGTCGTGGACGACGCTTCTGCTCCACTTCTTACGCGATCGCAACATCACCTTGTTCAACGCGATTGTCAGACCGGGACGCGCCGCGGCCGGCAGCGGCAGTCAGACCCCGGGCGCGTAAGGTTCCGTGTCCCTGCCAGCAACCGGAGCGGCGGCGCCGCGCAGTAAGCGCGCCATCGACGACGCGATCCGCGCGATTCCCGCGGAGTGGTTCAAGGCCTCGCCCACGATCTACTGGACTGATTTCCTGGGCAGCGCCGCCGCCGGCTGGTCGGCGTTCGCGCTTGCCGTCGCTGCCCGGGGCTGGATTCGATGGACGCTCTTCGCCATCGCGGCCCTGGCGCTCTATCGCGCCGTGCTGTTCATCCACGAGATCACGCATCGCGTGCAGCGCGACGTCCCGGCGTTCACGTTTCTATGGAACGCGCTCGTCGGCGTGCCGCTCCTCGTGCCGTCGTTTCTGTACGAAGGCGTGCACACCGACCACCATCGTCAGCGGACGTATGGAACGGAGGCCGACCCGGAGTACGTCCCGTTCGGCCACCGGTCGCGGATGCTCATCGCCAGCTACGTCGTCGCGTCCCTGTTTGCGCCCCTTCTGTTCGCCGCGCGGTTCGCGGTCCTCGCGCCGCTGTCGTGGATCGTGCCGCGGCTCGGCCGGTTCGTCCGCGAGCACCTGTCGGCGCTCGTCATCAACCACCTGTACGTGAGGCAGGCGCCGATTCCGTTCGCGGGCCGCGTGCAGGAAGGAGCCGCCTGCGTGCTCTGCTGGGCCGCGGCCTGGCTTCTGTGGACCGGGCGCCTCCCGATCGCCGCGCTCTTCGGCTGGGCGGGCGTCAGCGCCGTCGCGTCGGGCATCAACGCCGCGCGCACGCTTGCCGCGCATCGCTACGGCCACGACGACAACAACGGCCACGGGGCGGCCGAGCTGTCGATGAACGAGCAGCTGCTCGACTCGTGCACGATCGCGACGCTGCGACGGCCGCGGCTGACGACCCGGGTGGCGAACGCCGGACGCGCCCTTGTCGCCCCGGTCGGGCTTCGCTATCACGCGCTGCATCACTGGATCCCGTCGTTGCCGTACCACAACCTGGGCCGCGCACATCGGCTGCTCGTCTCCGTGCTCGCGCCCGACGCGCTCTACAGCGCGACCATCGAAGAAGGATTCACGCCTGCGGTTCGCGACCTCGTGCACCGCGCCGGATCGCGATCGCGCGGCCGGTCATGATCCCCGGCACTGCCGGCCGATCGCTGCGCATCGGCATCTGCGCGCCGTACGACCTCGGCCGTGCCGGCGGCGTCAACACGCTCGTTCGCGCGCAGGCCGCGGCGCTTCGCCGTCTGGGCCACCAGGTCGTTATCTTCGGCGCCTCGTCTGCGTCCCTGCCCGACGGAGAGATCTCGCTCGGCCCGTGTGTCTCCATCGTCATCGGCGACACCGAGACGGGATTCGGCATCGATCCGCGATCGTGGTGGGCAACGAAGCGCGTCCTGCGATCGACGACGTTCGACGTCGTGCACGTGCACGAGCCGCTGATGCCGCTGCCGCCCTGGTTCGTTCTGTGGCAGGCGGCCGTTCCCGTGATCGCGACGTTCTCCACGCATCGATCGCAAGGTCATCGCTGGTATCCGAAGTTTCAGGATTTTTTTGGACACCTGATGAAACGCGTGCACGTGCGGCTGGCGGTGTCCGAGGCTGCGAAGCGCACCATCGCCGCGTACTTTCCCGGCCACTACGAAGTCGTCCCATGTGGGATCGACGTCGAGCGGTTTGCCGCGCCGACGCCGCGGCCCGCGACGATGCCGGCAGACCGGCGCCACGTGCTGTATGTCGGCCGCATGGAACCGCGGAAGGGCGTCGACCGCCTCGTGCGGGCGATGGTCAACGTGCAGGCGCGCGAGCCGCGCGCTCAGCTCGTCATCGTCGGCGGCGGCCCCGGCCGCGAGGACGTCGAGACGCTCGCGCGCCGCCTCGAGGTACGCGTCGTGTTCGCCGGCCGCGTCGGCGACGCCGACCTTCCCGGCTACTATCAGCACGCCGACGTCGTCTGCTCCCCCGCCCTGGCCGACGAGAGCTTCGGGATCGTGCTGCTCGAAGCGATGGCTGCCGGCCGCCCGATTGTCGCGACCAGCATCGCCGGCTATGCGGAATGGCTCGGCCCCGCGGGCTGCGCGCGTCTTGCGCACGCTGGCGACGTCGAGTCCCTGACGTGCGAGCTTCTGGCGGTTCTCGAGGATCCAGCGCTCGCGCGCGCGCTCGGCGAGCGCGGCGCCCGTGAGGCCAGGAAATACGACTGGTGTACGGTCGCTTCGCGGCTCGAGGCGATCTATGGGGACGCGATTGAAAGCGCAAAGCGTAAAGCGTAAAGTAAGCTTTAAGCTTTGCGCTTTCGTCACCCCTGCCCGACCAGCTGTGTCTGCACCAGCCGCCGATAGAACGCTGACGACCGAATGAGCTCGTCGTGCGTGCCGCTGTCGACCACGCGGCCCTGTTCGAGGACGACGACGCGATCCACGTGAGCGACCGTGGACAGGCGATGCGCGATGACGATCGTCGTCGGGCGGTACTCGATCGCCTGCAGCGCCTGCTGGACCACGGATTCGAGACCCGCGTCGAGCGCGCTGGTCGCCTCGTCGAGAATCAGGATCTTCGGCCTGCGGACGAGCGCGCGCGCAATGGCCAGGCGTTGACGCTGTCCGCCTGACAACTGCACACCACGGTCGCCGATGGAGGCGCCGAATCCGCCGCGAAGGCCGTCGATGAACTCGAGCGCCGACGCCCATTCGGCCGCCGTCTGGACCGCGCGATCGTCCGCGGACGGGTGGCCATAGCGGATGTTTTCGCCGACCGTGCGCGAAAAGAGCACCGGCTCCTGCATGACGGTCGCGATCTGCCCGCGCAGCCATGCCGGATCGAGGTCGCGGACGTCGTGGCCGCCCACGAGGACGCGGCCCTCGTCGGGGTCGTAGAACCGGAGCACGAGGTTGAGCAGCGTCGACTTGCCGGAGCCCGACGCGCCGACGATTGCGACGACCTCGCCGGCCTCGATCCTGAGGTCGATGCCTTTGAGCGCCTCGACGTCCGGTCTCGCGGGGTACCGGAAGCGCGTCCGCTCGAACGCGACCGACGGGTCGAGCCCGGCCGGCCGCGCTCCGCCCTCGAGTGGGATGCGGGGCTGGCGGTCGATGAGCTCGAAGATCCAGCCCGCGGCGCCGACGGCGCGCAGCGCCTCGGCCGAAAACTTCGACGCGCTCCGCAATCCGCGCGCGACCAGGAGTGCGTAGAGCATGAACGACATGAGCGCGCCCGTCGTCATCTGACCGGCGACGATCAGACGCCCGCCGACCCAGATGGCGAGGAGCGCCGCCGACTCCCCCGCGATCACCGAGATGCCGCCGAGCGCCGCTCGCGCGTGCACCTTGCGCCGCGCGAACTCGAGCGCGCGCGCGAGCTGCCGATCGAAACGCAGGCGTTCGGCCGGTTCCTGCGAGAACGCGCGGACGGTCCGGACGCCGCCCAGGACTTCAGCCGCGGCGGCGCCCGCCTCGCCATACGCCTGCTGGACGTCGGCAGCCCTCGCCTTCACGCGCCGGCCGAGCACCGACAGCGCGAACAGAATCGGCGGCAGGCCGAGCATCATGAACACGGCGAGCCGCGGCGACGTGTAGAACAGCAGCCCGGTCCCACACACGACGAAGATGACGTTCTTCAGCGTGTCGGCCAGCTCTTCGCCCAACGCGTGCTCGACCGGCGGCACGTCGGCCCAGAGCCGCGTGGTGATCTCGCCGATGTCGGTGCTGTCGAAGAACTGGACGTCCTGCCGGAGCAGCGTCTCGAACACAAGCCGGCGCAGCCGCACGCCGACGTGCTCGGCGCCCCACGCGAAAAAGAAGTCGCGGCCCCATGTCGCTCCGGCTTCGAGGAGCAGGATGCCCACCATGATCAGCGACAGCTCGTTGAGCCGCTGAATCTGCCCTCCCCCGATCGCGTCGTCGATGATCAGCCGGACGACGTAGGGGTAGGCGAGCGAGGTGAGCGTGCTGAGCGCGACGAAGACGATCCCGGTGAGGTACGGGCGGCGCTCGGTCCAGGCGAGTGCTGCGACACGTCGGACCTGGGCGACGAGCGACACGCTAGCGCTCGAACCGCATGATGATCCGGATTTGTGGGTACTCCGAGTTGTAGAACTTGCCGAAATTCGGCGAGCCGAGGTTCGACTGGACGTCGGTCGGCAGGAACGAATCGAGCGCGTTCCACACGCGCACGCCGAGCCACGGCGTGAACCGCAGGATCTTGACCTTCCGCTCGATGCCGGCCTCGAGCCGGAAATAGGTCGGGAAGCGGAGGACGTTGCGATCGCCGACGAAGTCGAGCGCGTCGTTGGTGATCGAGTACGGCAGGCCGCCGCGCCAGTCGGCGATGCCGATCACCTGCCACTTCGGCCACGGCGTGAACCGTCCGCGCGCGAGCAGGCGGTTCGGCGCGTCGGATGGAGACGCGGCGTAGGCGTTCTTTCCCAGCACCGGCCACATGATCGTGTCGAAGTAGTTCGAGAGGGTGTTCAGGTCGGATCGCGCTCGGGAGCGCGTATACGACACGTTGATGTCGGCGCGCTCGCCGAACGTCATGTGGACGCCGGCCTCGGCGCCCAGATAGCGCGATCTCCCCTCGCTCGACAGCTGGATCTCGCCGGTGGCGCCGCTCACAACCGGATCGACGATCAGCTCGTGGCTGCCGACGCGGTCGAGCACGCCGAAGTGCACGGCCCACATCTTGTTGAATCGCTGATCGAGGCTGACGTCCCACGTGCGGCTGCGCGGGGTCGTCAGGGGCGCGACGGAGTGAACGAACGTGACCGCCGGTCCGAGCGGCGTGACGCCGTCAACCGCGAACCGCCGCTCGATCACGTCTCCGAACATCGGGAAGGCGCCGGCGGTGGATGGCGTCCGCTCGTAAAACAACCCGAGACCGCCGCGGAGCACCGCGCTGCCGCTCTTGTTGAGCAGCACGGCGCTTCCCACGCGAGGCGTCAGGTTGAACCGTCCGATGACGCCGTCGCGATCGAGCCGTCCGCCGAACTCGATGTACCAGCGCGCGTTCGGCTGATAGCGATCCTGCATGAACAGCGCGACGTCGGTCGTGTGGTTCGACTGCGCCGTCAGGCGCGGAAACGCGAGGCTGCGGGCGAGCGTGCCGTCGGCGCGCTCGATCAGCACGGGCTTGCTGAGGCTTGTGCCGTCGTAGACGTTGCGGAGCAGATCGATGCCGCCCTTGAACAGATGCGATCCGCGCTTGCCGCTCTTCGACCCCGAGATCGACGCGATCACCTGATACGTGGCGGTGTCGCGATGCTGCACGTTGTAGAAGTTGCCGAGCGTCGTGTCCGGCAGAAGCTGCATCGGCGCCGGACCCTGCGGCGAGACGTCGGTCTGGTAGTTGTGCACGTGGACGGTGGTCTCGCCGAACAACGAGTCGGTCCAGACGGAGCGCCCGGTGACCGCGATCTCGTTCGCCCTCACACGCGTGTCGACGGTCGCGTCGAGCGGCATGAACGTGCCGAGCAGATCGCCGTGCGTTTTGCCGGGAAAGATGCCGAGCGTCCCGACGAGCGAATGGCGCGGCGTCAGGTTGGCGTCCACCCGCGTGAACGAGCTGAACGACGTCGACGTGTGCAGCAGGTCTTCGGGCAGGCTCGGCACGTCGGCGGCGCTGTAGATGAACTGCAACGCCTGCTGCAGGAACAGCTTGTCCTTGACGATCGGGCCGCCGAATTCCGCGCGGGGCGCTTCGCGCCCGATCCCGATGATCTCGACGGGGGAGCCGCGATGTGTCCTGAACGTCGGATCGATGTCGTTGATGCGCAGCTTCCAGGCGTCGCCGGCCCGCCTCGTCTGAATCACGACGACGCCGGACGAGAACCGGCCGAACTCCACCGCGTACGGGTTCGGCAGCACCGACACGGATTCGATCGCGTCGTCCGGCAGCATGATCTTCGAAAGGCCCGTGGACGGATCGACGATCGTGTTCACGCCCAGCTGCATGCCCGCCTGGCTCGGACGGCCGCCGCGGATGCTGACGCCGTTCGGCGCTTCGATGACGCTCGCGAGCAGGCGCATCGTCGCCTGCAGACCGCCGCCGCCAGAGGTGAACGTGTCGATTTCCTTGCCGCTGATCGTCTCGGTCGGCGCCACCGTGTTCTCGTTCGAGACGACCGGGCTGGCGGCGACGACTTCCACGCTCTGCGTGATGCCTTCGATGGGCAGATCGATCGTGACGTCGCTCGATCGCCCGGCGCTGCCTTCGGCCCCGACGCTCGTCGTAACGAACGACGCCAGCGTGGCGGACACCTTATAACGCCCCGGCGCGAGGCCGACGAACTTGAAGTGGCCGTTCTCGTCCGACAGGAGGCTCGCGACCTTCTTGTCGGCCGCGTCGCTGATGACGATCTCGGCGCCCGGCAGCCTCACGGTCGACTGCGTCGTGACCGTGCCCTGCAGGACGCCGGTACGCGGCGACGTCGTCTGGGCGGCCTGGCCGAAGGCCGGCGCCGCAGCGGCGATGAGACAGATGAATGCGAATGACAGACGATTCCAGATGCTCGACAACTCAGGCCCCGCAAATCACGACAACAGCGCAAACCACCACGCCAAGTACCGCTCCGGCCAGCACATCCACAGCATAGTGGTATCGGCCGACCACGCAGGCCACGGCAATGCTCGCGGCGAGACCGAGCAGGATGGCCCCGACAACCGGGAGTGAGCCGACGACTCCGAGCGCGACCGCAATCGTGACGGCGACGTGACCGCTCGGGAACGTGTTGGCGCCGGTTGTCGCACTCTTGATGACGTACGACGCGAGCCGATGGATCCCGCTGTCGGCGAGCGTGGGCTCCGGCTCGATGGCCCACGGCGGCCGCGTCTGAAACACGCTCAAGGGCGCGAACGCGCCCATGTCGGCGGCGAGAACCATCGTCCAGTACCGGTTAGCGCGCTCCGAGTGTCCCGCGATGGCCAGCGCGGCAAAGCCGCCCGGCAGGAGAACAAAACAGAGCGTGTAGACAATCTCGAGGTACGCCACGGCCCACCAGGGCCACTTGGCGAACCGTGTCGTGGGATCACCGAACCATCGATGATCCCACTTGAGCAGCCACGCTTCAAGCGCGGCCGACGGGGCGACGAACAGAAAACCCGTGAGGTAATAGGCGACCGACACGTAAAGAAACGGCGCCCAGTCGCGGACGAACGACGGCGTCGTCGCCGCGATCAACCGTATCGCGACGACGAGAACGGCCGAGACGCCGGTGATGACGCGCCGCCGCGGCACCGGCACCGGCCTCAACCAGCAGACGACAGCTAAATAGATGAAGTAGACAAGCGCAACCCACTCGGACGAGCGCACTCACAAACGATACTTCAAGTGGCTGAGACGGCAGTAACATACGCCGGACGTGACGGGAGAGATCTCATGAAACTGGCAATCGCGTGCGGCGCGACGATCGTCTGCGCGGCCATCGCCGTGCTGGCTGAAACAGCCGGGCCCGCGACGCTGATGACGCAGGACTCGGTGAACGTGTTCAGGCGCTTCTCCGCCGATCGCGAGAAGGTGCTGGCCTTCTACGCCGACGCCGTCGGCCTCGAGACGGCGCCAACGCTGAACATGCCCGGGGGCGGGCAGATGTCGCAGTTCCACATCGGCACGTCGCTGTTCAAGTTCACCAGCACGGCGGCGGGCCGCCAGGACAAGTCCGGGCCCGTGCTCGACGTCACCGGGCTGCGCGTGTTCACGTACTTCTACGCGGACGAAGCGGCCGTCACACGTGCATTCACTTCGCACGGGTACCCCGCGCCGGCATTCACCGGGCCCGCTGGACACCGGCGCGCGATGGTGACCGATCCCGACGGCCAATGGGTCGAGCTGGCGGTTGGCGGCGACCCCGCGCACTTCGAGATCGGCGCGACGGTTTCGGACCTCGCGCGAAGCCGGATGTTCTATCGCGAATTCGTCGGCCTCGACGAACTGCCCTCCGTCACGTCGGCGTTCGGAAAGACGTTGCGATTCGCGCTGGGTCCGAAGAGCGCGAACGTTCTGAACCTGTGGGCAGCGAACCCTGGCGCGGCCGCCAACACCTACACGGCGGGAATCCAGTACGTCATCAGCGACGCTGAAGCCGTCGACGTCCGCGCCAAGGCGAACGACGTCAAGATCACGCAACCGCTCGGCCCCTTCGGCGGCGGCCTCCGTACAATCTGGCTCGCCGATCCCGACGGCATCACCAACTACTTCGCGCAGATTCTCAGAAGAACCTCAAACCCATGACCAAATCGCTGTTGCTCGCCGGCGCCCTCTCGCTCGTCGCGCTGCCGCTCGGAGCGGCCACGCTCGACGGGATGAAGATTCATTCAACGGCAAAAGGCAAGGGCGCCAGAACGCTCGTGCTCGTTCACGGCTGGACGTGCGATGAGACGTCGTGGGCCGCCAACGTCCCCGAGCTATCCAAGCATTACCGGGTCATCACCGTCGACCTGCCCGGCCATGGCCGGAGCGGATCGCCGATGGACGGCAATTTGACGATGGACCTGTTCGCGCGGGCGATCGAAGCGGTGCGCGCGGAACAGCGCGTCGACAAGGTGATCCTCGTCGGCCACAGCATGGGCACGCCCGCCATCCGGCAGTACGCGCGGCTCTACCCGCGGCACGTCGCGGCCCTTGTGGCCGTCGACGGCGTCGTGATGGCGGCGCCACCTGGCGGGCGCGGCGTGACGCCGCCGATCAACCCGGCGCAGTTCGAAGGACCCGACGGCCTGAAAGCGCGGGAGGGGTTCATCCGGGGGATGTTCACGCCCAGGACACCGCCCGACGTGCAGCAGCGGGTCTTGAAGATGATGCTGGCGCCGCCGGCGGCGACCGCGATCGGCGCGATGCGGGCGACGTTCGACCCGTCGACATTTCCCGACGAGGTGATGACGATGCCCGTCTACGGCATCTACGCGGAGAAATCCGTCCTTCGTGGCAATCCGGCAACCGTGAAGAAGATCTTCCCGAAGATGGAGTCGGTTGAAATGCCCGGCACCGGGCACTTCGTGATGATGGAACAGCCGCAGGAGTTCAACCGGCTGCTCGCCGGCTTCGTGGACACGCTCGGGAATTAGCGCTTGCGTCTCATCTCCTCGAGCTCCCGCCGCGCAAACTCGTTGGCCGGCGCCAGCGCCACCGCCTTCTCGAGAGACTCGATCGCTTCCGCCGTCCGTCCCATCGCGGCCAGCGCGCTGCCGAGATTCCGGTTGGCATCCGGAGAATCGGGCCGCCGCAGAAGCGCTTCGCGGAACTCCGCCGCCGCTTCGTCATAGCGGCGCTCTTCCAGCAGCGTGACGCCGACGATGTTGTGAACGGCGTCCGTGTCGGGAAGAACGGCGCCGAGGTATCGGCTTCCCAGAATCGGCGGGCCGCTCTTCTCATTGGGACGCGAGTGATACGTCTCGTCCATCAGCGCGAGGTACGCGTCGAGTCCGGCAGCCGCGGGCGTCGACTGCTCGCCGGTGAAACAGCGCGGGCACCATGCGGCGGCGGCGGGCAGGTCGACGAGCGCGGCAGGCACGCCGCTCCTGGCGGCGCCTCGAACGGACGGCACGCTGTACTCCTGCAACGGTCGATCGTCGGACGCCGGCATCGAGGCGCCCGTCGCGCGAGCGAGCGTCGCGGACGACCCGAGAAACGTCCCCACGATCTCTTTCACGCTGCCGAGATCGACGCCGCGCAGGTCGGCGAGGACGGCCGGCTCGCGCTCGAGCCTCTGCGCGAGGGCGGCGGGATCAATCTCGAGACGTTCGGCCGTCGTGCCGAGCAGCAGCAGCTCGGCCTGCATGCCGGACAGGACGACGGAGTGCGGAAAGACGTCGACGAACGCGCGTGCCATCGCGAGCGCGATCCCGGGCGGCACCTGATAGGCCGGCAGCCACTGGCTGACGTAGCCGCCCGGCTTCAACCGCGTACGCGCGAGGCTGTAGAACTCCCGTGAATAGAGCGCGCCGACGCCGGCCTGCGCGACGGGCGGCGGCTCGAGCGTGATCAGGTCGAAGCTGCCTTCGGGCTGCATCGCGAGATGCTGCCGGCCGTCGTTGACGTAGACCTGCACGTGGGGACCTCTGAGCACGTCGCCGTTGGCGTCTCGGAAGTAATTCGCGTGCTCGAGGATCTGACGCGAGAGATCGACGACTTCCACACACTGCACCGACGAATGGAGCGTCGCGGCATGCGTCGTGTTGCCGACGCCGAAGCCGATGACGAGCACGCGCCGCGGGTCGGCGAACG
>Ga0134124_10003284_pt1 | contig 13010 bp, 10 predicted proteins | sample KB304_FD_96880 | JGI IMG/M metagenome (GOLD analysis project Ga0134124, IMG submission 96880) | Terrestrial soil microbial communities without Nitrogen fertilizer from Kellogg Biological Station, Michigan, USA - KB3-0-4 | ecosystem: Environmental > Terrestrial > Soil > Unclassified ... | reverse complement strand
TTACCGCAGTGCCAGCCGAGCCCGTCGAACAGGTCGCCGACGTGACCGGGGCAGGGGATCTTTTTGCGGCAGGATTTCTCGTGGGTCTTGCGCGCGGCAAAGATCATCGCACCTCCGCACGCCTCGGCGGTATTGCCGCAGCCGAAGTCATTCAGCACGTCGGCGCGCGGCCGGCTGTGTCACTGAAAGCGCGCGCAGCCGAGAACGGAATCTCGGTCTAACTGCAGTATTTTCAGGTGGGAATTAAGCGTGAGATGCCAGCAATGCCGGCATCTCACGCGGGACCCAAGGACGCCCGGTGCGACGTTATCCGGACGCGGTGCAAGGTCCTCTCGATTGATAAGAGGCGGGGCCGCTCACCAGCAAGGCAATGGTAACCACTTGGTAACCAAACATGGTTACCGATTGGTGAACGCCCAATCGAGGACCCGTACCATGGCCAAGCGCAAGCAAATCGAGAGTGCCGACGGCGATCAGGTAGCGAATCCGGAAAGCGCACCGCAGCAAGGGCAGACCGAACTGCCATTGGTCGATTCACCTTCGCTCTCGCCGGCGGCAGCGGAGGTGACTGGCGAACAGACGGTTGAGACGCCAGCTGGACTCGAAGCCGCACCGGCGTTCAGCGAGGCGGACGTCAGTAATAAGAAAGAGCCGACCGGCATTCCCCAAGCAGCGCCAGCGGGTATGCAATGGCCGCAGCTTCGCTTGCGTCGGCGCCACCGGCACTACGCCATGCTTGCCGCTTCGGTTGCGATCGCCGCCGCCATCGGTGTGCTGGCCGGCGTGACAATGACCAGCGGATTTTCCAAGCCCACTTCGGCTGATGTTGCAGGCCTTGAAGAGAGCAAGGCGGCACAACAGTCGATCGCGCGGCTTTCCAAGGATGTTGCCAGCCTGAAGGCGAGCCTTGAGGCTGCAAACAAATCGGCGCACAGCCAATTCGCCAAGCTCAGCGAGCGCTTCACACGCGATAGCGCGGAAATCACCGGCGCGATTACCCCGCCGCAATCGGTGCCTTCGGCATCTGCGGCTGCGGCACCGTTGCCGCTCGCACGCCCGGCCCCGGCAGCGGAAGCGCCGCGGCGTCCGTCAATCATCGCCGACTGGACCATTCGCGAGACACGTGACGGCTTTGTCTACGTGCAAGGTCACGGCGACGTTTATCAGGTCGTGCCGGGCGCGCCTTTGCCGGGCATCGGACCGGTTGAGCAGATCAAACGCCAGGACGGTCGCTGGGTCGTGGTCACGCCGAAGGGCATCATCGTTTCGATGCGCGACCGCCGCTATTTCGAGCAGTTCTAGACCGTTCAATACGGACGGTCATTCAGCGGCGCCTTCGGGCGCCGCTCTTCATTTGGGCGTGAGGTCGGTAGCGAGCACGGTCAAACCATGGCAGATTCCCGCACCTTCAATCGGCGCGGGTAGATGTCATGCATTGCGCTTCGATCAAAATTATCACGACGACGGCATGCTTTTTTGCCGCAGTGGCGCAAGCACAGGCGCAAGGTGCCGCGCCTCCGCCCACCAAGCCTGAAATGATGGAGAGCTGCCCCGGTCTTGTCGCGGCGCGGCCGCCTTTCGTGACGCCCGCCGCGTTCCGTCTTGCTGCGCTCGAGCGCGGGCAGGCACGCCTAACTTATGTTGGCCATTCGACGTTTCTGATCGAAAGTCCGCAACTGGTGCGCATCGCGACCGACTACAACGATTACGTCAAGCCTACTGTATTGCCCGACATTGCGACAATGAACCACGCGCACTCCACGCACTACAGCATGTCACCCGATCCGGGGATTAAACATGTGCTGCGCGGTTGGTCAGAAGATCAGAAGCCGGCACGTATCGATGTTCAGTTCAAGGACGTCCGCGTGCGCAACGTGCCGACAAATATCCGCACCTATGACGGCGGCACCGAACGCCATGGCAATTCGATTTTTATCTTTGAGGTCGCGAACCTGTGCATCGCTCACCTCGGCCATCTGCACCACACACTCACGCAGCAGCAACTCAACGAGATCGGCCGGGTCGATGTCCTGCTGGTCCCCGTCGATGGATCCTACACGCTTGATCTTGATGGCATGGTCGAGGTGCTGCACGCGATGAAAGCGCCGCTAATGATCCCTATGCACTATTTCAGCGCCTATACGCTCGACCGGTTCCTGCAACGCGTGCGGCAGGAGTGGGATGTCGAAGTCGCCGAGATACCATCGCTGGTGGTGTCGAAGGCGAGTCTCCCGGCAAAGCCGAAAGTGTTGGTGCTGCCCGGCCATTAACGGCGGGCATTAACTGCGCCAATTAGCGTAAATACGCGACGGCGCGTCAAAATCCGGCCTCGATTGCCCGTTTATCAACAGGGCCAGTTGACCTGATGGAACCAATGATTAGTTGTCGCGTTCCAGAGGCGGCTTTTTAAAGTGATATTGAGGTTATTTTCATGGTTCAGACTTGGAGCACTTGGAAGCGATTTCCCGATGCGCAAAGTGGCGATCATGTCGAAGCGCCGATCGGTCCCGGGGTTTACGAAGTCCGTCACACCATGACCGGTCGCGTTGTCGCCTTCGGCCACTCGGGCAACGTTGCAAATTCACTTGCTGACTTGAAATTGAACGGCGGCGCCGGCGCGTTTGCCCGACTCTTTTGCAAAGAGCCTCTGGTGTCGCGGGTCTCCGATCTTGAATATCGCACTTGCGCGGCGGCCAGCCGCGCGGAAGCAAAGACGGCCGCGAGCCGTCTGATGGGCCTTCGACAGACCGCGTGGCGTCGCCGCATGGATATCGGCTGGGCCGCGCGCCACTAGAGCTGTTTTTCTGCAGCGATTTTAAATGCGGTCGGCCTTGTGCCGGCCGTTTTGCTTATGGTTCCGCGCGCTTCCTGTCCTTCCCGGAGTTCGTATAGAGTCGCCCGAAATAGGGGATTGAACGGCCATGTTGAGTGCGGAGCAGAACGACCTCATCGCCCGGACTGGCACGGGCACGCCGGCCGGCGGCTTAATGCGGCGTTACTGGCAGCCTGCGGCACTGGTCGACGAGCTTTCGGGCAACCGGCCGGTGAAGCCCGTCCGGTTGTTCGGTGAAGACCTGGTAATCTTCAAGGATGACAAAGGCCGTTACGGCCTGATCGGACGGCGCTGTCCGCACCGCGGCACCGATCTCGCATATGGCCGGCTGGAAAATGGCGGCCTGCGTTGCGCTTTCCACGGCTGGCTGTTTGATGTGAACGGCAAGTGTCTTGAGACTCCGGCCGAACCCGACGACAGCAATCTCTGCGCCAACATCAAGCAGAAATCCTACCCGGTGGTAGAGAAGAGCGGCATTCTGTTCGCTTATCTCGGGCCGGGCGCGCCGCCGGCATTTCCGCATTTCGACTGCTTCATCGCGCCCGACAGCCACACCTTTGCGTTCAAGGGTATGATCGACTGCAACTGGCTGCAGTCGCTCGAGGTCGGGATCGATCCCGTGCACACTTCGTTTCTGCACCGGTTTTTCAGCGATGAAGATCCGGGCCAGGCTTACGGAAAAATGTTCCGCGACATTTCGCGCGATTCAGACATGCCGATGACGCAAATCATGCGCGAGTTCACGCGCCCGCGCATCGAGGTCGAGCCGACCGAATTCGGCTTCCGGCTGGTCACGCTGCGGCAGATCAGCGAGGAGAGTACTCATGTGCGCGTAACCAATCTGATGTTTCCGAACGCCTTCATCATTCCGATGAGCCGCGAGATGACGATCTCGCAATGGCATGTGCCGATCGACGACGAGAAGCATTATTGGTACGCGATATTCACCAGCTTTGGCGCGCCCGTGAACAAGGATGAGATGCGCCGCCAGCGGCTCGAGCTCTATCAGTTGCCTGATTACATCCCGAACAAGAACAAAAGCAACGACTACGGTTTTGATCCCCATGAGCAGGAGCACGCGACCTATACGGGCATGGGCGCCGATATCAATGTGCACGACCAATGGGCCTGCGAGTCCATGGGCGCGATTCAGGATCGAACCAACGAACACCTCGGCACATCCGACAAGGCAATCAGCGCCTAACGCAAGCTGTTGCGTCAGGCGATCGAGCAATCGGGCAAAGGCGAAAAGCCGATCATGGTGCTCGATTCCGCGAAGGCCGCAAGAATCACCGGGCCGGCGGCGATCGACGGCATCGGCCCGGTCGACGATTGGCAAGGCTACTGGCAAAAGACCGAGGCAGTGAAACGCAAGGCCGCAAGCTGGGCTAACGGGCATTAAGCCGAATGCCCCCGCGTTCGCGTAAGCCGGTCACTTTCGTCGAGCGCCACGGCCTGTGGGGCGACGCGTGGGCAAAGGCCGCCGCGCAAGTCGAGCGTATCATCAAGAAAGAGAAACTTGAGGTCGTGCGCTTTTCATTCGCCGACCAGCACGGCGTATTGCGCGGGAAGACCCTGGTTGCTTCTGAGGCGGCAAGCGCAATGCGAAGCGGCGTCACCATGACGACGACCCTGCTAGCGAAGGACACCGCGCACCGCACGGTCTTCCCCGTGTTCACGCCAGGCGGCGGCTTCGCAATGGAAGAGATGCAGGGCGGCAGCGACTTCGTGATGGTCGCCGATCCGTCGACGTTCCGCATTCTGCCGTGGGCGAACAAGACCGGGTGGCTCCTTTGCGATATCTATTTCGCCAATGGCACGCCGGTGCCGTTTTCCGCACGCGCTCGCTGCCGCAACGCTCTCAACACATTGGCCAAGGCTGGCTTTGAGTTTCTCGCCGGACTGGAGGTCGAATTTCACCTGTTCAAGATTGAGAATCCGCGCCTCGCGCCGACGGATGCGACGTGGCCGCCGGAAGCGCCTGAGGTGAGCCTGCTTACACAGGGTTATCAATATCTCACCGAGTCGCGATACGACATGCTCGATCCGGCGCTGGAAATTCTGCGCCGCCAGATCGAGCAGCTCGGCCTTCCGCTGCGATCGGTGGAATCGGAGCTTGGCCCGAGCCAGTGCGAATTCACTTTTCGTCCGCAGGCTGGCTTGGCTAGCGCCGACACCATGGTGCTCTTCCGCGCGGCTGCAAAGCAGATAGCCCGACGCCATGGAATGCTTGCGAGCTTCATGTGTCGCCCGGCGCTGCCGAATATAATGTCGAGCGGCTGGCATCTGCACCAATCGCTGCTCGAAGCAAAATCGGGCCGAAACGCCTTTGCTTTCGATCACCCCGACGTGCTGTCCACCGTCGGCCGTTATTACCTCGGGGGCCTGCTGGCGCATGCGCGCGCGGCGGCGGCTTTCACGACGCCGACGATCAATGGCTACAAACGCTATCGCGCTTATTCGCTTGCGCCCGATCGTGCCATCTGGGGGCGGGACAATCGCGGCGTCATGATCCGCGTGCTGGGCCAGCCCGGCGATGCCGCGACCCGGCTCGAAAATCGAGCCGGCGAGCCGGCGGCAAATCCGTATCTCTACGTCGCTTCGCAGATCTATTCGGGGCTCGAGGGCATTGCACGCAGGCTCGATCCGGGCCCTTCCGCCGATACACCCTATGAAGCGGCGGCCGCGTTGCTCCCAAAAAATCTCGGCGAAGCCCTGACCGCGCTGCGTGCTGACGAATCGTTTCGCGCCGGGTTTGGCGGCGGGTTCATCGACTATTACACGCACATCAAGGCGGCCGAGATCGAGCGCTTTCAAAAGGAAGCGGCCGATCAAGCGGACGTTACCCCTTGGGAGCAGAAGGAATATCTGGACTTGTTCTGAGGCCGCGCACCCGTCCCGGGCATCGGTGCTGCGGCCTGCGTGGGCAGCGGATTGCGAAATTCGCAGAAATTTAACCGCGTTCGCAAATAACGCCCTCCCGGAAAAAGGGCTTTCGGTTTTGGCAGTTATCGTCCCGGGGAATCCGGTGGAGTGGGTCTCATGCGAACGATATTAGCAATCTTGGTGGCGGGTCTCATTGTGTTGCTCGGGGGCACCTCTTTTGCCGCCGATCTCAGGTTTGAGCACAAGCGAATGCACGCACGCAGTGCCGGCACTTTCGATCAGCGCATGCGTGTCGTGGAGCAGAAGCCCTATTGTGGCGATTGCGAAGCGCCCCTCGGCCGGACCCATTCCGCCAACGTCGCGCGGCTGCGCTTCATCAACTGGCCATACTGGCAGGAGAGCTGCGCGGTCGGCGCCTGCGGCGTCTACTATCCGGTTATGCGGTCCTGCGTCTTTTGGGGCCTGGGCTGCACCTAGGGCCCGATCCGGCCATCGTACAAATCAAACGTCCACGCTGGCGGCGAGTGCATTCTGCTCGATGAAGAGCCGGCGCGGCTCGACCAGCTCGCCCATCAATTCGGTGAAGATGTTGTCGGCATCCTCGCCTTCTTTTACCTGCAACAGCGAGCGCGCGTTCACATCGAGCGTAGTCTCCCACAACTGCTCGGGATTCATTTCGCCAAGGCCCTTGTAACGCTGCATCGTCACGCCTTTGCGGCCTGCGCCGGTAACAGCCTCAAACAGACCGACCGGCCCGTGAATCGCCCAGGTTTCATCCTTGCGGCGCAGTGAACCGGGCTTTTCGTAGATCTTCTGCAAAGAGCCAGCATAGTCGTCGAGCTTACGGGCATCCGCCGAGCCGAGCAGGGCATGGTCGATGATGGAAACGGTCTTCACGCCGCGCAACGTGCGCGTAAAGGTGAAACCGGCTTCCTCGCTGAACTCGCCCTCCCAGCCCCGTTCGGTTTCCTCGGAGAGGGCATTGAGGCGCTTTGCGATATAGGGCGCCGCCGCCTTGGCCTTCTTCGGATCGCCGAAAATCTCGGAACTGAGCACGCCGAGTATAGCCGCCTGTTCGACGACCTGTCGGTTGTAGCGGCTGTGCAGCGCATTAAGAAGATTGCGGATGGTGCGTGCTTGATCGACGATCTTTCGCAGGTCTTCGCCGGCGCGCTCTTCGCCAGAGGCAAGGCGCAACACAGCTTCTTCGACGCCGGTCACAATCAAATAGTCTTCCAGCGCGCGCTCGTCCTTCAAATACTGCTCGGATTTTCCTCTCGAGACTTTGTAGAGCGGCGGTTGCGCAATGAAGATGTGGCCGCGCTTGATCAACTCTTCCATCTGCCGGAAGAAGAACGTCAGCAGTAACGTGCGGATGTGCGAGCCGTCGACATCGGCGTCGGTCATGATGATGATCTTGTGATAGCGCAGTTTGTCGGGGTTGAACTCGTCGCGGCCGATGCCGGTGCCCAGAGCCGTAATTAGGGTGCCGATTTCCTGGCTCGACAGCATCTTGTCAAATCGCGCGCGTTCCACGTTGAGTATCTTCCCGCGCAGCGGCAGCACAGCCTGGAATTCACGGTTACGGCCCTGTTTGGCCGAGCCGCCGGCGCTGTCACCCTCCACAATGAACAGCTCTGATTTTGCGGGATCTCGCTCCTGGCAGTCGGCGAGCTTGCCGGGCAGCGACGACACGTCGAGCGCACCTTTCCGGCGGGTCAGCTCGCGGGCCTTACGTGCAGCTTCGCGCGCCGCGGCCGCTTCCACCACTTTACCGACGATGACTTTGGCTTCCGACGGGTGAATTTCAAACCAGTCTTGCAAGGCCTGATTGATCACGTTCTCGACCACCGGCCGGACTTCCGACGATACCAGCTTGTCCTTCGTCTGCGACGAGAACTTCGGGTCGGGTACCTTGCATGAGAGCACGGCGGTCAGGCCCTCGCGGCAGTCATCACCGGTGAGTGCGACCTTTTCCTTCTTCGACGTGCCGAGCGTATCGGCATATTGCGTGATCTGCCGGGTGAGTGCACCACGGAAGCCGGCCAGATGGGTGCCACCGTCGCGCTGCGGGATATTGTTGGTGAAGCAGAGCACGCTCTCATGATAGCCGTCGTTCCACCAGAGCGCGCATTCGACGGTGATGCCCTCGCGTTCGGCCATGATCATGACAGGGGCAGGAATCAACGAAGTCTTGTTGCGGTCGATGAATTTCACGAACGCCTCGACGCCGCCTTCGTATTTCATCTCCTCGCGCTTTTCGACGGCATGACGCTGGTCTGTGAGCACGATGGCGACACCTGAATTCAGGAACGCCAGTTCGCGGAGCCGGTGTTCGAGGGTCGCGAAGTCGAACTCAACCATCGTGAAGGTCTTTGTCGAGGGCAGAAATGTCACTTCGGTCCCGCGCTTATCCTTCGCGTCGCGAACGGCCTTCAGGGGAGCTTTCGCGACGCCGTCGCGGAACTCCATGAAATGTTCCTTGCCATCACGCCAAATGGTGAGTTTTTTTCTTGTCGATAGCGCGTGCACCACCGAGACACCGACGCCGTGCAGACCACCGGAAACCTTGTAGGCGTTCTGGTCGAATTTTCCGCCGGCGTGCAGCTGAGTCATAATGACCTCAGCCGCTGAGACGCCTTCGCCCTTGTGGATGTCGGTCGGGACGCCGCGCCCGTTGTCACGCACCGTGCATGAACCGTCGGGGTTAAGCGTCACCGCCACTTCGGTAGCAAATCCGGCGAGTGCCTCGTCGATAGCGTTGTCCACCACCTCGTAGACCATGTGGTGGAGGCCGGAACCGTCATCGGTGTCGCCGATATACATACCCGGCCGCTTGCGGACGGCATCGAGGCCCTTGAGGACCTTGATCGACTCGGCGCCATAGTCGGACGGGTTTCTGCGGGCCGGTTCAGCCATCGGCGGCACCCTTTGAGCGGTCAGAAAAATGAGTCGGAATGAGCGATTTGTGTGACACGAAAAACAGGCCTCGTACAGGGCAAAGTCAGTGACTTAATATGTTGATTTAGCAGCGCTTTTTAAAGAGGTGAGGGTGCCGGAATCCCCACTTTTTTTGTGCATTTTTTTGACCCTGATTCACGATTCGGGGGCGCTGAAAACGCGCGTCAGGTGGCAGTCAAAAAGTCGCCCCAAGCGTTGGCTTGAAGCGCTTGCAAGGAAACGCGTCATGGAATTTAAGCCGGTGACGGCTCCCGCCCGTACGAATTCGCTCCGATGAGTTTTTTCAGTCGCCCCCTCGAAGTACCGCACCGCTTGCGCGCGATCGTGCGCGCGCGTGAATCGAGTGTCATCGTACTGGCGGTCGTTATCGGGGTCATCGCAGGTCTTGCGGTCGCCGCCATGGGCGAAACTGTCGGATTCATGCACCAGCTTTTCTTCGGTCTTGATCCCGGCGAACGGCTCTCTGGCCGTGTCATGCTTGACCCTCTCAAAGCTTTCGTCGTGCCGAGCCTGGGTGGATTGCTGTTCGGTCTGGTCACGGCTTTCATCGCACGACGCCGCGGCACGGAAGTCGACCCAATTGAAGCGAACGCGCTTCATGGCGGCCGTATGTCCATGCGCGGGAGCCTGATCGTTGCCGCGCAGACGGTCTGGTCGAGTGGCGTCGGCGCCTCGGTCGGATTGGAGGCGGGATACACCCAGATCGCAAGCGGCGTCGCTTCGGCGATCGGCCGTTCGTTCCGCCTGCGCCGAAGCGATATGCGTGTCCTGGTCGGCTGTGGCGCGGCGGCCGCGATTGCCGGCGCCTTTGGCGCCCCGCTCGGCGGTGCCTTTTACGGGTTCGAGCTGATTATCGGCAGTTACTCGATCGCTTCGCTTGCGCCGGTCGGCATGGCGTCACTGGTAGGTTATCTGACCGCACGCGTTTTCACGCCCGATCGTCTCGGCATTGAAACGGGCGCGGTGTCGAGCCTTGCGGTTCATGACGTTGCGATCGCGGCGTTTGTCGGTGTGCTTGCAGCGGTCTTCGGCATCATCCTCATGCGCGGTGTCGCTGCTTGCGAAAAACTGTTCACACGGCTGAAGATCAAGCCAGCGATACGTCCGATGATCGGCGGCGCGCTGGTCGGCCTGCTCGCAATTTTTTCGCCGCAGGTGATGTCGTCAGGTCACGGGGCCCTGCATCTCACCGGCATTTTCAAGTTGCCGATCGTCACCATCGCATTGATTTTCGTGCTGAAGGCGGTCGCATCGATTATCTCGCTCGGCGCCGGGTTCCGCGGCGGACTTTTCTTTGCTTCGCTGTTGCTCGGCGCGCTCGGCGGGCAACTATTCGCGCTTGGTCTCGGCGCGATCCTGCCGAGCTTGCACGTCGATCCCGATTCCTACGCGATTATCGGCATGTGCGCGCTTTCGGTCGCGGTGATCGGCGGCCCGCTGACCATGACCTTCATCGCGCTGGAAACCACCGGTGATCTGTGGCTCACAACAGCGGTTTTGATCTCCGCGATTATTGCGATGCAGATGACGCGCGAGTTCTTCGGATATTCCTTCGCCACCTGGCGCTTCCATCTGCGCGGAGAATCGATCCGCGGTGCCGCGGATGTCGGCTGGATCCGCGATCTGACGGTGGGTCAGATGATGCGTGCCGATGTCCGCACCACGCCGGCGGATCAGCCTGTCGCGGCGTTTCGGGAGGCCTTTCCGCTCGGTTCAACCAACCAGGTTATCGCGGTGGATGAAGATGGCCGTTATGCCGGTATGATCATCATTGCCGAAGCCCATGCCGCCGAGCTGGGTGCCACCGTCTCAGTCCGGAAAATTCTGCACCATGCCGATCACATGCTGGTCCCTCAGATGACGGCGCGGGAGGCGATCGCGGCCTTTGACCGCTACGAGGCCGAGGTTTTGGCCGTGGTCGACTCGCTGGAACGCCGGCAGGTCAGCGGCCAACTGAGCGAGGCGCATGCATTGCGTCGTTTTTCGGATGCCTCGGAGCGCCAGCGGCGCGAGCTGCTCGGGGAAACCTAGGCCGTCGTTTCGTCGGAGGCCAATTCGTAGGTGTTCTGATTCAGCTGGGGGAGATGCCGGAACATCGGCTCGTAGCCTGGAATCGGCTTGTTAAATGCAGCAAGGCCTGCAGCCAAGATCTCGATGCGGTCGAGCTCTGCGCGCGTGTTATCAAAGGCGCGAAGAAGCTCCTTCTTGACCTGCTCGATTGCGGCGTCCGTTCCCATTGCAACCCCTGCGTCCATCCATGGGGTAAAAGCGATCGCTGAACGATAGTTCCTATTTTCCAACAATTGATCGGATGTCGATTAACAAAACGTGAGTGGGCCGAACTGGAACCGTCAGGCCTGTTCCACCACGCCGCCTCGGACGAGGAAAACTTGTGCGCGTCCGACGATGTCGCCGAAAGCGACCGGATCGGCACCGGTCATCCAGACCTGCGCGCCAAGCAGGGAGAGCGCGTCGTAGAGCGCGGCGCGCCGCGACGGGTCGAGATGGGCGACAACTTCATCCAGCAGAACTAACGGCGCGAATCCCGTCATCTGCTTGATCAATCCAGCGTGCGCCAGCACCAGGCGGATAAGCAGGGCTTTCTGTTCGCCGGTCGAGGCGTCGGCGGCCGGAATGTTTTTGCCGGCATGCGTTACAACGAGATCGGACAAATGCGGGCCATCGAGAGTACGCCCGGCGGCGGCGTCGCGTGCCCGGCTATCCTTTAGTAGCGCGCGGTAGCGATCTTCGATTTCAATTGCGCTATGGTCGGGCAACAACTGCTCCATCCAGCCCTGCAACGCAATGTGGGCCTGCGGAAACTCCCGCGCGGTATCGCGCGATGCTTCAAGAGCAGCTGACAGGCGCCGGGCCGTTTCGGCACGGGCGGCAGAGACGGCGACGGCAACCTCGGCCGTCTCATGCTCGATTGCGTCGAGCCAATGGGAATCGCCGGGAGAATCCTCGAGCAGGCGATTGCGTGACCGCAAGCTCCGCTCGAGCGCGGCTACGCGGCTCGAATGTTGCGCGTCGACGGCCAGGACCAGCCGGTCGAGGAAGCGCCGACGCTCGGAAGCCGGCCCATTGAAAAGCGGGTCCATGGCGGGCGTCAGCCATACAACCCGCAAATGATCGGCGAAGGCGGTGGCCGAACCAACATTTTCACGGTCGATGCGGCATTTGCGCGTCGGCGCCGATTCTTCTCCTGCGGGAGGGTCGATACCGGTGCCTAGCGTTGCCAGCCCCAGCATGCCCTCGATTTCGGCCGAGATGGCCCAGGCGCCGTCACCTTCCGAGAAGGCCAGCTCTTCCATCGTTGCTCGCCGCAAGCCGCGGCCAGGTGCCAGAAGGGAGACCGCTTCGACCAGGTTGGTTTTGCCGGCACCATTCGCGCCCGTGAGCACAACTGGCCCGGCCCGATCGAGTCGGACCTGTGCGGCATGATAGTTGCGGAAATTGCCCAGCGTCAGGCGGCGAATGAAGGCGGCGGTCATGTCAGAACCAGTAGTCAGTATTCAGCAATCAGAAAAGCACTGATTACTGACTGATTTCTGGCGCCTGTTAGACGCGCATCGGCATCAGCACGTAAAGTGCGCCCTTGGCGTTTTGATCCTGGATCAATGTGGGTGATCCGGGGTCGGCCAGCTTAAGAACGGCAACTTCGCCTTCGATTTGGGCGGCAATGTCGAGTAGGTAACGCGAGTTGAAGCCGATATCGAGCGGATCGGCGGCGTACTCGACCTCGATTTCTTCCGTCGCGCTGCCCGAGTCGGGATTGGTGACCGACAGCACGAGCCGTCCGCCGGTGATTGAAAGCTTGACGGCACGGCCGCGTTCGCTCGAAACCGTCGAAACGCGATCGACTGCGGCCTCAAAGTCCTTCTTGTCCACGACAAGATTCTTGTCGTTATTGACGGGGATCACCCGCGCATAGTCGGGGAAGGTGCCGTCGATCAGCTTTGAGGTGAGCACGACGTTGCCGATTGTGAAACGGATTTTGCCGCCGGAGAGTTCGACGACGACCTCGCCCTCGCCGGTTTCGATCAAGCGTTGCACCTCACCCACCGTCTTGCGCGGCACAATGATGCCGGGCATTCCGGCTGCGCCCTGCGGCAGCGGTAACTCGACTTGCGCAAGGCGGTGGCCATCGGTCGCGACGGCGCGCAGCGTACCGTTTTTGGCGGTGCCAGCCACATGCAGATAAATGCCATTGAGGTAGTAGCGCGTTTCCTCGGTCGAGATCGCGAACTGGGTCTTGTCGATCAGCCGCTTGAGGTCGGCTGCCGCGAGCTTGAAGGAATGGCTCATCTCCCCCGCCGCCAGATCCGGG
>Ga0134124_10003282_pt1 | contig 13011 bp, 15 predicted proteins | sample KB304_FD_96880 | JGI IMG/M metagenome (GOLD analysis project Ga0134124, IMG submission 96880) | Terrestrial soil microbial communities without Nitrogen fertilizer from Kellogg Biological Station, Michigan, USA - KB3-0-4 | ecosystem: Environmental > Terrestrial > Soil > Unclassified ... | reverse complement strand
TGTCTTTGTGGTGAATAGCTTGCTAGCGACCGTTAAAGATGCGGCAGCTTCTGTTGTTTCGATAATACTTCTCCAAACAGATCCCCTGCCTGTTCCGCCCTGCGCACTGCTTCAGCCTGCAATGTGTGCAGCCTTTCCGGATCGCCGGCTCCGGCCAGCTGTTCCAGTTCCTGCCATTCGAGCGGAAAAGAAACATACGGTTCTTGCCGGGCCCGCAGGGAGTAGACGCAGATCATCGTGAGGGACGAGTCGTTCTGCGACCAGTTGATGAAGACTCTTCCTTTCCGGGCCTCCTTCGCCATTTTTGCGGTCACCAGGTCCGGATAGTTTTTCTCCAGGATCACGGCCACGGCCCTGGAAAATGTCTTGGTATCCTCGAAGGTGGCTTCCGGGGAGTTCAGGGGGACCAGAACATGGAGCCCTTTCTGCCCCGAACTCTTTACCCGGCTGGACAGCCCGAGTCGGGAGAGCAGCTCCTGCAGGATCAGCGCTACCCGGGCGCAGCCTATGATGTTCGCCGGTTCGCCGGGGTCCAGATCGAAGACCATGGCATCGGGCGTTTCCGGGGAAGCGGCTTTGGCGAGTGGCACATGAAGTTCAAGGGCGGCAAGGTTTGCCACCCAGAGCAGCGTTTCCAGGTCGTTGACCAGGCAGACCGTCATCTGCTCATTGTCGCTCCTGTGAATATCTGCCGTTTTGACCCAGGGGGGGCGATGGGACGGGCAGCGCTTCTCGAAGAAGAATGGCTTGTCCACCCCTTCGGGATAGCGCTTCAGGGTCAGGGCCCGGTCCTTCAGATGGGGGAGGATGAACGGCGCGATCCGGCGGTAGTACTCCTGGACGTGCGCCTTGGTAAAGCCGCAGGAGGGGTAGAGGACCTTTTCCAGGTTCGACAGGGAGAGTCGTCGACCCCCTAGCTCGATGATCTTCCCGGTCACCGGTTTTTCTTCATTTCGGCCATGATATTTTCCAGCGCCGCGACCAGATCGGGCGGACCTTCTCCCTCCGCTTCCGCTGCTTCAGGAGCCTCGACAATCGCTCCCTTCTTGCTCTTCAGGAGCTGCAGGACTTTTTCCCGGCGCCCGTCCGCATATTTTTCCGGTTTGAAGTCCACCATCATGTTCCTGATGCTTTTCTGCATCCGGCTTTTTTCTGCCGCTTCGACCGTCCCGGCTTTCGGCGCAATGTCTGCATCCGGAAGGATCTCTTCGCTGTAATGGAGCGTGACAAGGGCCAGCGCTCCCTCGTCGCTTTTGACTGCCACGAGATGCTCCCGCTCGGCCAGGACGAATTTTGCGAGCCCGGCCTTGCCCGTCCGGCGCATGATCTCGGCCAGCAGACGGTACGCTTTTTCGCCCCCCTTCAGAGGGACGAGATAGTACGGATGATCGTAATAGACCGGATCGACCTCCTGCAGGTCGATGAACTCGACGATCTCGATCGTGCGGCTCCGTTCGGGCGACACCGATGCCAGCTCCTCGTCCGTTATGGGCAGGTATTGATCCGGAACAATTTCGTAGCCTCTGATGATCTCCTCCGGCGGGACTGTCTGTTCATGTTTCGGACAGAACATCCTACGGCTGAGGGGGGAGTAATCCGTGCTGTGGAGGAGATGGAAGGAGACGCGGCCGGGAGCAACGGCCTTGACCAGCCGCACAGGAATCGCCACCAGACTGAAACTGATCGTGCCGCTCCACATTCCCTGTATGGCCATTTATTCCTCCGTTAACTCCCTCGCCCCGTCTTTACCACCCCCTTGCCCCCTCCTAATTTAGGAGGGGGTTGGGGGAGGTATCTCCTCCCCTTAAGTTAAGGGGAGGCAGGGAGGGGTATATGGTTCAGGCAGCTTTCTTCAGGCTCGCTTCCAGTGCCCGCAGCAGCTGGCCCGGAGCTGTCGGTTTCAGGATCCTGGGGTTCAGAAGCGTGATTTTTTCACCGCGGGCTTTCCTGTCGATCAGCTGTTGCAGCTTCTGCTGATGTTCGTTCACGAATTTCTGCGGCTGAAAAGGGGCGGCCATCTGCCTGATCAGATCGCTGCCGATCTGCAGTTCTCTTTCGGACAGGGGAATCTCCTCCAGCTCGAGAGATTTTGCCGAAATCACCTCGTCGGCGTAGCGCAGCGTAGAGAGGCGCAGGATCCTCCCGCATGCCTGCAGGGCTCCGTGATAGGAGCGCTTTCTCATGGTCCAGGTGCAGATGCCTGCGACATCCATCTCCTGCAGAGCCTCTGCCAGCGCTTTATACCCTTCCGGGTCGATGGCCGAATCAGGCTCCAGGTAGTAGACATGATCAAGGAAGAGGGGATCGATCTGTGTGGTCTTGACGAATTCGTGAACTTCGATCATCCGGCTGCTTTCCGGAGCGGTCTGTTCGAGTTCCGCCGGATCGACGATGATATATTTCCCCTCCTCAACTTCAAATCCCCTGATCTGTGCTTCGGCCGGCACCACAGTTTTCTCATGGGCGCAGATCATCTGCTGGTGCAGTTTTACCCCGTCGCGTTTGTGCAGGAGGTGAAACTGGATATGTTCCTCCTTGACCGCGCTATGCAGCTTCACGGATACATTCGTCTCGCCGAAATTGATGGAGCCTTTCCAGATCGTTCCTCCCGCCATTGCTCTCTCCCTTCCTGCCGTTTGTGACCGGCCATTGTGCGCCTGAAACAATTATCTCACAAAATATTCCCCTGTCACGCGGTGGAGGTTTCGGGTATATTCGGACAGGCGGCTGCCCTTGCCGGCGACCCGCCTTACTCCCCGAAAGGTCCGCTAACCGCTTGCCCAGACTCCACAGAGTACATTACGGCTGGATAATCGCCGCCACCGGATCGCTGGTGCTCTTCTCCTGCCTCGGGCTGGCCCGCTATGCCTACACCATGCTGCTGCCGCGGATGCAGGCCGGGCTGGGACTGCCGTACGAGCGGATGGGGTTCATCGGCACCGCAAACTTCAGCGGCTACCTGCTTTCGGTCCTGTTTGCCCCGCTGCTGATCCGCCGTTTCCGGCCGCGTCTGACCATCACCTGCGGACTGGTCCTGATCGGCATCTGCATGCTGGCCATCAGCCGGTGCAACAGTTACTCCGCGTTGGCCGTTTTATACACCCTGGTGGGGATGGGTGGAGGCTTTGCCAATATCCCGCTGATGGCGCTGGTCACCTACTGGTTCCGGAGCGAGCAGCGAGGCCGCGCCGCCGGTCTGGTGATCGGCGGCAACGGGGCGGCGATCATCTTTGCCGGCTTCCTGGTGCCGAAGCTGAACCTCTGCTTCGGAGCCGAGGGGTGGCGCAGCAGCTGGCTGATCTTCGGCCTAATCACCCTGGCGAGCGCCCTGGCCGCAGCGACTCTGCTGCGCAACGCCCCGGCCGACAAGGGTCTGGAGCCGGTGGGCAGACCGGTGACCTTCTCGTCCGAAGAGTATCTGCCGAAAGAGCGCCGCGGCGACGGGATCATCCTCATCAAGCTCGGCCTGCTCTACCTGGCTTTCGGCGCCACCTTCATGGTGTACGGCACCTTCATCGTCACGACCATGGTCAAGGAGTACGGTTTCAGCGAGGAAAAAGCGGGGTTTTACTGGTCATGGGTCGGTTTTTTCAGCCTCTTCTCAGGCGTGTTGTTCGGGGCGCTCTCCGACCGGATCGGACGGAAGTGGGGGCTTATGCTGGTCTTTCTGCTGCAGACCGCTGCCTACGGACTGGCCGGCATCAGCCCCGGCCCGGTAGGGCTCGCCGTCTCCATCGTCCTGTACGGCCTGGCGGTATTTGCCATCCCGGCAATCATGGCCGCAGCCATGGGGGATTATCTCGGTCTGAGCCGTGCGGCTACCGCTTTTGCCACGGTCACCCTCTTCTTCGCCGCCGGCCAGACGATCGGCCCCTGGAGCGCCGGCATCATTGCCGGACAGACCGGATCGTTCACCACCGCTTACCTGCTGTCGGCGCTGATCACGGCGCTCGCCGCTCTCTTTGCCGCCCTGCTGCCCAGGCCGGCAGCGAGCGGCATAAGCCGATAACATTTGACGAAATTCTGGTTGCTGATGTGGGGCCGGGAGAGATTTTTCTGCTGGTGCCGGGGTGTGGAGAGAGACGGCCCTGCTCAGCCTTTGTGGCGCAGGGCAAGGCCTTTTATAAAACCGTGGAGTAATTGATCGTTGCACTCTTTGTAGTGCTTGTGCCCCTGCTTCCGGAACAGGGCGGTCAGTTCGTGTTTCGGGATGACTATCCCTGCCAGCTTGAAGATTTCGACCAGGTCATCCTCTTTCAGGTCCAGGGCGATCCGGAGTTTCTTCAGTACGGCATTATTGCTCAGTTCTGCAAGCGGCTTTTCTGCCGGAGCCGGCTTCCCTTCCTGCTTCCCCCTGTTATGGATGATGAGGCCATCCAGCAAAAACCCCATGATCGGGTTGCTACAGGGAATATAGTCGTCCTCGTCTTCCTTTTTCAGAAAGGCGGCTATCGCGGAGGGTCCGACCTCTCGTCCGGCCTCCCGGAATATCCTGATCATGGTCGCATCGTCGAGATCGAGGGCGTCCTTGATGCTGCGCAACAGTTCGTTATTGGCCATTTCGGTCTCCATTTTGCTGTGACCTGCCGGCCGCGGCCGTCAGCTATTTCTGCTTCAGATCCGGGACAGAGAGTATCTCCACCCCGTTTGGAATCTCCTTCACCTGGAAATCCGGGAAGGAATTGCCGCTCACTTCGAAGACGATCCTCAGCTTGCCCCCGCTTTTCCCCAGACGGCTGCGCACGATGCCGAAGCGGTTCGCCGGAACAGGAATACTCTCCCCTCCGCCGGTGACCCCCACAAGGTCGAACACCAGCCTCCCCGGCCTGTTCAGGAGCAGCGGCGCCGGCACTGCCAGCTTGCCGTCTGCTTCGATCCTGATGGCATCGGCCGTAATACGCACCGTTACCGTTTTTGCGATTGCTCCGGTGTCAGATGGTGCTCCGGACGGCTTTGCACTGCCCGCTGCCGTCTGTGGCTCCTTGGGGAGAGGTTGGGGAAGGGCGACTACAGCAGCGGCTTCGGCTTCCCGTTTTTGCGGAGCCGCCTTCGCCGGCGTAAGCAATACCACGAGATGTCCCTGGTCGAGCGGATCCTCCTTGAGCGAAAAATCCACCTCGCCTTTAACGTCCAGGCCGATCCGGGTAAACAGCTCTCCGTTGACCTCCTTTTGCCGCACGGTGATCCGCTCCAGCGGGGAGGTTCTCATCTTTTTCGATTCATCATCGCTATAGGTGGTTTTTGCTCCAGGAAGATCGATGACCCATTTCGCCAGCTCGGGCATCAGGTAGCTGGTGTGAGCCAGCGGCCGGTCGGCCCGGATCTCTATGCGGGCGCCATTTCCCTCCCCGGTTACGAGCACCTCCCTGACAACCGGGCGCTCCGCGGCAAGAGCGGCGCCAGCTGCCGAAATGAGGAGCAGGATGACAAACATCAGAGCAGATCGCAAAGAAAAAGCCGGTTTCATGAGTCTGCTGTTATCATATGCGGCCGTACAATGTCAATCCGCTATTGCAGAGATGTTGCGGCGGCTTTTCCGGAGTTTCCGGGTTTCTCCTCCTTCTGCGGCCGCAATGCTGGTCAGCTAACTTGCAAGATGCCGGAACTCTGATAAAAATAAAGAGTACGGTGGTCCTCCGGTCGGCAAGCGGATGCAGTTACTCACTCAAACAAATGAAGGAAGGAAGGTATTCATGAAAAGCAGCCAGATCATTGCGGTATGCATGGTTTTTGCGGTGCTCCTCTTGTCAGGTCGGTCGGCCCGGGCCTTCCTCGGAGGAAGAGCCGATTCGGTCAGCAAGGATCATCAGGCATTCAAGACGGTGCAGCGGTCTACCACAGCCCTTAACGGCTACAGGGTGGAGGAGGTCGTGTATGAGGCGACCAGCGTGAGAGAATTCGTTTCTCCCGCCGGGATCGTGTTCGCCATTGCCTGGAACGGGTATGTCCACCCCGAACTCACGCAGCTCCTCGGTTCATATTGGGACGAATATTCAACCGCCCAACAGAAAGGACTCCGCAAACCCGGAAGCAGACGGCTGAAGCTTGCAACGGATAATATCGTTGTCGAAAAATGGGGCCACATGAGGAATCTGCACGGGCGGGCCTATGTGCCGGCCTTGGTTCCGGAGGGGTTGAGTACCGATGAGATCAAATAGCTTCTGGACTCTTTTTTTGCTGCTCCTGGCTCTTTCCGGCTGCGGCGGCGGTGGTGGCGGCACTGGCGCCCCTGGCGGCACTGTCAGTCCGGCGACAAAGACGCTGGTTTCCATCACCGTCACCCCGGCAAATCCTACAACTGCCGTGGGAGCGACCGTGCAGTTCAGCGCTCTCGGGACCTATTCGGACAGCACGACGCAGGATCTGACCGCAACCGTGACCTGGGGGGCGACGAACACGTCCGTTGCCACCATCAGCAATGTTGCCGGCAGCAACGGCAAGGCCACCCCGGCGGCGGCCGGTTCAACCGACATCGTAGCGACTATCCAGGTCACGGAGCCTGCCCCGGGGAGTATCTCGGGTTCGACCACCCTGACGGTCACGGATGGCAGCAGCAAGGTCAATGTCCTGCCCATAACAGTGAATGGTTCCCTCTGCTCAAGCGGATCTTACCTCAACAAGCCGTGCGTGAGTGTTACCGTCTGCACCCCCGGAACTTCAACCTGCCAGGTGGTCAGCGACATCCTGCTCGATACCGGGAGTGCCGGGCTGCGCATCTTCAGGCAGGCACTGAACGTTCCGCTGACCCAGGCAACGGTTGCAGGAGGGGCGCTGGCCGAGTGTGTCCAGTTCGGAGACGGCTCTTCGTTGTGGGGACCGGTGCAGACGGCGGGTGTCATCCTGGGGAGCGAACCGATTGTTCGGATGCCTCTGCAGGTCATTGACGCCGGTTTCGGCACCCGCCCCAGTGGTTGTCTGAACGCCGCTGCAACTCCCGCAAGTCCCGGTGCCGGGTTCAACGGCATGATGGGAATCGGGCTCTTCCGGCACGACTGCGGGGGGCTCTGCGCTTCCAGCGTGAATAACGGTTTCTATTCGGCCTGCAACGGTTCGATCTGCAGCGGGACCACGGTGCCACTCGCAAGTCAGGTCCAGAACCCGGTAGCACTCCTCCCCCGGGATAACAACGGAGTGCTGGTGCAGCTTCCGGGCGTCCCCACGGGAGGAGTTCCGTCTGTCGACGGCACTCTCGTCCTGGGGATAGGGACCCAGGCCAATAATACCCCGGCAGCGGTGACAACTTTCCCCACCAATGCGGTCGGAGATTTCACCACTACCTTCAACGGCGCTTCCTTCAGCAATAGCTTCATTGACACCGGCTCGAACGGCTTGTTCTTTACAGCACCTGCAAGCCTGCTTCCTCTATGCCCGCCTCCCAATGCCGGTTTCTACTGTCCCGCGGTCACGACATCGCTCTCCGCCACCAACAGCGGAGCTCCCGCTGGCTCGCCGAGCAATCAGGTTACCTTCCAGATCGGCAATCTGAACAATCTTCTGGGCAGCGGCAACAACGCTTTCAGCGAGGTCGGCGGCAGCGGGATCGGCGGGTTCGATTGGGGACTCCCCTTCTTTTACGGGCGAAACGTGTTTGTCGGTTTCGAAGGGAGAAGCTCCACCCTGGGGAGCGGCCCTTATTGGGCTTACTGAACGAGGTCTGCAATGACGAGAGAAGAACAGACGATGATGCCGGTCCTGTTCGTCGGCCACGGCAACCCGATGAACGCGATCGAGGAGACCTCTTTTGCCGTTGCGTGGCAAGAGGAAGCGGGACGTTTTCCCCGGCCGGAGGCGATTCTCTGTGTCTCCGCCCACTGGGAGACCAATGGAGTCAGGGTGACGACCATGGAGCGACCGCGGACGATCCACGATTTCTACGGTTTCCCGGAGGAGCTCTACCGGGTGCAGTACCCGGCGCCGGGTTCGCCGGAGCTGGCAGCGCGGGTCCGGGAGCTGGCCGGTACGGCAGAAGTGGCAACGGACGAGTCATGGGGCCTCGACCACGGCACCTGGTCCGTGGTCCGACGGATGTATCCCTCTGCCGACATTCCGGTCGTGCAGCTCTCTCTCGACCGTGGACGCTCCCCCAGCGAACATGTGGCCCTGGCGCGGACGCTGCAACCGCTCAGGGAGGAGGGGGTGCTGGTGCTCGGCAGCGGCAATCTGGTCCACAATCTGCCGCTCATGCACTGGGGGGACGACACGCCCTACCCGTGGGCTCGGGAGTTCGACAGGCTGGCAACAGAACTGATCATGGCCGGAGAGCTGGAAAGGCTGGCCGACTACACGGAGCTGGGAGAGGCGGCCCGGCTCTCCATCCCGACCAATGAACACTATCTCCCGCTCCTCTATGCGCTGGCGCTGCTTCAGCCCTTGGAGCAGGTGAAATTTTTCGCAGAGGGGATCGTTCTCGGCTCGGTCTCGATGCGTTCCTTCCGTTCAATATAAGTTCTGACACGGCCGCGGCCGATTCTTCCTTGATTCAACCCCCTCCGGCATGATATTTTAATCAGATTATGATACCTTTGCGTCCCAACATCGCCGCCATGGCAGGCTACGTTCCCGGTTACCAGCCGCCGGACATCGCCGCCTGGATCAAGCTCAACACCAACGAAAACTCCTATCCGCCGTCACCAAAGGTAGTCGAGGCCATCCTGCAGGAGCTGGGCTCCGACGGAGCCCGCCTCCATACCTACCCCTCGGCATCCAGCTCGCATCTGCGGGAGGTAGCCGGAGAGCTGTACGGTTTCGATCCCTCCTGGATCATCATGGCCAACGGCTCGGACGAGGTGCTCAACAACCTGATCCGCGCCTTTGCCGCCGAGGGTGAGGAGATCGGTTACGTCCACCCCTCCTACTCCTATTACGCCACTCTGGCCGAGGTCCAGGGAGCCCGGGTGCGGACCTTCGGCCTGACGGACGGGTTCCGGATCGCCGGTTTCCCGGAGCGCTACGAAGGGAAGATCTTCTTCCTTACCACACCCAATGCCCCGCTCGGCCCGGCTTTTCCGGTGGAGTACATCGAGGAGCTGGCAGGGCGCTGCGCCGGGATACTGGTGCTGGACGAGACCTATGCCGATTTCGCCGAGTTCAATGCGCTGGAGCTGGTGAAGAAGTGCGACAACGTTGTGGTGACCCGCACCCTTTCCAAGAGTTATGCCCTGGCCGGGATGCGTCTCGGTCTGGCCATTGCCCGACCGGAAGTGATTACTGCCCTCGACAAGATCCGCGACCACTACAACCTTGACCGCCTGGCCCAGGCCGCTTGCGTGGCGGCGCTTCGCGATCAGGATTATCTCGTTGAGTGCTGCGCTAAGATCCGGGAAACCCGGGAGTGGTTCTCCACGGAATTGCGCGCCATCGGCTATGAGGTGATCCCGTCCCAGGGGAACTATGTCTTTGCCACTCCGCCCGACCGGAACGGCAAGCGGGTCTATGCCGGGCTTTATGAGCGGAAGATCCTGGTGCGTCACTTCAGCGACCCGCTGCTCGCCCATGGCCTGCGCATCTCCATCGGCACCCAGGCAGAGATGGCAACCACCCTGGCGGCTTTGAAAGAAATCGGTTAACGGGTTGCTAATTAAATCCAGGTTGCTCAAAAATAGTCAGATCGTCGCACCCGCAGAGAGTCCCGCGGAGGCGTGAGCCAAGCTACGCCGCACAAGGGGGCGAACGAGGACGGCGGCGAGATGGCTGTTTTTCAGCAATCTTTTAAGGAGGGGATATGTCCCGCACGGCTGCTATCGAACGGATTACCAAGGAAACCCGGATCAAGCTCTCCATAGATCTGGACGGATCGGGCCAGGGGAAGATCTGCACCTCGGTCCCCTTTCTCGACCACATGCTCGACCTCTTTGCCCGCCACGGACTGTTCGATCTGATGGTCGAGGCCCAGGGCGACATCGACATCGACTGCCACCATACGGTCGAGGATATCGGCATCGTTCTCGGGCAGGCGATGAAAGAGGCGCTCGGCGACAAGAAGGGGATCCGCCGGTACGGACAGGCCAGCCTGCCGATGGATGAGACTCTTGCCGAAGTGGTGACCGATCTTTCGGGTCGTCCGTTCCTGGTCTACAATGTCGATCTGCCGAAGGTGAAGATCGGCGATTTCGATGTCGAGCTCGGCCGCGAGTTCTTTCAGGCCTTCGTGAACAATCTCGGCGCCAATCTGCATATCAATGTCAGGTACGGCGACAATGTCCATCATGTTCTGGAGGCCTGTTTCAAGGGGACGGCAAAGGCGCTCGACATGGCGACGCAGGTGGATCAGCGCATCGAGGGAGTTCTTTCGACCAAGGGCAAACTGTAGGGACGCATGGCATGCGCCTTGGGCGAACGCCGTTCGCACCTACATGGGGTTTTAAATGATTGCAATAATCGATTATGGGATGGGGAATCTCCGTTCCGTGCAGAAAGGGTTCGAGAAAGTCGGATTCGAGGCGGTTGTCACCTCTGATCCGCGGGTCGTACTCGAAGCTGCCAAGGTAGTCCTACCCGGTGTCGGCGCTTTCCGGGACTGCATGAGAAATCTGGAGCAGGGGGGATTTGTCGAGCCGATCATGAAGGTCGTCCGTGATGGCCGGCCTTTTCTCGGGATCTGCCTGGGGCTGCAGCTTCTTTTTACCGAGAGCGAGGAGTTCGGACTCCACAAGGGTCTGGATATAATTCCCGGCCGGGTCGTCCGGTTTCCCGAGGGGATGACGGAGAACGGGGAAAAACTCGCGGTCCCTCACATGGGGTGGAACCAGATCCGTTTCAGGAGCCCTTCGCCGCTCTTTAACGGGATCGAGGACTCCTCCGATGTCTATTTCGTCCATTCATATTATGTCAAGCCGGATGATGCCTCGGTTGTCTCGACGCAGACAGGATACGGCCTTGAATTCTGCTCTTCGATAGCCAGGGATAATCTTGTCGCAACCCAGTTTCACCCCGAGAAATCGCAGAGTACAGGGCTTCGCATGCTCAGGAATTTTGGAGAAATGTCGTGATCGTCATACCAGCAATTGATCTCAAGGAAGGTAAATGCGTCCGGCTCGAACAGGGTCTGATGGAGCGGGACACGGTCTTCAACGACCATCCGGGTGCCCAGGCAAAGGTCTGGCAGGACCAGGGGGCAGAGCTCCTTCATATCGTCGATCTTGACGGGGCTTTTGCCGGCGAGCCGAAAAACCGCGCCGCCATAGAGGAGATCGTCAAAGCCATTTCGATCCCCAGCCAGCTCGGCGGAGGGATCAGGGACCTGGCGACGGTCGAGGCGTATCTTTCGCTCGGCATAGGCCGGGTGATCATCGGGACTGCTGCCCAGCGGAATCCTGAGTTCGTGAAAGAGGCCTGTGCCAGATTCCCCGGCCGGATTGTCGTCGGCATCGATGCCAAGAACGGCATGGTGGCCGTGCAGGGGTGGGCAGAGGTGACCGGGGTGACTGCTGTCGAGCTTGCCAGAAAATTCGAAGGTTTCGGCGTTGCGGCGATAATCTATACGGACATCAGCCGCGACGGCATGATGCAGGGGCCGAACATCGAGGCGACGCGCCAGCTTGCCGAGGCGATCAGTATCCCGGTAATAGCCTCGGGCGGGCTCTCTTCGCTTAAGGATATCGAAAACCTTAAGGCTATAGAATCGAGCGGAGTGACCGGGGTGATTACCGGCAAGGCGATCTACAGCGGGGCGATAAACCTCGCAGAAGCAATTGCCCTGACCAGGCGGAGTGAGACATGCTGACACGCAGAATTATTCCCTGCCTCGATGTGACCGGAGGACGGGTCGTCAAGGGGGTCCAGTTTCTCGAACTGCGCGATGCGGGCGACCCGGTCGAGATCGCCGAGATCTACGACCAGCAGGGTGCCGACGAGTTGACCTTCCTCGACATCACGGCATCGAGCGATGGCCGGGATACGATGGTCGATGTCGTCCGTAAGACGGCGGAGCGAGTGTTCATGCCGCTGACCGTCGGCGGCGGGATCAGGACCGTGGAGGATATCCGGAGGATGCTGAACGCCGGGGCTGACAAGGTCTCCATCAACACGGCCGCAGTGTTCAATCCCGATTTCGTGAAGGAGGCTGCCGAGCGTTTCGGTTCGCAGTGCACGGTCGTGGCAATCGATGCCCGTCAGGTGCCCGGCGAGAACAGGTGGGAGGTCTACACTCATGGCGGGCGCAAGCCGACCGGCATCGACGCTCTGGAGTGGGCGGTGCGGATGGAGTCATACGGTGCCGGCGAGATCCTTCTTACCAGTATGGACCGCGACGGAACCAAGGACGGCTACGATATCCCGCTGACCGGCGCGGTCGTCGATGCCGTTTCGATCCCTGTCATAGCCTCGGGCGGAGTAGGGACGCTGGAACATCTGTACGACGGCTTTGCCGTTGCCGGCGCTTCCGCGTGTCTGGCCGCATCCATCTTTCATTTCCGGCAGCATACGGTGGCTGAGGCAAAGGAGTATCTTAGGGGGAAAGGGGTTGCGGTAAGATTATGAAAAAACATGATCTCGTTCTACAGGAGCTTTACAAGGTTGTTCTCGAACGCAAGGCCAACCCTTCCGATAATTCCTACACCTCCTCCCTTCTGACCAAGGGAATCGACAAGATCCTGAAAAAGCTGGGGGAAGAGTCCACCGAGCTTGTGATCGCCGGCAAAGGGGGCAAGCGGAGCGAGATAATTTACGAGACCGCCGACCTTTTCTATCATGCACTCGTCCTGCTCGCTTATCACGACATCCCGCTCGATGAGGTGCTCCTTGAACTCCGGGGTCGTTTCGGCACTTCAGGCCTTGAAGAGAAAGCATCCCGTTCCTGAACAATCCAAAAAGATGATCGTTGCAGGGCTGATATAATTGTATTGACAATAAGCCTGCTCTTGCATATTATTAACAACCTTTGCATGAAAAACCGGCCTACCCTGGTTGGAAATTGAAATAGGGGGGGGTGAACATGAATGCCGGGAATCAAGGTAAAAGAGACTGAACCGTTTGAGCTGACGCTTAAGAAGTTCAAAAAGCAGTGCGAAAAAG
>Ga0134124_10003281_pt1 | contig 13011 bp, 13 predicted proteins | sample KB304_FD_96880 | JGI IMG/M metagenome (GOLD analysis project Ga0134124, IMG submission 96880) | Terrestrial soil microbial communities without Nitrogen fertilizer from Kellogg Biological Station, Michigan, USA - KB3-0-4 | ecosystem: Environmental > Terrestrial > Soil > Unclassified ... | reverse complement strand
CGAGGTGCACGCGCTGTCGCGCTGCCAGATGATCCTGACCGAGGCCAAGAAGCGCGCCCAGCGCGAGTTCGACGACGCGCTGGCCCGCGCCGGGCTCACCGTCGACGAGGTCCGCGCGTACCTGCACGCGCACCCCGAGATGAAGAAGGCGACATACCGGATCCCGCACGACGGCGACGCGGCCGGCACCGCCGCCAAGCTCGTCCTGCACGTCGCCCGCCAGATGGGCCGGCGGGTCTCGTGAAGCTCGTCGGCGTCGACGTCGGCTCCACGACCGTCAAGGCCGCGGTGGTCGACGACGGCAAGGTCACCTGGCAGGACTATCAGCGCCACAACACCAAGCAAGCCGAGAAGGTCGTCGAGTTCCTGCAGCGCATGGAGGCCGAGGCCGGCCTCAGCGCCGGGACGGACCGGGTGTTCTTCACCGGCTCCGGCGCCGGCTTCATCGCGCCGCAGGTGGGCGGCAAGCTCATCCAGGAGGTCGTGGCGGTCGCCGCCTGCGTCGAGAAGCTGCATCCCGACGTGCGGTTCGTGTCCGAGATCGGCGGCGAGGACATGAAGACGATCTTCTTCACCGCCAGCGGCACCGGCAAGTCCAAGCAGGTGTACATGCAGTCGGCCTGCAGCGGCGGCACCGGCACCTTCATCGAGAAGACCGCGCGCAAGCTGCAGGTGCCGAGCGAGCGCCTGGCCGACATGGCCTACGCCGACATGAGCCTGCACAAGATCTCGAGCAAGTGCGGGATCTTCGCCGAGACCGACGCCAACACCCTGGTGAAGACGGGCGTGCCGGTCGAGGAGATCATCGCCAGCCTGTTCGAGGCCGTCGTCTACCAGAATCTGGCCACGCTGACCAAGGGCAACACGCCGGTGCCCGAGGTGCTGCTGCTGGGCGGTCCCAACCTGTTCTTCAAGGGCCTGCAGGAGGCGTGGCGCTATCACCTCGCCAAGCTGTGGACGCAGCGGAAGATCGAGCTGCCCGAGGGACGCGACGCGGCCTCGCTCATCATCGTGCCGACCGAGGCGCTGTACTACGCCTGCCTGGGGTGCGTGGAGATCGGCCAGGGCGAGAAGCCCGAGGTCGCCGTCTACCAGGGACGCGAGAAGCTCGAGTGGTGGGTGAAGGAAGGCCAGCACGAGGCGAAGGCCAAGGAGGGCGCCAAGGGGCTGATCAGCGGCAAGGGCGACCTCGCGACCTTCGTCAGCGAGTACGTGCGGCCGGCGCCGTCGTGCCCGGAGCGCGAGCCGCACGTCGGCACCGTGCTGATCGGCTGCGATTTCGGCAGCACCACCGCCAAGGCGGTCGTGCTCTCCGAGGATCGCGAGCTGCTCTTCTCCTGCTACGCGCTCTCCAAGGGCAACCCGATCGAGGACGCGCAGTCGCTGTTCCGCCAGGTCCACGACGCGGGCTTCACCGACGTCGGCGGCCTCGCCCTGACCGGCTACGGCAAGGACCTGCTCAAGGACGTGCTGGGCGCCGACGTCGGCGTGGTCGAGACCGTCGCCCACGCCACCGCCGCGCTGCACTTCTATCCCGACGCCGACGTGATCTGCGACGTGGGCGGCACCGACGTCAAGATCATGATCCTGCGCCAGGGCACCGTCGCCGACTTCCGGCTCAACTCGCAGTGCTCGTCGGGCAACGGCGCCTTCCTGCAGGGCGTGGCCGAGCGCTACAACATCCCGCTGGAGCAGTACGCGGACCGGGCGTTCGAGGCCAAGGCCATGCCGAGCCTGGCCATGGGCTGCGGCGTCTTCTTGCAGTCCGACATCGTGAACCAGCAGCGCAAGGGCTGGTCGGCCGAGGAGATCATGGCCGCGCTGGCCGCCGTGCTGCCGGTCAACGTGTGGATCTACGCCGGCCAGCTCCAGAATCTCAGATCGGCCGGGCGCAAGTTCGTGCTGCAGGGCGGCACCCATCGCAACATGGCCGTGGTCAAGGCGCAGGTCGACTTCATCCGCGGCAAGGTGCCGGACGCCGACGTCGTGCTGCATCCGTACTCCGGCGAGGCCGGCGCCATCGGGGCGGCGCTGTGCGCGGCCGACCGGCGCAAGGACAGCGGCGCCGCCTCCGGCTTCCGCGGATTCCAGGCCATCGCCGCGCTGACGTACACGAGCACGACCGCCGCCGAGACCGTCTGCAAGTGGTGTCCGATCAACTGCACGCGGACCTTCATCGACGTGCGGCTGCCGGGCGCGAAGGGCCGGGCGTGGAGCAAGCTGCCGCTGGCCGAGGGCTGGGAGCGCGTGATCAGCGGCAATTCGTGTCCCAAGGGCCTCGTCGAGGACGTCAACGAGATGCGCGTGGTGAAGGCGAAGCTCGAGGAGGTCAAGCGTGACTACCCTAACGTTGCCGAAATGGTTCGCAAGGACGCGTTCCGCCGGGTCGGCGCCGCCGCCGTCGCGGAATAAGCTCCGGATCGGCATCCCCCGCGTCCTGAATCTCTGGAACACCCATCAGTTCTGGATGGGGCTGCTGCAGGCGCTCGGCTTCGATCCGCGCAACATCGTCTTCTCCTCCGACACCTCGGAGGAGCAGGGCCGGCAGTTCGGCAAGGGCCGGGGCACGGTCGACTGCTGCTATCCGGTCAAGTGCATGTCGGGCCACTATGGCGAGCTGGTGTTCGGGCAGAAGCAGAAGCTCGACATCCTGCTCTCGCCGATGATCTACACGCTGCCGTCGTTCATGAGCGGCCACGTCGCCCGCTCGCTGACCTGCCCGCGCGTGATGGCCGCGCCCGAGAACATCAAGGCCGGCTTCCTCAAGGAGGGCGACGTCTTCGCCGAGGCCGGCATCAAGTACGTCACGCCGTTCGTCTCGCTCGACGAGCCGCTGCTCGTCCCCAAGCAGCTCTTCGAGGGGCTGAATGACGCGCTGCCGGACCTGACGCGCGAGGAGATGGCCCAGGCCGTCGACGCCGGGTACAAGGCGCTCACCGGCTTCAACGAGAAGCTACGCAGGAAGTCGCGCGAGGTGCTCGAGTGGTGCGCGCGCGAGGGCAAGCCGTGCCTGCTGGTGGTGGCGCGGCCGTATCACATGGATCCGGGCATCGGCCACGAGATCGAGGTCGACCTGCAGGCGTACGGTTACCCGATCCTCTGGATGCAGTATTTTCCGACCGACCCCGACCTGATGGAGTGGGCGTTCGGCGACGACATCCGCGCGGGACACATCAAGTCGGCGTTCGACATCCGCGACGTCTGGCAGTCGTCCTACTCCTCGAACACCAACGAGATCCTGTGGGGCGCCAAGGTGGCCGCGCGCATCCCGTGGATCGCCTGCGTGCTCCGGATGTCGTCGTACGAGTGCGGGATGGATCAGCCGACCTACACGCCGGTGCAGCAGATCGTCGAGCGCTCCGGCACGCTGTTCTTCTCGTTCCAGGATCTCGATTCGACCAAGCCGGCCGGCTCGGTGAAGATCCGCGTGGAGACGATCACGCACTACCTGCAGCGCTACGCGAGCGGGATCATCGAAAAGAAGCTGGCCGCCTCGCCGCCGAACTGCCCGCTCCTGCCCTCCGTCCCCGCGTAGCGAAAGGTGTGGGGGGCCGTTCCGGCCCCCCACGTCGATCAAGACCCAACTACTTCGCCGTACAGCTGGCGCTGGCGGTCATCCACATGCCGCCCGCGTTCTCGCAGTCGGCCTTGGTGGTGTACTTCGAGAAGCTCGAGCTCGGCATGCCCGACGGGCTCGCCGACGGGTTGGACGTCCCCGTGCTCGGTGCACCAGGCGCCGTGGTCGCGCCGCCGCTGCTCGGTGCCGAGCCGGAGCCGGACGACCCGGTCGACCCGCCCGACGTCCCCGACGGGCTCGAGCCGGCGCCCGACGGCCCACTGCCGCCGCTGCCGCCGCTTCCGCCGGTCTGCGCTGCCGCGAACGCCGGGGCCAGAGCGATCGTCCCGACCAAGAGCGCCAAAATCGCCTTCCGCATTGTGTCTTCCTCCATTGTCGGACTTACCCTCAGGGCGTACCTAAGAGCCGGTCTTAGCCAGAGCAAGGTGCGGGCCTCCAACGATGGAGCGCGCGAGTCCGATCAGACGATGTCGAACGTGAGGCGGGCGTGGGCATCGCGCAGCGCGGCTTCGACGGCGTCGGGTGTGTCCGCGCGCGCGAAGATGAAGCCGAGATACTGCCAGCCCTCGGGCAGGGGAATCAGATCCTGGCCGACGTGCGCGGTGATCGTCACTTCCTCGATCCCGCCGACGGCAGCGGCCGCGTCGGTGCCCCGCACGGCCTGCAGACGTCCGGCCCGCGGGATCGGGATCATCATCACGCCGGCCGGCCGTCGCTCGCGCGTCAGCGTGGCGATCGGCCAGCCGAGCGCGTGGCGCAGGATGATCTCCTCGAGCGTCATCCCGGTGCCGAAGCGCAGCGTGCGCGAGCACAGCCCGCCGATCGAGCGCGCGGCGACTTCCAGCACCCACGGACCCGCGTCGTTCACGCGCAGCTCGGCGTGCACGGGACCCTCGCTGAGGCCGAGCGCGGTGCACGCCGACGCCGTCACCCGCTCGATCGCCGCCTGCGCCGTGGCGGGCAGGCGGGAGGGCGTCACGTAGATCGTCTCCTCGAAGAACGGGCCCTCGAGCGGATCGGGCTTGTCGAACAGCGCGAGCGTCTGGAGCACGCCGCCGACCAGCAGTCCTTCCAGCGCGACCTCCACGCCGGGGATGTACTGCTCGGCGAGCAGGAACTGGCCCGCGTCGCCGCGGGCATCGACGTCGTCGCGCTGCAGGAGCGCGGCGATCCACCGGAAGGCCGTGATGAACTGGTCGACGTTGTTGGCGCGGATCACGCCCCGGCTCGCCGACAGCGCGAGCGGCTTGAGCACGCAGGGAAACGCCACGCCGCGCGCGGCCAGGAACGGATCGTCCTTCAGCGCGATCCGCCGAAAGCGGGGGATCGGCACGCCGGCGGCGGCCAGGCACTGGCGCATCTGGTACTTGTCGCGCGCAGCGGCGACGGCGGCGACCGCGCTGCCACGCAGGCCGAGCCGCTCGGCGATCGCCGCCGCCGCCACGGTGGTGAGATCGTCGACGCCGACCACGGCGCTCAGCGGCCGCCGGCCCGCGAGCTCGACCACCTTGGCGGCGGCCGCGTCGGGGTCGGTGAAGTCGAGCGTCAGCAGATGGTCGGGCGCGTGGGCTTCGAAGGTGCTCGGCTTCTCGGAGGCGCAGACGATGTCGACGCCGAGCGTGCGCGCGGCGTCGAGGAAGTCCTCGGTGCGGTACGTCGTCGTCGGCAGGAGCAGGAGCAGGCGGTCCATCGGGCGGACCCTGCCGGCGACTGGCGGGCGCTACGCCTTGCCGGCGCTGTAGTAGGGGTTGGTGCCGGACGAGTGATCGGTCGTGTCGAGGACTTCGGCCACCTCGGGCAGCTCTTCCTTGATCAACCGCTCGATACCCGACTTGAGCGTGATGTCCGCGGCCCCGCAGCCCTGGCAACCGCCGCCCATCTGCAGATAAACACGGTTGTCCTGGACGTCGATCAGCTCGACGAAACCGCCGTGGCCGGCCACGGCCGGATTGATCATCGTGTCGATGAGATCCTGCACCTTCGTCTTGAGATCGTCGCTCATGGCATCACCTCTCAGACCGGTAGTGTACTCACAGATTCGGCCCCGGCCAAGGACAGGGCCAACTGGCCCTTGGTAGGCTCCGCTCAGCAGAACCACGGCTCGGTCAGCCGGGGCGGGCGCGCCCGCCCCGCGGCAAGGCCGACGGGCGGGCGGGCGGCGGCGCCGGCCGCCGCGGCGGCGAGGGCGCGGACCCGATCGAACGTCAACGCCGGGTCCTCGTCGTGCTCGGACGCGGTCGCCGCGGCCGTGCTGACGTCTTCGGCGAGGCGATCGACGCGGGGGTCGGAGTGGCTCCATCGATAGTGGAAGCCGCCGGGCACCAGCTCGCCGAGGTGGGCCTTCATCTCGGGCAGGTCGAGCAGCAGCGAGCCGGGTGGCACCAGCAGGCGGATGCCGTACTGCACGGGGTCCACGTGATCCACCAGACGCTCGGCGGCCAGAAAATCTAGCCACGCGAGGTAGCCGTCGAGCGTGATCCACGGCGTGAACGCCACCCAGGTCGGCCGCAGCGCGATCCCGGCCGCGCGCGTCGCACCCAGCGCCTCGACGATGTCGGCGCGCGTGTGGCCCTTGGCCAGGTGCGCGAGCACCTGGTCGTCGAGCGACTCGGCCGCCGAGACGACGAAGGCGCAGCCGAGCGAGGCGAGCTCGGCCAGGTGCGCGCGCTGGGCCAGCAGGTGCTCGACCTTCGCGGTGAAGTCGAACGACACCTGCGGGAACTCGGCGTGGAGCGCGCGGGCCACGGCCAGCGCGTGGCGCGGGCCGTTGAGAAAGTCGGGGTCGCCGAACGTCACGTGCATCGCGCCCGCCGCAACCTGCTGGCGCACGTCGGCGAGCACGGTCTCGACCGGCACGACGAAGAACCTCCCGCCGTAGACCGGCGGGATCGGACAGTGCCGGCACAGATGCTTGCAACCCCGGCTCGCCTCGACGTACGCCGCCAGCTCCCGCCGTCCGTCGCGCTCGACGTGCGCATACTTCTTGAGGCTCGGCAGCGCGTGGCGTGCGGGCACGGGGAAGTTCAGCTTCACGAGCTCGGCGCGCGAGGCGCCGGCGGCAGGCCGCGAGGCGCCGGCGTCACGAGCGATCGAGCCTGGGGAGGCTCGTTCGCTCAGTACGGCATTCGCTCTGCGAGCCTCCCCAGGCTCGACCACCCCTGCCGCCTCCGTTTGGCGGTCCGGCTCGTCTGATCTCGCCTCCAGTCGGCGAACGAGCTCCAGGAGCTGGTCTTCCATCTCCCCGGCCAGCACGGAGTCGGCGCAGGCGGCGAGGAGCTCGTCGGCGTTGAGGGCGGCGTAGAGGCCGTAGACGCAGATGTGGGCGGTTGGGTTCAGGGTGCGGATGCGCTGGGCGGCGATGACGCCGAGACGCAAGGCGGTGTGCATCGGGACGGAGATCGCGACGAAGCGGGCGCGGGCGACCTTCTCGGCATCGAAGGGCTCGAGGGAGAGATCGAGCACGGCCGGCGCGTAGCCGGCACGCTCCAGGAACGCCGCGGGCCACGCGACCGCCAAGGGCTGGTGTCCCAGCTCGTAGCAAGCGACGAGAAGAATCTGACCGGGCTCTCGCATCGGCTCCTCAGTGTACCGCCGTGCTATGGTGGGGCGGATTTCAATCCCGCTGAGGAGGAACGTGGATGGCCGTCAAGATCACTATCCGGCCCAACGGCCCGTATCTGGTGGAAGGCGAGGTCGAGGTCACCGACGTGAACGGTAACAAGGTCGACACGAGCAGCCGTGGACCCCGCTTCGCGCTGTGCCGCTGCGGCGCCTCGGTCACGAAGCCGTTCTGCGACGGCACCCACAGCAAGATCGGCTTCCAGGCCGCGGAAGCGGCGGTCGCTCAGGAGAAGAAGTAGCCCGGCGTCTCGACGGCGCCCGGGCCGGCGGCGGCGGCCCCGAGCGAGGCTCGTTCGCTCAATACAGCATTCGCTCTGCGAGCCTCGCTCGGGGCCGCCGCCACCGGCCCGACGTCGTAACTTCTACGTTGTTACCAGCGGCCGCCGCGGCCGCCGCCGCCCGCTGCGCGGGCCGGACGCCCACCCCCGCCGCCGGCCGACGGCGACTTGGCCTTCTCGACCTGCAGGCGACGACCTTCGTAGTCGCGGCCGTTCAGCCGGTTGATGGCCTCGTCCGCAGCCTCGGGCGTCGCCATCTCGACGAAGCCGAAGCCGCGCGAGCGGCCGGTGTCGCGGTCGGTGACCACCGTGGCCGAGGCGACCTCGCCCACTTCGGCGAACAGGCCGCGGAGTTGTTCGTTGGACGTTGAGAAGGGTAGACCACCGACGAAAAGTTTCTGAGCCATAAGAACGCGTCTCCTTGAAACACGACCTTCCGCTTCCCTAAGCAACGTCCCAGCACGCGGAAGACCTACCGGCGACGCGGTCTGATGGCTGATGAAGGCCCCGATGGGCCCGATCGACCAGACGAAGGAAGTGTACTCCCCCCCCGGCGGGCTCGCCACCTGGACTCGGGTCCAGATCGACGTGCTACTATCCGCTTCGGCCTCGCCGCGGAGGACCTCGACGTTGCCCAGGGAGGAGCCCACGTGTTCGCCGAAATCCTTCGGCGCCTCCTGGCCACCATCCCCGTCATGGGCGTGGTGGCCATCGCGGTGTTCGCGCTCCTGCACGTGACGCCGGGCGACCCCGCCGTCATCATCGCCGGCGACTACGCGACCAACGACGACATAGCGCGCATCCGCGCGCGGCTCGGCCTCGACCAGCCCTTCCACGTCCAGGTCGGCATCTGGGTGTCCCGTATCGTGCGCGGCGATCTCGGCACGTCGATCTTCTCGGGACTGCCCGTCTCCACGCTCATCGGCCAGCGGGCGGCCACGACGATCTGGCTCACGCTCTTCGCGATGCTCATCAGCGTGGGGGTCGGGGTCCCGGTGGGCGTGCTGGCGGCCTGGCGCAAAGGGTCCTGGGTCGACCGCGCGGTGATGGTGTTCGCCGTCTCCGGGTTCTCGATGCCGACCTTCTGGCTCGGCTTCATCCTCGTCTACGTCTTTGCCATCAACATCGGATGGCTGCCGGTGCAGGGCTACCAGCCCATGGCGAGCGGCGCGTGGACGTTCCTGCGACATCTGATCCTGCCCGCGGTGACGCTGTCGGTCGTCTACATGGCGCTGATCGCGCGGATGACGCGGGCCAGCATGCTCGGCGTGCTCGACGAGGACTACGTCCGCACGGCGTTCGCCAAGGGGCTGGCGCCGCGCAACGTGCTCATCCGTCACGCGCTCAAGAACGCCTCGCTGCCGGTGGTGACTATCATCGGCATCGGGTTCGCGTTGCTCATCGGCGGCGCCGTCGTGACCGAGAGCGTCTTCGCGCTGCCGGGGCTGGGCCGGCTCACCGTGGACGCCATCGTCCGCCGCGACTATCCGGTGATCCAGGGCGTGCTGCTCGTCGTGTCCGGCGTCTACGTGCTCATCAACCTCGTGATCGACGTCCTCTACGTGGTCCTCGACCCGCGCATCCGGTATTGACGATGGCCCTCAGCGTGAGCGACGTCGGCGGCCTGGAGGTGGAGACGGCGGCGGCGCGCCGCCCCGCGGCGCGGGCCCGGCGCTTCATCAGGCGACAGCCCACCTTCGTCGTCGGCCTCGTCGTGCTCCTGCTGATCCTCGCCAGCGGGGTGCTCGCGCCGCTCTGGTGGACGGGCGACCCCCAGCAGATGCGGCCGGTCCAGCGGTTGCAGCCGCCGTCGTCGGCGCGCTGGTTCGGCTCCGATCACTTCGGCCGCGACGTCTACACGCGCACGCTCTACGGCGGCCGGGTCTCGCTCATGGTCGGCGCCGCGGTCGCCGTGCTGAGCCTGACGCTCGGCACCACGCTCGGCCTGGTGATCGGCTTCTACCGTGGACTGGACGCCGTGATGATGCGGGTGATGGACGGCTTGATGGCGATCCCGGCCATCCTGCTCGCCCTGGCGCTGATGGCGATGCTGCGGGGCAGCGTCCGTAACGTGGTCATCGCGCTCGTCATCCCCGAGATCCCGCGAGTGATCCGGCTGGTGCGGGCCTCGGTCCTCTCGCTGCGCGAGCACACCATGGTGGAAGCGGCGCGGGCGCTCGGCGTGCGCACGCCGCGCATCCTGCTGCGCTACGTGTTGCCGGCCCTGGTGGCGCCGCTCGTCGTCCAGGCCACCTACATCTGCGCCTCGGCCATCCTGTTCGAGGCCTACCTGTCGTTCCTGGGCGCCGGCACGCCCCCGCACATTCCGTCGTGGGGCAACATCATGGCGGAGGGCAAGACCTACGTGCAGCTGGCGTTCTGGATCATCCTCTTCCCCGGCCTGTTCCTCGCCCTCACCGTGCTGGCCATCAACCTCGTCGGCGACGGCCTGCGTGACCTGCTGAACGTCCGGGGCTAGAAGAGCGCCGCAGATTCGAGGGGCGCCACGGCTACGCCGGGGCGCCCCGAGCGATCGGGGGTCTGGGGGCCATTTCGGGGCCCCCAGCTAAATTAGAACAATCCGTCGATACGCTTGGTGATCTCCGCCTTGGGGACGGCGCCGATCACCGTGTCGACGGCCTCGCCGTGCTTGAAGAAGATCAGCGTCGGGATCGACCTGACACCGAATCGTCCCGCCAGCGCCGGCTGCTCGTCCACGTTGACCTTGGCCACGACCACGCGGCCGGCCTGCTCGCGCGCGACCTCCTCCAGCACCGGGCCCAGCGCACGGCACGGCCCGCACCACGGCGCCCAGAAATCCACCACGAGCTGCGGGTGGGCCACCACCGCCTCGTCAAACCCCGTCGCGGTCAGCGCAATCGTTTCCGTCCCGGATGCCATGTCCTCTCCTCCGCGTCTTTGAGACGGCCGCCCGGAACACTGGGATTCGCGATGCATCCGAACGCCTGGGGGGCCAGGGCGGCCCCCCACGTCAAACCAGATGGGCCCGTAGCGACTCGTGGCGCTCCGCCAGCGAGCCGCACACGAGTCGGCACAGCCGCTCGAGGGTCGCGTCCGCGATGCGATAGTAGGTGAACAGGCCCTCGCGGCGGCGAGCCACCAGGCCCTGCTCGAGGAGCAGGGCCAAGTGCTTGCTCGCGTTCGCCGGCGACGCGCCGGTCAGGGCGCACAGGTCCTGGACGGTCCGCTCTTCGTCGAACAGCGCCTGCAACAGGGACAGCCGGGTGGCGTCCGCGAGCGCCCGAAAACGCGTGGCCAGCAGCTCGAGGGCCTCGCGCGAGAGCGCGGGCTTGCTCCGCCGAGTCGGGCTCACCGGCGCGGCTCCGCGGGGGCTGCGCACGTCGGCGCCGGCCCGCCCGCCGCGCACACGGCGCCGCTCCCGGCCGGCGCCGGCGTCGTCCGGTTCCAGGGCAGCCTCATGAGGACCAGGGCGAGACCGCACGTGCCCGTAGCGCCCGCGAAGGTGAGGCCGGCGCCGAAGAACGCGGCCAGCGCAAGAAACCAGGGGTTGACGAAGGTCCCCAGGATCACTCCGGTGAGGACCATCGATCCCGCGATGAGTTGCACCTGGCGATCGACGGCCAGCCGCTTGCGTCCCTCGCGGACGGGCAGTCGCGCGCGGCGCCAGGCCAGCATGCCCCCGTCGAGCACCCGTGCCCGGCGCCCCGCCCGGGCCAGGGACTCCGCCGCGATCGTCGCGCGGACGCCGGTCCGACACACGAGCACCACGTCGCGCTGCTCGGCGATCTCCTCGACCCGGCCGTCGAGCTGGTCCAGGGGGATGTTGAGCGCGCCCTCGATGCGCTCGCTCTCGAATTCGAGCGGTGTGCGGACGTCGACGAGCAGCGGACCCGGGGGCTGGGCGCGCAACGCCTGCAGCTCCGCGGGCGCCACGGTGGCCGCATCGGCCTCCGCCAGGTTGTGACGGAGGATCGCCGCCATGTTGGCGGGCGGCTCGGCCTTGGTCGACAGCCGGGCCACGAACGCCGCCCGATCGTGCTCGCGCAGCAAGGGATTGCCGGCCTGCTCGACGGCGATCGTCGTCACCGGTCGTCCGACGTAGTCGTGGCCCGGATGGACGACGGTGTCGGCGGGCAGCGTCTCGAATGTGCGCAGCGTGTCGAAGAGCGCCGAGGCGCTGCCGCCCATGAAGTCGGTCCGGCCGGCGCCGCCGGCGAAGAGCGCATCGCCCGTGAAGAGGTGTCCGCCGACCAGCAGGGCCAGCGAGTCCGGCGTGTGGCCGGGAGCATCAAGGACGTCGATGCGGACGCCGCCGAGCGGGATGCTGGCTCCACCCTGCAGCCGCCGGGCGGGGCCAGCCAGCTTGGACGCCGCATGGGCGAGCACGGCGGCGCCGGTGCGCTGGGCGAGCCGGCGAACACCGGAGAGATGATCGGCGTGCGTGTGGGTGTCGAGCGCGTACGCCAGGCGCAGATCGCGCACCGCGAGCGTCTCGAGGAATCGGTCGACCTGGTCCAGGCGGGGGTCGATGGCCATCGCGGTGCGGCTGCCCTCGTCCACCACCAGGTAGCCGAGACAGCCGTCCGGATCGGCCCGGAACGTGTCGACCGACAGGGCGTCTGTCGAAGCCGTGAGAGTCTCCATCGACGGCGGTCCTCCTGCCGGAGAATATATAACCAGATAGTTACATAGTCAATTAGGCAAGTGCGGCCCTCCCTCCTCGACGAGGAAGTTGCCGGCCTCCAGCCGGGTCGGCGGCGCATCCTCGTCGAAGGCGACGCCGATGGGATCGCGGCCCTCGGCCAGTGCCTCCAGCTGGCGCCGGAGGATCCGGCGGACCATCGACACACCCCTGTCGCTCGACACCAGGTGCTCCTCGGAGTGCAGCGCGATCGCGCCCTGGCCCACCTGCGCCTCGTAGTCGCCCGGGAACCGCTGATGCTCGGCCTCGGTGAGGTCCTCCCACAGCTTGCCGTTCAGGCGCGAGCGCACGCGGGCGATGTCGCCGGCGCTCCGTACGCGGCCGGCGGTGAAGATGCGAAAGCTCGTGTCGTCGATCGGCAGCACCCAGCCGATCGTTTCCACGCGGCCGTAACCCTCGACGCGCGGGTTGGGGATCACCCGCAATGTCGGCAGCACCGCCTCGCTGATCCGATGGAAGAGCCGACCGTCGGGAAGCCGGCGCCGGGAGATCGCCTTCACGCCCTTGTCGGAGAACTCCCATGCGACCTCGGGCATCAGTCCCATCACCTCGGTGAACTGCACGCCGCTGAAGGCGCCGTGCAGGATGGGGACGTGCAGCGAGTCCATGAGGTTCTCGTAGTGCTGCAGCCAGTTACACGGGATGACGACGGGGCCGCCGCCGCCGATGCTGTTGGCGTCGGTCTCGAGGAACTCCCCCTCGTCGAAGACCTCGAGCGGCTCCCAGCGGGGCACGGCCGGCTTGCGCTCGGGCGGCCCGAGGTAGGCGAAGATCAGTCCGTAGCGCTCCTGCACCGGATACCACGGCTGTCGCATCCGCTCGCGCTGGGTGCCGCCGCCGGGCTCGCACGG
>Ga0134124_10003280_pt1 | contig 13011 bp, 40 predicted proteins | sample KB304_FD_96880 | JGI IMG/M metagenome (GOLD analysis project Ga0134124, IMG submission 96880) | Terrestrial soil microbial communities without Nitrogen fertilizer from Kellogg Biological Station, Michigan, USA - KB3-0-4 | ecosystem: Environmental > Terrestrial > Soil > Unclassified ... | reverse complement strand
CGGACTTGCTGGATCTGCGTGTTCAGCTCGGTGCTGGTCTCGTGAAGGCGTGTGAGCACGCTCTGTTCTTGCTGGGAGAGCTCGCGGCCGTAGCCTGGGCGCTGGGTTTGTCCTGCCATGCTTCTTTCTCCTTGGGTTGTGTCCGGCTAGCCCTAGCCGAACGCGCCGACTATACGACTTGAAAGGAAGGATGCAATGAGAGAAGACGAGATCTGGACCTGTCGTGACGGCCGCAAGATCCCCGTCGGCGAGATGAGCGAGGAGCATGTGCGCAACGCGTTGCGCATGATCTTGAGGGCGCAGCGCGAGCTGACGGTGCGCTTGCTGTTCATGAGAGCAGGGCAGTTGCCACCGCCGGTGCGCCGCACACCGATGGCCGAGTGGCCGGAAGATTTCGACGGCTACACCAAGCCGTCTTCAGGCAGCCCGAACACGTGACCGCCACACTTGAAAGGAGTGCAATGAGCACCGACTACGAAGCGGTCAAGGACAACGTCGACATACTGCTCGCCAACGCGAACGTCACGTTCGCCGTGCAGCATCTCGGCATCAGGAAGGTCGAGCCGCAGAAGAACGAGCACTCGGTCGGCTGGCCGGTGAAGGCGTACGAGCGGGACCATTGGTACGTCACGTTCACAAAGCGCGATCGGTTGGTTTCTAGACTCAGGGGTGCGACTGAGCACTTCGACTTCTACACCGGCACCGGGCTCCGCAAGAAGCCGAAGTACGGACCGGAAAAGGCGGTGCCGCCTCGCGCTGCCGACGTGCTGTACTGCCTGACGAGCGATGCGCAGGCCGAGCACATGAGCTTTGCTTGGTGGTGCGCCAACTTCGGCTATGACACCGACAGCATCAGCGCGCTCAACACCTACAACGAGTGTGTGAAGGAGGCAGAGAAGCTGCGGCGGATCTTCAGCCGCGAAGAGATCAACGCGATCGAAGAGATGGTGAGGGAGCTGTGAAACTGAAGGTGATCAAAGAGGGTAAGGCGTGGTTCGTTGTGTCGACGATTTACGAGCCACCATCACTAGGGCGTGTCGGTAGCGGTGTGATCTGGGCGACGCCGCACAGGACGCGACAGCTTGCACGGGAAGCGAAGCGAGTGATCGAAAGGAGAATTTGATGAAGATGCGACCAGGAACCCAAGCGCAAGCGACCGACGTGCAGCTTGCGATCAACTACCTGAAGCTGGCACGCGAGTGCCTGCGTCGGGCCGATTCACCGAAGGCGTTGGAGGCGGTGCGGCGGGCGCTGAAGTCGACGGAGGGTGCGCAGCGCCATGTCGAGCGGCGGACGATGGAGTGCACGGTGTGCAGCCATGCGCATCCGGCAGACGAAGCCGGGCGCTGTGAGCGGCACGGCAAGAACCTGCCTGTACCGCAACTGCGGAGCGTGAATGAAGTTCATTGACGCGATGGTGCGCGGCTACCTCGAGTGCTGTGCGTGGTCGACCGGCGGCACCGACAGCAAAGGCGTCGAGCACGAGCACATGGAGCAGTTCGACTTCTCGGATGAAGCCTTGAAGGAAGCGCGCGAGACGTGCCGCGACTTCCTCGTTGACAACTTCGACGCAATCGCGCGATTGGTCTACGAGTTCGACGTGTTGGCCGGGCGTATTGGTCACGATCTGTGGCTGACTCGCGAGCATCACGGTGCCGGCTTCTGGGACCGCGGCTACGGCCATGTCGGCGACGAGTTGACCGAGGCGGCACACGCGCTGGGCAGCGGCAACGCCTACCTGGGCGATGACGACCTGATCTACTTCATGTAGGGAGCAAACAATGCCAACTGGATATCTGCGACAGACAGGAGAGCACCGCCGACATGTTCGGCACAAGCAACTTGCATGGACGGTGCGCGACAGGCTGATGGAGATCTACGAACGCGATGAGATGGCGATGGCCGAGGTGCCGCAGCTGTTCCGCGACCTGAAGGTGCCGCCGGACGACGCCTACGAAGTCTTCCGTCTGCTCGACGAGCAGCCGGGCCTGTTCGGTGGCTACGGTACGTGGCATAGCCTGCTGCGCCGGTGCCGCAACGATCCGGAGTACAGGCTGTTCTGGGCGATCCGGGGTGAGCGTTGAGCTGGATCTCTGTCAAAAGCAAGCTCCCGCCGGATGAGACTCCCGTTCTCATCTGGAAGTCGAGCACGATTCAGCCCGGCGGTGAGCCGCGCATCGGTGAGCTGCGGTGGGAGCGTCCGGCCTGGGACGATACGTGGCAGGCGTATCGCTATTGGGACGATCCCTTTGACGACGGGCAACCTTGGGAGTGGCACGATGTTACGCACTGGATGCCCTTGCCGGAGGCGCCATGAACACCGTCCGCCTCATGATGCCTCTCGTCATCAAGTTCGCTGACGAGGCGAGTGCCGAGGCTGTTCACCGTGCCATCAGCGACATGCGCGCCGGCACTGGCAAGGAGTACGACGACCGCAGATTCGACTTCTCGGTTGAGCTCAAGCCGCGCGTGCCGCTGCGCGCAGTTCGTGAGCTGATGAAGACCAAGTGCAGCGGCAGTCAGACGGAGCGCTGTCGCGATCGTGCGACACAGTGCTATACGTGTCCGAACAGAAAGAAGGGGTGAGATGCGAACCAACCTGATGGAGATTTTCGAGAAGCTCTCCGAGTACGAGCAAGAGGTCGTCAAGGAGATGAGCGAAGCGGCGTGGGCGGTGCTGCGAGAGCACGGCTTCCGGCCGGTGGGCGATGATCGTGCTGCGATCTTCGACGAGGCGTGCGCGCGGTTCTTCGTGCAGTGTCGGGATGAGGCGCTGCGGCGGCAGCTGGTGGGTCGTCATGGCTAAGACGATCTACAAGTACGGGTTGGCACAGCCCGGCAGCACGGTGTTTCTCAGCCTGCCGCTCGGTGCACAGGTGCTTGATGTGCAGCTCCAGTACGGAGGGGCGCAGTTGTGGGTGCTTGTTGATACCGCCATAGTCGCGACCGAGTCACGCGTGTTTGGCCTGTTCGACACTGGCTGGGAGCTGCCGAATGAGCGGCTCACCTACATCGCGACGGTGCAGGGTGATGGCGGGTACGTCTGGCACGCATTCGAGGTGGGTCGTGGGTAGCCTCGCCGACAAGCTGCGCGCCAAGGGGCTGACGCCCACCGGCCGGATCGTGGAGGAGCACAAGCCCGCGCTGCAGGAGCTGCCGCGCAAGGTGTCGCCGCCGTCCGAGCTGGGCGAGCTCACTGCGACCGAGCCGCCGGTGGTCATCAACGAGCGACGCAGTGCAGATGACTTTGCGCGGGCCTTCGAGAAGCCGCAGGAGGAGCCCGCCTTCACCGTCAATGTCGCCGGCGACATCAAGGAGCCGGTGCTGCCCGACGCACCGACCGATCACGACAGCGCCATCGAGCAGTACCGCGCGCTGCTCAAGAAGTACGGCGTGATCTGGACCGGCAACACGGCTGCCGAGGCGTACCTGCGGCTGAAGCTGTGCCGCCAGTACATCACCACCGGCGAGCGCACGAAGATCGCCAAGGAGATGGGCTTCCTCTCGAAGCCGTACTGACACATCTCTGTTACAAATTCGGAGAAGTCCCTGCAGCAAATTTTTGGGAGAACACATGACCACTTTCAGACTCGAGATCGAGACCGACAACGATGCGTTCGGAGAGAACCCTGAAGGCGAAGTCGGCCGCATCCTTCAGGACGTGGCGTCCCGCCTTGCGTGGGGCGATGCCGATGCCCAAGCATCGGCATCGATCCGCGACTTCAATGGCAACCGCGTCGGCGAGTGGCGCTTCACGTCGAGCAAGAAGAAGCTGGGCAGCAAGACGTGAAGCTGCTCACCCACGACGAAGCCCTTGACCAGGGCTTTCGCATCAACGAGAACGCGCCGGGCAGGCCGCGTGCCTTCAAGATCTCGCCGCCGGTCGAGATCGACGTGTGCACGGTGTTCGAAGAGCGGCTGCTCGAGATGCTCAAGCTCGCCCATGACATTGTCGATGCAGCGCCGGGCGTTCGCGCTCAAAACCTGACTCGTCAGATCGACGAGCTGATCGAGGAGAGACACGATGACTGAGGCTACCCACTACTTCGCGCAATCGCTGATGGCGAGTTTGAACCGCTGGCTGTGCTTGCCGACAAGCTGGAACGCGCCGCCCTCAGCTTTGAGGTGATGGCGAATTCAGCGCGAAACGGTGCCTACGTCTCTCTCGACGAATGGGAAGCAAACCGCGCCGCGTTGCGCTCCATCAGCCAGCGGGTGCGCGCGGCAATCATCAAGGCTGATCGAGGAGAGACACGATGACTAGCCCCATACCCCTGACACCGCCCGGTTCGCACTGGAGCCAGCGCGAGTATGTTGCCTGCATGCAGCTCAACATCGGCTTTGCTGCACACAGCTATGGCTACCGGCAAGCGTTTCACTATCACTTCCCCGACATTGGCTGCACCACGATCATCGTGGACAACGGTGAACCGGTGAAGTTCATCTACCACGAGTTCAAGCCGGGCGTCGATTGGATCAGCAAGTGCAGCGCAGCTTTGCCAGAGTTGCCGGTGGGTCAACGCCGGATCATGCATGTCGGCTGAGGCTGTCATTGCCGAAGCGAGAGCGCAGTACAAGCGGTGCGCACCAGTTGCGCCTGCCTGGGATGATCTCGGTGGCGTCACGCAAAGCGTGTGGATCGAGCGAGTCGAGAGCGGTTACTTCGAGGTCGAGCACCAGATCGATCTCTTCACTTGAAAGGAGATGGGATGAAGGACATCAGGGGAGCAGCGCAACGGTGGCTGTTCAAGCAGGGCATCGAGTCCACGCTTGGCAATATCAAGGAGGCTGAGCGCGAGGTGCTTCGCTACCTTGCACTGCGCGATGCCGTGCGTGAGCAGGAGAGTGCCGAGCAGCGGCGTGATGCCGGCATCGGCGATGATCAGACGATGGTGCCGCGATGAAGCGGGACTTTGACGCGGCCGCGTATCTCGAGAAGCACTGGACCAAGGAGGACCAGCACCTCGCATCGAAGGAGGGTTGGGACATCTTCGCAGCACATGGGTCGTGGGAGATCCAGAAGAACGATTGCATCGAGGTTGAGGGTGCCAAGCTGCTCGAGTCCGACGAGCAGGCATGGGTGATCGTGATGATGGGTGAGACGCTGACCCACGACAAGGCGCGCAACTTCATCCGCGACGCCAACCCGATTGAGTGGCGAGCGATGCTCAAGTTCACCGGCAGGAGGAAGAGTGGTAACGGATAGCGGCTTCACGCCGTTTGCCGGTGAGGACCTGACGCACATCGTGCACATGCCCTTCACCGAGTTCCGCGTCACAACCTCGAAGATCACCAAGGGTCAAGTGATCTTCGACCTGGAGCTGTGGAGCGAGGAGAAGCTGATCCACACCTTTCGCAAGGTGATGATGTTCGAGAACGAGACCTATGCGCTGACCAAGATCAACGGCAGCATGGCAGTCAACCTGCCAGTGAAGTCGGTGAAGACAAGGAGGCTGAAATGATTGACTACAGTGATCCCAATGCGACCTACAAGATCGTGCGCAAGCGCTTCAAGGGCGAGGACGAGCTGATCGAGACCGGCCTGACACTCGAAGAAGCGCAGGCGTGGTGCGAGCGCGAGGACACGCACGGTGAAGGCTGGTTCGATGCCTTCTACCAGGAGTAGCAACCCCAACTTGAAAGGAGGGCAACATGCCCATCACGAAAACCTATGAGCTGTACAAGTTCGAAGAGCTAAGCGAGCGCGCCAAGGAGAAGGCGCGTGAGTGGTATCGCGAGTGCCGCGACAGCAGCGACCTGGAGACCACGGTCGACGACTGCGTGAAGTGCGGCGAGCTGCTCGGCATCACGTTCAAGACGCACGAGGAGAAGCTCTACGGTGGCAAGACGCGGCACGAGCCGAGCTTTTGGTACTCGCTCGGCTACTGCCAAGGTGACTTCGTTGCCTTCGATGGCACCTACGAATACGCACCGCCGAGGCTGGTGCGCGAGTACGCACCGGAGGACGAGAAGCTGCATGCCATCGCTGATGGTCTGCAGGAAATCCAGATGGGTTGGGGTGAAGGACTGACTGCAAGGATCAGTCAGCATCACTACTATGGCCTTGAGGTGGCGGTCTACCACCGCGATGATGATGTCGAGGTGCCGACCGAGGTGGAGCGCTCGATCAAGGAGTTGCTGCGCGACTACTGCACCTGGGCTTACAACCAGCTGCGCACGGAGGACGAGTACCAGAGCTCGGACGAGGTGGTCGACGAGAACATCAAGCTCAACGAGTACACGTTCACTGTCGACGGCAAACGTTCCGACTAGGTGAACTTCCTAGCAGTCGTGCCGTTGGTGTTCTTTGTTCTCATGTGCGTCAACGGCTCATTGATCTTCGCTGACAGATCGTTGGCGACGTACCGAGCGGTGCTTGCACTGCTCTTCGGGGTGGCGTTCATGGTGACGCTGCCCCTGTTCTTCCACTTGAAAGGAGTGTCATGAGACGAGTGCTCAAAGACGCAGACGAAGTCGCCCATTTCTGGGCGAACAAGGTTCAGGACGAAGGCCGCAACCCTGGCGGCACTGTTTACTTTCGCGGGGATGAGATCTTCAGCTACGGCTCGCACTTTTGCATGGGTCGACACATCGCACCCGGCGTTGTTGCCATCACGAGTCGCAGCTACTCGCCGACGACGGGCAGGCACGTCAGTTCGGTGCAGCGTGCGGCTGGCCACCTGACGCGGATTTACGTGCCGCACCCGGAGTGCACAGCGGCCTCGCAGAAGGAGGATGTCGAGCAGCAGATCAGCAGCCTGCTCGAGAAGTGGAAGCGGTCGCGCACTCGCAAGGGTGAGCTCACGATGGAGATCATCACCATCGTTGACAACTTCAATGACTTTGCGAAGGCGTTGAAGGAGCGTGTCCGCATCAACCTCACGCCGGAGAAGTTCGGCGACTTCACCGAGGGTATGCAGAAGCGCGCCGCGGCGGCCGAGCGTGCCGAGAAGCGCAAGCTCGAAGCCCAGATCGAGGCGAACAAGAAGGCACAGGCCGAGGCGCTGCAGCTGTGGCGTGATGGCGGGCCGAGACGAACCCACTTCGAGAAGATGGCGCTGCGCCTGTCGGCCGACGGCACCAAGGTCGAGACCAGTCACGGCGCCGAGATCCCGGTGGCGGACGCGAAGCGGCTGTGGCCGGTGATCGAACGTGTGCGTGGTGTCGGTATGCCGCCGGGCTTCGCTGGCTGGAGGCTTGGTGACTACCGGCTCACCGACATTCGCCCCGACGGCTCGATCGTCGTGGGTTGCCACGACATTCCCTACGACGAGATCCGCAACATTGCCGAGAAGCTCGGCCTGATCGAGGAGGAAGCATGCGCCTGATCCAACGCGACGGCATCCATCTATACGGCCCGCAGACCGATTTCTGGTTGCAGCTGTACCCGGAGGACAACAGCCCGTGGCGGCCGTGCGTGGTGGCGGTAGAGATGCTCGACACCGACGAGTACATGGTGACGGTGCGCAGCGGCTGGTTCGACCGCCGGCACCACTTCTACCCCGACACTGACAACAGCGAGCTGCCGCTCAACGCGCGGTTCCTCGGCCCCATCCCGCAGCCGGACTTGTCATAATTGCCAGTCTCAACAACAATGGACGCGAACAACTACCGCCGGCTGTCGAGGAATCTGGCCCGTGTCTACCGGCACATCCTCGACTACCCCGGCCACGAGGTACGCATGTTGCTGGTGCTCGAAGGGTTCGACCGAGCACTCGACTGCTTCATGACCGAGATGATGCTCGACAACCCGGAGGGATTCAGCCGAACCAAGTTCCTCGAGCCGCTGGTCGAGATCGACAAGACGCGGCGCAAACCTGTGCTCCCATCTGAAGGAGGAAATGCAGATGCCAACGTATAAGGAAGCGCGTGAGAAGGCGCTGAAGGAAGCCAATGAGGCGTGGTTCGACATGCTCGACCGCGCCAAGAGCTTGGCGGCGTCGAACGACTTTCGCAACAGCGAGCTGCGCGACGAGTTTATCGACGTGCAAGTTATCGACATGGCCGGCGATCGCAGCTACGAGGAGTTCCTGCAAGCGCAGCTGGATGAGTTCGACATGCGTTGGGAGGGTGAGTTCGATGGTCCCCCTGTCGCTTGAGCTGCGCACGTTCAGCGTCGAGCTGATCTGCACACGGGCGCCCAGGACCGGCGAGCGGATCGCGGCGTGGCCGAAGGAACGCGATCGCCATGTCGAGATCGTGGCGATCAACCGCATCTCGGCGTCGCGGCAGGCGCGAGACGAGAACCCAGGCTACGAGGTAGCCTCTGTCAACTTGAAAGGAACAGCATGAAGATGGAAGAGCTGAAGCGCTTTCGCAAAGCGCTCGAAGATGCGATGACGTGGGAAGGCAAGCGTTGTGGGCCGGAGCGCGATCCAGTCCCGCCTGCGCAGCAAGGTGTGTTTGCCGCGGCGATCGCGATCAGCGCGCTGGTGCAGCTGCGGAACTGCGCTGAGGTTATGCAGATCGGTCCGTTCGACATTCAGCGCGCGATCGACGCTTTCACGAAGGCAGCGCAGGTGCGAGTCAGCCACACGCCGATGGGCGGTGAGTTCTTCGAGCGTGTTCCGGCGAAGAAGGTGGTGGCGCATGGCTAACTATGGACGTGGTCGTGCTGGTGTGATCGAGCTCTTCTGGAATGAGGTAGGGTCTCGACCGTTCGCCGAGTGCAAAGGACCGAACGAGTCGACGCTGCTCTGGTTCCGCGCCGGTCTGCGGACGGTGATCGTGCAGGTTTACGCCGGCGGCAATGGCTGGACCGAGTACATCTGTCCGCTGCACAACAATGTCGACACTTCCATCGCCGATCTGAAGGCGCTGCAAGAAGAAGCCAAGCGAGTCGAGGAGAATCTGTGAAGACTGCCGCCACCATTCTCGCAATCATCTGCTTCTGGTACGTCGTGCGCGACGCGAAGAACATGCAGTTCAACGCACTTGCCGTCTTCGGTCTGATCACCGCCGGCGTGGTTCTCTTCTACGAGATCCGCAAGGCGATCAACGCCCCGAAGTCACCGCCGCGATGACATCACCGGTCTTCAAGGCATTCATTGCGGAGTACAAGGAACTCTGCATCAAGCACGGCGTCTACATCCGCCCGACAATGTTCGACGGCATGGAAGTGTGCCCGCTGAAGGAGAAGGAAGACTTCGCCACCCTGGAGCCTCGGGTGTACGACGATTGGACTGACGGCTCATGGACCAACACAAGGAGAGACTGATGCCACGAGGAATCGCAAAGGATCCGAGCAAGGACCGACGCTTCAAGAGCAACCGAGGCCGCGGCCGCCGGCGTGTCGCCGCGCCTGTTGAGGTGGCGGCCAACGAGACGATCGCCGTCAACGGTGCGCATGGCGAGGCGCTGCCGCAGTTCGCGCTCGTCAAGCAAGACGACATGACCAAGGAGTTCAACGAGCGCTGGCTCGAGCTGACGCGGCGCTACGAGCGTGCCGAGGACAAGATCACCGCGCTGCAAAGCCACAACGAGCTACTGCAGTACCAGCTTGGGCTTGTCCGGCAGGCCACGTCCCTCGACCTGCATCGCGGCAGCACCGCGGCCGAGGGTGATGCACTTGCCAGCCTCGTGCGACGCCTCGCGCATTCGTGAGCGACGACATCCACACCGTCGCTGGCAAGCGACACTTTATCCGGATGCTGTGCAACAGCATTCGTGACGAGTTGCTTGCCAAAGCCGCGGAGATGCCCGAAGAGTGGGATGGGTTCGAGCTGCGCGAGCTGCTTGCTGATAAGTTCGAACATGAACGCATGCTCAAGCGCAGCTACGGTGCGCGCAGCAAACGTCTGAAGGACTATCGCAGCGACTGCTACGCGCGCAACCTCTGATCCCTACTTGAAAGGAGAGACTTCATGCCTCTAAAGGTTGTCAAGGAACGTGACCCACTGACCGGCGAAGTAGTGACCAGCACCGTGGTGCTGACGCCGGACAAGAAACCGCTCGTGATCGGCCTGCGCTGGGTGCCACCCACGCCGGCCAACCACGAGGACTACGACATGCTGCACATCCAGAAGGCGCTGCTTCCGAAGAAGTTCGTGCCGCGGCCTGTTGACCCACAGAAAGGAGCCCTGTGACGATTCATCGCATGGCCGGCGAGTTCGACGGACTCGACCGGCTGGTGCTCGCGCGCATCGACGCCATCCCATCGCCGACGTTCGAGCAGCTGTTCGTCAATGCGGAGATCGCGCTCGAGATCCAGCGTATCGCTGGCGGGCGCGACCCGCAACGCATCCTCGACCGGCAGCTGCAGAAGCTGCGCAAGAGAAAAGCAATCGTGTTCAAGAACGGGCGCTGGCATCGGGACGGCGCCTACCCTGCGACAATCGCAAGATGAGCGCAGACCGCAAAGCTGAACTGTTCTACGCCAACGGCGCGGTCAACCTGCCGCACCTCGGCATCACGTTGCGTCGGATCTTCGGCTGCGCGGGCGAGAACATGGATCTGGGCAAGGATGGGCGTACGTTCGACATCCTGGTCAAAGGCGTGTTCATTGGCACGCTGCAGATGAAGCACTTGAAAGGGCAGGATGAACACAAAGCAGTTCGCAAGGATCCTCGAGGCGAGTGACGGGTGTCAGGTCGTTCTCTACATCGGACTTGATCTGGACTCTGGTCACGAGACGCTGGTCGCGCTGACACCGCGCATCGATGGCTCACTGCATGAGCACACCCTAGCCTTCGAGGTTGCTGGCCTAGCTGAGCAGTTGTTGGCAGCGGCCGGTCTCGAGCAGGCGGATGTCATACGTACAGTTGCTGTTCAACACGAAATGCCGGCAACTGTTCAATGAGATGCGTCCGTCTCGCAACACTCGCACTCGCAATCTCGCTCTTACCATTGCACGCATACGGCGTCGAGCTCGCCGTGACACCGGAGGACTGCGTGCTGGTGCCGAAGAAGGTGGACCGGTCGTTGATCAAGCAGGTGACGGACAAGCCAGCCCCGAAGAAGCTGCCCAAGAAGAAGCCCACGACAGCGCCGGCGTCAGCGCCCAAGAAGAAGACGCTGCCCAAGAAGATCAAGAGGAAGCAGGAGTACGACATCTACTGCCCGCCGAGGAAGGCGCCGCCGCTGTACGTGATGGCGCCCCCGACAGCGACTGAGCCTCCGACAGCATCACCGCCGCCGACATTCGCAGCACCGCCGTGTGCGTGCGTGTCAACCCCCGAGCCAGGGGGTCAGGTAGTTGACAATTATCCCACCGTGTACATCAGCACACAAGGAGGCTTCTACGGTGGCGTGCCTGACACGAAGCTGACACCATTCATTCCGGCGGTGCCCGAGTCAGAGCGGTGGGTGCTGCTGATGATCGGCGGCGCTGCACTGGTATTGAGGAGGTTGCAGCGTGGGCATTAAGTGGTTGACTGAGGTGCGGTCGTACCTGGGCACGAAAGTCTTTCTGCCGGCGAGTCTCGACACGACGGGATGGGTGGATGTATCGAACTTTGGAGACACATGGGCCACGTACGTCGACCCGAAGACAGGCGCCCTCCATCGTTGCGAAGACTACTACCATCAAGCGCTTCGAGAGGCCGGCCTCACCCCCGCCGGACCCCACTGAGCAGCACCGACTGCGCCGTTGGATACGGCAACTGTACGCCGAACGAATTCAGGGTCGACTGCACGCCTTCTCGAGCGAGCAGGCAACACCGCTCTGGGCATACCGCTCGACGATTGTCGAGTGGTACCGCGCAGCGCGGCGGTTCACCAAGCTCACCGGTGTCGAGTGGACGGTGATGCATGAGGTGCCGTTGAAGCACCCGCTCGTGTGCGGGCTGCACTGCCCCGACAACTTCCAGCTCGTGCCACTGGCAGTGAAGATGCTGCGGATGCACGGCCCGATCCTTTGGGAGGACATGCCCTAGACTGTCACTTTACCTGTTCTTGATGCATGGTCCGTTCCTTGCATCCGGAGCCGCCCCCCTACCACCCCGACTTCACTGGAGGTCTATGAAGCGTTCCATTCAACAGGGTTTCACCCTGATCGAGCTGATGATCGTCGTTGCGATCATTGGCATTCTCGCAGCCGTCGCGCTGCCTGCGTACCAGGACTACACGGTGCGCGCCAAGGTGAGCGAGATCCTGCTCGCTGCGTCAGCTTGCCGCACCGGTGTTTCTGAGACGGTCCAGAACTCGAACGCGGCGAACATGGGCACGCAACTCAGTGCCGCCTGCACGGTCACACCGACGAAGTTCGTCTCTGGCGGCGGCGCCGATGATAACGGCAAGATCAAGGTCATCGGCAACGCTGCCAACCTCGCGGCGATCAACAACGCCAACGAGCTGACGCTCGTGCCAATGATCTCAGGGAATCCGGTCAACGGCTCGCAGGATGGCGGCAAGACTGTCGAGGGCTGGCGCTGCGGCCTCGGGACCGACGGCACGACGATCGCGCCGAAGTTCCTGCCGTCGAGCTGCAAGGGCGTCTACCCGTGAGACTCTGGTCGCTGCTGGTCTGCGTAGCGGTGCTTCTCGTCTGCGCAATTACCGGCTTCGCCTACGTCGGGCAAACCTACATCCCGACCGACGCGAACGATCACCTCCTTGACAACGTCAAGGGGCTCGGTGGACCGAAGAAATGAGAAGGGCGGCCACTGGCCGCCCTTCTGCTCGGAATGTTCGTTCAGGCCGTCGTCACAGCCAGCGGCTTCTCGACAGCGTTGTTCTTCTTGGTCAGGTACGGCTCGAGCTTGGCAGCGACTTCCTTCTGGTCGGTGACGCCGCCGAGGATGGCATCGATCCACTGCGGCTTCTTGCCGCGGCCGGACCACGTGTCGCCTTTGTCGTTGCTGTACTTGGAGCTGGCGATGCGCGCGAAGGCGACGAGCCGGCTGAGCTCGATCCCGTTCTCCTTGAGGTGATCGAGCACTTCGTGCATCACCTCTTCCTGGTTCGCTTCAATCTCGGCTGCAGCCGCAGCCTTCTTCTCAGCCAGCTGCTTTTCGAGTGCAGCAATCTCTTCCAACACGGTTGCCATGAGATCTCCGATCTTGTCTGTGAATG
>Ga0134124_10003279_pt1 | contig 13013 bp, 11 predicted proteins | sample KB304_FD_96880 | JGI IMG/M metagenome (GOLD analysis project Ga0134124, IMG submission 96880) | Terrestrial soil microbial communities without Nitrogen fertilizer from Kellogg Biological Station, Michigan, USA - KB3-0-4 | ecosystem: Environmental > Terrestrial > Soil > Unclassified ... | reverse complement strand
GGGGTATTCCCGTGCGGGAGTGGCGCAAGCGTATACCGGTAGATAATCCGATCACCACGGAAAAGGTCAAACTCGGCGAAGCACTCTATTTTGATAAGCGGTTGTCAGCGGATGGCACAGTCAGTTGTGCAACGTGCCACGATCCGGCGAGCGCTTTTACAGATCGTAATGCCACGGCGGTTGGGATACGGAGCACGCGCGGCGCTCGCAATGCCCCGACCGTGCTCAATGCGATGTTCAGTTCCACTCTCTTTTGGGACGGGCGCACGCACTCACTTGAAGCACAGGTTTTACAGCCGTTAGTGAGCGCGTCTGAGATGGGTATGCAGAATTACGATGCGGTTGTCGCTCGCGTGGCAGACGATCCCGATTACGTGCAGTGGTTTCGTCGCGTTTTCAAAAGCAAAGTCACTATCGAGGTGATCGCCAAAGCGATTGCGGCTTTCGAACGAACGCAATTGTCCGGTAATTCGCCATTCGACCGTTTCATCGCCGGCAACCGGAACGCCATCAGCGCGGCACAGAAACGCGGCTGGGATCTCTTTCGCGGTAAGGCCAAATGCATAAACTGTCATGCCTTCAGTCATGGCTCGCCCTTCTTCAGCGACTTTGATTTCCACAACACCGGAGTGGCTATGAAGGCGTCCGACTTCGGTCGCTATCGTGTTACCAACCGGCGCAGCGACATCGGGGCCTTTAAGACTCCGACGTTGCGCGACGTCGAATTAACCGCGCCATACATGCACGACGGTTCGCATAAGACACTGCTGGACGTCGTGAGATTCTACGATCGTGGTGGCGAAGCCAATCCGTACCTGGACCGGCGCATCAGTCCTTTGAACTTAACCGACGAGGAGATGAATGCTCTGGTTGAGTTTATGCGTTCGTTGACGAGTGATGAAGTGCTGCGCCGCACACAGGCCACAACCCCGCAAACGCGCGTTGCCGTAACTCTCCCGCCCCGCCGTTAATGAGTACATTTTTGATTTTTACCCTTGTTTGACTGAGGGGTACAAAAAGGGGTAAATTGCGTTCCACCACTTTGAAAACTACGGTTTTCATAGAAAGCGGGAGTAGCTCAGTGGTAGAGCATCGCCTTGCCAAGGCGAGGGTCGCGAGTTCAAATCTCGTCTCCCGCTCCAATAAATCGATGAAGGCGGGCGGATGAAGTACGTGCTGCTTCATCTCTCCGCTTTTGTTGTTTATGCTCTCGGTACGGCGGCGTAGCCAAGTGGTAAGGCAGAGGTCTGCAAAACCTTTATTCATCGGTTCGATTCCGATCGCCGCCTCCAACCGCAACTGCTAACACACAAATATTTCTGAGTACATTTCAGATTTTGATTTCATTGTGTTTGTGCAGACAGATCTCGAGCAAATAAGAATTTTTAAAAGGTGGGATGAGCCACCTCAGCTACCGTGTGGTGGGTATTCCTGAAACTCGGGTCAATCGTCAGTATGAAAGCATCTTAGTGCGCGGTTAACGACCTTTTGTCAGTGAACGCAGTTGGCAGTGTGCCTGTGGGAGTTGACACAAACTTCACATCAATCCCCTTGTTTTGCTTTAACTCCGCCAGCCGTCCGGAAATACGGGTCCGATCTGTTTCACTTCTTCCAAGTGATAAATCCTGTACCTCAACTTGATTATTGGCAAGCGCGGTGAAATTCAATTCCTTTGAGCCTTTTACGATCGTTCTGGCCATTTCTATGTCCTGTTTTTGGCTTCCCTGAAAACTGTACGTGTCAAGCAAAGATACACTTTCGTCCCCTGCAATAGTGAGGAGCACTATTGATACAACAACAGAGTCTTTATTCGGCTCCATTTCCAGGTGTTGAGTTTCACCACTCGCGCCTCCTTTAGATTGAATGGTAGCGTTCAGTAACTTAATTTCGCTGTTGTAAGTTGAAACCAACTGCGCGAGTTCGGCACGTTCTGAGGGCTCAAGTGGCGTTTGAGTGATCGACTTCAACTTCTGATTGATCTCCGTGCGCTCACCCTGCAGGGTTTTGAATTTAACAATCTTATCAGGTTGGGGTATAGACGAATCATCAGCGACATTATTTGCTGCTCGCAGCCACTCCGTCACTTTCCCAAGATCATCTTCAGGCATTACGACCGCATATTGCGGAGGTGATACTGATTGCGTGTTTTTGACATACCAAATCCCAAGTAGAGCAAACAGAGCAACAATTATGACCACAGCCAGCGCGACCTGCTGTGGAGAATAAATGTTGTAAAAAGCCCACCAATAACTCGAGCGGCGCTTTTCTTTCCGAGACTGTCTGACCTCTTTGCTTGCGTTCGCCAAAAACTCATCAAGAGAGATTCGTTTGGTTTCAGCTTGCCTCAGCAAGTTCACCACGTTTCCACATCTGCCACAGCCTTTTATGTGTGGATTCCATTTCTCTTCATCCTTTTCCTCAGAAACACTAATAAGTTCAGCATCTGACAAGCATTCAGAAGGCAAATCGCTTATAGGCTTAAACCTACCAACTAGTAGCCTGGAAATGTCCTCTTTAGCCTGGTCCTCTGTGGGGAACTGGTCACCTCCGGGATCAGTGATGTGATGGTTGTCGGGTGAATTGGGTGTTGCAGGGGTCATTGGAGAAGCCTCTCTTGCTCGTGCTGCGGCAGCGTTTGTGCGATCTGGCATAACCTCGCCTCTTTTCGTCACTAAAGTCTAAACAGCGCTAACCGTAGGATTTCACGTAAATCTCAGTTAAAACTGCATTTAACGCTTAGGTCCGATCTAATAACGGTCCTATCCATTTCCGGCTCCACCCTATGAACGTTTGACAGGGCTTTTTCTTTGCAAAAAAATTTTCTGTGCTTTTTCCAGACATCGATACCACCGCGAATAAAAAGTAGCCGGGGATGCCCCCTCCCGCTCCGCCATTTCGGCAGGGGTAAGCTGCTCAGTTACATAAACCCTGAGCAAATCACCGCATGGTTTCGGGAGCAATTTGATAATCTCATTCACAAAAATCGAGCGATAGAGCTCCTGGTGAGCAGGGAATGCATTAGCGAAATTGAGAGTCAAATAATCCACGAATTGCTCTGCGTTCTGTTGGTGACGATAACGATCAATTAGCAGGTTTTTGCAGCTCGTCTTCAGGTAAGCCTTTAACGCCGACTCAGTTTCCAAGGTTGTTCCGCTATGTGGCCATCGTTGGTGAAATGTTATCAGTACGTCATGGACAACATCGTAGGCTGTCTCCCCTGGCGCCACGCGAAACGTCAATAACAGAGAGGCCACGTAGCTCACCAAAGGCTTATAAACAAAGGTGACTATTGTCTCCCACGCCACTGAGTCGCTGGGATCGTAGCGAAACCTTGCGAGCGCCCGTGCTACTGTCATTGCGCTGTTAAGAGCATTATTCGTAACTGATCGGAAATAAAGCCATCCAGTTCTGCCTGAGAAGCAAGCCGCAAGTTACTGGCGGCCGTCTCGGCGCTCACTTTGGTCCGTACGTAGTCCAATACTTGTTCTGAGTCTATAACGAATTGGGGACGATAAATTCTTCGCAACTCTCTGAATTCTTCAAGAATAAAATATCGGTGACGCTCGATGGCCGCCTTCCAGAATTCGTGATCGTCAGTCTGCGCAGCAATATTAAAGATTCTTCGCGTTGACAATAGCGGGGTTGGAATCACAAATGGGGCCAGGAGCAAAGCAATGAGTATCACGATGAACACGCCCACAATCAGCATGAATTTGTGTAGATCCCAGAACAGCGACAGAAAACACGAATCGAGTTGATTCGAATTAACCAAATTTGTATGAGCCCCACTCATTGATGTTAGTGTTGGATTTGCACCGTCTCGACCCTTGGAGTAACGAAATCTTATATAGCGGGTTTCACTTGGTCTAAGTGCGAGTCGCAATGAAATACTCGGATCGGAGCCGTCTCGTTCCTGTGACTGTAACGCAACACCAGTCGCACCGACCCAGTTTTGTATTGCGCCACTATAAAAAACGTCCTTCGTCTGCTCCCAGGTGCCGATTAATGTGTCGATCTTCGCGCAATCAGCTCCCGATTTGGCACGGGCACAATTCTCCAGCCACCGCTTATGCCACGATTTTGACTTGGCAACTTTTTGTAGGTAGTCCAGGCCTTTCTGCAAACCGTTCGCTGATTTAATACGTTCGATCAGGATTCGGTCAAAGGTGGATTGCAGATCTTCTAGTCTTTTGCCGACGGCATGAGTATCGATGACTTGCCTGATAGCTTCTCTCTCGGGATCTTTCAGGATCTGGGGGCTGGTTGCCGACGACCATGAAGATGCCAGCGCATTCGAGAAAGAATAATAGGGACCGGTGTCTGAAGAGGAGGTGTCAAAATCAACTATGGCATCTGGAGACTCAGGTCTCAGTTCAAGAAGCAATCCCTCTGCGATGCTAGGACCATTGTTTCGAATCACAATGGTACGCAATCGGGCCTTCTTGTCTACTTCATGACTCCATCTAAGATCGTATCGACCGATCGTTTCCTGCTTAATGGAATCAGAAAACAGCGGAACAAATACACCCAGAAGAGAACTAATGAGGATGGAGTATCGAACGATCTTTAGTCTTAACATGATCTCCGGAGGTCGAGTTGATAAGGAAAGACCAGAGAACAGTTGCTAGCTTTGAAAGCCGGATCCGCTTTGCGAGGACGTACGCGGGACGGTCCGTTTTTTAAGGTTGTTAATCAACTGTCTGCAATCTCAGAGCCGGGAAGGAACGACGGCGAAGACTGCAGCGTCACCTATTAATGTAGATTGACGAAAAAGTCAATAGTTCGTCCGCCCGGGATTGATGTATCTGCTTTAGCTATCGAAGGTCGCGCCACGAAAGCACATGAAGACCTGATGGATGGTTTGGGGATAACGTACTAATGTGCCAAGATGGATTGAGTTATGGCTCGTGGGTGGGAAAGTAAGGCGGTCGCTGATCAGATCGAGGAAGAGGAATCGCGCCAGCAGGACGCGCGTAAACCTACGCCCACACCCGAACAACGAAAGCTCAAGGAGCAACTCGAGTCACTAAAGCTTTCCAGATCCAGACTGCTCCAACAACTGGACCACGCCAAACATCCCGCACATCGCGACGTTCTGCTCAACGGCTTGAAAGCGGTTGAGAAAGAAATCGAAGAAGTTATCAAAGTTATTGTCTAACTCTGAAGGTTCGGCGGTAGGCGAACCCTTTCAGGGTTTGGTCCATCTTTGAATCTTACCCAGGGTTCTCGTTCCTCGAACCCTGGGCTGAAATTAGCGAACGCCTTCGGCGTATTAATCAATTTCGAATGGTCCACTACTGCAATCCACAATTCGACATCGATCCAACGTCAGTGCCAATGATCTGCTCGTTCTTTGAATCGTCGCGCCTCAACCGATTGTTCCGCCCGCGCAAACGATTCTTCTGAAAAACTCGGCTCAGGATTATCTATCTGCACGTTCCGGTAATGCGCTTCGCAGACATAACAAACGGAGTCGCGTCCCAGGAATGACAAGCCAAAGGGAGAGAAATAGTAGAACGATCCGCTTCCGCAAATGAGACACTTGCCGGTGAGCAGTTGTGAATTTTCAGCGAAGAGGAATCCACAATCGTCACAGGACAACTTTTCAACTGCCCCGATGACGAAAACGTTTCTGGAAACGCAAACCGGACAATCTATTTTGATAGTCTTTCTCATTCGTACCTACAGTGAGATTGGTCCCAGAGCCTGATTAATGCAAGACGTAAAGCACCTCGTAGCCGCCGTTTTTCCGAATCGTAAAGTCGCTCGCACGGAACTTCTGACCGGCGGACTGATCAATACCAACCTCAAGATATATTTTGAATCCAACACTAATCCTGTTGTTCTTCGTCTATATCGTGACGGTGCGGCTGCGTGCGACAAAGAGATCGCGGTTCACAATCTCATTCATCGACACGTTCCGGTTCCCGAGATCTTGCACGCTGAAAGTAAAGAGCCGGCTTTTGCAGTCGTCGAGTTCATTGAAGGATTAACGTTTCAACAGCTAAAGCAAACAAACAACCTCACCGCAATACGACAAGCTTCGACCAGCATCGGCAAAACATTAGCCGCTATCGGCAGGTTTCGCTTCCCTGCTCCGGGCGCGCTCCTGGCCAGTGAAGCTTCGCTAGTCGTAGGCAACAAATTTATTGAAGGACCGGATCCGATACCACGAATTCTCGATCGATTTCTCGCCTCAAATACTTTCCAACAGCGCGCGGGCTCAAAATTAGTCGATCAACTACACGACTTCATCTGGTCCCACGCACCGATTCTGCCGTCTCTCGAAGCTGATTGCAGTCTTGTTCATAACGATTTCGGAAATCGAAACATATTAGTAAGCGAGGTAAATGGAGTGTGGGCGGTTGCTGCTATTCTGGATTGGGAGCTGGCGTTTTCCGGCTCACCGCTGCTGGATGTAGGTCACTTTCTTCGTTACGAACTCGACGCCACGCCGTTACGCGAACCATACTTCTCACGCGCATTCGTTGAGCACGGCGGTCACTTGCCTGATAACTGGAAGGCGGTGGTAAAACTAATCGATCTCACAGGACTCGTTGAATGCCTCACTCATGATGAATTGCCAAGCGACGTGGAAGCTGAGCTTTTCACGCTCATCGACGCTACTCTTGCAATGAGGTAGAAACTCATGGCCAACTTCAGACAAACCCTGCGCACCGCTGTGAACCGCGTCAGAGAAACTGTCTTCCGTGCTCTCTTCAGAGCGCGGTTCCGCTATGACGTCTTCATCTCTTATTCACACAGCGATACCAAAGAGTATGCTTACAATCTAAAGCAGCAACTCAGCAGTCTCGATTTCGCGTGTTTCCTCGACAAGGAGGAGGCGCCGCCGGGTTTGTCTCTCGATCCCACTCTCGAGAAGGCGCTGAAGCGGAGCGCGGTGCTTGTGCTACTCGCCACCGAGCGTGCACTCACACGTCCTTACATCCAACAGGAATTCGAGACGTTCATCGCGGCCGGTAAAAAGATAATTACCATCAACATTTTGGACTCCCTCACAAAGAACAACGAAGAGGCGTTGACCACTGCGCCCTGGAAAATCATCAAAGAGCAAAAGCTGATCTGGATGGACGAAGCCGCAGACGCTTTCGCCAAACAACAGCCATCTCCACCAATCGCAGCTGGCATCGACAGTCTCTTCAAGTACACACGCCGGAATGTTCGTGTGCGAGCGGAGATCATCGGCACTGCCGTACTCGTGCTGTTGGCAGCTTTCGGCGCCGGGTTTGTGATCAAAGGTCAAGCGGCGGAAGTGGCGAAGCAAGCCTCGCTTGCAGAGATTGCGAGGCAGAAAACAAAAGAGCAGGAAGCAATCGCGGCTGGGGCTGAAGAGCAAGCACGAAAGCAGTTGATACGGGCGGAGGAGGCGAGGCAGCTAGCAGACGAACAAACCCGGCTTGCTAACGAGGCTCGCGACGAGGCCACTAAGCAGCAACAGATCGCGAAAGAAGCCACTGCCGAAGCCACGAAGCAACAACTCCTCGCCAGAAACGCAACGCTCGAAGCGCAACGACAACAAGCAATCGCCGAACAACAGCTCCAGCGCAGCCGAAACCTGCTTTACGACTCAGACATCAGTCTCGCTCAACGCGCGCAAGAGAGCGGCGACATGACCCAGCTCAAAGAGTTTCTGAATAATCACCTCGCCACGGACCGAAGTGATCTGCGCGGCTTTGAATGGTTCTATTACTGGCGACTCGCCAATTACAAACCCGAAATTCTCAGCCCTGTAGACGACGTCGGCCTCATCGAAATTTCTCACGATGGAAAACTTCTGGCAGCGGTGAGCAACAGTTCGAACGGGCAACTGAAGATATGGAAACTCGATGGTCCTCGCGAGTCAGTAGAAATAAAGGCGCACCGCGATCGCATCACCGGTCTGGCGATTTCCTGGGACGGCACGAGGGTGGCAACCGCGAGTGCTGATGCGACGATCAAGATCTGGGACATTCGCACTCGCGATCTGAAATTGATCAAGACCTTGCAAAACGATCGCGTTGGGGTCGGTTCGGTCGTATTTTCACGCGACGGCAAAAAGCTGGTGAGCGAAGCCTACAATAACACTGTGAAGCTCTGGGATCTCGAAGCAGAAAAGCTCTTGATGACTTCTGAACGTTATGCAAATGCCGTTACTCATCCGGCGATATCACCAGACGGCAACACGTTGGTTACATACGAAGACAAGACGATTAAACTACAAAGTGCGAATCCACCGTATCAAATGATCGATGAGGTTCTGACGAACGAGCAGATCGGTTGCGTCGCTTTCTCTGCCGATGGCAAACAATTGATCGCAGGCGTCTCGGGCAAAGTAAGAATCATGGACTGGCCTGATTATCGAAACGTCCGCTTACTCGACGCTACCGGCCGGACTTGTCCAATAGCTCTCTCCGGCGATGCATCGATGATGACTACTCTGGACAGCGGCAGTATTCACCTGTGGAACGTTCTACCGTGGGCCACGCTTGGCAGCTTCAATGTGGATGGTTTGCTGTCGGCAATGACCGTAACTCCTGATGGTAGAAAAATCGCTGTCAGACGAAGTTCCGACGTTATGTTGTGGGACGTCCGCGGCGTGCAAGAACAGGCAACTATCCACGTCCCGAAAGGTGTGGACCACATGGCTTTCTCGAGCTCAGGAAAGATGTTCGCAGTGTTGGGAGATAAAACCGTCAGTCTTTGGAACACTGAGACACGCAAGGAACTACCGCGGCTAAACGAGACGCAATATGGCGCCATGTCGATCGCGTTATCGCGCACGGGCGCGATCGCGACTGGTTATGATGACGGAAGCGTGAAGCTGTGGAACATGGAGACACGCGAGCCATCGTCAGTCTTCAAGATATGCGACAAGGAGGTCCTCGCCTTATCGTTTTCACCTGACGAGCAAACATTAGCGGCCGGTTGCTCGGATGGAAAGATTCAACTGTGGAGAAATCAAAAGCCACCAATCACACTCAACGGGCATTCTGGTCCCGTGCGTTCACTTGTCTTCTCTTCAGACGGCAAGCTGGCGAGCGGTAGTGAAGACAAGACAGTGCGAGTGTGGGATGGAATTACGGGTCAGCAACTGTGGGTGACCGATGCTCACAAAGATGGGATTCTAGCTGTGGCTTTCTCCAGCGATGCAAAGAAACTCGCCAGCGCAAGTAAAGACAAAACCGTAAAGCTTTGGGACGTGAGCTCGGCGCAAAAGTTAGTAGAACTTATCGGGCACAAGTTCGAAGTCTCAGCAGTCGCCTTTTCTCCAGACGGCAAAACCGTGGCAACGGGCGGCGAAGACAAAACCATAAAACTCTGGGACCCAAACACAGGCCAGGAACGGACCACCTTCGCACGCCACGACTCGCGAGTAGCAGCAGTCGCCTTCTCACCGGACGGACGAACACTCGCGAGCGGTAGTTGGGACAGAACGGTGAAGCTCTGGTTTGCGGCGACGGATGAAGAAGTGTCGCCACAAAAAGGCACAAAAACAAATTGATTCAATTTGCCTGAGAACTGCCTGGACTAGTCGTTCCGTGTCCAGCGGAGAAACATTTCCTCGATCCTTGACATTACTTATTAGCAGGATCCATCGGTTTCTTTTAGATCAAAGGAACAACCTATGCCAAGCACAATTGTTGAAGGTCGCAACGTCAATGACAACCGGACGCTGACGCCTGACTTTTGCATCATCGGCTCAGGCGCCGGCGGTGGCGTTTGTGCATTGAAGCTAGTTGAAGCCGGATTCGACGTGCTGGTGCTCGAGGAAGGACCCAACATTCCGGAAGTGGATGGACCAGCGCCGGGGCAAAAACGAAAAATGCTCAACGAGCGCGAGGTCGACATGTACAAACTGCTCTACCAGGAAGGCGCCACCCGTCTCACCAAGGATGGCGGCGTCAAGGTTTTGCAGGGACGCTGTCTTGGCGGCGGCACCGCTGTTAACTGGTCCGCCTGCTTACCACCTCGCAAGGAAACGTTGGACGAATGGCAGAAGCGCGGGCTTCCGTTCACGCGGCAGAACCTCGAGCCATACCTGCGTGAAGTCGTGAACTACCTTCCGATCGTTCGCAATGACAAGTACAACACCTCAGCGCGAAAGTTCATGTTGGGCTGTGCGAAGCACGATATTCAAGGCGAGAACTTGCCGAACAATACGAACGACTGTCGCGAGTGTGGCAGTTGCGGAGTGGGCTGTCCCTACGATCGCAAGATGAGCGGCTTTGTGAAATGGCTGCCAGATGCAGTGCAACTTGGCGCTACGATCTACACCGATACCAAGGTAGATCGACTCGCAGGCAGCGGCGATCTGATCCGTGAAGTGCATGCACATTTTATTGATGGTAAAACGCGCCCGACCAACCGAAAGCTCGTAGTCAGACCCACTAAGGGAGTCATCATGGCAGCAGGCGCCATTGGCACTCCGAGCATTCTCATGCGTTCTGATCTCGATCTCGACGGCCGAGTTGGCAAGTTTACGCACATTCATCCGGTAACGATCACCATTGGGAAGTATCCCGAGAGCACGTTCCCCGCTTACGGCGTCCCCGACAATATGTGGACTTCAAAATTCGGCGCTGGTCCAACGGGTTATCTGATCGAAACCGGATCTTTCTATCCCGTGCTTTCCGCGTCCGCAACCCTGCAACACGGCGACGAATTGCACCGGATAATGCGCGATTACTATCCGAACGGCGCCATTTCTTATGCCCATCACACGACCGGGTTCGATCCCAAAGAGAAGTACGGGACGGTCGAGCTCGATGACAATGGCGATCCAGAGCTGGACTACAAAATTCCCAAAGCGAACGTGAAGCCGATGCAGGAAAGCCTGGTGATGATGACCCGGATTCATCTCGCCGCCGGCGCAACATCTGTTTACGTTATGCGCAACCCCCCGCTCGAGATCAAGAACGATACGCAGTTCAAAGAAATCAGAAAGATCGATTTCACCCAACCGCAACGCTCGACTATTTTTACCGTGCACGTCATGGGCGGATGTCAGATGAATAAAGATGACAAGCGCCGTTGCGTCAACAATGACTTCACGTTCACCGGAAAGAAAAATTTGTGGGTGGCCGACGGGTCGATCTTTCCGACGGCGCTCGGCGCCAATCCGCAAGTGACAATCTACTCGTTGGCGCTCTGGGCGGCGCGCGAAATCTGCGAGCGGCATCAGCGGCCGTTCAATTTCAATCACCAGCAGGGAGGTGATTTGCCATGGCCGGGATATTGAGCTCAGTCCTTAACGCCGCAGCTCACCCAAAGGAACGAAGTGAGGTAACGGCCACTACTTTCGACCAGCTCAACCGCAAGACTGCATTGATTCTTTTTGCTGTCGCGGAGGCAGTGCTGGGTGAGGGATTCCTGCTCAAGGCGCCTCGATTTATCGAAACGGTAGATGATTACCTGAACTACCAACGACCGGCGCAACGAGAGCAGTTTCTTTTAGCACTGCTGCTGGCGGAGACGACTTTTGGTCTTACGATCGGAGGCACCTTCCGGCACTTCTCGCACTTATCTCTCGCCGATCGAAGAAAGATTCTCGAGAAGCTGCGTTCGAGCAGTCAGTCGTTGCGCCGCAACATCTATTCGGCCTTTGTGAATGTTTCTGCTTCAACCTATTACGCAAGCGATCTGACCTGGCCCGAGTTGAATTATAAAGGCGTGAGCGTGGACCATCCGGAGATTTTGCAGCAGCAGCCGCCAATTCCCTGGCGCCCGGATGATCCGCGACCAATCGAAGACTAAGACCGCACTAGACAACTCCAAAGGAGCGCTTCATGAGCGAGAACATCAATCGTGCTGATGTAACGGTAAACCTCAAAGATGTGTTCGGACAGGTCATTACAGACGAGGTAGAGATAACTTTTTACAATCAGAAGGTGCAGAGTCTTAATCAAAGATTCACCGTGAAGTTCAAAGGTGCGACGGCCGTGCTTCCGGGAGTTCCAGCGTTTCCTACCGGGTTGGCGGAAGTTTTTATCAAGCCCAAAAAGTATCGCTACAAGAGCATCTTCCTCAATGTCATTGGCGGCGAAAACAATTCAATCAACGAAGATCTGTTTGTTGACCCGGACAAGGCACGGCCGACGCTCATGGATTTCGATGATCTCAACGCAAAACTTTATGGCGCCGATCTGTTGAAGATTTTGGACAAGTCAGGGATCAAAAAGGCTGCCTGGAACGATCTCGATAAGCGTAATCGTGCCACAGTACTGAATTTAAGCGCCAAGATGTTTCACGACAGATTGAAAGGTGGCGACCCGCTACTTAAAAGCGTCGAGATTATCGTGCAGAAGATGTTGGACAAAAATCACCGTGAACGTATTTATGCAACAGTGAACGATAAACTGCTGGGCGCCCTCCGAAAATTTCCGGAGCAATACAGAAGCGTTTCGGGCAGTCTGCATAACTTCTTCGACGACTGGACGCCCGTAAGCCAACAAAACAGCTTCAAATCGCGCAACAACGCCGGCAACATTCAGTTTACCTTCGCTACAAATCCGGCTGGCGCATTTCTGGCTGATATAGACCTTGACGATCACACTGGGATTCAGCATGCGGCAGACGTTCTCAAGCACAAGATCACCGGCGCCAACACAAATCCATATGACTTGCACCAGATACTGATCTACTTCCAGGACATCGATCCGGGATACCGCCTCTTGTGAGGTTGCTCACGCGTCATTTTATTGACGCCCTATTACGCGGCTGATAGAATGCGCCGCGATTTAAAGGAGCTAACCTAAGGGCGCAAACGAGTTTCCTCGTTCTCACGATTTACTGAAATCATCTGTTAACAGCTAGCCCGACACAACAGCGTGTCAGAAAGCGGGCAGTCATGGCTGACCATAACGATCCAAACGCAGTCAATTCAATCTTCTCCGATATCGACGTTAGTGCTGCTGACCTCTACGACTTCTTCGGCTTCCCGAGCGCCGACACCGACGGCGGTGAGAAAGTCGTCATGGCGCTCACCTTTGCTTCCATTCCGGAGGCCGGCGTTT